>WNGR01006369.1_pt1 | contig 20544 bp, 24 predicted proteins | sample 5407581 | NCBI WGS metagenome assembly WNGR01 (sample SAMN13153383, study PRJNA577476) | soil metagenome | isolation source: 80 cm soil or saprolite under Garry oak tree replicate 2 | place: USA:California | collected 2016-06-15
CATGCGCCGCATAGGCTGTGGTATCCACTAACAGGGTCGCTGTCATCGTCGTTCCCATATCGGTGCTCTGCTCCTGATTGTGCTGGTACAGCACCTGATTGGCAGACTGGACGCCTGCTTTGAGTATGGGCAGCAAAGTCTTAGACGTCTCCTGCTTAGAGCGGAGTGAACCGGAAACGTACTCGGCCAGGGTGTGAACGGCGAGCTGACTCGCTTCCTGACCATGCGCCTGGCCTCCCATGCCGTCTGCCACGATCAGAAGCGTAAACGGTTTCGGCGGGGTAGAGGAAATGACCCCACGCGTGACGGAGAGCGTGTCTTCGTTCGGACTCTGCTTGCGCACTACACCTGGATCAAGGTCGTAACCCACCTGCAAGACCAGCACGGGCTGTTCAGCATCCACAACCCTTGCGCAGGCGAGCGTTTGCAAACGTGTCCCCTGAGAAGTGACGAGAGGGCGGTTCTCTTGTTGTATAAGCATAATAGTACCTCCTCGAGAGCAGGTGACAGAGACGGCGACTTTGAGCCGTCTCCGGTTCATCAGCAAGCTAATGCGCCTTGCCGTTGAAATGTCCCCGCCCGACCTTTGAGCTTGCTCTGACGGCCTGCTCTATCCAAAGCGTAATACCTTCGCCGCACGAAATCATCACAACGCGACGCTTTGCTATCACAGAAGCATCTCAAGTCAAGGATTGCGGATCATGGTGCTCACGATTGTCACGTTCGGCCTGATTCTTCCCTTTACCCCACTTGCCGGAACGCTCAAATTCGCGCCACGCCACTGCTCGGCCTGTACTTCCTTTTCCTGGCAGGAGTAACGTTTAGCTATCTCTTACTTGCCGAAAATGCCATGCGCATGCTGATGTAGCGATGGTTGGGGAAGTCAGCTTAACTGATGCGTGGCGATGGGTCACCCACCAGCATATCCAGCACACGCTTGCCTCCAATGTCGGTGAGCAGGAAGACCATTGCTGCAGGCTCGGCCTGGACGGTGCCAATGATGGCAGCTTCGCGACCTGATGGATGTGAATGCACCGTTGCCAGTACTGCCTCTGCCACTTCCGGAGCCACAATCACCAGTAGTTTGCCCTCGTTAGCAATCGTCAGAGGATCGAGGCCCAGTATCTCACAGATTCCTCGCGCCTCGGGACGTATAGGGATAGCAGGCTCATCGAGTACAATCGCTACTTCTGAGCCTATCGCCATCTCATTCAGCGAAGTCACCACGACGCCACGTGTCGGATCGAGGCTGGGAAGTCTGCGCAGTGCTCACGTGGCGCTGCAGACTGTTGCACCGATTGTACACGTAATCGTGAATAGCGAATCAATGCTCACGTTACAACGTCTGATTTACGATGTCGAGATGGTAGCGCGTCCATCGCTCGAGATTGGCGACCTGTCGCAGCGAAAGCACCTGGCATGCCCAGCCCCAGTGCATAGAAACCCACTCATCGGGCTGGGCTGCGCTGACGAATCCATTCCCATCACATTTCCGGATGACGGCGCGATGCTCTGGCAACCCTAACGCGAGACGGTGGCCAGCGATCACCAGAGGCATCACTTCCACGGTCAGCGTGCTGCCATCCTCAGCAACCACATTGCCCCAACTGATGCGACAATTGTCCATGAACGCGAGCGCCTCCGGCCACCCAATACGCGGACACACTTCCAGGACATGAAAGCTGTGATGCGGGTGCGCGCCAGCGGGCGCCTTGCCTAACACGAGATCGAGATCACGAGCGCGCATCTGGCCATTAAATCGTGCGCGGAGTGAGTCGTACAACGCGTTCGCCTCGACTCCCTGCAAGAGTTCATTCCCCAGCCAGTAGGCTTCGACCACGCGTGCATCAAAGGGATCAAGTATCGCGTTGCACTCGGCGATCAACCGCAGGTAGGGCATGGCGCCGGTAAATTTGCGGAGCAGATCACGCAAGCCGGCATCCGTGACGCCCGCCACACAGTAGTCGAACAATGCATGATGATCATCACCGCCACAGTAGGTCAGCCGGTTTGGCATAAACGCATAGCGCGCAAAAAGTTGCGGGCCGTCCAGCAACAGACTCTCGGTTGTCAACATCCGGGTATCTGCTTTTCCAGCATCCGAGTCCGCAAGCACATCAAACGGATTTTCCTGCATCATGCCGCCTCCGCCGCACGACACCACCGTAGTCTCGGTGGAAGCGCAAACAGTACCGCGCCCAACACCAGCAACATCATCGCGACGATTTGCGGAGCGGTGGCCAAGTGCCGATCAAACGAAGCGGAGAGCAAGATCGTGACGATTGCGCCGATGGTGAGCACCGTCACCAATGTCGCTGGCGCCAATTTGAGCGCACAGTACCATATCCACACATAGGCCATGAGAAAGACTGCGGTGATCACTATCCACAACCACTGCGTGCCGTTGAGCGTGAACGCCGCTCCCGCGCGCCCGGTGAAGGTGAGGAATGCCCACATCAACAGGGCGCCAATGCCCATACGACCCAGCACGGCGGTGTGGGGACTCATCCACCCCAGCACTCGTTTGGCGAGCATGGTCTCGACAGCCCAGAGCAGTGTCGCGATCAAGATCAATGTTTCGCCCCAGCCCCAACCGCCCCAGCGGGTGAGCGGCTGAAGGAGGAATTGACCCACCGCGAGAACGGCCAGCCCCAGCACCTGCCACGCACCCAGGCGCTCCTTGAGCAGCAGCACCGCGAGCAGAGCCACCCAGAGAAAGAGCGTCTTTTGCACAAGTGAGGCGCTCGCTGCGGAAGCAGTAGACAAGCCTTGGAAGAACAGGAGGAAAGGGACACCTCCGCCGATCACTCCCAGGCCGATCCAGGCAAGCCACTGCGTCGGTCTCATGCCCCGCAATTCCCTCCAGCTGCCGAGTAATCCTACAGCCGCCAGCAATCCGACCACGACGACACTGTTCTTGACCGTTGTGTAGACAAAGGGTTGCTGATCTGTGCCACGCCAAATTTGTTGACATAGATCGAGATGCCACTCACGATGGCCGCCCCGAGCGCCCACATGATTCCTTGCCGCTGAGAGAGTTTCATGGTTGTTCCTCCTCGAATTGTCGATCCAATTCCTCGATGAATTGCAGGAGCTGAGATGCCTCATCCGCTTCCAGCGGACTGATCGCTATGCCCGCGTTGATCAGCACCCATGTGCCGATCTGAACTTCTTCTGGTGCCAGCATGGCGAAATGGACAGTGCACGTGCTGCCCAGGACCTCCACCCGTCCAAATTGCTTTTCAGCATCGACAATTTCGACAATTTGCCCTGGTATTCCCAGACACATTCGCCATCTCCTTATTTACCATAACGCGGTCCTCAGTGTAGGGACAGAACATACGTTGGAAAGAATGTGAGCGCCGATCTCCGGCTCTTCCTGAGTAATGGACGAGGTAGTGGCACCCTCCTCTTCTCTCTTCTCGAAAGAGACATCGATGGCGCTGACAGAGCAAACATCTTGATGACCGACTTCGAGTGCTACTTCTCCGCACCTGGGGCAGGCGACCTGGTTTGATGGTTCGCTACTCTCGAAACGATGCAGGCATGAAAAACACAGAAACTGCGCTGGAAGCCACTGGATGGTGAGAGACGCGTCCGCAACTGGTGTCCCTTTCGTTAGCGCTTCAAAATGTTGATAGGCAGCTTCCGCTGTGAAATGTCCAGATGCTCCCAATAACTATTCTCCTTTGCTATGGTAGCTTTAAAGGAACACTCGACTAGATACACCCCCAGCGTTGCAGTTCGCTCGAAGCCGCATCCGCAGTGCGTGGTATCCTGAATTGTCAGGTCGCACCGCCCCTTGTTCACTTCGAGTTGGTCACGATGGTGCGCGTTTCCTACTCAATGTAAGTAAGGGTATCCGACAGGTGTATCTTTCGTATCACAACATGAGCCTTTTCTGTCACAATTGCATCACAACTTGCACAAGTGATATCACCGGAGTCATTGTGTGGGCAGAAAAGGGCAGGATCGAGACCCTGGTAGCATTGCAAAAGAGCGGTGCATGATCGTGATTAGATTGTGATTTTTAAGCCCATAATTATGATCTTTTTGTGATATTAGTATCCCATAGTTGTAGAGTAGACGCCCAAAGGAGTGCCCCGAATCCCTTTTCTGCTTTGATACTAGTGGCGATATATGGAGGGACAACGCGCGATGACAATACCTTCTTCACAGGTAAAAGACCAGGCGGTTTTAGAGTATGAGCATTTCCAGCAACTACTTGCTGTTCTGAACGGTAGGGGTTATCAAGTTGTAGGGCCGACCGTTCGTGATGGTGCCATCGTGTACGATACACTGACCTCTGTTGCCGATCTGCCTGTTGGTTATACCGATGAGCAGGAGGCTGGCACCTATCGCCTCAAGAAGCGAGCAGACGAGGCGTTGTTTGGCTACGCCGTTGGCCCGCACTCATGGAAGAAGTTTCTCCATCCCCCCGTACTCCGCTTATGGCAAGCCAGGCGCGAGGGCAAAGGTTTTCAGGTGATCCCTGAGAACCAGGAGGTCCCCAGGCTTGCGTTTATTGGCGTCCGCTCATGTGAACTGCATGCCATCGCAATTCAGGATAGGGTATTCACACGGCCTGGATATACGGACCCTACGTATCAATCGCGACGTAACAACCTCTTTATTGTGGCCGTTAATTGTGCTCAGGCAGGTGGGACATGTTTCTGCACCTCAATGCATACCGGGCCCAAAGCGACTGCTGGTTTCGACCTGGCACTGACCGAAGTGCTAGACGCAAATCGCCATTATTTCGTTGTGGAAGTCGGCACGGAGTTGGGGGCAGAGATCCTCCACGCGATTCCACATGCAGAAGCGAGGAGCGTAGACATACAATTGGCCCAGCATATTGTAGCAAGCACCGCCGAACACATGGGTCGGAGTATGGATACCACTGGTATCAAGGATTTACTCTACGGCAACCTGGAGCATCCGCGCTGGGAAAATGTCGCCTCGCGTTGCCTGACTTGCACCAATTGCACGATGGTCTGTCCTACGTGTTTTTGTACGACGGTCGAGGATGTCACTGACCTGGCAGGCGAACAGGCCGAACGCTGGCGCAAGTGGGACTCATGCTTCACGATGGATTTCTCATACATTTATGGTGGGAGTATCCGTTCCTCGACCAAGTCACGTTACAGGCAGTGGATGACGCACAAACTTGCATCCTGGATTGACCAGTTTGGCACCTCGGGCTGCGTGGGATGTGGGCGGTGCATCACCTGGTGCCCGGTTGGCATAGACATTACCGAAGAGGTTCGCGCCATTCGCGAAAGCGATGGCACCACGGCCAGGGTGGCAGAGGAGTAACTTGAAAGCCACCACTGCAACGACGCTATCGCGTCTACACTTCGTGTCAGCAGTGGTGAAAGGAAGTAATAACGATGCAGACACTCGAATCGATTCTGGTGGGGCACCCCTTCTTTCAAGGACTTCAGCCCCAATATTTACAGTTGATCACCGGCTGTGCCTCGAACGTTCGCTTTAACGCCGGAACATACATCTTCCGTGAAGGCGAAGAGGCGTCGCAATTTTATATCATCCGCCACGGCAAGGTGGCGCTTGAGGTTTTTGCTGCACAGCGCGGGCGAATTCCTATCGAGACGATCGAAGCCGGCGAGGTACTTGGCTGGTCCTGGCTTTTCCCACCGTACCGCTGGCATTTCAGCGCACGCGTCGTTGAGCCGGTACGGGCGATCGCCCTGGATGGTGCGTGCCTGCGCGCCAAAGGCGAAGAGGACCACGATTTCGGCTACGAACTCGTGAAGCGGGTTGCTCAAATCATGATGGAACGGCTACAGTCAACACGCATACAACTGCTCGACGTGTATGGCGTTGGTGCGCGAGGTGGATTATGATAGCCAACTTAGCCGATCCGATGGTGCCGCAACTCTACCGGGTGCAGCGTGTGCGACGTGAGATAGCGGATACCTTCACCCTGGAGCTTGAGTCGGAAGAAGGAGTTGAATTCCCGCCGTTTGCCTCGGGGCAGTTTAATATGCTCTACGTGTTCGGCGTGGGCGAGATTCCAATTTCCATTAGCGGCGACCCGGCCAAGCGTCGGCCCCTTGTGCACACAACACGGGCTGTGGGCACCGTGTCAAAGGTCATGCGTGAACTTAAGCCTGACGACGTGATAGGCGTGCGCGGGCCGTTCGGCAATCACTGGCCCATCGAGCGTGCAATGGGCCGGGATATCGTGATTGTCGCCGGAGGCATCGGACTTGCACCCCTGCGCTCGGCCATGTACCAGGTCATCTCCGAAAGGGAAAAGTACGGCAAGGTCGTGCTCCTCTACGGTGCCCGTACGCCGGAAGACATCCTCTACCGGCGTGAAGTCGAGCACTGGCGTGCGCACTTTGACCTCGAGGTGTATGTCACGGTAGATAATGCTACAGGCAAGTGGCGTGGCAGTGTTGGTGTCGTCACACGGCTCATCCCCAGGGCGCCGTTTGATCCGCTGAACACGGTGGCCATGGTCTGCGGTCCCGAGGTCATGATGCGCTTCACTGCGGCAGAGCTTGAGAAGCGCGGGGTAGCAGCAGAGAACATGTATGTCTCGATGGAACGCAATATGAAATGTGCGATCGGCCTATGCGGACACTGCCAGTATTTGCCTCACTTCGTCTGCAAGGACGGCCCCGTGTTCCAGTACAGCCAGGTTCAAGAGTTGCTCACAAAGTGGGAGATTTGAGATGATACGCACACAGAAACCAAAACTGGCCGTTTGGAAATTCTCCTCCTGTGACGGCTGCCAGTTGAGCCTGCTGGACTGCGAAGATGAGCTACTGGCCGTGGCTGGTGAGGTCGAGATTGCCAATTTCCCCGAAGCGTCGCGCGCTGTGGTGAAGGGGCCGTATGAACTCTCGCTTGTCGAGGGGTCCATCACCACCCCGCATGACGAGGAGCGCATCCACAAGGTGCGCCGCGTCTCGAAGTACCTGGTGACCATCGGTGCCTGCGCTACTGCGGGTGGTATTCAGGCGCTGCGCAACTTCAAGGACGTCAAACAGTTCATCTCTATCGTCTACGCTACGCCGAAATACATCGAAACGCTCAACAAGTCGACGCCCATCACCGATCACGTGTTCGTCGACTTCGAATTGCGCGGCTGTCCTATCAACAAACACCAGCTCGTGGAAGTCATCAGCGCTTTTCTGCACGGTCGCAAGCCGAACACCCCGGCGCACAGTGTCTGCGTGGAGTGCAAACAGCGCGGCACCGTCTGTGTGATGGTTGCGCGGGGTATACCGTGCCTGGGACCGGTAACCCACGCCGGGTGCGGCGCCATCTGCCCGGCCTATGCGCGCGGCTGCTACGGCTGCTACGGCCCGAAAGAGACCCCCAATACCGTCTCGTTGAGCGCCCGCTGGAGCCAGCTTGGCGCAAGTGAGCAGGATTTGGTGCGCACGTTCCGCGGATTCAATGCCTATGCCGAGGCTTTTCGCAAGGAGAGTGAATTACATGAAAAGTAAGACCATCAAGGTGGACTACCTGGCTCGCGTCGAAGGGGAGGGGGCGCTCTACGTGAAGATCAACGGCGACAGGGTTACGGACGTGAAACTGAAGATCTTCGAGCCACCGCGCTTCTTCGAGGCGCTGCTGCGAGGTCGCATGTACAGTGAGGCCCCCGATATCACTGCTCGCATCTGCGGCATCTGTCCCGTCGCCTACCAGATGAGCGCCGTCCATGCGATGGAGCAGGCCCTCAGCGTGGTAGTTGACGGGCAGCTTCGCCAGTTGCGGCGGCTACTCTACTGTGGCGAATGGATCGAGAGCCATACCTTGCATATCTACATGCTCCATGCGCCCGACTTTCTGGGCTATCCTGATGCCATGCACATGGCGCAGGACTACCCCGACATTGTGAAGCGCGGCCTGCACATGAAGAAGGCGGGCAATGCCATTGTCGCGTTCCTGGGTGGCAGGGAGATTCATCCCATCAACGTGCGTGTTGGCGGCTTTTATAAGGTTCCTTCGAAGCAGGAATTTGGCCAGCTCACAGAGCAACTGAAGTGTGGGCGGGACGATGCGCTGGAAACGGTACGCTGGACCGCGCAATTGCTCTTTCCAGATTTCGAGCAGAACTATGAGTTTGTTGCGCTGCGCCATCCCGCCGAATACCCCTTGAACGAGGGTCGGCTTGTTTCTAATAGAGGGTTGGATATTGCTGTTCAAGCATATGATACGCACTTTGTCGAAGAGCATGTTGGGCCGTTAGCCCGCTATAACCTGAACTTCGACCAGCTTTCTCCCCTGGCTCAGGAAGCGGCTCGCGCCGCTGGACTTGGGGAGCGCTGCCGCAATCCTTTTCAAAGCATTCTTGTGCGCAGCGTGGAGGTGCTCTATGCCTTCGACGAAGCGCTGCGCATCATCGAGGGGTACGAGAGGCCCGACAAGCCCGCGGTCGAGCTTCATCCACGCGCATCGGTAGGGTATGCAATCACGGAGGCCCCTCGCGGCATACTCTATCACCGTTACCGGCTGAACGACGAGGGGCTGATTCTCGACGCGAAGATTGTACCGCCAACGTCCCAAAACCAGAAAACCATCGAAAATGACCTCTGGCAGTATGTTGCGCAAGCTATAGATTTACCTGTAGAACAGCTCACCTGGCAGTGCGAGCAGGCAATCCGCAACTATGATCCATGCATCTCCTGCGCCACGCACTTTCTCAAGCTGCACATCGAACGCTCGTAGGGGCGTGGGCGGTTTGGCGCGGGGATGGAACCCTTGTGGTCGCCAAAAGGAGAGGTAGTTTATGCCACTACAAATCCTGTTGATCGGTATCGGCAACGAGTACCGCGGTGACGACGGTGCTGGACTGGCAGCCATTCGGGCACTCCAGGCGAAAGGTCTTCCTGGTACGCTCTTCAAAGAGTGTACCAGCGATGGCGCGGACCTGATGGAGATGTGGAGTGAAGCAAAGATGGTCATCCTCATCGATGCTGTTTCTTCGGGTGGAAATCCAGGCGCTATTTACCGATTTGATGCACTTAAGCAACCAATCCCAGCGCAACTTTCATTTCAGTCTACCCATGTCTTTGGCGTAGCAGAGGCTATCGAACTCGCACGTGTAATAGACCAACTCCCGCCATCTCTCATCGTATATGCCATCGAAGGAAAGAATTTCTGTGCTGGAGTTGGACTTTCTTCAGAAGTTGAAAAAGCATTACAGGAGGTTGTAGAACAGATGGCGTGCGAAGTAGGAAGTCGAGTAGGAACGGACCCGTGCGACCCGTTCACTCGAAACCCACATTATGGGACAACCTGAATAACCCGCGTATCATAGAATCATGGCACGCCATGAACACCTGGGTAATTGATCTTATCCCAATGGCCGGGGCAACCTATCTGCAGCTCATTAAGGAGCTCTACCGGTAGAACCGACTTATCCAGGGAACAATGGTTCTTCGTGGTGAGCGGGTGGACCTCAGCCGCATCCGCGCCAGCCTGCTCAATGTAATCGCCTTATCCAATCATATCTCGCCACTATACCAATCGGAAAGTATCATGACAAAGGTCAGCAGCCAGGATCAGTTCCTGCAGAAGGTGAAGGGAGGCCATATTGGCATGATGGCGGGCAGCGGTGCGATGAAGTTTACGTGGCCACACATCAATGAATGGCTCGCGGTTCGCTCAGAGTGACACAGGTGGCAGCTTTGCTCATCTGTACCGCTGGGTGTTCATCCTCATCGAAGCGGATGCCGACATGATGCGGCTGATCCTGCGGACGCGCGTCAACTACGGGCCACGCCTGTTTCGCGTGCTGACGAGCCCTTTCTTCTGGCCGGTCGATTTCGTGCTGGCGAGAAAGATGCTGCTTTAGACCCTCGTTTCTCTTCCCGTGTAGTCATTTACTACGCTCAAGAGCATTGCCTGGACCGAATCGATACTCGAGTTGCCATCCACTTCTCTGAGCTTGTTCTGTCGGCTATAGTAGTCAAGCACCTGGAAGGTTTGATTGAAGTAGATGACCAGTCGCCTTCGCATGGCTTCTCCGGCATCATCAGGGCGCTGGTAGAGCTTACTTCCATCCAGATCACATCGATCAGCCACTTTCGGAGGACGAAATTTGATGTGGTACACGTGTTGATTTACCTGGCAGAAGACTCTGCCTGCAAGCCTCGAAAGTAACTCCTCGCGCGACACCTTCAGGTGGATCGCCAGATCGATCTGTCGATTGATCCGCAAGAGTTCTGCATCCAACACCTGTGATTGCGCAAGCGTACGCGGAAAGCCATCCAGTATCACACCTTGCATGCTCTCAGGTTCTTCAATGTGGAGCATCACCATCGGGATGGTGATCTCATCGGGAACTAGTTCGCCCAGATCAACATAGCGCTGAGCTTTTAACCCAAGTTCAGTCTGCTCTTCAAAGGCTTTGTGGAACAGGTCCCCGCTCGCAATATGCCGAAGTGCGAGGAGTTGAGAAAGCTTCTCTGCCTGTGTCCCTTTGCCTGCTCCTGGGGCTCCAATGAGGAGGATATTCATTTCTTTCCTCTTTCTCTTCCAAAACAGGTGAAAATCTTGCTGGTGCCTGTTTCTACTACCAGTTTTTGAGGCCACCAGCTCACTTTTTTAAAGTATGTAGCATTGACCTCACAAGGCTATCACAAATATGGTTTCATCATTACAAAATCGTCACAGTTCCCTAGCTATACTGGCTACTTTGGAGCTACAGTTAAGCAATCCCGAATTGCTTCTCTGCGGTACTGGCGATCATGTCCGCAATCGCCAGTGATGATGTCGCGACAGGAGAGGGAGCATTGCGCGCATGCAATACCCCTCCTTGCCCATCCACGATGAAATCGTCAAGAAGTGTGCCATCTGGCGCGAGCGCCTGTTCCCGCACGCCAGAGGGACCGGGCAGAAGGCGGCGCTGCACATGCAGTTGTTGCAGCATATGGCAAACCATGTTTAGGTTAATATAAAAGGGGCTCTCCCCACGGGTTGCGCAACGAGATTATAGCAAGCAAACTATATAGCACGAAATGGCTTCATGAGCAATCTCGCTCACATTGTATACTCGGCTTTCAATGTGAGAGAAGTTCCGCTTCTGTGCAAATGCAACAAAGCACGTTCCAGAGCCACTTCGCTTGGGATGTACATCTCGTTGCGCAACCCGTGGGGAGAGACCCAATATCATTGACAAATACACTCACTTTTTTCGAGGATGAGCCTCTATCATGATAGCACTTACATTGTCGAACAGTGTCAGCAGGCGAAGCTCGTGTGGGGCAAGGAGTTGTACTTCGACTCGACGCAAGTCAATGCCAATGCCGATCTGGCTTCGCTCACTCCTCGTTTTGCCGTCGAGGCACGAGAAGCGATTCGAGAGCATCTCGCCACCCTTTTTGCACCAGAACTGGCAAAGTCAGAGAGCACCGAGGAAAGCAGCAGTGACGGACCGCTTCCCGAACAGTCACCTGTGGAGACCTCCTGCCCGAGTCCCGTGCTTCTCCCCACTGCCATCCACGAGGCTGAGCTTGAGGACCTTGCGGCAGACAATGCTGCTCGACACGACTGGATCGCGGAAGAAGGCCGGCAACAGCGAGAAGTCCATGGCCTCTACCGGCGAACCGCTGATTTTCGGATCAGCATCACCGACCCTGATGCCACACCCATGCGCCTCAAAGGGGGAGGAACCCACCTGGGCTACCACACGCATTACGTCGTGGATGGAGGCAAACGTCGGATTATCCTGGCAGTGCTGGTCACACCAGGGGAGGTGATGGACAATCAACCCATGCTTGATTTACTCTGGCATGTGTACTTCCGTTGGCGCGTGCGGCCCACACAGGTCACTGGCGATACCAAGAATAGAACAATCGAGAACATCAAAGCCATCGAAGATGCACACGTTCGGGCCTACGTTCCCTTACCCGATTGGGAGCACATGACGCCCTATTATGGGTCCTCTCAATTCACCTATGATGCTGAACACGATCGGTATCTTTGCCCGCAAGGGCAGCCACTCTTGCCATCTCGGATAGAGTACAAAGAGCAGAAAGTGGAATACAGCGCGGGTGCAGCCACCTGTAATGCCTGTCCCTGCAAAGCGCAGTGTACTTCAAGCAAACGCGGTCGGCAACTCCACCGTTCTTTTTATGCCGACTACCTCGAACGGGTCAAGGGGCAATACATCTCACTTAAGGGATTTTTACCTTCTTATGGCAGAGGTAAAAGCCATCAATGTAAGCTTGCGAATCGGCCTTGTTTGACTCGCAAACTTTCTTAAGTGAGATGTATTGGGGTCAAGGGGTACCATCAGACCTCCGCTTACCAGAAGGCCCTCAATAAACGCAAGGTCTGGGTGGAACCACTCTTTGCAGAGGGCAAAGACTGGCATGGGATGCGGCGCTTTCGCTTGCGAAGACTCTGGAGGGTCAACTGTGAAGCCCAGATCATCGCAGCTGGGCAAAATCTCAAACGCCTGCTCAGAAAGCGGGGATGGGGACGGCGTCCGTTTCCAGCAGAGGCGGTGGCTCTTCCCAAGAGGGAGGCAGACCAGATCGCCAGAGACGAAACGCTGAAAAGCCTAAGGATCAGGGTCTCTGTGGCCTCTCTGGTCTCAGTCAACACTGCCACAACATGGTTTGATGCCCAAACAAGCTTGTTTTCTTATGTGATCGTTGTTTGTGTTAGTATCCCGCCTTTTCCTCTGAGTGCGTGGTTCTGCTCTTTTTCGCTGACGTCTCAATCTCATTGAGGCAATGAGGAGGGACTGCTAAACGGCCAAGCTCACCCTCTTCTCAATAAGCTCGGCAGAGACTTTTTCAACAGGCTGGAACGGTTTTGGCATTAACAGTTGAGCTTTTTCTCAGGAACCCTCATCTTCCTTTTCTGAGCAAAAAGAGCGAGGTGTTTAACGATCAGGGATCAATCGGATTTGGTATGACGTGTTCTGTAAGGATGAAGTAGTTAGAGGAAAGGAAGTACTTGCTTGCAAGGACTGCGGGCATTTCTTATGCGCAGGACGAGGGGTGTTAAACCAAATCGCTTCTTGTACTTCAATGCAATAGAGGCTTTTCTCAAAGCAATGGTAAGGCCATGAAGAACGTCGAGCCTACTCCCTCGGTGGACTCAAACCAGAGGCGCCCGCCATGCCGCTCGACGAGTTCGCGACTGAGAAAGAGTCCCAGCCCTGTTCCTGTGATCTCACTGGCGCGCGCATTCTCTGCCCGCACAAAACGCCCAAAAATATGGGCTTGTTGCCCAACCGGAATGCCAATGCCCCGATCGCGAATGGAAACGAGCGCGGCGTGTGGCTCGACCTCTTCACGTATGGCCAGCTCGATTGGTCCTCCTTGTGGGCTGTATTTGATGGCATTGCTCAGCAGGTTGGTAAGCACCTGCTCGATGCGCGCACGGTCGACCTCCACCACGAGGGAGGTGTGCGCTGTGTCGAGGGAGAACGTGTGTTGCCTCGTGGTCATCTGCCGTTGTGTTACCATGTGCCGGGTCAAGGCCACCAGGTCGTTGGGGCTGCGGGACAAGACTAGCCGCCCTGCCTGTAAGCGCGTCACATCGAGCAGATCCTCGGTGAGTTTATCTAGGCGCGAGGTCGCCGTATCAATCTCCTCGAGGGCTTCCCTCTGCCAGGGGGCCAGTTGCGCGCCTTTGCCACGCGCCGTCTGGTACACCAGCATCTCGGCAAAGCCTTTGAGCACGGCCAGGGGGTTGCGCAACTCGTGGGCAGCCACTCCGATAAACTCGTCCTTGAGGTACTCTGCTTCCTTGAGTGCACTCACGTCCTGGTGGACGACCAGCGCAACTGACTCTGTATCCGCATGCTGTGTGTGCTGTGCGAGTGGCCCCGTTGGCTGTCTCAAGGCCTGCCACTCCTGGGACGAGTCGAGTGCGACGGCATTGACCAGCACAGCCAAGCTCGACCCATTGGGACGACGGATGATCTCCTGGTGGTGCAAGACCGTCTCGCCCTCTTGCACCGCACGCAGCGTGGCAAGATCCGTGAGGGCCAGTGGACGCCCCTGCGCATCGAAGATCCTGATCCCATGAGTGGCAAGAAACTCCTGCATCGGTTGATCGATATGCCACGCTGCTCCCCACGCACTGACAGCGGCACGGTTGGCCAGCAACAGGCGCGCATCTGCGCCAAACACGAGATAGACGCTGCTGGGGAGCGCATCCAAGATCTGCTGGAGGAAAGCCAGGCGAGCGACGGTCTCATCATGTACGACTTGCGCGGCTAGCTCCAGGCGGCGGCGCTCGGTGATGTCCCGGTTGATCTCCAGCATCGTTGTGGCGTGCCCCAGCACATCGCAGACCAGCACCTGGCGGCTTTCGACGACCACGAGGCTGCCATCCCGGCGGGTATGTGTCAGTTCCCCATCCCAGCGTCCAATCCGTTCGAGGTGCGCATCAACTTCGGCAAGGCTGCTGGGAAAACGCGTCTTGAGCAAGCTATGGCTGATACGACCGAGCGCCTCCTGGGACGTCCAGCCGTAGAGTTCCTCCGCTCCTTTATTCCAGAAGATTACACGGCTCACGGAATCGCGGATGAAGATCGCATCGTGCGCCAGGTCGATGAGCTCCGCCTGCAGGCGAATTTGCTCAGCTTGTTGTGCGCGCTCGCGTTCAGCGCGCCGCTGTACGCTCATATCACGAATGGCCCCGATGGCCAGGGGCTCGTCACCCAGCAGCACGGGGCGCAAACTGATATCCACCTGAAACTCGGTGCCATCCTTGTGTCGTCCAAATAGTTGGAGTCCGGCGCCCATCGAGCGCGTGCGCGGTGTGGTGAAATAGTGCTCTCGGTGAGCGACATGCATGGCGTGTAGGTGTTCGGGCAAGAGCATTTCAAGCGGCTGCTGCTGCAACTCCTCGCGACGATAGCCGAACTGTGCGGCAGCCTGCTCATTGGCCATCACCATGGTCCCCTCCCGATCGACAATGAGCAGCGCATCAGGCGAAATGTCCAACAGGTGGATCAACTCTGTCGACGTGACGCGCAGAGCCGAAGACGAGTGAGGGGGCATGCTCGTATCAAATTGTCGTGAGTCGGCCACCGGCGAATCCTCCCTGTCGAGGGTTACTGGCAACGCTTATTACACTTATGAGACGCAAAGGAGAAGAGACCTGCTTTGAGGAAAGTAAACTACACGGATCAGAGAGTACCCTTCAGATTTCAGGAAGCTCCTCTAAGCCGTGGGCTGTTCCGACAACAGAACTGGTAGCTCTGAAAGAAAACAACCAGCGTATGAGACGATGAAACCACTCCATGGAACATCGAAGGAGGAAGAACCTGGTCTTTGGAACGCAAGCTAGCTCGTCTCTCTTCCTGGGTGGGCCTTGTTCATGGGTATGCTGCCTGATGCTTTATGGCGTGTCCCTCTCTCAAAAAGAGCCAGAATCTCAGCTGATTAGAATGAATAGTTATCTACGATGACTATAACAGTATTGTAGCATCATGAGGCCAGAAAAACAAGACGTGTGCACAAGGCAGATAGGTGTGCTAGACATCAATGTGCACCCACTTCTGATCCAGACGAGATCGGCCTGAAGACTTGAGAGAGTAGGCATAGCGCATCGTTATGGTAATTGCACCTCCATTTAGTCTATTTCCCTTCGCGAGGAATATATCTACACCTACGCTTACAGCTCCATGTGTTTCGTATGCATATGCTCCCACATTGAGAGAGCATTGTGATACCCGGCACTTCCAATTCAGGCGTCTATCGTCTAGGATAGTACTAAACAGTTCCTCGAGTGTTTCCTGCAATGATGGAGGTGAACAATGGCCGGGAATGAACTTATGCCCATCAGAACAGTTCAGGTGGCTTTCCTAACAATCCTGGTTGTCGCAAGCGATCCGAAATTTCTCAAGTTTTTGGAAATGGCGTTAAAGCTTGAGTTCGAGTGTGAAGTCCTCTCCATCACCAGAGGGAGGAGTGCAGTAGAGACGGCAGAGCGTGTCAAGCCTGACCTCTTGATCATTGACTATGACCTCCTTGATCACAATGCGCTGGAACTCTCTCATCGGCTGCACAACATCAAAGAGCTTAAAAGCATTCCCACCATTCTCCTCAACTCACCTGTAACATCCTGGAATGATTCCCAAAGCTACCATACCATCTTCCTCAGCATTCCATTCGCGTTAAGAGATTTGTATGCCGCTGTGAACAACAGCCTTGGTCGCACCTGATGAGTGTCGTAATGGACCTAGAGCACGTCAATAGTCTGTGATCCCATGCTCCACGATCCGCGTCGGCTCGAGCCTTTGCCGTGCGCGATTATGCTTGGGGTCGCGCTTCTTGCGTGCCTTCTTCTGGTCATCTTGCCGCTTGACCACATTCGCTTTCACAAACGTCGGCGGGGGTGTCTTCTGCTTTTCCATTTCCTCGATGCGCTTGGAGGCCGCTTCCAATTGCTCTTGTGCCTGGCGCAATTCCTCTTGGGTCAGCCGCAATTGCTTGAGAACCTGGCTCAGTTGTGATTCTAAGGATGCTATTCGTTCTTCTGCTGTCATGGCGCCAGTATTTCAGACAAGGTTCTTTGTGAACAGTATCCATCATTTCGAGGAACTAGTTCCAACACCTGATGCCTGCTCTGGTCTCCTGGTTCCCTGGTCTCTTTCTGGCGGGCGCGTGGCCATCCTTTCCTGGTACCTCGTGGCTGTTTAGAGGCAGCAGCATGGTGAGCACCATTGGGATGATGTTTGGCATCCTTGCTCTGGCAATGTGTGCCGGCTTTCTTGCTGGGATCTACGACTTATGGACACAGCAAGAATGGACACGGCTGGTCCTGATCACGTCGGCAGTCACCTCCATCATTGTGATCGTTCCCTGGACGAATGTGTGGCCGCGGAGCAGTGTATTTTGGGCGTTGCTGTTTGATGCAGTGGTCCTGGTGGCGGTTCTTCCAGCTTGGGGAGAGCGGTTCGCAGAAGAGGGCGAACCATTGTGACGATTTTGTGAGGCAAAAGTTGCACTGCACTGAGACATGGGGAAACGCATGCGATATACTTCATAATAGAGGCGCTTCATGACCTCAAGGAAATCTTCAGCCAATTCATAGTCACAGAGTGTTCTTTAAAGAAAGAAGGAGCAAGTCCATGACAGACAAAAAGAGCAAGGAAGTCACTGCAAGTCCGATCGAAGCCTTTAGCGAGGCCAACCAGTCATTAGCAGAGAATCTCTCTGTCGCGCAAGAGCGCAACCTGAAGTATGCCCAAAGCGTCTTTGAGAGTACGATCGCGTTGCTCAAGGACCACGCGGAGAGTGCGCGTTCCATGCTGGAGCAGTGGGAACAGCAGGCGCAGAAACAGCATGTGGATCCGAAGGTCGCCGAGAGCTATTTGAGCTTCTTCCGCGCTCCGCTCAATGCTTATCGGCAGACGCTCGAAGTGGTGGAGACCGCCTCGAGACAGAGCGTCGAGAGCTTTCAGAAGGCAACCGAGAGCTTCGAAAAGGCTATGCAGCAGGGACGAGAGCAATGGGAGGGAGCGGCGCGTCAGGTGCAGCGTACCAGTACAGAGTCTGAGAACTAATCGGGCAAGGAGCAATCTTCCAGGGCCGGTGACTTAGCTCTGGCCCTGGAAGAAAGCAGTCCTGTCCAGGATGCGCTCACAGATACGTCCTCGTTGACAGACGTCGGAGACCCACACGTGGCTACTTGCATGTTAATTTCCTACGGGAAAGCCGAGTACCACAAAAGCATCATAAAAATGTACCCAAGCGTGGAGGATCCGCTTGGGATTTCGAGTATTGGGCCAGGGCAAACGATTCACCCCTCAGTTACGCGTTTCAGAGCGGAGCTGAACGGTCTCGATTATCACGTTTTCTTACCGTCCCAAAATCGTCGTGGCCTGCGAGGAAAGCAAGCCGCCACTGCCATGAGCTACCGCCAGCTTTGCATCTTTCACTTGACGGGGACCGCACTGCCCACGTAATTGCCGGGTCGCCTCAATGAGGAGGAAAATGCCACGCATGCCAGGATGGTTTGCTGAGAGACCCCCTCCATCCGTATTGATTGGCAATTGCCCACCCAGGGCAATACGCCCCTCCTGCACAAATGCTCCACCTTCCCCTTTCGTGCAAAATCCCAGGTCTTCTAACAGCAGGAGGACCGTGATCGTGAACGAATCGTAGATCATTGCTACATCGATTTGGTCTGGCCGCACTCCCGCCTCGGCGAATGCTCGTGGCCCAGTCACTGCGGCGGCTGTCACCGTCAGATCAGGCATCTGCGCGATGTGCGTATGGGTATGGCTCTCGCTGCTTCCCAGCACGAATATCGGCAGTTGCTTCAGGTCCCTGGCTCGTTCTTCGGTCGTGACCAGTACAGCGCCTCCACCATCGCTCACCACACAGCAATCGAGCAAGTGCAACGGATCGGCGATCATGCGTGAGTCAAGCACGTCCTGTACCGTGATGGGTTTGCGATACATGGCAAGGGGGTTGAGGCCGGCATGCTGGCGTGTCACCACAGCAATTTCGGCCAGTTGATCAGAGGTGGTGCCATACCGGTGCATGTGGCGGCGTGCAGCCATGGCATACGCACCGACGAGCGTATTGCCATAGGGAACTTCATAGGTCGCTTCGGGAATGGCAGTTGACCATTCTCCCGTGCCTAGCGTACGCCCGCGACTGGAGAGTTCAGTGCTGGCGTAGCTGATCAGTGCCACTTCGCACTTCCCTGTGCGGAGAGCTGCTACTGCATGATTAAGATGGGCCTCGAAGGAAGCACCGCCGATGGAGGTAGTATCGGTGTAACGCGGGAAGACCTGCAAATATTCGCTGAGCATCACTGTTGGCTCGATCAGGGTGTCTGAACTACTGAACAGGCCATCGATCTCGCTTTTGCGCAGGCCGCTCTCCTCCAGCGCGCGCTGAAGTGCCTGGGCGTGCAACTGTAATTCGGTCATGTTAGGAACTCGTCCAGAGTCGGATTCGGCGATGCCAACGATGGCAATGCGTCCATTGTAAACAGGCAAAGCGTATGTGCTCCTCTGCTATTGGTATGAGAACGAACAAAGAGTGCTTGTGATCCGATTATACCACCCGCTCAGGAAAATGATATGATAGGCAGTAATGAATGAAGCTAGCAGAATGGAGCAATCACATGCCAGATCCCAGTCACCCCAAACCATTGCCTGTGATCACAGAAGAGAACCGCCCGTTTTGGGAGGGTTGCCAGCAGGGGAAGTTCCTGCTGCAATACTGTGAGCGTTGCCAGCGATACCAGTTCTATCCGCGCCTGTACTGTATGCAGTGTGGCTTCGAAGGCTTGCGCTGGAGAGAGGCCAGCGGGCGTGGTGTGATTTACTCCTATACCATCATTCACCAGAACAAATCTTCTGAGTTTATGCCGGATGTTCCCTATAATGTTGCAATCGTGCAATTGGAGGAAGGGCCGCGCTTGCTGAGTAGCATCGTGGATATTGCTCCAGCGGAGCTGCACGTAGATCAACCTGTGAGCGTAGTTTTTGAGGCGGTCACCGATACCATCAGTTTGCCGCGATTCCGACTGCGCAGGTAAATCCACTGAACACAGGTTCGTTCGTTCTCCTTCTGTGAGTTTGACCATATACTTTTCATCGTCTTCTCCTGAGCATCTCTTCGTTCCTGCCCACAAACTTGATCAAGACTTCTTGGGATACAATGCAAGCAGGAGTATGCTTACTGGATTTTTCAGAGAGGAGTTTCTATCATGCCACCATTGCTCACTTTGCCCGCTGTCGATGGAGTTGAAATAACCACTATCATGGATAATTCGCTTGATCTCATCATGTCCTCAACGCCAGTGGCTCGACGTTTCCCGCTGCCGCACTATGGCTTCACACGTCCTCAGTTACGTGCAGAGCATGGCGTCTCGTTGCTGATCACCCTTATTGACCAGGGAAGGCGCGAGACGATTCTTTTTGATACCGGAGTGACGCCCGATGGAGCATTGCACAACCTGGAGGTGCTGGGTTTCGATCTGGGTACCATTCAGGCGATTGTCCTGAGCCATGGTCATACTGACCATACGCATGGATTGGACGGCTTCCTCGACACGCTTGGCAAACGGCGCATGCCTATCCTACTTCATCCAGATGCTTTCCTCAAGCGCCGTATCATCTACAACGATACGAGCATCCTGGATTTACCACCTCCTTCATTGCATGACCTTGAACGAGAGGGAATAGAGCTCCTGGTAGAACGCGGCCCATCGTTTGTGATCAATGGCAAACTGCTTGTAACGGGACAAATCGAGCGGACCACTGATTTTGAGCAGGGATTGAAGAATCAGCAGGCGGAGATCGATGGAACCTGGCAACCTGATCCGTGGGTCTATGATGATCAGGCGATTGTCATCAATGTTCGCAATAAAGGGCTGGTGGTAGCGACCGGTTGCGGACATGCAGGCGTAATTAACATTCTCCGGCAAGCGCGTACGCAGACAGGCATTGAGCAAATCTATGCCTTGGTAGGAGGATTTCATCTCAGTGGGACGCTCTTCGAGCCAATCATCCCTCAAACGGTTGAGGCATTACAGCAGATCAAGCCGGCGGTCGTTGTGCCCGCCCATTGC
>WNGR01014299.1_pt1 | contig 20542 bp, 21 predicted proteins | sample 5407581 | NCBI WGS metagenome assembly WNGR01 (sample SAMN13153383, study PRJNA577476) | soil metagenome | isolation source: 80 cm soil or saprolite under Garry oak tree replicate 2 | place: USA:California | collected 2016-06-15
CCGCTATTCATACATCTATTAACAGTGGTAATTTGATCACTAACCCTTTACAATACAAATATGCATTTTATTGATCATGTGAGTGTAACGCTGCAGGCAGGCGATGGCGGAAACGGTATCGTCAGCTTTCGGCAAGAAAAGTTTGTCGACCGTGGTGGCCCGGACGGAGGCGACGGGGGGGATGGCGGCAGCATCATCCTAAAAGCGAGCCGCAACCAAAATACGCTGTTACAGTTTCGCTACCAAAAAGAACTGCACGCAGCGCCGGGCAGCAATGGCGACAAAGTCCGCAAGCATGGCAAAAACGGCCAGAATTTGGCCGTAGCGGTGCCGGTCGGCACAGCCGTGCTCACCGAAGATGGCAGTGTACTCGCCGACTTGACAGTTGACGGCCAGGAAGTAGTCATTGCCAAAGGTGGGAAAGGCGGTTTTGGCAACGCGCATTTCATTTCTTCACGTCGACAGGCGCCGCGCATCGCCGAACGCGGCGAACCGGGCGAGTTGCTGGCCGTGCGATTCGAGCTGAAAATGATTGCCGATGTCGGCCTGGTCGGCCTGCCGAATGCCGGCAAATCAACCTTGCTGAGCGTCATCAGCAACGCCCGGCCCGAAATTGCCGACTATCCCTTCACGACCATCACGCCGAACCTCGGCGTGGTCGACATCGACGGAACTGCCAGTTTGCTGTTCGCCGACATTCCTGGCCTCATCGAAGGCGCCGCGCTGGGCAAAGGCTTGGGCGATGATTTTCTGCGCCACGTGGAGCGCACCGCCGTGCTGCTGCACCTCGTCGATGCCTACCAGCCGGATATCGCGCAAGCCTACAAAACTATTCAGGCGGAACTGCGAGCCTACAAAATTGACCTTTCTAAGAAGCCGCAGATCGTGGCGCTCACCAAAACCGAAGGCCTGGACGAGGAAATAGTGCAGGCCCAGCTCAAGCAGCTCAAAAAACTGGCGCCAAAAGGCACGACCGTCTACGCCATTTCATCCCATACCAAGCAAGGCATTCCAGGGCTGCTGCGCACGCTCAAAAAAGTCGTTGACGAAGCGCACGCCCAGCAAGTTGCAAGTGAGCCAGACGAAGCCAAGCTGCCGGTCCTGCGTATTGAAAACGTGCAAGATGCCTGGACGGTGAACAAAGAAGCCGGACATTTTGTAGTGCGCGGCAAAAAGATCGAGCGATTTGCCACGCGCACCGATTTTTCAAGTGAAGCGGGCGTGCAGCGCCTGCGCGACATCATGCGCAAGATGGGCATTATGCACGGCCTCGTCCGCGAGGGCATTACGCCTGGCGAAACCGTGAGCATCGCCGACAAGGGCAGCTTCGAATATTGAACCTCAAAATGGGCATGCGGACGTACACCTGGTGTATGTATGCTATACCATAATATTGACTTGAGTAAGTGCTAGTGCTATAATACTCGCATGACAACTGCTGATGTTCTTACTGATGCATCGTTTGACCCGAACATGCCGGCCTCTCCTGAAATGTGCAGTCTTCTGAGTATTCGGGCTGAAGCATTATTCCGGGCAGTGCACCAGAAAAGAGATTTTGACGACGTAGCACCGACAGAAACAGCTAAAGGCGTAACATTTCATTTTCCGCTGTACGAAGTAGATATCAATCCGGTAGATGGCGAAACCGGCCAAGATTTCGAAGTTGTTGCCCGCCAGTTTGTCCTAAGCCCAAATTCGAGTGACCATGAGGTACACCAACATACGTATAATCTCGAAAAACGGACGTATCAGCCTGCTGCATGGCAGGAGAGCTACGATAGGATGTCCGGCGGCGGTTATGGCGGTTATTTTCGCGTGGACGACGTGGGCATCCTAAAAGGTGATGAAGTGGCATTGAACGGTGCGCTGGCTGAAGGATTGCAGGAGAATGTTCTCGACCCACTGCTGGCATGTCTTCGGACATAATTCCGTTGCCATCTAACTCTAACTTGTTACACTGGTAGTTATGGCTACCAGCTTTTTCTTTTACGACCTTGAAACCAGCGGCTTTAGCCCGCGCGCGGCGCGCATTATGCAGTTCGCCGGCCAGCGCACTGACCTGGAGCTGCGGCCCATTGGCGAGCCTGTGAACGAACTCATCACCATGACGCCGGACATTTTGCCGGACATTGACGCCATTTTATTAACCGGCATCACGCCACAGCAAACAATCGCCGAAGGCCGCAGCGAGGCGGATTTTCTCAAGTTGTTTCAGGAGCACGTCGCCACGCCCGGCACTATTTTTGTCGGCTACAATTCCATACGCTTCGACGACGAGTTCATGCGCTTTTTGCAGTACCGCAACTTTTACGATGCCTATGAATGGCAATGGCAGGATGGGCGGTCGCGCTGGGATTTACTCGATTTGGCGCGCATGACGCAGGCACTGCGCCCGGACGGCATCCAGTGGCCGTTCGATGCGAAGGGCAAGCCGAGCAATCGATTGGAGCTGCTAACCGCCCTCAACAAGCTCGACCACGAGCATGCGCACGATGCCCTCAGCGACGTTGAAGCCTCGATCGCTGTGGCGCACATGATCCGCAATCACCAACCAAAACTGTTCGAGTTTTTGTTGAGCTTTCGCGACAAGCGCAAAGTTGCCGAGCTAGTTATGACCCGCGAGCCCTTCGTCTACACCTCTGGCAAATACCCGTCCGAGTTCGAGAAAACAACCGTCGCCGTGGCGATCGGTGAGCATCCCGGCAAGCAAGGTGCGCTCGTGTACGACCTGCGTCACGATCCCGCGCAGTTCAAAGACATGTCGCCAACCGAGCTGGCCGACGCCTGGAAGTGGAGCCGCGACGAAACCAAGCTGCGCCTGCCGGTTAAAACCCTGCAATTCAATCACTGTCCGGCTGTGGCGCCACTGAGTGTGCTTGACGACAAAAGCCGGACGCGCCTTGAACTTGACCCTGACAAAATCAAGCAGCACCACAAAGCTTTGCAGGCAATGAAAGATTTTCCGGCGCGCCTGCGCAAAGCACTCGAGTTGCTCGACACGCAGCGCCAGCTGGAGTTTGCTTCCAGCGAGCAAGCGGTCGACGGCCAGCTGTACGACGGCTTTTTCGATAACCAAGACAGGCAGGCGCTCCGCGTGGTGCGGGCTGCAGCATCCGACGAGCTGGGCGATCTCAATCTGCACTTCGACGACCCGCGTTTGACGGCGTTACTGCCGCTCTACAAGGCGCGAAATTTCCCCAAGGCGCTCGATAGCGAAGAACGTGCCGCTTGGGATGCGTTTTGCAGGCACAAATTGCTCGACGGCGGCAAGCAAAGTCGGCTCGCCAAGTATTTCGCCCAGCTGCAAGAAGTTGTGGAGCGCGGCAACCTCACCGGCCACCAAGAATATCTGCTCGAAGAACTCAAGTTGTACGGCGAAAGTATTATGCCAAGTGAAGAAAACGCGGAGGTATGACCATGTTTGTAACACTTGTAACCGTTCAATCGCTCGATGGAAAAATGACGCGCGGCGACGATCCGGACGTGCATGCCTGGAGTTCTGACGAGGATTTTCGCAACTTTGCCAGCTTGCGCGATGCCCACGATGTGATCGTTATGGGTCGCACCACGTACGAGGTGATTCGGCCGACACTCCACTTGCGCCAAGACAAGTTACGCATTGTGCTCACCGCTCATCCCGAACGCTTTGCCGACCAAGTCGTGCCGGGCGCTTTGGAATTCACGAACGAGCAGCCGGCGGAGCTAGTGGCCCGGCTCGAAAGCTCGGGGCACAAAAAACTGTTGCTCACAACCGGCGGCCAGGGAAACGCTGCTTTTTTGCAGGCCGGACTTGTGAACGAGTTGTATGCCACCATTGAGCCGCACTTGTTTGGCCAGGGTGCCGAACTCGCCGGCAATGTGCCGATGGATGTCCGGCTAAAACTCCAAGCCGTACGGCAGCTCAACGACCACGGCACGATTCTATTGCATTATCAAGTGGCACAGCCACTGCTGCGGGTTGGTTAGGATTCCCGATGGTCGGGCAGATTTATAAATGCAAAAAACCACCACCGTATCAACTCGCGGTCAATGCTCCACACTTTAATACGCCTGAGTACGATGCGTTTTTCGAACCCCACGCCGAGTATTGGGAGTGGCGCACGATGGAGGCTTTGAGAGCCGGAGATGATGCTACGCTCAGAGTTGCAGACCCAATCTTGGGGCAACCGCTCACGATTCTTGCTCAAAATACGGGTCGTTTCAGGTCGGAAATGAGGGTCTTGTCGCTATTTGCTATAGAAGCGCGAAACGACATCCTGACGGATCGGCGTTATGCCCTCAACATGCTGGCTGGCTCGGTGTTGTGCAAACAACTCATGTCGCCAGACGTAGTGGTAAAAGACGGCCGCTATACTAAAACCGACGAACTCGTGTCGCCCGAGATCGGCTTTTGGGACGATCAGCGCAAACCGCTTGACCCGCGAGTACAAATTACGCCGTCGCTAGCCGACCGCCTGGTTAAGCCGTACCGTGGCGACAATCCAGCCACCTGGTATCGCTACCAAGCCCCGGACGACAAGCTAGAACTCTTCGTGCGCCGCACTCTGACGGCAGAGCCAGTTGTGTCGTCACAGGCTGACCAGAAAAATATGACCATTTCCCGAGGTACGGAAATCGATTATACTTCCGTGCAAACTCTGTTTCCCTACTTGGTAAGCAGAGCATAGCTTGGCAGTTCTGGCTAGCAGCGAGGTTCAGATTATCGAACCAACTTGTAATTTTTGCATAGTAATGTACGATATCTGTCTATGACGAGATTTACCTCTTTGGACGAACTGCCACCATAGTAGAAAATCGTTTTTTCAGCCGGTTAGCAGTTCGCAGCAAGCAGCAGCGGCCCTTCGACCTGATACAATAAATCTAGCAGTGGTAGACAACCGGATAATTCCAAGCGCCGTTGAAACGATAGGTGAGCTGCATGACGCCGGAATTGTCGTAGTGCCCGCAACAAACCGCAACTTTCGTCGCAGCAAATGGCTAAGAAGCGCGCTGGGATTCAGAAGCTTGGGCGTCTTTAGCGGCGGAGCACTCGTCGCCGACTGCAAGGAAGACACCATTATGTATGAGCAGCCGATCGGCCGGGACGCCGCCAGACGGTTGATTGAGCGATTGCTACCTCTGAGCCAATATGTGAACTTCGGTGCGGGACGCACGCCGGCAGGCGAGGTCGATCCGGGCGTCATTGATGCCGATTGCTTGTCGCTGTGGGCTGAAGTGCCCGTACATCATCTTGGTGCTGCCGCGCAGATCGTGCAATCAGTACCGGGCGTTCAACATCATCCTAGCTATGACATAGCCGACGACGGCATGGTCGGAATTAACATCACTCAACATGAAGTTGACAAGTTTTCAGGGACACGATTTGCATTATGCAGGCTCGGCATCGCGCCCGAAAACGCCGTTGCCATTGCTGACGGCGAACCCGACGGACCACTCTTTGATGCGGTGGGCTTTGGCATTGCGATGGGCAACGCAACCGAGGGTCTCAAAGCTCGGGCCGACGCCATCGTCGGCGCCGCTCTTGACAATGGGTTCAGAGAAGGCATGCACCAGTTCGTTCTTCATAACATCACGGAAAGGCAGGTATAATCGAATGGCAGTAGATCGACACGCAATCTTCAGCTTAAACACTGGCGCCCAGGAGCCGCTTAAGGCCGTCCGGAGAAAGTATGCATTACAGGCCACAAATCCGCGGATTGGCGAGACAGTGTATAAAACGATCGGCGAGTACTTGATCTATCAGCCAGACGGCCCACAGTGGCAGCTGCTTCCGACGTCGGAATACGATCCCGCAAATCTCACCAGGACCCCATATAAACGCTGGGAATCGGCCGAGACGCTACGCACGCGGGCCGGCTTAGGCCTATTCGCATGCGCACAAATGGATGCCCTTGAGGTAGCAGTCGTTCAAGATCAACGCATAACCAACGCGAGCAACCGGCTGACCGTTGCAAGCGAGGACGATCTGCATGTCGTGCTCCGTGCCTACGATATCGAAGCAGACACCTGGGAGGATACCGGCGTACGTGACTTGTTCGGCTACATTGACCACGGGGCAAAGGTGATAGCCGAAAACGTCACGCTACATGATATTGACGGCAAGCTGTGGCTCGCATCGGCCCAAACGATGCTGAATGTCTTCCGAAAAACTGCCGGCGGTGCCGAGCAGCTGCGCGAGACAGAGAAAGTCCGCTTTGACATGGACGGCAATCCCGGGCCGGCCGTCCAGTCAGAAATCCGCAGCAGCATGGGAGAAACCGGGCATCTTATCGACGACCAGCCGGAACGGCCGTTTGATACTGCCTGGCGCGGGCTGCGCGAAGAGCTCTCCATCAAGAACGATGGCAGCGTTACGGCGATCACTGCCACCGGCAGTCTCTTGCGCCAAAAAGTTGCCCGCCACCACCGTTTCCCTCCGATTGGGGCCGAGGATCATACTCACTACTTCGATGTATTGTTGGATGCCGAAAGCACGCAGGAGGCATACCTTAACGAAGAAAGGAACCCCACCGGCCAGGTGCACAGCCAGACAACGCTTGAGTGGTTTCCCTGCCAGACAGACCTCGGGTGGTTTCCGCCACCAGCCACTCCGTGATGCCGCCGCGCTGAGTAGTTGTTGCCCGAAAGTCCTTAAATCACCGGAGAATAAATATGCCCATCGTGCAAGTTCGTGCCAGCTTGGAATCGCAATACTTAACCGCTCCTTTTCCGCCAGTCCCGACCAGCTGAGCGTCATTCGTGAGTGGCAAAAACCGGCATGGGATTCCGAGTTACTCGTATATCCGGGCGGTTATATGGGCAACGTCTCGCCAGTAGGCTGGCGTGCGGCAAGCAATTTCTTACTTCATGTAACCGACAGCGGAGAACAGGCCGATATGCTAGTCATGAATAATCTGCCGGATCAAAAAACACCAGCCGATCTCAGAGCCGAATTACAAAATGCCACCCCCGATGAGATACGCGCCATAGGCTCTCTTGCTACGATTGACCACGAGAATAAGACTATTTTTGTGGCTACGGCAGTTAGCCCCAATAGGCTCGCAATCGGCGGTCTTGTACTCCACGCCGATGCCGAAGAGCTCGCACTTCTAAGAAGCTTGTTCCAGGAGTCCCCCGTGCGAATGTCGCCCGAAGCGTAAAAGAACTAGCATTCGTGAAACCTAGCACGATTTCGAGTTAAACACAGCGTATTACTGGAGATAGGGGCGGGAACCAAACTTTTGAGGACGAATTAGACTTCAATGGTCTGAGCTAGACCCCATCTTTGACAATTCCATTGCGGGAGCTAAATATTATGGATAATATAAACGTTCATGGGACAATACTACATATATGAGAAACACTAGTGTTTTTATCTTTGACGAAATATTTGAGTCTATCGTAAGCAGTAACCAAATATTGGAGCTGAGAGAACTGGGCGCAGATCTCCATATTATTAATCGAAAATGTAGAATTGCAGACTATAAGCCTATTAAGGACTCGACAACCCAAAAGATATTATGCATCAATCCCGACTTCGTAGATTGGCATTTTGCAGCAGACGACTACAAAGACATCTCAAGACTAGAAGTAATTATTAGTTCCTCTGACAACATTAGCTGGCTTGACACACGCTATGCAGACAAGCACGACGTAAAGTACATAGCCCTCGAAAATCTTACCACTGAATATTCGGCGGTTGCAGAGTATGCCGCAACCATTATGATGAGCCTTGCCCGCAATATTCCTATGCTCAGTCGGAAGAATTTTCCACTCGACTATGCGCACGATTTTGTGAACTATCAAGGAATGGACATTGCAAGCAAAACAGCCGGCATTATCGGGCTAGGCAATATTGGTGGAGCTATTGCGAGGCTTTGTGACGGTCTTGGTATGAAGGTGACGTATTGGTCACGTAATAAGAAGTCTGATCGTAAGTATGGCTATCGTGAAATCGATGATTTGCTCAAAGAAGCGGATATTATTTTCCCCACACTGAAACCAAATAGTGAAACTAAGCTCATGCTACCAAACGAAAGACTTGAATTGCTTAAACCGGATGCAATTGTCGTAAGCGTTGTTGGCGGGCTCATTGATAATGACTACCTGGTCAGGCGTGTGGCAGAGAAGAGACTTTTTGGTTTTGGGTTTGGTGCAGATCCAGGTACTTTCTCAGATTACTCAGGCAATCTATGGGCAATTCCAGATTATTCCTGGGCTACAAAGAATAATATGCGGGCATCATACGAACAATTTATTGAAAAGATCAAAGAAGCTATTAAGTAAATTTTGTAGATGTCATATCTAGTTTGCCCTACGAAAAACCAACCCTAAACCGAGGAGTTAATATACATAATTTTCATGGCTGGAGATAGGGATTCGAACTAGGTATCGAACCTCTCCCTGAGCGTAAGGGATACTCTCGCATGCTTGCGCTGGCCAAGTACATTTTCTTGACAGCCGCTGTTTCGCCCCGTACGCTTACTGCAAAGAGGATATTCCGATGTTACTCAACAAACACATTGCCACTTGGTCTAGCTTCGCCTGATACCCCCATCGCGGGCGGTCAGCGCTCTTCATTTGCTTATAACGAGAGGAAAAATATGAAGATTCAGAAGTTTGATTTGTTAGTGGCGCTGTATATTTTTGGTGTGATGGTGGCGGAGCTGATGGGCGCTAAGACGTTTCCGATTGTGCATGTTGGTCATTTTGTGGTGAACGCCAGCGTGGCGATTTTTGTGATGCCGCTGCTGTTTACGGCGGTCGATGTGATCATTGAGGTGCATGGCAAGCAGCGGGCGCGCAGTGTGGTGTATGCGGGTCTGGCAATGGTTGCGCTGTTGGTGCTGTATAGTGCGCTGGCGGTGCATTTGCCGGCATCGAGTCATTTCAAAACGAGCGAGCCGGCGTATGATGCGGTGTTTGGCGCCTCGATCCGTATCTCGCTGGCAAGTTTGGCGGCGTTTGCCTCGTCGGAATTGCTTGACGTGTTAATCTTTAGCAAATTGCGCCAGCGCATGCACCGGCGCGCCTTGTGGCTGCGTAATAATGTCGCAAATTTCATTTCGCAGTTTGTGGATTCTGCAGTCTTTTTGACGTTGGCGTTCTGGGCTGCCGGGCTGTCGTTCCATGCGAACGCTAGCTTTGTTGTGGGGCTGCTCATTCCGTATTGGCTGGTGCGTTGCACGCTGTCTGTTTTTGAGACGCCGCTTGTGTACTTGGGCGTGCGCTGGTTGCGCGGCTCGAGCGATCCAAGTGCGAAGCCGGTTCCGGCGCAACTTTAGGCATCGGCCTAGGTTTTGCGTGTCTTAGTTGGCTAGCAGGCTCGTCAATTGCCGGCGTACGTGTAGGTTTATTTTTAATCTCATGTTTGTAGAAAAAGCAGAATATATTTTTAGAATTTTACCGAACACGCTTCTCAGTAAAAGAACTGAGTGCATCCCATACGCTCTCTTCGGCGGACTGTAGCGCTACTTCCTGGGTTCCAAACCTAACGCCGAGCCTTTTGTAGTTGTGAGATCCAGATAACGCTATCCGTTGACCACTGCGCAACGTATAAAGGATATACTTTGCGTGGAGGTATTCCGCCCCAGTGTATTGATTGGCCAGGCTGCTTCGTCTGTCAAGCGTGCCGCTTATCTGCGACAAGCGCATAGCTAGCGATAACTGGTTTGGACGGTTAAAGTATACCTCATGCTTTGTCCGGGCGATGAGACGGCTCAGCTGGCCGCTTGGCGGTAGTTGCGAGACGAAGATGATGCTGCTGGCATCCTCAGCCAGCTCACATGCCCTGTCATAGATAATCGACCTGTCGGGTTTGCCGCCGTCAAGCAACAGCGAAGTGTTTGTGCTACCTCGTACCGGCATTTCTTGATCTTCAAGTTCTTGGTGTGTAATGAGGCTCTTCGTCCATGCAAACATCTGGTCGGCAATGTTAGGGTCATTGACCTTGAGAAAGTAATCTTTGCGCGCAAAGCTCTCTTTGTGAAATCCAATCCCGCCGAAGCTCCAAACAGTGTCGTCGGCTATGACCGCTTTGACATGGCAGCGTCCGGCATAGGGATTAATGCCGATTTTGCCTATGATATCCGCCATGCCGCCGTTTGCTTCGATAATCGCAAGTGCCTGTTTTGTTTGGCCGAGCCGTTCTTTATAACGTGCCGTAGGCAGCCCCAGGGGTTCGTTGATAGGCAGTGTCGAGTAGGCATCGAATCCGACATAGGTATCGACGCCGCGTGCTGTCGTGTCAGCAATATCTTGAAAAATTGGCGCAGTCTGTTCGTCCCACAGGCCAACTATTGAAATAAGGGCGAGGCGTCCACGTACGCGCGGGAGGGTTTCATGCAAGTCTGCAATAAACTGCGCTGGTTCTAAAAGTTCGAATTGTAGAGTCTCAACGTCGCGCATATATGTAACTATAGTATACAAATACACGGAGTAGTTGACCAGATTAATGAACGCTTGACCAGTACAGGACTGGCATTGCGTCTGTTTTTCCTCTATACTATACGGGCTTATGAGTTCGATCGTTGTCAAGGGTGCCCGGGAGCACAATCTCAAAAATATCGACGTGACATTGCCGCACGACAAGTTGGTGGTAATCACCGGATTGTCAGGCTCCGGCAAGTCGTCGCTCGCTTTTGATACGATTTATGCCGAAGGTCAGCGCCGCTACGTCGAAAGTTTGAGCAGTTACGCCCGCCAGTTTTTGGGGTTGATGGAAAAACCGGACGTTGACCAAATTGATGGGCTTAGCCCGGCAATCTCGATCGACCAAAAATCAACCAGCCGCAACCCGCGCAGCACCGTGGCGACCGTCACCGAAATTTACGACTACTTGCGCTTGCTGTTTGCCCGGGCCGGCGTGCCGCACTGCCCGATTTGCGGCAAACCGGTCACGCGTCAGACAACACCCAACATTATCGACAAAATTGTTGCCCTGCCGGCGAGTGCCCGACTGATGATTCTCGCGCCAGTCGTTATCGACAAAAAAGGCGCGTTCGAGCACATTCCCGAACAGTATAGCCGTGCCGGCTTTGCTCGCGTGCGCGTCGACGGCGTAGTGTATGCCTTGGAAGAGTTCCCGAAGCTCGACAAGAATTTTAAACACCGCATCGAAATCGTAGCCGACCGCGTGGTTAACGACGAAGAGAGCCGTAGCCGTCTCACGCAATCGGTCGAGCAGGCGCTGGACGTGGCCGAGGGCAAAGTAACAGTGGTGAATGCCGACACCAACGACGAGTTCAACTACAGCTTGATGTACGCCTGCGTCGATCACCCTGAAGTGGCGATTCCAGAACTCGAGCCGCGCACCTTCAGCTTCAACTCGCCGCATGGCGCTTGTCCGGTTTGCACGGGCCTCGGTTCGCGGTTGGAAGTCGACCCCGAACTCGTTATTCCAAACGGCCGCCTGACCATTGCCGAAGGCGCCATTCGCCCATTCAACCGTGTCAACACCGACGCCTGGTACATGAAAAAGTTGCAAGCCGTCGCCGACGCCTATCACTTCAGTCTGCACGTGCCCACTGGCGAACTCAGCCGCGAGAACATCGACCGCATCATGTACGGCACCGGCGAGCAAAAATATCGGGTTTCTTTAGGTAATGGCCGCAGCTTCGAGACGACTTACGAGGGCGTGGTGCCCAACCTTGAGCGCCGTCACAAAGAGACCGACAGCGACTTTATGCGGCACGACATCGAGCGTTTTATGCAGGAAAAACCGTGCTACGCCTGCAAAGGCATGCGCCTGAAACCAGAAGTTTTGGCCGTAACCGTCGCTGACAAATCGATCATGAACATCTGCAACATGTCGATTGATGACGCACTCGATTTTTTTAACGGCCTGGAGCTTGACGAAAAAAGCGCCAAAATCGCCTACCAAATTTTGAAAGAAATCAAGGCTCGGCTACAGTTTTTGCGTGACGTCGGCTTGAATTACCTGACGTTGCTGCGCAGTGCCACGACGCTGAGCGGCGGCGAAGCGCAGCGAATCCGCCTGGCGACGCAAATCGGTTCTGGGCTAATGGGAGTGCTGTACGTTTTGGACGAGCCGTCGATTGGCCTGCACCAACGCGACAATGGACGTCTCATTACGACGCTGAAACATTTGCGCGATCTTGGCAATACAGTCATCGTAGTGGAGCACGACGAAGATACCATCCGCACGGCCGATTATCTTATCGACATTGGGCCGGGCGCCGGTATCCACGGCGGGCAAGTCGTGGCGCATGGCACGCCCGACGAAGTGGCCAAGAATCCGAAGAGTATCACCGGCCAATACCTCTCTGGTACAAAGTCAATTGCGTTGCCGAAAAAACGCCGCAAAGGGAATGGCAAAAGTCTCAGAATTATCGGCGCCCGCGAAAATAATCTGCAAAACGTCACTGTCGAAATTCAATCCAGCCTCATCAACGATATTCTGGCTAAAGAACTTTTGGCAAGATTGCACCGCGCGAGCACCGTGCCGGGCCGCCATGACGACATCGAAGGCATCAAGCAGCTCGACAAAGCCATCATCATCGACCAGTCGCCAATCGGCCGCACGCCGCGCTCCAATCCGGCAACTTACACCGGCCTGTTTACGCCGATCCGCGAGTTGTTTGCCCAAACGCCCGAGGCCAAGTTGCGCGGCTATACGCCCGGCCGTTTCAGTTTTAATGTCAAAGGCGGGCGCTGCGAAAACTGTGCGGGCGACGGCATCATCAAGATTGAAATGCATTTTTTACCAGACGTCTACGTGCCGTGCGAAGTCTGTCATGGCAAGCGTTACAACCGCGAAGCGCTCGAGATTTTTTACAAAGGCCAAACTATCAGCGACATACTGCAAATGACCTGCGAACAAGCCCTGGAGTTTTTTGGCAACCAGCCTGCGATCTCCCGTAAACTGCAAACTATTGTTGATGTCGGGCTCGGCTATATCTCGCTCGGCCAACCGGCCACGCAGCTCAGCGGCGGCGAAGCGCAACGCGTCAAGTTGGCAACCGAACTCAGCCGCCGGCCAACTGGGCGCACACTGTATATTTTGGACGAGCCAACTACTGGGCTGCACATTGCGGACGTGGAAAAACTACTGCAGGTCTTGCATGCTCTGGTTGATGCCGGCAACAGCATGGTGGTCATCGAGCACAATCTCGATGTCATCAAATCCGCCGATCACCTCATCGACATGGGGCCGGAAGGCGGCAATGGCGGCGGGCAGATCGTTGCCCAAGGCACGCCCGAGCAAGTGGTAAAAGTCAAGGCATCCTATACCGGCCAGTTCTTGCAAAAAATGCTCTAAACGGCTGTCGCCAGCGTGGCGTGCTGCGCTTGGTGTGGTTTTCCGCGTGCTAGCAGCTCGCGGAAATGTTTACGAATGATTGCCTTAATAATTGTGATGTCGCGCGCATTTAAGTCATAGTCAACAGACTGAGCCGTGCCTTGCAACTGTTCGAGCACGGTCGCTTTGTCTGTCGTAAGAATGTCAAAAATCAGAAATTGATCAACGTGCGCCAGCAGCACCTCGCGGACAAAGATGCCCACCGTTTGGTCGAAGGCCGGCTTGTGTAAAAGCAGAATTGCCTTGTGCTGCAACATCGCATAGAGTATGCCGCGTGCCATCCAATCAGTAATGATCCCATCCTCGTTATTAACAATGTATGCATCGCTGGCCGCCGTCGTTTCGTAGTAGTCGAGGTTGGACTCATACGGTGTCCAGAGTGCTGACACCAAACCAGGCGCTCCCGCATTTTGAGTAAAAATAAACCCATCGTTGCTTGGATGGGCGATACGTACACCGTATTGTTCCAACTTCTCTTTTACCTGAAATAGGGAAGTCTTCTTACCTGTTTTGAATTGTCCGCTGAGTTGTGCTTTGAGGATCATACACCCGCCTTATGTAACATACACACAGTATACATAATTTTCTTTTTGCAAAAAAGGGCAATCTGTAGTATGTTGTAATTAAGTAAAAGGGTGGTCGAGCGGAGATGCAATGTGAGTAAGAAGTCGTCTTCTGAGCGTAACGTCGTCGATATTTACGGCGGGAAGCTAGTAGAGGCTTCGCGTTTGGCTTACCCCCAGGCGCCAGAAGAAGTGGCGAAATTCTTGCATGCTCTCAATGTTTGCCGGAAGTCCGAGGCATATGTGGGATTTGTGGACGGAGCCTACGATGTACCGACGGAAAATCACATTTGGTCACTCCGGGATTGCAGGCACCGACTGGCCGAACAGTACTTTGGTGACGCCTATCGCAACGCAGACGATATCACAAAAATAAAATATATGGCAAGTGACAAGATCGTATTGATTGTTACGGTCGACGCCGATGCCAGGGTTGCCTTCAAAAAATCCTACAAACCAGATAAAGGCAACGTCGCCCGGCCGATCTACGACTGGCAACAGCGCGCAAATCGCGTCGGCGGATTTATGATTCCAGATGGCGCCGGCAAGTACCGTCCAGTTGCTGATTTAGTAACGGTTGAGGGCGATCCGAAGCACGCCGGAACATTTTTGGAGTCGCATTTGAAGCTTGGCATACACTTGGCCGATGAGGATATTTTGGGCGCATGGCTGCTTTACCCTTGGCATGAATGGTTCGAAGATGCTAAAAAAGCAACCGATAAGTTCATTGTCATGAGCCAAGATACCTATGCGTACGAAGCGCGCAACGGCGAACGCGCCAGCAGCACTGGAATTATAGAGCGCATTAAAACCACAAGTTTGGATGATGACGACTAAGCCGGCCGGCTTTATAGGCGAAAAAGATCGTACGTATTTCCTGGCGGTGTTATTGCCCAAAAGTGCGCAGGCAGTGCTCACGCCTTTTCTGCGCTATTTGTCTGAGGCGTTGCCGGATGTTGTCTGGCCGATGCCGTTGACCTCGCTGCATATAACGCTTTACGAGTTCATGCAGCGTGGCGATTTCGATGTAGACAAGGACGCGCTGTTCGAGCACAACAAAGCCGTATGGCAACAAGAACTCGCAGAAATTTTCTCTACCACGCTCCCGGTATCTTTGGCGTTCACCGAAATATGCGTAAGTCCGGACGCCATTACGCTACGCTGCAAAAACAGCGACGACTTTAACGAGATTCGGTCCCGCATCGGCAGTCGCCTAACACTGCCGTCTTTTACGAAGGTGCCGCCGGACATCACGCATTGCACGGTGGCGCGCTTCCTCACATCTGTTGATATGCAATTGGTAGAAAGCGCAATAGCCGCATTCGGGCTATTGCCGCGCATAAACATTACCGTGCAAGACATGCAGTTAATTAAGAGCAGTGTTCAGCCGGGACTCGAATATGAAATTCTGCGGCGTTTTTCGCTGCTACCAGAAGGTATCTCAAAAAACCCTGGCATTGCGTAATTGCCAGAAATGCGCTACTCTTAAGCTCGACCCTCTTAAAAATGCCATGAACATACATTTTATTGCATCCAGAACAAGCTTAGAGAAGGACATGGATAATTTACGCGTCCTTGCCAACATTGTAAAGCGCAACGGGCACGTAATTGTGGATGAATGGTTTGAAGACGCGTACGATTTGCTTGTAAAAAACAAGTCGGTTCGCAGTGATTGGACTGCCGTAGTTAATAAGCGGCTCGATGCCATCGCGAAAGCCGACATAGTTATCGCCGAAGCAAGCTACGAGAACTTTGCGGTCGGGTATCAAGTTGCGAAAGCTGTATATCAGAAAAAGCCCGTTTTGTTGCTTCACCATCAAAGTGCTGACAAAAATGCTTTCGCTACCGGTGTTATCGACAACTGGGTACGCCATCAAGAATACACCATGGAAGATGCCGAGGAAGTGATAAAAGCATTCGTCGAAGAAAACGACATCAAGTCAAAAGACATGCGTTTCAATTTTTTTATTGACCGCAAAATTTATAACTACTTGCGCTGGTCAGCGCAGCGCACTGGCAAGACCAAGGCCGAAATTCTGCGCGAGCTGGTCGAAAAAGAGATTGACCACGAGAACGGTCAATAGACCAAGCAGCAAAGAATCGGCAGCTCGCCCCTATTCTTTTTCGATATTTTTTGAACCGCGTTTTTTGATCGCTGCAAATAGCCGCTGACGCGTCGTCTTGTCGCCAAATAAATGCCAGAACATCGGGCCGAAACTGGCTACCACAACTACAGCGATAGTGGGCAAAATGTAATGATCGAGGTTGGGGATTTTGCTGCCGAACCAATAACCAAGCAGCGTCACCAGCACCGCCCACACGATATCGCCAACAGCATCAAACAGAAAGAACGATGGCCGGGGCATTTTGGCCACGCCAGCCACCATGGGCGCAAAAGACCGCACAAACGGAATGAAATGCGACAACAACATCGTTTTGCTGCCAAAACGCTCGTAAAATTTTTCGGCTCGCTGCACGTACTCTTGGCGAAACACTATGCCGTCCTTTTTGCGGAATACTTTTGGTCCTAGCAACCGGCCAATGGTGTAGCCGGTATTATCACCGAGAATGGCCGCAAGGCTTATGACGGCGATGGTCAGGGCTAGCGGCAACTTGCCCTCGGCCGCAAAAACGCCAGCGCTAATGAGCAGCGTGTCGCCTGGCAAAAAGAACCCGACCATCAAACCGGACTCACTGTAAACCATCGCGGCGATGGCAAGGAGGCCGCCGCTCTGCAGAATATGATTGACGTCGAACATCTCACAACATAGTAACTTGCATTGCCGCCCCCGTCCACTATTTACTTGGGCAACTATTCCTGAACGCCTCATTTGCGATTTAAGGGGGGAGTTTGTGGCGTACTAGGGCTAAATGGCGTGGGTAAGACAACCTGTTCCGGTTGTTGCTTGGTTTGCTTAGCAGACTGAGCGCGGCTCTTTTTATGGCGCTCGCGCTCAGACATACCACCCCAGAATCCCAGTTTGTTGTTATCGAGCGCAAAATCCAAACACTGGCCACGCACCAGGCAAGCTTGGCAGATGGACTTTATTTGCTTAGGTGTACTTCCCACAGCAAAAAATATTGCAGGATCCATACCTTTGCAACGAGCATCTGTACGCCAGCTGTCGGCGGCAGATTATCCAGATTAGCACTTAAATCAGTTGCGGGGTGGGCTAACCGGCTATGGATATGTCCAAAGGCTTTTTTGACAGTGGAATCAGAGAGGTTGAGTTCTTTACCTATGTCTTCCACGCTTTGCTTCTTGTTGTAGCGCATGTGTAGCAGGCGTTGTTCTTGCGGACTTAAGAGAGGGGCTAGGCGTTCTGTATATCCTGCCAGTCCAGCAAGAGCAATCTCTGCTGTGCTGGGGCTATATTCGACTAAAAGGTCACCGAGAGTTGTCGTCTCTTGAGCCGATACCTTTTTGTCGAGACTGACTGTCTGCATAGTGGCTACGAGAAACTCGTGTAAAGCCGCCGGTTCCATGCCTATCTCTTGTGCAAGTTCTGCGCGGGTCGGCTCGCGTCCGAGGGCAAGGCCCAAATCTTCTTCCGTATCTCGGATTGACTGCAGGTTATCTAGCTGCTCATCCGGCACATAAATAATACGAGTTCTCGTCTTCAACGCAAAGCGCATGTACTGCTTAATCCAAAACCCAGCGTAGCTGGAAAATTTATATCCCAGGGTGTAATCGAATTTCTCGACAGCGTGCATGAGTCCCAGGTTGCCGTGCTGGATCAGATCAGAAGCTTCCATGCCGCGTCCTCTGTATGGCTTGAGAAAGTGGACAACGAGCCGTAAATTCGCTTCGGTGAGAGCTTGTTTCGCTTGCTGGCCTTCTTTGGCGAGTTGTTGTAAGTCTCTGCGAAGTTGGGGCGTAAGTTCTCCTGGCTGGTTGCTCATCGCCAGTTTGTATGCTGCCATGAGTCCAGCCTCGATGCGTTGTGCCAGCTCGACTTCTTCTTCGGCGCCCAAGAGTGCAATTTTGTCGATTTGATTGCAGTAGACTCGCTCAGGGTCGAGAGCGACATTTCTCTTATCACCACTCGCGTTCTCCGAGGATCTGAACTGAGCATATATATCTTCAGTCTCATCCGGCACGTCTACTGTTTCGATCGATCGCAGGTCCAATGCTGTCGGATCAGCATTATATTCCGGCAGGACTTGGTCGGTCGATTCAAAAAGAGTCTCGGATGACGGCAAGCCTTCAACATTTAGGGTGGTTGAAGTATCGCCGGACCCAGTTTCGTTCCTCAAGGTACCTGCTTGTTCGCCGTCGAATATAGGTAAAGCGGCTCCTGTCGTCTCCGGTAGGTTTTCACGAGACATGTTTATAAAAGATAATATGACTGGCGAAAAAATGCAAATGCGCAAGGCTTTTGACTGAGCCCTTCTTTTACATAGAACAAGGTCAGAGGATGACTACTAGATTGCGTCAGGAGAAGGGCTTGAGTTCCGGGGGCATCCTGCGAGCGTACAGCTCACGTACATCAAGCTAAACGGCAGCTTTTCGTGTATACTAATCAGTACTGATCGACGAAACTTCAAGGAGGATATGATGGATTTACTGACATTACAGCTCGACGCACGCGAAGTAACGGGCAAAGCCGTCAAACATTTACGCAAGCAGGGCATTGTGCCAGCGGTTGTCCACGATCATGGCAAGGATTCACTGGTGGTGCAAGCCGAATATCAGGCCATGTATCACACATACCAAAAGGCCGGCAGGCACCACCCTGTCGAACTCAAGGTAGGCGGTAAGACGCAGACTGCTTTGATTAAGCACGCGACGTTTGACCCTAAAAAGAACTCGTTGACCCACGTGGTGTTTAACGCCGTTAAACGCGGCGAAAAAGTTACGGCCGAAATTCCGGTGCGCCCGCACTACGACGAAGGCAACGATGCTTCGCCTGCCGAACGAGCTGGCCTTATTGTCTTGCATAATCTGGAAACGGTCGAGGTTGAGGCTGTGGCTGACAAATTGCCGGACGAGCTTTTCTTTGATGCCGAGAAGCTCGTGGCGGTTGGCGACCACGCCACCGTTGCAGACTTGACTATCCCGGCTGGCGTTACAGTGAAGACCGACCCAGCGCAGTCTCTGGCTACAGTGTATGAACCAAGTGCACTCCAGGCCGCCAACGATGCGGCTGGTGGCGACGCTACGGAAGAAGAACAGGCCGAAGTAGTAGCTGACCACGACAGTACTGCCGAAGAAGGCACGCAGCAAGACGAAAACCGATCCGGTGGCAAGAAGCAATTTGAGGCCGCAAAGGAGTAAGCCATCACTGCTGGTGAAAAAGGCCCGCGCGGCCCAGAAAATGACAGCGGCCTGTTTGGTCTCGCCAAGCAGCTGGGCCGCACGGTGCTGCGCATAGGAAGGTTTATCACGAAAGGCTAACACACGCTATGACATGGTTTCACCCCAAAAGTTTGCTCGACAAAAGCTATGAAATTGGCCTTTTGCTCAAAGGGATTGACGGCACGATCGAGCTGATCGGCGCACTACTACTTATTTTTGTGCCGCCGCACTTTTTCGAAAGCATGGCGCACTGGCTCACGCGAGCTGAGCTGGCCTCGGATCCGGACAGCTTCGTCGCTACCCACATTGTGCATACTGCTCACATCCTGGCGCAGGGCCACAACCTATTTGCCACGCTGTTTTTGCTGACCCACGGCGCAGTGAAGGTTGTGCTCGTAGTGTGTTTGCTGCGCAATAAACTGTGGGCGTATCCGTATGCACTCATTGCGCTCAGCTTGTTTCTGGTCTATCAACTCTACGCAATGGTTGTCAAGCCGACGCTTGGCATGAGCTTTTTGACGGTACTTGATGCTGTCATTATCTGGCTCGTCTGGCGTGAATGGCAAAAGGTGAGGGCTGGGCACGCAAACGCATCTGCCAGGACGGACAATTAGTCCTCGAGAAAGCCGCCGGACTGGTGTGCCCATAATCGGGCGTAGGTGCCTTTTTGTCTGAGGAGTTCGCGGTGCGTGCCTTGCTCGGCGACAACGCCGTTCTCCATAACGATAATCCGGTCCATTTTTTGAATCGTACTCAAGCGGTGAGCAATGACGATCGCCGTGCGGTTTTCCATGAGTTTCCAGAGCGCGTCCTGAATGAGCACTTCACTTTCCGAGTCAAGCGCGCTGGTGGCTTCATCGAGTACCAGAATCGGCGCGTCCTTTAACATGGCGCGCGCAATTGCCACACGCTGTCGCTGACCACCGCTGAGCTTTACGCCGCGCTCACCGACCAAAGTTTCGTAACCGTCGGGCAGCAGGTCGATAAATTCGGTCGCGTGTGCGTTTTTGGCGGCCTCGACAATGTCGGCTTCGCTGGCATCTTGCCGGCCGTAGGCGATGTTCTCGCGAATTGGGCGGTGGAACAGCAGCGGCTCTTGCGCCACATAACTGATGTTACCGCGCAGGTCATCTTGCGTCAGGTGGGCAATGTTTTGGCCGTCGATCAAAATTTCGCCGTCGTCGATGTCGGAAAAGCGCAGCAAGATGCGGGTGAGTGTGGTTTTGCCAGACCCGGAATGTCCAACCAGGCCGATCTTCTCGCCGGCCTTAATGTGCAAATTGAGGCCGTGGAACAGGGCATCGTCAGAGCCGTTGTGCGTGAACGAGACGTTCTGAAACTCGATAGCGCCCGCGTGAATACGCGGCTTTTCAGGACGAATCG
>WNGR01002407.1_pt1 | contig 20536 bp, 28 predicted proteins | sample 5407581 | NCBI WGS metagenome assembly WNGR01 (sample SAMN13153383, study PRJNA577476) | soil metagenome | isolation source: 80 cm soil or saprolite under Garry oak tree replicate 2 | place: USA:California | collected 2016-06-15
GTACAGCCTGCGCAGTCCTCTGACTCATACCTCACCAATAATTCGCACGATTTACTCAACCTCTCTCATTTTCCCGGACTCAGTGCCCAACTTGACCTCTGGTCGAATCTGGCATTCGAGTCAGACGAACCCCTTGTCCGTAAAAATGACAAGAAATCAGGAGGAGAAGTAGATGAATCCACCCATTCCGTGGAGGACGACGAAGAGGACGACGCCGATGATGGCCAGCCGGCTCGTGCAGACAATCACGACAATGTAGTAACGGGAGACCCCATTCCCACATCTCCCACTCAACCCCGTGTCGCCTCGCGTCCTCCTTTGAATGCGTTCGATATCGGTAATCTCCTAGCCGGTTTTGGTATCGATCCTTTCATGGCATCTTCTGTGCAGCCAGCGTCCGCCACGCCTTCCCTCGCGCAGATTCTATCACTCTACCCGAATGCTGCACTCCCTCCCCTTCCTCCCGCTTCCTCCGGGTCTACCCTCCAGCCCCCAGCAGCTAAACGCTCTCGCGTACGCGTATCTTCCGTTTCAGCGAGTCCGGGCGAACAGAGCAGCGATGGCGCCTCTCCCGCCGCCACCACTGGGATGACCCCTGCAGAAGATAAACGGAGACGCAACACGGCGGCATCGGCCCGGTTCCGGTTAAAGAAAAAGGAACGCGAGGCGGCACTGGAGAAAAAGTCAAAGGAACTCGAAATGCGCGTCACGCAGCTGGAGCGTGAATGCGAGGGTCTTAAAAGAGAAAACGGTTGGCTGAAGGGTCTCGTCGTCGGTGTTACGGGTGCAGGTGCAGCACAGCAGCAGGGTCCAGCGACCGCCGGAGTCAAGAGGCCGAGAGAAGATATCGATGGCGGTTCCAATTGATGAAAGACTTTTTGATTATTCAGTCATTTGACTTGTTTATATGAGCCGAGAAAGCAGCAGTACAGGTACTGTACAATGAGAAATTTATATTGTAATTAGCAGAAGCCTGAGAGCCGGTTATGAGCGGTGCCCGTCGTCCGTCACTGTTGAGCTCAGGCAGCTCACCCGATCCGAGTCGGCTCTAAATCGCTTTCCGCCTTGTTGACGATGCTCCCTTCCGCTTCCCACTTCAACCAATAAATTTCGGATGCCGTCTAGAGGCGGCCTTTACTCCTCTCCAAGGGTACCCGGGAAGCCCAATTCCTATATCAACTCTACCGACCACGATATACATCATGCACAGCGAGGCAGCACCACCGCCGCGGACAACTCATTTACTTCCGCACTTGCCTCCCCCTCTCCTTTGCGTCCAACTGCTCTGCGGAGACGAGGTTCAGATGGCGGCTCGTCCGCGTCTTGGGGCAATTCCATGTCATCGTATCATGCCAGATCCAGCACCACGGACAACACCAGCGACCCCCATCCTTTGCGTCGGTCTAGTAGTACCACAAAGACCGCGCGACATGACATGGGCAGCACCCGACCGCGATTGTCCCGCGCGCTTACACCAAGCACTCCTGTCCTCGCCCGTCCCAATCCCCCAGCCGACAAGGCGGGATCTCATAGAACGGTCCTGGTTCACGAGGTACGACGCATATTTCCTGTGTAGGGTGGCTCTTATAGCCGAGCGTTGTCCCTAACCACCCACGTGGCTAGGTCACGCCGAACGATTCTCTCGCTGGCGTCGCCCTGAAATACGGGATCTCTGTCACCGAGCTGCGCCGTGCCAATCAGCTCTGGGCCTCCGACTCGATCCACCTCCGCCATGTCCTGTACGTCCCACTGGACAAGGCGCGCCACGCCAGCCTGGAAACCGTCGCTTCGTTGCTGGCCCAGAGAGCCGACAGCGAAGAAGAAGATACCGCCCGCACTCCTGTTGCCAGCCCTCACTCTCACTCTCACCTACACTCTCGCTCCGACCCCGATGCCGACCCACGCAGTTCAGACCGCCCGTCCGTAGTTCGAAGAATACCCCTCAGGAGCCTTTCGTTTTTCCCTCCACCCTCGTCCAACTCCAGCGCACTGGCCGGGGGGCTTCCTCCTCGTCCCGCGTCGTCGTTCCCGTCTCAAGTCCCGCCACCCGCCTCCACCGCCTCCACGCTTTCCAAAGGTTTAACCCTGACGTCGACTCTGCGCGCGACCGCGCTCTCCTCCCTTTTCTCTGTCCTGCCTATCAATGCGTCCACGCGCGATGAGATCTTCTCGCGTTTGTCGATAGACAGCGTGTCGAATTCGACGACGGCCAGCGATGACGCGGAGCACGAGCTGACCGCCGTCCCTACCACTCCCACACGCAAGCCCCTGCGCATCGACGACGACGCAGCGCCAGTCTGGGCGCCTACCACTTCGCGGAGGAAGAGCCGCGCACGGCATGCGTGGCTTTCTGAGTCGCGCAACGGTGGTGAGGAGGGGCAAGAGCCCTACACACGAAACGTTGAACAGATCGCGCTGGCATCGAGCCCGATTCATACCACGCAAATGCAACCAGCGGCCGTCATGCAGCTTCCCGGATCTATGATGCGCAGCAGCGCGCGCCCAGGGAGGCCCCTCTCGCAAGATTCCCTTAATGGTGCTTGGCGTCCTCCGAGCGATCATCATCCACAAATGCGGTAGTCCCCTGCAAACCGCAGTCTCATTCACTCTGCAACACAACACACCTACGGATACATCACATCTACCGTCTCTAACACGCCACAAAGCTTCACGTTTCATTTTGCCTTGCCAGCGCCGCAACACGCCCCAAACACGCTGCCGAATGTTTGGGGAGCCAAGTATTCGCGCGAAGCGCGCTTGGGTGCATGGGTGCAAAGCTAGAAGCAATGGACCATCGCTGACGCACGCACACCCCGATGATATCCGAGTTGCGTTTCAGTGAGAGGCGTGGTGTGGGTGATCGGTCGGACATGACATGAGCAGAAGGAGCGACTGGAAATCGGGAACGCCTCGCGGCTTTTCGGCGGCATTCCTTACGAGGCCAGACCAGGCTTGTTGGTTGTCCTCGCGCGACCGGGAAGCAGCCTCAAAGTTTCGGTTGGACGGCAGCCGGTAGCTCGCCTTGGCGTCCCCCGACAGGATGACCAATTGTGCGCTGCTTCTGTTGCTGCTGCTATGGCTGGCTTGGTTTAGCTCGGATCGGCTGTGTGGGTGACTAGTAAGTCTATGTCACTTTACATTCAATAGTATGTTGCACCCTCGAAAGTTAACTGCGACGGTCTGTCAGCCTCGTTGTAGATTACATGTCATATTTTCGCACTCGTCGATCTGTTCAATTATCAAGAGACGCTTTCCGACTTGCGTGGACATTGCGGTCTTCGTATCGATCGTAGGCGCTTGCATGTGTATGTTGGTTGATAAGGACGAGCGCCACCTTTTTTTTTTCTTTCCCTCACTTTTGAACGAACGAACGAGGTGCTGAAATGCCTCCAGAGTTTCAGAGTCAGTCGGACGGTTCATCTGGGAGGGAGGAGGGGGTGAGGCTTGCACTTAGTGCGGGCGAACGGGTGAATAGTGATTCTATGTTGGAGACCCAAATACCATCGGGGAACCCATCTTTCCATATTCAATGCGTTCCCACCCCAGCAACTTTGGGCCATGCTCACTCCCTCTCTTTCGTCACCCACCGCCTTCTCAATTATCGAGGTATCCATCCGATGAGCGGCCGTTCTGGAAGGCTCCCCATGAAGCAGTTCGCAAAAAAAAAAATTGATGGTCGCTTTTGCCATGGAGATTTCCGACTGACCACAGAGCCAGAACCAAACTGCCCCCCTCGGCCGACGACCGTCGAAGAAAGAACATTCCTTACCAGTCGCCTCCCGCCTAGTCTCGACCCCAATTACCCACCCTTCCCCCTCTGGCTCCACTTTACCCCCCCTCACTCTCCCTTCTGCACTGGAATCCGAGGAGGAGACCGACCGATAGTGGGCCAGGCCCCCAGCCGATAGACCACCGTATCCCATGGCTTGATGGTGCCCGATAGCAAACGACAACCCCGTGCCACGCACAACGCACAAGGACCACCCAAGCGACGAGCCAGCCGCCACGACCCCCTCGACTATTAGTGGCCCCGTCTTGGAGCTAGCAAAATTACCACCCCACTATCAGCCCGTCCGCTGATCGTACGCGCAGACCGTGACCAAGATCGTCGCCTTTCCTCCGAGCCCTCTCCTCCTCCCCCGAGATCACCATTAACCACCACGGGTGACGGTATTCGAGAATGAAGTGCCCAGGCTCCGTAGACCTCGCTTCATCCCCAGATCGCCAAGGCAGCGCTGTACTGTATACAGGCCCCGGCGACCGTGCTTTTCCCCCGTGCCGCAGACCGCAGGTAGGGGTATCCAACGGATACACATGTTTAGCTCCTGCGATTACGGTTCATTCACCCCCAGACGCTAAGGCGCCGAACCCGCGGCTGCTCCTTGCTGCTGTTCGCCTGCCACGACGTCAAACGTCAGCACCGACAATTGACGGAGATGACATGGATCTCAAAGTCAAAATTCGATTGAGGTCTTTACGCCGGCCGCGCCCGCAAGGTCCCCCCTCTTCACGTCCCTGCCTCTACGCCACGCTTGTGCTAAAACTTAAACAGCAGTATGTGCCTTTTAATTCTCTGAAACTTTGTGACAGGAGCTGCCCTGCTAACCAGGCTTGATGTGACCCAACATGACAACAGGCATTACGCACTGCCCTTAGCCCCGAATACGAATCTGAGCTGGTATGTATTGTACCACTGCAACCGCCACATATTTTTCTCATCTCCGTTTATTTATTTTTTTGCCAGCGCGCTCGCGTCACGACCTACGGCACACATATCCGAGCGCTTTTGCTTGCTTTTCCTTCAAGACAACGATCACCAATCGATCACCCGAGATTGCAGGCACACCGGCACGGACGGACGGTTGCCCTGCTCTCCAAGTCGTTATTATATTTGCAGCGCGGTTTCATGCGACAATAGTGGTGTAATCAAAGCTCAAGCGCCGCCCAGATCAGCTGCGAACCTCTTCAATTAACTTCGACTCGACCGCACCACCACACTCCGTCACAGAGTCTGTCTGTCTGTCCATCTATCCACCCCCCCTCCTCACACTCCCCCCCTCCTTCTCACTCTGCTCTCGCTCTTCCTCCCACCCCCCCGTCGAAGACAATCTGGCGCCGGCCGCCGCTGCGCCACTGCGAGCTTTCCGAACACCGCGGAAAGACACAAAAATGACGATGACAATTTGAAAGAAGCTGCCATCCTTCATTGGATACTTTTAGCTCCCAGTAGAAATGCGGCCAAATATGGAAGTTTTCCCCAAGGGATAGTCCCAGGGAGCCGTTAATTGATACGCGCGGTACTCCCCGTGGATTGGCGGCGTAACTTTTTTTTTCATGCCGGGGACGACCGGTCTGTCTGTCGGGGAGTGCCATAGGCGAAGTTGCGCGCTTCTCTTCCTCCCTCTCACGCCCACCCTACCCACCTACGTCCTAGACGCTCGAAAAGCACATGCAGGCAAGTGACGTTGACAGCCTGGCTAAACGTTTTTTGCTAGTGCCATTGCAAATTTACGCTGGTCCTGTTACAGTATTTTGATAATCAATAGGACACGTAAAGACGACAAGGCCAAGGACGAGCGTCAACGAACCCTGGGCCCCAGCCACAGACTAGAAGATTGTTGTTTCTTTTATTGAAGCACCGTATTTTACGTTAGTAGCATTTATGCCGTCCCCACCATCGTTCGCGCTTTCGCCTTATATTCAACAATAATAATATTTTTGGGAGTTCGGGATTCATCGCCGCCCATCGCTGGAGGTCGCTGAGCATCAACTCCAGGGCCGCTGGTATCTAAATATATACAATATGTTGCCATTTGTCTCGGGTTTTCCATCGCGACGGGGAGGGCGGGACAACGAACCAACCTCTTACAACTACTTATCACCGACCTTATCCTTTACGCTCCCTCAACTAAGCAGTCCGGTCGAGCCAAGTCAAAAAGGAGAGGCTGAAACGCTAACTCAGGGCAAGGTTTATGTAAACATCACACAACATTACGGATCGGGGCCGTCCGTGGGCGCAAGACTGGCGCAAGGTGGGGCGAGGACGATAGCTGGCATGGCAGGAAGAAGGGGGCGGGCCGGGCCATATGACAGGGAGACACACGGTTGACTGGGGATATTGGACGGCCTAAAGCGGAGGAACGAACGAACGAGTCGAGCCTCGAGCGAGCCCCTGGGTAGCGTGCGCGGTGCGCGTTCCAAGTGAGCCGCATCAGGGCAGTTCATGCGTGCAAAGCCACAAATAGATGATCAAACCTTAGAAGGAGGGTGCCCAGGTCGGCAACACGCAGCGCAGCGCAATGCGACGCAAGGCATCACCCATCGACAACACACAACACACGCACCCCCAAAACAAAAGAGTCTGTCTAGACCGCGTTGCGCGCTTTTTCCATCCATCCAACCAATATATGTTTTTTTTTTCGATCCTTTCTATTTTGGTATTTCTTTTTCTTGCCACGAGTCAGGGAAGCAAGCAAGCAAGCAGGGTCGGTCGGTCAGCCATCCATAACACATCCATTTACCATGCGGACCGGAAATTTCTCTCGAACTCCTCCCTTCCTTTCCCCCGATCCCCAGAATAAGCATTAGTCCCGGTCTAGCCGGATTTGATATATGAACTGACTGGAGGGAAGCGCGGGAGAGAAAGGGGAGAAGGAAGGAAGGTTCGCGTGTAATCGCAGTCATTGTCATTTTGGAGCCTACCAAAAGGAATATTACTAGACGCCTCGCTAGATATTTCGATTGAAAGAAAGGTGCGATCCAGACCAGGGCCCTCGCTGCCGGCTTCCTGACCTGGTCGGTGTCACCCTTGGCGCAGGGTGGGATCGTGAACTAGTACTTGGCCGGACAAGCGCTATTTCAGTTGTGGATGGATGTTTTGATGGGAAGAAGCAAATTAAACGTTTGTGGCGAACATTATGATACAAAGATGATGGGGTGCGATCGTAACTGTGTAGTAAAAGATTTGTGCAGTGTATAGTACAGAGGAGAGGAAAGCTTTTTTTGCGAGTGGAAGGAGAAACTGCGACATGGGAGAAATGGGGAAACTGCGCTGCGTACGGGGTCAAGATGGCTGAGAGCGTTCGTGATACGGCTGGTAAAAAAAGTAAATAGTTAGAAATCGTTTGTCCGAAATGACGACGGACGACATGATAATACACATGTGGCAAGAAAAAAAGATAATAGCAGCGAAGAATGGCCGTGTTCATAAACAAGCGATCGGTGTGGGCACACACACCACGAGTTGTGGCGCGCGGATACGACGAGGCTCAGTTACGGTGGAAGTTACGGTGGACGTTGAACGATCGAAGGATCACTTCGTCCGTGGGGTCACGTCGTAATCGCCGACACTCCTCAAGTAACTCGAGAGGTGCCAATGAGAGCCCGGGTCCGTTCGCGATTAGGCGTGGGGGTGTCGGGAAAGTATTACTTCTTGTTGATCGCGCGACCGTCTCTCGCATCCTGTTGGTGCGAGCACAGAGGTAAGTGCCGGGAGGCACGTCGAGGGACCGCAACTCGGGAAAGTCATCCACGGTTAATAGTTGATCGAGGTCCTCCTGTGTCCAATATGCATCTGAGGGTGAGCCATAGTTATGAGCCTCCCGCGCAACCCCTTGCGAAACGCAAAAAATGACGAACTAAGGTGCCACTTCTTCATCCCCTCTACCATTTGCACGTACACAGAAAACGTTTGCTTGATCATGTGTTCTCCCCGTCTCCGGGGCCGCATAGCAGACGCGCCAACGGGATCTTCTTGGTACCTATAAAAGCCCGTATCTCTTGGTCAAGTTGGGGGACCTAGTCATACAGCACCGAAACACACTTGCCGTATCGCTCTAGTTCTCTCGACCATCAACGATTTTGGTGCTGTGTCCTTCTCATGATAGAAAAGAAAATCCTATTTCGAATTGAGTTTGTGTTTTGAGTTTGCTGAGCAGATGAAAGGTCAGCTTACATCTCGGGCTCTATAAGTTATCAGATTTCGTTTCGTTTCGTCAGCGGGGTACTTGACGTAGACATCATGAGGCACAACTATACCTCGACGGCCCCCAACTTCTTCCTTCTGTGAAACGCTCAATGCCCTGTTCCATAGACTCGGAGAGGCTGCCGCTACGTTCTTCCCAGACGTACACACAGCCGGAACATAGGGCCATTCGTTCATCGCTCCCAAGGCGTTGGACAACCATGGGTAGGATCCCAAGACGAACGGCATGGAAGATGATTTCTGCATCCCGTGCAGTACGGACGCGAATGTTGGTAAAAGTTGGGGACATCATGTTGAAGAGGATATGAAATGTGGGGAGAGGGCGGTGTTCAAGTCGGTGGCGCAGAGTTAAAGTACAAATAGCGCACTTGGCGCCACGCTTTGGGAGAGAGGTACAAGAAGAGGATGATGGCGAGCGTTGTGGAAGACGCCGTGCCGTAGAAGCAGTTTTGAATGGCTGAAGACCGTAGAGGATTACGAGTGACCAACCATACAAGTACAAGAGCGGGACCCATTTGTCGGTAAGTTTGAGCACCCGAATGAAAGCCTGTTTCTTTAACTGCAAAAACATGATTGAACCTTATCTTCAGCCCATGAAATTGGGGGACTCGTCAGTGAAAAGGCGGGCCTTGATCGATGGGAAGGATCTGGGATTATTATTCGAGCAGAAGTTCTTCCACAAGTCACTCCCTTGACTGAGCTTTACCCACATGGAGAATCGGAAGTGAATCAGAATTCCGTAATGTTAATGAATGTGACAAGCGACCCAAAGTAGAGGCACAGGTCTCTGAGGCTTGACCGAGGTGAGGAGTGGAAGACTCAGTTCCAGAGGAAGCGCCTGCTGCGACGGCCCCCGCTCGAGGGCCACATGAACCACAGGCGATTGAATATGAACGGAGTGTAACTGTATATACCCGGTTTCGTTCGAGCGGTTGGTCGGGTTGGTCGGATGGCCCCGCCGACTCTTGTTCTCGTGGTTCGCAATTGAAAAGAACGATTGTACGGACTATGATACAAATTCTGGAAAGAAGGGGACACACGCCGTAAGCCTTGGCCATTTTAGCGGAGGTGCGCGGATGCGATTACTTTACCTTTATTGTAATTTCTTTCGCGGAGACTCTGCCGTTGTCACTGGCTTGCTTCCGTCCTGCCTATCGTGACGCCTAATGGCGGTGAATTGAAGATCAATACATGGCCCATTCCTGCCGTAATCGGCATGACATTGGCTTCTGGCGTTCACCGGGGGAGAGGGGCATCAGGTGAAATGGCTTACCCGACAGCTTTTCTCGGCTGCGAAAAAACATCATAGCACCTAGTTTGGTAAATGGGGACCAGCAAACTGCCAAGTGATTGATTTGTTTTTTATTGTACCCCTTGTGACGACATAGTGGTTTTGTGCTTGTGGGAGAAGCGATTCCTTCCGAGGCTCGCCCAGCCTTCCACGCGGTCAGAGGTATTAGGGTCTACCTGTCTGCTAAGCTTGGACACTTTGAATTTAGATTACCCGCCCGTCATGATCTTTAACTAATCTTCCGACTCCACTCGCAGAAGGAGGATTCTCTTCTGAAAACGACGCTTTCTAAAGAGATTACACGGTAGTAGTAGACTTGGGTATCGCACACCGTCCCCGAAGTTACGCATCAGAAGTTCGGGAGTTGCCAGCAGATTCCAGACAAGTTGGAAGGGGCGAATGTCAACCTATGTAACAACGCGTGTCTTGTGGGCGCCGTAAGCTGTTATCTGCAAGCAGGTGGTGCGTAATGTCAACCCGGCACGATTCCCAAATTCAATTCTCCAAAGTTACTTGCCAGCGAGTAATACGGCATAGCCCATACCGTATCCGGACTTGGGCGTACGTCACAATGACCCTTGAAGGCTAGCAGAGCTCAGACCGCCCAGAAAAGAGACTTTTGCCCACAAACCCAGGGCGATCTGATGGTGGAGGGTCGGGGACTACACCACTCATCCAGGTCCTGGCGAATTCCCGGGATGTTCGAATGCGTAACTGGATCTGTCATTTCCGAACGACATAACTTTCCTCTCAGGCTCGCTCTCATTATCATGCACCTCATGCCACCCGTCAGGTTGCCGAGATCGAGCCGATTGGTCACGCGGACCCACAACTCCCGATTTCGGCTTGACGCCGTTTGCAGGGTTGGCAAGTATGTAGCAATACTGTAATCGAGAAGAGATTACTGTACTCTGCACAAATAATTCCTCGCGAACTTCATCTAGTCTATCTATGCATTGACGCAGGCTCAACTGGGTAGGGACGATCGAGTGGACTTCTATTAGCTCTGGCCCCGGCCATTGGTGCTCTCGATCGCACCTCATGCCGCGTCTAGAATGAACGAGGGTGCTGTATCAACGTAAGGTGCTAGGAACCAACGACCGGCGTAAACGCAGTAAGTGACATTCATAATTCAACAACGTTGGGAATCCCAGCCCTGACCGCAAATCTGAGGTAAAGTACGGCACGGTCGCCGCCACCATTAATCACTTCAAGGGGGAGCCTAAGTGGAGGACTTGAGAACGATAAATTTATCAGCCATGCAGTGGCACGGGAAAGAATGTTGCTACTAGGGGCACACATGGCGCCATCCGAGAAGCTCGCTTTTGATCACTTTTGAGAAGTTATGTTCCGAACGTGTAATAATCATCATCATTGCTAGAAAAACACAGCCGTCCGTGGTCTAATTGCGTTAAAGTGCGTCCAAAATTGGCACAGCCATATTCAAAGGCGTATCTCAGGGCCGGGACTAGAACCCCTTGTCGTGTCCACCGGCTTTGTAGAATGCTTGGAGCCGAGTAACGATACCGTCAAGGGCGATGAGCCACTTATTGAGACCTTCGGTCAGATGCTCATCCGAAGCGGGCGGTCCTCCAGCGGGGTCGGCTTTCAACTTGTTGAAAAAATCGGCGCGATAAGGGCAAGCTTTCATCGCAACCTTAAAAAAAAAAAGAACGGTTAGAATGCTCGGTTGGGGGGACTCGGCGGCGAAAGAGGGGCACTGACGGAGAAGATACCCTTGACCACGAAATTGTGGAAGGTCTTGAGGGTGACGTCGTAGGCCTTGCCGAACGCCACTGCGAGTTCTTCCGACGCATTCGCCTGGGCGTTCTGGAGCGCCTTGCAGGTAAAGGACAGACCGCGAAGGAGCCAGATGAGTCCCTCCGTCGCCTTCCTCTTCTTCTCGCCCTTCTCGTTTTCCACCAGCTTTTCGAGGGTGTTGGACAACGTCGGCGTCTCGTCGTATCGCGCGCGGACTTTCTGCGAAGGGCGGGGAACCACACGGTGAGGTGAGGACGTGCTGTAATTGGGCGTTCATGCTCCCGCTCTCACCGCGATATTGCCCTTCAGGTCGGACTGGACGACGCCGAATGCGGTAGAGCCAAGGATATCTCGTGCGGACCGATTACTCTCTCGATACGAGATGCAGACGGGATGCGAGAGAGAAACACACCGAAAAGGCCAACGACGCCCTCAGAAGCCTTCAAGAAGGCGAGGGTGTCGACGCCTGCGTCGGTAATGGGGACATCTGCGAAGGACTGAGAGGGAGCTCAGCACGGAGAAAAACAAGAATAAGCGCCGTGAGAAAGACGCACAGTGACGGTGTCGAGGTAAGGGGCCATGTCAAGCTGGAAGACGTGTTATTCTGAGATTGTCAGGTCGATGGTTGGTTTTGGGTGTGTGAGACTCTTTGCTGTGACGACAGGCTTTGTTCGTTGCCACGTTCTGGCTCGCCTCTCAACTAAATAAGTTACATAATTAATTAGCAATAGGAAGAGATCTTATCTCCTCATCTCACATCGTATTGTCATGGCACACCACGCAGATTCGTCCTTGCTGCCCTCCTCCGTACGAACGAAGCCCCAACTCTGGGAACACGTCCTCATGCAACTCACCCACCTCCTCGATGGTCAGAGAGATTGGGTAACACTTTGCCTTCGTCCCTTTTCCTTTGTCATGTCCTCTTACGGACCCTTCCTCCGTTTCTCCATGTTATTATTTTATTCAGGTGACCAATCTATCCAACACATCTTCTCTCATTTATCATTCTTTGCTCTCGTCCCCCGCTTTCGGAAATGGTCCTTCCTCCGTAAATTGGTGTGGTGAGCCCCTCTCCTCACCCTCATTATGTCGACGTACATGCATACACACGCATACATATGCACACATACACGTATACACGTATGACATACACGCACACATACACATTGCACCCGCGTGAGCCAAGCATGCACGCACCGCATGCGCGCTTCGGGCGAGAGTTCCGTGGACCGCGGGTTGCCAGCTCAAAGAAATGATTTTCAAGTCCCCTTCGAAATAACTTACCTTCTCTCAGGTTTTTACATCAAATCCTCCTTATTTCCGACTCCAAAAATTCGTATGGATCACAGCGCGGCTTCCGACGACGCCTCTAGCCGGCTGCTCCTGGCGCCCTTCTGCGGCAAACCGGCCTGTCAGTTCATTGACACTACCCCTGGAAGGGGTCGAGGTGTTTGCGCGGATTCCTTCATGTCCCGCAAGACTCTCGTCGTGCCCAATGTCGATGCGTATCCAGGGCACATCGCTTGCGATGGCGGCACGAAGAGTGAGATCGTCTGCCCCTTGATTCTCAGGACACAGGGGAGGGAAGTGACACTCGGCGTCTTTGATCTGGACTGCCTCGCGCAAGGCGGCTTCGACGATGACGATAAAATAGGTTTGGAAAAGATAGCCCAGCTCGTCGTCGACGCCTGTGATTGGTAAAGCATAGCCGTTAAAACAGTTGTGTGTGGATAGATTGACGCGAGCATGGACGGCAGCTGCCGTTGGGGTGGAGTGCTCAATTTTTTTTTCTATTTATTCGACTCTGCAGAGGCTGTGGCGATCCGTTGGTGTGTCAGCGCGATTCCTTTTTCCAAGCTAAGTATTCCTCGTGGAGCTTTCTCTGCTCAATCCACTCCTTCCGTACCTTCTTCGTCTGATTCTTGCTAAGTTCTTTTCCCTCACCGTCTGTTAACGGCACTCCTTGGTCATCCCAACTGCCATAAACACCCTCGGGGACATTGGGGGGCTTGAACAGTTGCTCAGGTGGGACACTTCCTCTCTCCAGCTTCTGTTGTTTCTTTTGCCGCTCTAATTCCTGCGCCGCGGCTTTCTTCGCTGCCTTTGCTTCTGCTTGTGCTCGCTTTTCTTCGCGCGCCCTAATTAATTCGGCGGGATCGACCAACTTTACCAGCGCTTTGCCATCTAAGAAAAAGGGCTTAATTAGTTTTTGACCTGATCCGAGTCGAGGCACGATCTACCATCTTGGTCATCCAGAGCAACACCCAATGGAACTAGATCGGAATTACGTAGCTTGTCACACAACGCAAGAACTTCCCTCGCTCCGCCGTCCCCTTTCGAGATAGCTAGCTGCCGGACACCATCCCTGAAAGAAGACAAGACCCGTAGATACGGCATAACAACTTCTTCACGCTGTGTGTATTGGTATCGGAGTTCGTTAGTTGACGGAACAAGTGATTGTGATGGAGTGCATGGCTCACGTTCAACGAGGGAGAGCCATCCTGGGATGCCTGTCCCCAACCGAGCTCTGATGGGTCACCTTCTCCCAGCCCGAACATCCGGAACATGTTTCCGACCCATAGTGCGACACGCTCGACGACGCTGACATCCAACTCGTTTGCACGCGAATTGACGTACACATTGGTACGAGATACCAGTTCCCGCAACACGTTAACCGCGGTTGGCGTATCAAAAGAATCGCACAGTGCTTCTCTGAACCTATCCTGGGCTTGATACAATCTTTTTGCGAGAGGTCATGATAAGAACTAAAATAAGATAATAGTGATGTTACGCACGCATCTGTCAAGGCACGCTCGGGATCGTGATACCGGTGGTCCCCATCCGGAGTCGATTGCTCTATGCGAGCCTGACTAATTAGAGCTTTGACCACTGTGAAGAAATTCTTTCAGGGTGTCAGCGCGCGGGATGCGTTGCCGAGCTCAGTCTCATACGTTTATAGTTGTCTCGATATTCTTCACTTCACCGGTCATAAGCGATTCCGAGAAATCCATCTTAGAATTCCACGACTGGGTTAGGAAGGCCAGGCGCAGTTGGCGTGCCGTGTGCCTTTGAAGAATTTCCTACATGGAGTCACATTCACTGAATGCGTGTAGAAACGGACACTCACATCAATCGTGATGAAATTCTTGAGAGATTTACTCATCTTCAAACCCTCGATATTTAAATGCCCGGTGTGAAGAAAATAGTTGATCCAGGCGTTGCACTGGTGATAAGCCTGCATACGAAAATTGAACACGAGCCCGTGTAATCGGATCCGACCGAATTACCTCCGACTGTGCTATCTCGTTGTCATGATGTGGGAAAGCCAGGTCAATTCCTCCTGAATGGATGTCTATGCTGTCGCCGAGGATGGCAGATGCCATCACGGAGCACTCAATGTGCCATCCAGGGCGTCCTTGCCCCCACGGAGAAGGCCAGGAAGGCTCTCCCGGTTTGGATGCTTTCCAGAGAGCGAAATCCGCCGCGGACCTGCGGCCAGTAGCGTTTGCAAGGGCTCCTGAAAGAGGGCCATCAGGGGAAAGGCAACGGAGGGGTTAAGGAGGAGAGTGTATGTGTACCTTCACCTTCTTCCAATAACTCCTTGTTCCCTTTACTCCACGGTTCCAATTTGGCGTACGTATGGGACTCGCTCGAATCGAATTTATTTGTATCAAAATAGACGCTGCCCTCCACCGCGTAAGCGTACCCGTTCTGGACGATGCGCTCGACGAACGCCACAATCTCGGGTACATATTCAGTGACGCGAGTAAGTGTATCGGGCTCCTTAACGCGGAGGCGAGTCATGTCCTCAAAGAATTTTGATTCCCAGAAGCGGGCCAACGAACGTGATACAGATGGGTCTGTCACTGACGCGCCGTTCTAACCATCATTAGAGCGCAGGTGGCAGTGGGGGAGATAAAGCACCTTCTTGTCCAGGGACAATGCCAATATGTCAGCAGAGTCATCGACCAGTCGTTGCGCATGCTCTGCATCCGTCTGCCCGGATTTCAAAGAATCACTCGCCGTTTGAATGGCAGCATAAGCACGGGACTAGGACGGCACGATCAGCCGGTGCCACATATTGATAAATGAGAGAACGCACAGCAGCGGTAAAGTGCATCTCGAACTTCTCGTCTCTCCTTAGAGCATCATCCTTCCATGCCTTGTCTGTGGCACTGATGGACAGTTTGCCCCAAGCTTGGCATTCTAGCCCAAAGGGAGGAACCTCATCGGCAGATAGACCCTTGCTTACTTTTGAGCGCACATATGACTCCCAGGAAGACTGGACTGTATCCAACAACTCTTGAGTTAGAGAGGTAGACTCTGACCGGAACTTGTTGACGAGGTGTGTTTGCCTTGCCCTCAGTATGATCTACATCGGATGTTGATTTTGATTAGAATAGCATTCAGAAGGAATACCAACCTTATCATCGATATCGGTGATGTTCATCACGAAGTGGACATCATAGCCGAAGTAATCCGACATGATTCTGCGAAGGATGTCTTGTGTGACGTAGCCCCTGGGCACAAAAGAAGTACGCTGTCCCGTGTTTTCAGGCGACACAGAGCCTACCTCGCATGGCCCATGTGAGCAGCATCGTATACGGTAGGTCCGCAGTTATACCATTTGATGCGTCTTCCTTCGCTTGGAATGAATTCGTCCTGGAGACGATGACGGTGGGCATTATCACACGCTCTAAATTTGAACGCACGAACTTTGGTTCTGGTCAACGTGTTATACACCTTTAGCACAGGCTCTGCGGTTTGACGTGATGGAGGCTTCCAGTTGATTTGTTCGTGGGCCATGATTCTTAAGGACGAACCGAATAGACGGGCAGAGTGATGAATATGTCCTTGGAAGATGATGGGAGAGCCCGCTCTCCCAGCGAGCATTAAGATATATGCGCTGTGTGTGACTCTAGGTGACTCTTAACGATCAGTTTGCGTGATCAAAATCAACCCCTTAGCGAACACAAAATATTTTTTTGAATGGCCTTATACGGTAGTTGATCACGTGATCGACGGTCTCCGCCACCGTTCATATAGAACCTCCTGCCTCAGGCACATGAGACCTTTCTCGAGACCCTCGGGATCAGAACATGTATGGATCGAAGAGAATTTTTTCCTGGCCTTCGCCCTGAGTCGTTTGCACAGATATAATTTCAAATCTCCATTGTCCTCGGTCGGTCAATCGTGAGCACACTCCCAGGCGTCGTGTTGTGTGAGTTGACAAATCGCCGATCTATAACCGATCTATAATACCACTCTTTCACGAACATGGTTCGTTTCTCACACTAACGGTGGAAGACATGCGGTCTATTACTGTAACATCCTTGCATGCACCTCACTCACAATGGTATGGACTGGGCAGTGACGTTTATGGAAAACAAAATACAATGTGAAGGGGCAGGTTTATGACCAAGCAGACCTACTTAGCCCGATGAATTGTCGTTCGAGTTCACACCAACCAAGGATGTTGACGTAATGAATCATTTGGTGGGCTACGCCGGGGTAGTGAAAGGCCGCGCATTATGTTCGAAGGTGGTGAGTGTAAAAGTGAAGGGATTGAAGGTAGCTCCCACGGTCATTAGCAGAGTGGAATATGATTGTATTCAGGTGGCCCCCCGATGATAAATGGATACGCCCTGAATTTTGCTACAGCTTGGAGAATGAGATGGTAACCCGCGTTCTCCGTGTCATGATGAATCTAAGTGAGTGGATAGGTGACCAAGATTGGGTAGTCGGATAGCCGCATGACGGAAGCTGATTAAAGGTATAGAGTTTGATTCGCAACGCAACACACTCTTACCCTCGAATTGTGACCAAATGATGATGATGGCATTGGCGCTTTCCATATTTTATTCCGGCAAAGGTAACTGCTCATTTCTCCTGTCTGGGCTGCCAATTCAACATTCATGGAACACCCTCTTATCTGGTACGTCACGCCTCCAATCACGCTCGCTCGGTGCGCGCTATTTCCCGCCTACCGTAAACGCCTTTGAAATATGAAATATGTACTTAAACCTTCCTCTGCGGTTTACTATTACCTCTTCCCCCCGCATTGCACACGTCCGCTCCTTCCCTCTTCCTATTCCCATCATCCCCACTGTAGTACTTCTCCTAACCGATACCCTTCTCTTATGCAACGTCCAACTTGCACAGAGATCCGCGTTCGATCAGTTTCGGACGCTCTGGTCATCTTTTACGCCGTTTCAAAGGGCATTTTACCTATAGTCTCCCGCCGATTAGACAGTGAAGAAAGGCGAGGTATCCGTTCTGGTTCAGTGTATGTTTGGGAGGAGAGGGGTCCTGACGCTGAAGCTACCGGAGTAAGCCTTCAACCTCATTCCCCCAATGCGCTCTAATAGCCCCTCTCTTTCACGTAGCTCGGGATTGAACGATGGACGGACGGTATACGTTGGGGACCATCCCGAGTTAGGTAGTTACGACACTTTCGCAACCATTAGCTCGGCGCTAACCAGCTATTTTCCCTAGAGACGAGTTTCTGTTCTATAGCGAGAGAGAGCTCGACATGGAATTAGACGTCATTGGACAGCCGTGAGTGCTCCACCCCTCTCCTTCGAATCTTAGATTCTAACGGGATGCGGTTTCAGTTTGCATCTTCCCCCTGGTTCATACTATGGACGCCCGAGAGAGCGTCTCATTAAACAAACCTACTCTGTATATGTAAATCTTGCTGGCCGGGGAAGGAGAAAGTGGCATCTTAGTGCGTTTGAATTTTTATCGGCAACTTCGCCCACTCATGATGCCCTTTTCGTAGTTGCTTATTTCACTCAAGAGACCATCGACAATCTCTACACCATAGATGACTTTTCAGAGCTTTCTAGCCTTCAAGTTCCCCCTGGGAAATTCCGTAGCGCGCGGTGTGTCAAAGGGCGCCCAAAGGACACATCGGAGAATGTTGGCTCGTTCTCTTCCCATCATCCACGTTCCCCGAAGTATGCGCCCTACCCAACCTCTACTGTACAACCTCCTTCGCCTTTGGATCCACCAGCATGGCCGAAAGCAGTGCATGAATTTGCACAGGGAAAACTTGGACACAGTCGCTTCTCTAGCACCCCCGACGGTTCAAAGGTTCTCGCACCACTAGCGTTTCTTGAAACAACACACATACCCAAGAGGCATCCCATCGACGACCGTGCCTTGCGCTCTTTCACCGTCTCGTGATCATTGACTTGCTACTAACCTTCTCTCGTTCTTATCTGCACCACATACTTTCTGGACACCTGTACTGTCTGCCTAGCTCAAGCCTTCAACTCTCTCGATATTTACTATGTGTCGTCGCTGTTCTTCCATACATCCGAAGATGTTTCTTTCGAGACATCTCACACGTCCACGAAGCCCTTCACGTTCGCTTTACGTGCTTCCCTTCTACTTTTTCTTTTTTTTTGACTTTGGGCGTAGCCTTGTAGCGACTATGTATAATGAAATACTCTGTTTGCTTAGATGGTTGTAAATGGTGCCAGACCACAATGCGGTAGAAGCGTCAAACCGTCCTTCTAGCTCGTAATCTAGTAGCAACAACTCCGCCACTGGAAGTTCAGCACACGGTTCGTAATTCGGGTGGCAAGTCCCACGCTAATTTATGATGATCAAATTCGGCCTAAGACAACCACATGTTGCAACGACGTGACGTGATGCATTATCTTTTCTCTTTTCGTATCTTTTCTCCCGAATGCAGTTCTGATGAGTCGTTGCAGCGACATCGATGGCCACAGCCATCATCGGAGGCCTACCCCGCGTCGGTCGCTCACGTACGTACCCCAATCAACGGCAAAAAAAGTTTGCCGCGCGTCTGGGAAGCAAGATCGTGGCACATCAACACACTGTAACATTGATACACGACACACACAGCAACAAGATCAACCGTGTGGGCTGTTAGTAATAATCGATGATGCGCCGTTTTATGTTTTATGTTTTTATGTTATTATTAAAACGACCGGCCCGCAACAAGAGATAAATCGATCTCCCCGGGAGAGAGGGAGAGGGAGAAAGAGAGGAAAAGATGCCACTGCATTCTCTATCCCTCCCGATTGCTCGCTTCGCTCGGATCTTGAAATTCGGTGTGCTGCAATTCGGTGCAGACCAGTGAGGAAGTGCGTGCCCGTAGTTACGCCGGAAGGAAAAGCCACAGGGGGTAAAGGGGGAGGGGACCAGTAATAGACCAGTCCCTCTTCCCCTTAACGACTGCCTGTCTATCTGCCTGCCTGTCTGCCTGTCTATCTGGTCGTGTGGCAGGTGGGCGAACCTTTGATACTGTATGATGAACTTGGGTGGCTCTTAACTTACGTTCCTTAGGCCCCGTACCTGCCCAACTAACCGTCTACGGCAACTAACGCTCGCTCAAAGGAGCAAATAGCAAATAGAGGACAAAAGAAAAGCCTTTTTGCTTCCATGAGCACCACACCGGCCCCCCTTTTTTTCCCATTATAGGTAACAAATGCAGGGGTTATTGGAGTCGAGGTACATCGTATCCGGGACCTGGCTTCGCAGCAGCGGGCGGCCACCTCCTCGACCGCCGATTTTCCTTAAGGTTTGGGGCCAACTGAACCCGCTCATTGTCAGGGCCGCAACCACATCATCAGCACCGAAGCACGCACCGCGGTGTGCTTCTTTGACGGAGCTCCCAAGGGGACACAATTGATTCATCACTTATTACTCTTAGGGGCATCCCGTAAGATACAGCCACTTTGCAAAAATGACTCGAGCGAACCACCAAAATAGAATAGACAACATAATTGGGGCTGGGCTGGGCCGGGACTAGGCTGCTGGCATGCGGCACAGAGTGATCGCTTGCGTTTACAGTAACAAAAAAATTATTACGGCCGTTTTCAGAACGATGGGCACCTCGACGAAACAAGCGGGGTTTCGGGAACTCCCATCGGGAGACTTACCATATTCCTTTTTTGTACATAAAAAATAAAAATAAATGATAGAGGACCCTGATACTGTAATAAAAAACATAAGACTTATCTTTTCCGATTTTGTCTCAGATAACTAGTTATCTTCATCTTTCGCTTCCCTCCACTTTCCAAAAAAAATAAAAAATTTGTCAAGGTGCCCATCCCTATGAAAAAGGATGTAATTTTTTTTTGGTTTGAATCCATTTATCGAAGACCGGACGCCAGCGGAAAGAGACAATAATAATACAAGGGAGCCTCATAGCCCATGCTACAGTGCGATTCCATTTACTGTATAGTGACCCTTCACTCCACGTCCACGTAATTTTTTCGGTAGCACACGTCCGTTCATTGGCAAGGTATCCACGGGTAGGGCCGAGGAACCCAACAACAGCTTCCAAGTACGAAGCAAGTGATTGAGCTTCCAGGGGCATTGACGAAACTTTGTTAGCAAATCCCATCAAATCATCGTGTGGAAAAAAAGGAGGCCAGCGAGTGTCTGTCGTACTGTATTAAGATCGAGGGGGTTGCTCACCTACCTACACACCCATGATGCATCACACGACAATTTCATAAGTG
>WNGR01002411.1_pt1 | contig 20519 bp, 18 predicted proteins | sample 5407581 | NCBI WGS metagenome assembly WNGR01 (sample SAMN13153383, study PRJNA577476) | soil metagenome | isolation source: 80 cm soil or saprolite under Garry oak tree replicate 2 | place: USA:California | collected 2016-06-15
GGAAGTGGCCGTGGCGACGGCCGGTCGCGGGGCGGCACGCCCCTTGCGACCTGGGGTGTCATGCGGCGGATCGCGATCATCCTCGTCCTGCTGGTGCTCCTGCTCTCTGGCCTCATCGCCTGGAGGCTCGGGCTGCAACGCGCCGAGGCGCGCGGGCCGGCCGGGGGATCGGGAGAGATCGAGGGCACCGAGGTGAGCCTCGCCTCGCGGGTGGGGGCGCGCATCCTGGAGCAGCGGGTGCGGAAGGGTGAGCTGGTGAAGCGGGGCGACCTCCTCCTCCTGCTCGACTGCGGCGACCCGCAGGCGGCGGTCGCTGAGGCCGACGCGCGGCTGGCGGCGGCGAGAGCGCAGGCCGCGTCGGCCGGGGCCTCCGTGGTGGCGTCGCGCCGGTCCCGGGAGGCCGCCGCCGCGGCGCAGCTCGCCGCGCGCGCCCAGGCCTCGGCGCTGACCGCCCAGCGCGACGCCGCGGAGCGGCAGGCGAAGCGCCTCGAGGAGCTCGCGAGCGACGTGGCGCAGGCGAGCCGCGACCAGTCGCGCGCCAGCGCCCAGGGGCTCGAGCACCAGACGGCGGCGGCGCGCGCGCAGGTCTCGGCCAGTGGCGAGCAGGAGCGGGCGGCGGTGGCCGCGATCCAGGCCTCGGGTGCGCAGGCGGTGGCGGCGGAGGCGCAGATGAAGGCGGCCGAGGCCATGCTGGTCCGGGCGCGCCTGCTCGCCGACGATTGTCTGCTGCGAGCGCCGCGCGACGCCGTGGTGGACGAGCTGCCGCATGAGCCGGGCGAGCTCGTCCCCGCGGGCCAGCTCCTCGTGCGGCTCGTCGACCTGGCCGAGGTGAAGGCCACCTTCTATCTCCCCAACGCCGAGCTGGCGGCGGCGCGTCCAGGCGGGAGGGCGACGGTGGTGGCCGATGCCTGGCCCGGCGACCGCTTCGAGGGGGTGGTGCGGACGGTCGCAGCCCAGGCAGAGTTCACCCCGCGCAACATCCAGACCCGGACCGATCGCGACCGCCTCGTCTACCCGGTGGAGGTCACCGTCTCGAACCCGGACGGAAAGCTTCGCCCGGGAATGCCGGTCCAGGTCACCCTGGCCGCGGCGGGGAAGTAGCGGTGGCGAGCGCTGGCGAGGCCGCGCCCGCGCTGGAGGCGCGCGCGCTCGTGAAGCGCTTCGGCGCGGTGGAGGCGCTCCGCGGCCTCTCCTTCCAGGCGGGGAAGGGCGAGCTCTTCGGCCTGGTGGGCGCCGACGGAGCGGGGAAGACGACCGCCCTGCGGGCGCTGGCTGGCCTCATCGTCCCCGAGGGAGGCGAGGCGCGCGTGCTGGGCGAGGATCCGCGGGGCGGTGGCGCCGTGCGCGAGGCGCTCGGCCTCATGCCGCAGCAGTACAGCCTCTACCGCGACCTGACCGTGCTCGAGAACCTGCGCTTCTTTGCCCGGCTCTACGTCCTTCCCCGGCGCACGTTCCAGGAGCGCGTCCACCGCCTCCTCGGCATCACGCGGCTCGATCGCTTCACGGATCGCCGCGCCGACGCGCTGTCCGGCGGCATGTACAAGAAGCTCGCCCTCGCGTGCGCGCTGTTGCACGAGCCGCGGGTGCTCCTCCTCGACGAGCCCACCAACGGCGTCGACCCGGTCTCGCGGCGCGAGCTGTGGGCGCTCCTGCACGAGTTCGTCGAGGGAGGAATGACCGTGCTCGTCTCGACCCCGTACATGGACGAGGCGGAGCGGTGCAGCCGCGTGGCGCTCGTCGACCACGGGCGGCTCTTGCTCGAGGGCGAGCCGCGCGCGCTCCTCGCGCGCTATGGGGCGAAGACGTTCGAGGACCTCTTCCTGGCGCAGGTCGGACGGGAGGGAGCAGCGTGAGCGGCGCAGACGCCAGCATCGTGGCGGACGGGCTCACGCGCCGATTCGGCAAGTTCACGGCCGTGGACGGCGTCTCGTTCGAGGTGCCACGCGGGGAGATCTTCGGCTACCTCGGCGCGAACGGCGCCGGCAAGTCCACCACCATCCGCATGCTGACCGGGCTCCTCGCCCCGACGAGCGGCGCGGCCTCGGTGGCGGGCCACGACGTCGGGCGCGACCCCGACGCGGTGAAGCGCACCATCGGCTACATGTCGCAGAAGTTCTCGCTCTACCTCGACCTGCCCGTCCGCGAGAACCTGCTCTTCTTCGGCGGCGCCTACGGCATGCAGGGGGAGGATCTGCGCGCGCGCGCCGACGAGGTGCTCGCCCTCACCGAGCTCGGCGACCTGGGCGGCGCCGTCACCGGCGCGCTGCCGGGCGGCGTCCGCCAGCGGCTCGCGCTCGCCTGTGCCATCCTGCACCGGCCGGAGGTGGTCTTCCTCGACGAGCCGACCGCCGGCGTCGACCCGGTGGCGCGGCGCGGCTTCTGGCGCCTCATCCGCGCGCTCGCCTCGGAGGGGACGACCGTCTTCGTCACCACGCATTACCTGGACGAGGCCGAGAACTGCCGTCGCATCGGCCTCATGGTCGACGGGCGGCTGGTGGCGCTCGACACGCCCGCGGCGCTCAAGGCGACCTGGGTGCCCGGGAAGGTCCTCCTCGCCCGCGGCCGGGGCCTCCTCGCGGCGTCGCGCTCGCTGCGTGGGCGACCCGGGGTGCTCGGGGTGGAGCCGTTCGGCGCCGGCCTGCACGTGCGAGTCGAGGAGGGCGCGCTCGAGGCCGGCGAGGTGGCGCGCGCGCTCGCGGCCGCGGGCGCCGCCGACGTCCAGATCGAGGAGGGCGCGCCGTCCCTGGAGGACGTGTTCCTCGCGGTGGTGGGGCAGCCGGTCACCGCTCAGGCCGGAGCGACTCCGTGACGGAGCGCCTGCGCCGCTTCCTCCTGCGGGTCGCCGCCATGTCGGGCAAGGAGGTGCTCCACATCCAGCGCGATCCGCGCACGCTCTACCTGGCGCTCGTCATGCCGGTCCTGCTCCTGCTCCTCTTCGGCTACGGCGTCTCGTTCGACCTCGACCGCATCTCGCTCGCCATCTCGGACGGCGACCGGTCGTCCGCCTCGCGCGCCCTCGCCGGCGCCTTCACCCGCTCGCGCGAGTTCGTGACCGTGGCCGAGGTGGGGCCCGACGACGCGGAGCGGCTCTTCCGGCGCGGCGCAGCCCAGGCGGTGCTGGTGATGCGGCCGGGCTACGGGAAGGACCTCGGCCGCGGCGAGCCGGGGCGGGCCGAGCTCCTCGTCGACGGCGCGGACGCCACCACGGCCAACCAGATCCTGCAGAAGGCGGAGGCCATCGCTCGCGCCGAATCGCTTCGCCTGGCGGCGCTGCTCGGGGGGATGGCGGCGCCGCCGATCGAGGTGCGGACCTGGACCCGCTACAACCCGGCGGCGCGGTCGGCGATCTTCCTCGTCCCCGGCCTCGCCGCCTATCTCCTCGCCATCGGGGCCGTGCTCCTGACTGCCCTCACCATCGCCGGGGAGTGGGAGCGCGGCTCGATGGAGCAGCTCTTCGCGTCGCCGGTAGGTCGGTTCGAGATCATCCTGGGCAAGCTCCTGCCCTACCTCGGCCTCGGCATGCTCCAGCTCCTGCTCGTGCTGGCCGTCGGAGCGTCGGTCTTCGACGTGCCCATCCGAGGCAGCGTCACGCTCCTGTTCGCGCTCGGACTCCTCTTCCTCATCGGCATGCTCGGGCAGGGCCTCCTCATCTCGGTCCTGGCCAAGAACCAGCTCGTCGCGACGCAGGCGGGGGTCCTCTCCTCGCTGCTCCCGTCGCTGCTCCTGTCGGGCGCGCTCTTTCCGATCGAGAACATGCCGCGCCCGCTGCAGGCGCTCGCGCGGCTGGTGCCCGCCCGCTACCTCGTGCACGGCCTGCGCGGCGTCCTCCTCAAGGGGAGCGGCCTCGGCCTCCTCGGGCCCGATCTCGTCGCGCTGGCGCTCTTCGCGGTGGCCATCCTCGCCCTCGCCACGGCGCGCTTCCAGCGGAGGGTGGCATGACGCCCGCGCGACCAAGAGGTCGCGGCCTCGCCCTCACGCAGTACCGGGCGGTGGTGCGCAAGGAGACGCTCCAGACGCTGCGCGACCGGCGCATCCTGTTCATGCTGGTGGCGGCGCCGCTCATCCAGACGGTGCTCTTCGGCTTCGCGGTCGACTTCGACGTGGACCGGGTGCCGACGGCGGTGGCGGACCTCGACGGGAGCGGCGGCAGCCGGGGCGAGCTGCGCCGGCTCCTCGCCGACGGGACGCTCCGCCTGGCCGAGCGCGCCACGGACGGCGCGGCAGCGGACCGGCTCCTCGACGACGATCGGGCGGCGGCGGCGGTGGTGGTGCCGCCCGGCTTCGGGGCGGACCTCGCCGCCGGCCGGACCGCGCGTCTCCAGGTCATCGTCGACGGCACGAACCCGGTGCAATCCGGCGCGGCGACGAGCGCCGCAGCCCGCTTCTTCGGTGCGCGCTCGCAGGCGCTCATGCGCGAGCGGCTCGCGGCCGCCGGGCGCCCACCGGCGCCCGAGGTGCGGGTGACGCCGCGCGTGCTCTACAACCCGAGCCTGAAGACGGCCGTCTACCTCGTGCCCGGTATTCTCGCCATGCTGCTCGTCATCGTCACCACCATCGTCACCGCGATGGGCCTGTCGCGCGAGCGCGAGGTGGGGACCCTGGAGCAGGTGCTCGTCACGCCGGTGAAGCCGCTCGTGCTGCTCGTCGGGAAGATGACCCCCTTCGTCGCGATCGGACTGTTCGACGTGCTGCTCGCGCTCGCCGCCATGACCTGGATCTTCGCGGTGCCGGTGCGCGGCCCGCTCGCCGTGCTGGCGCTCGGGACGCTCCTCTACCTGTGCTCGACGCTGGGCGTCGGCCTCTTCATCTCGACCATCTCGTCGAACCAGCAGCAGAGCTTCCTGGGCGGGTTCCTGTTCGTCCTGCCGGCGGTGCTCCTCTCCGGCATCATGACGCCCATTCACGCCATGCCAGGCTGGCTCCAGCTCGCGACCTACCTGAACCCCCTCCGCTACTTCGCAGAGCTGGCGCGCGGGGTCCTCCTGCGCGGCGCAGGCTTCCGGGATCTCGCGCCTCAGGTCGGGGCGCTGGCGGTCTACGGCGTCGCCATCCTCGCGCTCGCCACGCTGCGCTTCCGGCGGAGGCTCCTGTAGGCCGCGCACCTCGTCTCTCCCACCGCGCAGCGGGGAACCGAGGACTCGCTCCCGAGGTGAACGGGCTGTACGCTTCGGCCATGTCCTGGGCCCGCTTCGTCCTCGCCCTCCTCCTCGCAGTCGCCGTCCCAGCGCTGTCCATGGCCGGCTGCCCCGACGAATCGCCGCTCGAGCCCCCCTGCGGGCTCGCCCCGCTGGAGCGGCTGCGCGACGGTTTTCTCGCCCGCGCCGCGCGGGCCGGCCTGAGCCTGCCCTCCAGCATGGCGCTGCGCGAGGCGACCGGACCGGAGCTCGTGCGATGGGACGCCGCCGCTGGAGCGGCGGTCGTGCCGCGCTGGGAGGAGCTCTCCGCCGGGCAGCGTACCGCGCTCACGCGCCTGGCGGGATCGGACACCGGCGCGCCGTCCCTCTTCGCGTGGCTGTACCGCTGGTTCTTCCTCCCCCGCGCCCTGGCGCAGGCCTGCCTCCCGCCGCCCGCGACCGCCGCCGTCGCAGAGGAGGCGCGGCGCGCCGCCGACGAGCTCGCGGTCGCCTTCCTGAAGGAGGAGCCGATGGGGCCGGAGCGGCTGGAGCAGGTGCAGGGCGTCGTGGAGGCGGCGCTGCACCGCCTCGAGCAGGACGGCGGTGGCGCGCCGATCCCGGCCGAGCAGCGCGCCGCCCTGGTCTGGGCGAAGGGCATCCTGTCCCGCCGCGAGGCGCTGAACTTCGACCGGGTGGCTGCGCGGCTGCGGGAGCCAAATCCCCGCCCTTACCTCCCGAACATGATCCGCTCACCCTGAAACGCTCGCACGGCGAGCGCCCCGAGCAGCACCGCCCAGGCGGCGGTGGCGGCGACGGTGCCGGCCACGAACGCCGGCGCGACCGGCTCGCCGCGCAGGAGCCGCGCCGCCACGAGCTGCTCGCCGAGGGTGGGGACGAGCGCCATCCAGGGGCGGATCGCGAGCGGGAGGAAGGCGAGCATCATCCCCGGCAGGACCGGGACCATCATGAGCAGCGAGAGGGTGGTCTGGGCAGCCTTGAAGCCGCGCGCGCGAGCCGCGATGAGGATCTGGAGCGCGCTCAGCAGCGCCACCAGCGGCAGGCAGAGCAGGAAGGTGCGCAGGAGGAGGGCGGGATCGAGCCGCACGGTGAAGCCGAGGCTCGCCGCGGGGAGGAGCAGGGGTACGAGCCCGAAGCCGATGAGCGTCTCGACGAGCCCGGCCGCCGCGAAGAGCGCGGTGGCGGCGATCTTCGCCAGCGCGAGGCCGCTGCGCGGGACCGGGTTCGCGAGGAGCGGCTCGAGCGACTTCCGCTCGCGCTCGCCGGTCGTGGTGTCGATGGCGGTGGCCATCCCGCCCACGAAGACGGAGAGGATGACGAAGTAGGGGAGCACGCTCAGGACGAGCGCGGCCCGGCTCTCCGGCGTGGACAGGTCGGTCTCCTCCACGAGGATGGCCTGCGCGAGCCCCGGGTGCACCCCGCGCACGAGGAGGCGCTGCATCCCGAGCTGGCGGCCGTAGCCGTCGAGCAAGGCGCGGGCGCGCGAGATGGCGCGCTGGGCCGACTGGCGCGAGCCGTCGAGGACGAGGCGTACCGGCGCCGGCCGCGCCGCTCGCAGGCGTTCCCCGAACCGCGGCGGGATGACGAGCACCACGTCGCGCTCGCCCGCGCGCACGGCGCGCTCCGGGTCGGCCGGCGCCGCGGTGACCTCCACGCCAGCGCCGCGCAGGAAAGCGACCAGCTCCGGCGCGTGCTCGGCCCCCGCGACCGGCAGGGCGAGCGGGCGCTCCACGGCGCCGTGTGCGGTCCTGCCCACCACCCACAGCGTCATGGCGAGCACGGCTGGCCCGAGGAGCGGGAAGAGGAGGGCCATCGCCATGGCGCGCCGCTCGCGCAGGCTGTCCAGGAGCTCCTTGCGCAGGACGACGCCGGCGAGTGAAAGCGCGCGCCTCACGAGAGGCCCTCGTCGGAGCCGATGGCCGCCACGAACGCGTCCTCCAGCGAGGCGTGCCCCGTGGCGCGCTGCAGCTCCGCGGGCGATCCCGCCGCGACCACCGTGCCGCGCGCCATGACCACCACCTCGTCGCACAGCGCCGAGACCTCCTGCATGACATGCGAGGAGAACAGGATGCAGCGTCCCTCGTCGCGCAGCCGGCCCAGGAGCGTCCGCAGCGCGCGGGTGGCCGCCACGTCCAGCCCGGCGGTCGGCTCGTCGAGGACCAGGTTCCGCGGGCCGTGGACGAGCGCCCGCGCCAGGGCGACCTTGAGGCGCTGCCCCTGCGAGAAGCCGTCGGTGCGCCGGTCGGCGATGGGGCCCAGGTCGAGCAGGCCGAGCGCCTCATCCACCCGCGCCCGCAGCGCCGTCCCGGTGAGCCCGTGCAGCCGGCCGAAGTAGGCGAGGTGCTCGCGGGTGGTGAGGCGAGGGTAGAGGCCGTGGGCGTGCGGGAGCACCCCCAGCCGCCGCTGCGCCGCGGCGCGTGCGCGCGCGACGTCGCGCCCGTCGACGGCGGCGCGTCCGCGGTCCGGCTCGAGCACCCCGTAGAGCACGCGCAGGGCGGTGGTCTTCCCGGCGCCGTTCGGACCGAGGAGACCGGTGATGCACCCATCACGAACGGTGAATGAGGCGCCGGCCAGCGCCTGCACGGCGCCGAAGCGCTTGTGAACGTCGGCGAGCTCGATCATGGCGCCGGCCCAGCCGCGTCGAGGAAGAAGGGCACAGGCCGGCTGCGATCCACGCAGGACGCGTCGAGGGCGGCCGCGTCCGGGCTGTCGAGGAAGCGCGCCACGAGCTGCGGGACGCAGCCGCGCCAGAGGACGCCGTGTCCTCCGCCCGGCAAGACGAGGCGGCGGGCGCGGGACAGGCCGGCGGTGGCGAGCTCGGCCCAGGCCGGCGGTGTCACCGGATCGGCCTCGCCGGAGAGGAGGAGCGCCGGGACGCCGGAGCGCACGGGTACGCGGAGCTCGGGGCGGGGAGGCAGCTCGGGGAAGGCGGCGCAGCCCGCGCGGAGCGGGGCGCGCGCGGCCTCGCCCTCGGCCTCGTCGCCGCTGCTGGGCGGGTAGAAGGGGACGTCCTCGGCGCAGAGCACCGCGTATTGCAGCGGGAGCGTGAGCTCCGCGGCGACGTCGCCGCCGAGGAGGAGCCCCTGGGCGGCGAGTGGCGCCGGGTCGCCCTGGGCGGCGCGCTCGACGAGCAGCGGCCAGAGGGCCGCAGTTTCGGGCGCGTAGGCGAGGAGCGCCCCGACGCGCCTCACCTGCGCCGGCCCGAGCTCCACCGCGCGCGGCGTACCGAGGACCGGGTCGGGCACGGAGAGCCGCGCCGGGGCGCGCGCGAGGCGGCGGAGGAGGTCGGCCGAGCGCGCCTCGTGGTCCGGAAAGCGCGCCCGGCAGGTCGCGTCCGCGCGGCAGCGGCGGAGGTGCAGCTCGAGCGCGCGCCGCGCGTCCGCGTCGGCGGAGGCGCCGATCGCCACCCCGGGCGGGATCACGCCATCCAGGACGAGCGCGCGGATGCGCTCCGGATGCGCGCGCAGCCAGCCCAGCGCGGCACGGGTGCCGTACGAGACAGCGACGAGGTCCACTCGGGGGTAGCCGAGCGCAGCGCGGACGGCCTCGAGATCTCGGACGAAGTCGCCCGTGCCGTAGCGGGTGAGGTCCGTACCCGCGGCGGCGAGCTGGCGGCCACAGTCGCGGAGGCGCCGCAGCTCGTCCTCCTGCGGCGTGGCGTCGGCGACGCGCGCGGGAGCGAGGCAGGTGAGCGGCCCGGAGCCGCCCGTGCCGCGCTGATCGACGAGGACCACGTCTCGGCGGCGCCGAGCGCCGGCCAGCGCCGAGGCGACGACGGGGTACTGCTCGGTCGCCGCCTGGCCCGGCCCGCCGGCCAGGAAGAAGAGCGCCTCGGGGGTGCGATTCGCGCTCTCCGACGCGACCACCGCCACCCGCAGGCGCAGCCGCCGCCCCGCCGGATGTCCCCAGTCCTCCGGCACCTCCAGCGTGCCGCAGCGCGCCGAGGCGGACACAGCAGCGCTCGGGTGGCTGAGCTGGCAGGGTGAGAGGGCTATCCCCGGCCCCGGCGTCGCCCCGCGGCCGCAGCCCCAGCCGAGCAGCAGCGCGAGCGCGAGGATGGTCGGGGCGCGCATGGGCGACGCACCATACCGCGGAAATGGAGGTCGCTTCCCCCGGTTCCGCGCCGCTCAGTGCGCGGCGGCCGCCGCTTCGAGTCCGGGGTCGAGCTCGTCCAGCTCCGCCCGGAGCAGCCACTCGTCCGGGAAGCGGCGGGCCTCGCGGGCCAGCTCGGCCAGGCGCGCCGCGTCGATGCGGCCGCTCTCTCGCAGCGCGCGCACGCTCCAGTATAGCTCGGCCAGCCGCGGGGGAAGCGCGCTCGCGCGGTGCTCGCGGGCGCGTGCCTCGCCCTCCTCGTCCGGAGCAGGGGCCCCGAAGTGCCAGTCCCAGGCGCCGGGGTCGCCGGGGCCGCCCGCCACCGCCGGCAGGGCCTGGCTCGCGAGCAGCACCGCCTGCTGTGGCACGGGCAGCTCTCGCGAGCCGAGGGCGGCATGCAGGTCGGTCGCCACTCCCTCCACGATGCGGCCGGAGAGGGCGAGGCCGCTCGCGAACGAGAGGCAGAAGGAGCCCTCCGGCGGGACGCGCGCCTCGCCGAAGGCGACCACGGCCGGGAGGTGCTGGGGGGCGCCCACCGCCTTGCCGGCGCGGGAGAGCAGCACCGGGCCCCGCAACAGGGCGAGCGCGGTGGCGAGGCCGTCACCGGCCGGGCGCGGGCCCTGGAAGAGCGACTCCACCACGCCGGTGACGGCGGTCCCGTCCGAGAGCTGCAGGTGGTTCACGGTGCGCGCGCGGTGGGCCTCGCCGAGGCCGTGGTCGCCCCCGCGGCGGAAGGCCAGCGTGCGCGCCAGCTCGTCCACCACCTCCGACAGCTGCTCGAAGCCGCGCGCCACGAAGAGCTGCGGCTGCATGCGCGTGATGTCGAACTCCACCTCGGCGGCCGCGACCGAGAGCGGCAGCCGCTCCACCTCGCTCGAGAAGCAGTGCGTGCTCTCCCCGATCGAGCTGAGCAGGCCCGCCCCGTACATCTTCGGATCCTCGAGCGGCCCGACGAGGCCGTACTCCGCGGTCCACCAGTACAGGCGCGAGGCGCGCGTGGCCTCCGAGACGTAGCGACGGGCGGCCGACGCCTCCTCCAGCCGGCGCTCGGCCCGCGCGACCTCGGCGGCGCCCGCGGAGGGATCCTCCTTGACGATGGAGAGGGCTCGGATCGCCTCGTAGATCTCCTGGTCCTCCAGCGAGGCGATCGCGCGAAAGCCGATCTCGCCGGCCTTCTGCAAGAAGGCGGCGTAGGCCGGATCCGCCAGGATGGGCGCGTGCCCGGCGCTCTCGTGGACGATGTCCGGGGCGGGGGTATACTCGATGTGTTCGTGGGTTCGGATGTCCGCCGCGACGGCGAGCACGCGCATCGCCTGCAGCTCGGTGAAGACGGCCGGCGGGATGAAGCCGCGCACGCTCACCGCCGACCAGCCGAGCCGCGAGAGCCGCTCGTTCATCTCGTCCATGCTCGGGATGCGCTCTACCCCGATGCCGGTCGCCTCCAGGCCGCGCAGGTAGGAGGGGTGGGCGCGCGCCGAGAGGTGGCGGACCAGGCGCTGCAGGATGTGGCGCCAGACCGCCTGATCGCGCGGCGTGTAGGCGCCGTAGTCCTGCGCCACCACGTAACGGCGCAGGTGCGGAGGCAGCTGGTTCAGGGCGCGTTCGCTGGGCGTGAGGACGGCGGCCAAGGGCACACCTCCGAGGCAGCTACCGCCGCCTCAGGGCGAATTTAGGACTTCCTGGCCGAAGCGGCTCGCCCCGGGAGTGATGACGCAGGGCGACTCGTCAGAGGACGCCGCGGCGCTTCCCGACCTTCGTGAACGCCTCGACCGCCTGCGTCACGTGCTCGGGCGCGTGCGCCGCCGAGAGCTGCACGCGGATGCGCGCCTGCCCCTGCGGCACCACCGGGTAGCTGAAGCCGACCACGTAGATACCCTCCTCGAGGAGGTCCTTCGCGAAGTCGACCGCCTGCCGGGCCTCGCCCAGCATGATCGGGACGATGGGGTGTTGGCCGGGCCTCACCTTGAAACCGGCGGCCGTCATCCGCTCGCGGAACGAGCGCGCGTTCTCCATCAGCCGATCGCGCAGCTCGGTCGAGCCCTCGATGAGCTGGAGCGCGGCCAAGCTTCCTCCAGCGATGGAGGGCGCGAGCGCATTCGAGAACAGATACGGCCGCGCGCGCTGCCGTAGCAGCTCGACGACCTCGCGCCGGGCCGCCACGAAGCCGCCTGCCGCCCCGCCGAGCGCCTTCCCGAGCGTCGACGTGAGGAGGTCGACCTGCCCCTGGACGGCGAAGTGCTCGGGCGTGCCGCGCCCGGTCCGCCCGATGAAACCGGAGGCGTGCGAATCGTCGACGAGCGTCAGCGCGTCGAAGCGGCGCGCGAGCTCGCAGATCCGGTCGAGCGGCGCGAGGTGGCCATCCATCGAGAAGACGCCGTCGGTGGCGACGAGGACGAGCCGCGCCCCGGCCGCGCGCGCTTCCGAGAGGCGCGCCTCGAGCTCGCCCATGTCGCCGGAGGCGTAGCGATAGCGGCGGGCCTTGCAGAGCCGGATGCCGTCGATGAGGGACGCGTGGTTGAGCGCGTCCGAGACGATGGCATCTTCCTCGCCCAGGAGCGCCTCGAAGACGCCGCCGTTCGCATCGAAGCAGGAGCCGAACAGGAGGGCGGCCTCGAAGCCGAAGAAGCGGGCGAGCGCCGCTTCCAGCTCGAGGTGGAGGTCCTGCGTCCCGCAGATGAACCGTACCGAGGAGACGCCGAAGCCGCGCTCGTCCAGGGCGCGCCGCGCGCCCGCCAGCACCGCCGGGTGCGACGAGAGCCCGAGGTAGTTGTTGGCGCAGAAGTTGAGGAGGTCGCGCCCGCCCACCCGCACCCGCGCGCCCTGCGGTGAAGCGAGGGTGCGCTCTTCCTTGTAGGTGCCGGCGGCGCGGATGGCGTCGAGCTGCTGCTGGAACAGGTCGATGGGTGTCATCGCTGGATCGTCGTCCCCTCTGGGCTCGCCTACTCTAGTGGGCGCTCACCAGGGCGGCTCGCCCATTCGAGATTCCCGGCGATGGGCGGGTGGTGTACGAATGTCGGCTCGATGCGCGCCGCGCTCCACCGCGATCGTCCCTGGCAGCTCGCCTTCGGCCTGGTGGCGCTCGCCATCGTCTGGTCGGCGGCGCGCGGGCTGCTCGGCCCCCAGGTGACCTCGGTGCGAGCGCGGCGCCAGGACCTCGTCGCGCGGGTGGTGACGACCGGCCACGTCGAGGCGACGGCCGGCGGGCCGCTGCGCCTTCGAGCCGCGTGTGATGAGCGATACCTCCCCTGGCTGGCGGTCGGTCAGCCGGCGAGCGCCGTCGCTCGCGCCTGGCCGCTGCGGCCCTTCACGGCGGAGGTCGCCACGGTGGCGCCGGTCGTCGACCCGGGCCGCGGCACGGTCGAGCTCGAGCTCGTGCTCCCGGTAGAGCCAGCCTTCCTGCGGCCGGGCATGGCAGTCGCCGTGAACATCGACGTGGCGCACCGGCCAGGAGCGCTCGTCGTCCCGGCCGCGGCCGTGCACGAGGGCGAGGCCGAGGCGTGGGTGCTGGCAGTCCGGGGCGGCCGCACGGAGCGCCGCGCCATCGCCGTCGAGCTCCACGGTGAGGGCATGGCGGAGGTGAAGGGTGGCCTGGCGGAGGGCGATGAGATCCTCCTGTCCGCAGCAGGAGTGGTGGCGGGCGAGCGCGTGCGGACGCGCGAGGCCCTTCCGGCGGCCGCCCAGGTGGAGGAGCGGAGTCGTCGCTCGGATGATCCTCCGCGCTGGCCGCGCGTGCTCCCGGCTCCCGGCGGCGCTGCCGTGGCCATCCTGGTGGACCGTCCGTGGGGACGCGATCGCCCCGGGCCCGAGCGAGCGCCGCGCTGCGAGGGTGAAGCGTCCGCGCCGGCCGTCTCACGCCTCCCGACGACCACCCAGCTCCTGACGGGCGCGCTGCTCGTGGCGCTCGGAGCGACGGGCGCGCGGGTGCTCCGTCGACGCCCGGGTGGTGCGGCGTGAGCGAGGTGGCCCCCGCGCTCCGAGCGGCCGCGCGGCGCGCGCGGGCGCTCACGGATGACGCGCTCCTGGAGGAGTGCGAGGAGACCTTCTTCGTCGGCGGTGGCCCGGGCGGCCAGCACCGCAACAAGACCGAGAGCGGCGTCCGGCTCACCCATCCTCCGACCGGCATCACCGTCACCGCCACCGAGCGGCGGAGCCAGCTTCAGAACCGGGGCGCGGCGCTGGAGCGGCTGCGGGCCCGCCTGGAGGCGCTCGCGCACCAGCCCAGGGCTCGGCGCCCGACGCGAGCCACCCGCGGCTCGCAGGAGCGCCGCCTGCAGACGAAGAAGCACGCGGGCCGAAAGAAGGCTGAACGGCGCGGCGGGTACGACTGAATCCGCTACGCCGCCGCGATCGCGGCGGGGACGGGATCCACCAGCCCGGCCTCGGTCAGCCGATCCACGGCGGCCTTCACCTCGACCGCGCTCGTGCCGCAGTCCTCCAGCGCGCGGGCCAAGTCGGCGATGCTCTTGCGGCCGCCACGCAGCTCGCCCAGGACCACCCCGTCGACCGGATCCACCCGCAGCGGCTCGGCCCAGCTGCGTTGCGCGGCGTCGAGCGCGGATCGGCCCTGGGCGCGAGCGGTCTGCACGGCTTCTCGGTAGGAGGTGTCCGCGGCGAGGCCGCGCTCGGACATCACGAACTTCTGGCCGCGTGGCCAGCGCTTGCCCGCGCGGGGCTTCAGACTTTCCAGCATGAGGCTGAAGAAATGAGCCGAACCAGCCGCCGTGTCAATCCCGGCCGGGCGAGCGTCGGCTCGCCACGCAGGCCCCTCAAGGAGCGGAGCATGGGCCGGAGCGTTGCGGGGACTGGGGCAGCACCGCACCTTCGAGCCATGGCGCGAGCGGTCCTGTTCGACATCGACGGTACCCTGATGGACACGGTGGACCTGCACGCCCAGGGTTGGCAGGAGGCGCTCGCCTACTTCGGCAAAAAGGTGCAGTACGACGCCATCCGCAGCCAGATCGGGAAGGGGGGCGACCAGCTCCTGCCGGTCTTCCTGGACGAGGAGGAGCTGGAGCGCTTCGGGGAGGACCTGAACGATTACCGCAGCGGCCTCTACGAGCGGCTGTACCTGCCCTGGGCGAAGGCCTTCCCAGGTGCGCGCGACCTCCTCGCACGACTCAAGCAAGCGGGCACGCTGGTCGGCCTCGCGTCGTCGTGCAAGCGCACCGAGCTCGGCTACTACCTCCGCATGCTGGGTGGTGCGAGCCTCATCGACGCCGCGACCACGCCCGAGGACGCGGAGCGGTCGAAGCCAGAGCCGGACGTCTTCCTCACCTGCCTCGACCGGCTCGCGCTCGACCCGGGAGACGCGGTGGCGGTAGGGGACAGCCCGTACGACGCGGACGCGGCGGGGAGGGCCGGGATCCGTACGGTCGGCGTCCTGTCGGGCGGTTTCCCGCGCCGCGACCTGGAGGAGGCCGGCTGCGTCGCCATCTACCAGGACGTGGGCGAGCTCCTCGAGCAGCTGCAGACCTCGCCGCTCGCGCCCGAGCCCATCGCCCACGAGAAGCGATAGGTCCGGTCTCATAGCGGAACCCACTTGGCCCGATCCCTGCTGCGGCGCACGCTGCCTGGCTGCGCCGGGCAGCCTCCTCCGTCCGCTGCTCGACGTGCCTTCCAGGCACGCCTCCGCTGCTCCGTCGTCGTGTGCCCGGCTCGCTCACGGCATCGTGTGCCTCGCGACGGGCTCCGGCCAAGTGAGCTCCGCTGTCACTCCCCCAGGAAGTCGGCGACCACCCGCAGCCGCGGGATGTGCCCGCAGACGATCCGGATCGCGCTGAGGAGTGGCACCGCCAGGAAGAGACCCACCGGCCCCCAGATCCAGAACCAGAACAGGGAGCCGAGGAAGACCACGATCGAGCTGAGCCGCAGTTGCCTTCCGAGGAAGAGCGGATCGACCACGTTCCCCTGCAGCGCCACGAGCCCGATGTAGATGGCGCTGACGCCCGCGACGTGCTGGAGATCTCCGTACTGGAGCAGCGCCATGCCGAATGGGAGGAGGAGCCCGAAGGCCGGCCCGACGTACGGGATGAAGTGCAGGAGCCCGGTGGTGAGGCCCCAGATGGCGGCGTGCTCGAGGCCGTACAGCGCGTAAATGCCCCACGTCACGAGCCCGAGCGCTGCGTTGATGAAGAGCCGGTTCACCATGTAGCGCTCCAGGTCGTGGTGCACCTCGCGCAGCGCGACCACGGCGTGCTCGTGCGCCTCGGCGTCGCGCGACAGCGCGCGCAGGAGCTTCTGCCGGAAGCGCGGCCCCTCGGCGAGCGCGAAGTAGAGCGTGAAGACGGCGATCGTAGCCTCGGCCGTCAGCGCCAGCGCGCCCTGCGCGGTCCCGAGGAGGAGCGTTCCCCACGGCACGCCCTCCTGGACCTTCAGGCCCCCGGGCGGCGGCTTCACCATCGCCTCACCCTGACTCTGCAAGTGGGTGACGTGGCGAGTGACGGTCTGCAAGGCGCCCCGCAGCCGCTCCTCGTAGCCGGGGAGCTCGGTCCAGAACGCGGAGATGCTGGTGTAGAGGAGGAGACCGATGCTCGCCACCACCGTCGTGGCGAGCAGCGTGCCGAAGACGGCTGCCAGCCACCGAGGCAGCCGCCGCCGCTCGAGCCAGGACACCACCGGGTGCACGGTGAAGGCGATGAACACGGCCAGCACCGCCGGGAGGAGGAACTCCCGCGCGAGCCACAGGAAGGCGAGCACGGCGGTGCTCGCCAGCACGATCAGCGACCGCTCGGTGACCCTGGAGCTCCGCTGGACGATCGTTCCGCCTCCTGGGTTCACCAGAGAAGGTTGCCCACGCTGGCGAGCGGTCACCACGCCGTCCCGCTCGGGGACGCCGGCGCGGCCGGGGTGAGGCTCTCGGTTCGCGCGGTTGCGCCGGCACCGCCCGGCCGACAGACTCGCCTCCATGCGCCCGCTGCCTCGTTCCGTCGCGTCCTTCGCCATCGCGCTCGCCCTCTCGCTCGCCCCCTGCCCGAGCCGCGCCGGGGAGGCCCTGGCACCGCTGCTCGACCAGGTGGTGGCCGCCTACGGGGGGCACGCCGCGCTGGAGAAGGCACGGGTGGTGAAAGAGGAAGGGACGGTCACCTCCTTGATGCACCCGAACCCAGGACGGATCGTCCGGATCTTCCAGCGCCCGGACAGCCTCCGCGTCGAGATCGCCTATCCGGAGGAGACGCCCGAGGTGCGGGTGGTCCACGGCGGGCGCGGCGCTCGCGACGGCCAGGAGGTGACGGGCCCTGCCCATGCCGCCATGGTGCTGCAGGCGGCGCGGCTCGCGCTGCCGCTCGCGCTCGTGCAGAAAGGCGCCCGGGTCGCGGACCGGGGGACGGTCGAACGCGACGGAAAGAGGCGGCGCGCGGTGGCGCTGGCGCTGCCCGGCGCGCTGGAGCTGGTGGCCGAGATCGATCCCGCGAGCGGCCGTATCCTGCGCTCGTCGGGCGCGATGCCGAGCCCAGGCGGGAAGATCGAGTTCGCCACCGCGTATTCGGACTTCCGCCGGGTGGCGGGGGTCCTCTTCGCGCACCACGAGGAGAACTGGGCCCGCGGGCAGCACACCGGCGCGACCGAGCTGCAGCGGATCGAGATCCTGGCCGCCGCTCCGCCGGGCGCCTTCGACGAGCGGCTGTGACGAGCGGAGCGGAGGCTCAGAACTCGTAGAACGCGCCGGCCCTGCCCTCCGCGAACCAGCGGAACTCATCGCGGGTGGCGTGGGCGGCGGTGCCGACCACCGGCACGTTCGTGACGGCGTCGATCTTCACGCTCCGGGGCAGGACGCCCGCCTCGACGAAGAGGCCGGCGCCGAAGAGGCTGAAGGAGAGGCCGAGCGCTCCGCCGTAGGCGTAGGTGGTCGGGCCGTCGATCAGGTTCTGCACCGCGAAGATGGCGCGCAGGTAGAGCGGCACGAAGGGCGGCGAGATCACCACCATGGGCCGGAGCTCGAGGTCGAACTTCGAGTTCTGCACGTCGCCGAGGTTGCCGAGCAGGCCCAGCTCGAGCTTGAGCAGGCCGGCGAAGCCCCAGCCCGGCGCCAGCATCACGTTGACGGGCGTCCGCTCGACGGACGGGCTGAGCTGCGCGCCCGATCCCACCGATCCTTCGAGGAGGAATCCAGCCGACGCGCTGCGGGGGAACGCCGTGAGCGCGGCGATGGCTGCGATGGCGAGGAGGAGCTTGCGCATGGGAGCGAGCATACGCTGGCTCGCTCGCCAGCTGCATGGGCGTAGTTCACGCACAGCAGACGACAGCGGCGCCTGTCGTGCGCGGGTGACCGCGTCTCAGGTGCCGACCCTGACCAGCTCGAGCAGCGGCGCGTCCGCGGGGCGCTCCACCGCGAGGTCGATGGCGCAGGCGAGGACCCAGTCCACCTCGCCTTCCGGATCGACCAGGCGCTGCTGGGCGGTGTAGCTGCGCGGCCCGCTCTTCTCGAGCAGCGTGTTGTGCGGGAGCCGCGCCACCGGCCGCACGTCGATGCTGGCATGCTCGGCGAAGTAGGGCCGGAGCTCCTCCTCGATCCGGGCCGCCGGCCAGGCTCCGTCGGGCTGGCACAGCGCGGCGGCGGCGGCCTCCCAGCGCTGCTGGGCCACCGCCACGAGCAGCCGGTGGAGCTCGTGACGGACGCGCGCTGCGAAGGCACGCGGGTCGTCGTCGAGCTGCGCGACGCGCGGCGGGAGGGTGGCGAGCGCGGCGCGCTGGTCCGGAGGGAGCGCGGCCCAGGTCGGATCGCGCAGCCGCTCCCATTCGTCGAGGAGCGACGCGTCCGCGCCCCGCACGGTGGCGCGCAGGAAGGCGATGAGGTCGTCCACCCGCTCGTCGCGGTAGCGCTCGGGGACGCTCTGCACGAGCGTCTTGTACGCGTCGGAGAGGTACCGCAGGAGCACGCCCTCGGAGCGCTCCAGGCCGTACTCGCTCACGTACTCGTTGAACGTCATGTACCGCTCGGCCATCTCGCGGGCGATGGACTTGGGGCGGATGTTCTCCGCGCCCACCCACGGGTGGCGCGCCGCGAAGGCGTTGAACGTCGCGTAGACGAAGTCCGCGTGGGGCTTCGGGTACTCGACCTTCTCCAGCTCGGCCATGCGCTCGTCGTACTCCATGCCCTTCGCCTTCATCTCGGCGACGGCCTTGCCCCGCGCCACGTCGAGCTGCTTCCACAGCACGGCGTCGGGGTTCTCCAGGATCGACTCGCACAGCGTGAGCACGTCGAGCGCGTAGGTCTCCGCGTCGCGCGGGACCTCGGGGAGCGTGTCGAGGAGCCACAGGGCGAGGGTCTGGCGGAGCGAGAAGTCCTGCTGCAGGTCGGCGGCGGGACGGACGTACCGGCCGCGGTAACCCTCGAGGGCGTGCAGCTCGACGAGGCCCGCCCGGCGCAGCGTCCGGAAACGCTCGGCCGCGAGCCGGCGCAGCTTCTCCTGCGCGTAGGGGGTCTCGTGCGAGCGGGCGATCATCTCCACGAGCCGTCCGTAGCCGCCGCCGCGGCGGGTGGTCGTGCTCTGGACGAGGTCGAGCAGGAGCCCGAACCCGATGTCGAAGCGCGCGGTGAGAGGCTCCGGCTGCTTCGTCTGCAGCCGCTCGAACGTGGTGCGATCCCAGGGCAAGAACCCCTTCTGCGGCGGCTGCTTCTTCACCACCTTCTTGCCGGCGGCGGCCTTCTCGGCGAGCCGCTTGTTCTCGATGACGTGCTCGGGGGCCTGCGCCACCACGTACCCGCGCTCGTCGAAGCCCTTGCGGCCGGCGCGTCCCGCGATCTGGTGGAAGTCGCGGACGGAGAGGATGACTGTCTTCTGCCCGTCGAACTTGCAGAGCTGGGTGAAGAGCACCGTGCGGATCGGAATGTTCACGCCCATGCCGAGGGTGTCCGTGCCCGAGACCACCTTGAGGAGCCCACCCTGGGCCAGCTTCTCCACCGTCAGCCGGTATCGCGGCAGCAGGCCGGCGTGGTGGAGCCCGATGCCGTGCCGCAGGTACCGCTGCACGTCCTTGCCGAACGGCGTATCGAAGCGGACGCCGTCGAGCGCCGCGCGGATGCGCTCCTTCTCCTCCTTCGTGGAGAAGTTGGCGGACATGAGATTCTGCGCCTGCTCCGCCGCCGCGCGCTGGGTGAAGTTCACCAGGTAGACGGGGGCCCGCTGCGCCGAGACGAGCTCCTCGATCGCCTCGTGGAGCGGCTTCTCGCCATAGAGGAATTCGAGCGGCACCGGCCGGAGGGTGCTCCGCACCTCGCTCACCTCGCGTCCGGTCAGCTGGCGGATGCCGTCGGAGATGGAGGACACGTCGCCGAGCGTGGCGGACATGAGGAGGTAGGTGGTGTCCTCGAGCAGGAGGAGCGGCACCTGCCAGGCCTGGCCGCGCTCGCGATCGCCGTAGTAGTGGAACTCGTCCATCACGACCGCGTCGGCCCGCGGGCGCTCCTCGCGGAGCGCCATGCTGGCCAGGATCTCGGCCGTGCAGCAGAGGATGGGCGCGTCGCGGTTGATGCCCGCGTCGCCCGTCATCATGCCGACGTTCTCCGCCCCGAAGATCTGGCACAGCGCGAAGAACTTCTCGTTGACGAGCGCCTTGATGGGGCAGGTGTAGATGGAGCGCTTCCCCTGCGCCATGGCCTGGAAGTGGAGGAAGGTCGCGACGAGCGACTTGCCCGATCCGGTCGGCGTGGCGAGCACCACGTGCCGGCCGTCGAGGAGCGCCAGGATGGCTTCTTCCTGCGCGGGATAGAGCTCGAGCCCGGTCGCGCTCACCCAGGACACGAAGCGGTCGAGGATGGCGTCGGGAGCAAGGCGCTCGCTGCCCGCCGGCAGCTGGGCCGAGAGCGTGGAGAGAGGGGCGGTCGGCATCGCGGCTAGAGGTACCGCGCTGGCGACGAAAAGCGAAGGACGGCCGAGGTGGGGTCGCGGTCGCGGTCGGAGTCGGAGTCGGGGTCGGGGTCGGGGTCGGGCCTTCCCCCTCTCCCCCTGCGGGGGAGAGGGTTGGGGTGAGGGGGTCGAGGCCGAGGGTCAGGTGGCCTTCTCCCTCGCCCCGCGTAGCGGGGAGAGGGTCGGGGAGGGCGGATTCTGCGGTCGGTGTCGTGGTCGGACGCTTGGTTACGCAGGCTCGCGCCAGCCGTCGGCTGGCACTGCGCCTGCCATCCGAGGTTCGCTCTCGCACGTGGAACCGGGGCGTTCATGGCCGCCGTCTCCTTGCCGCTCGCGAAAGGAGCCGCCGGCCATGAACGACACGCTGTTCCCTCAGGTTTCCAGCTCTTCCACCTCCTCGTCTTGCTCTGTCTCTCCCGCCCTCCCACATCACAGGTTGCTCGCCTAC
>WNGR01002412.1_pt1 | contig 20518 bp, 40 predicted proteins | sample 5407581 | NCBI WGS metagenome assembly WNGR01 (sample SAMN13153383, study PRJNA577476) | soil metagenome | isolation source: 80 cm soil or saprolite under Garry oak tree replicate 2 | place: USA:California | collected 2016-06-15
GCTTTCCTTTCCACTTCTTTTCCTGCCAGCTATAATGAAATCACCTCAAGTCCACATAGTACTAATGTACCATTGACAAGTACACTCTTGTGGTGGTATACTATGGGTAGTGAATGAGTGAACAAGAGTGAAAGGAATGGTGTTATGAACCGTTACGAGAAATTGAACCGCTTAGAAGACTTGAACACTGTATTGGACGGACGTACTCGTCTGTCAGAGAATGTTGAGTATACCTTGTTGCAAGAGGCCATGAAGCTCGCCGATGACCTTGGCTTCCCAACAACTCGTTTCCACCAATTGGCCCTGCGTATTGAGAGGAAGAGAGAAGATGAGTTGAAGCAGGCTGAGCAAGCGTATCTGAACAAGGACTACTCGACCTACATGGAAGTGATGTTCGGATGAACCTGGAAGAGATTGAAGTAAAGCTTGCTAACCAGGCTTTACTTCCCTACGAACGACAGTGGTATCTCCATTTGGCTCTTGAGTACGCTCTTCTTGCTGAAGACGCGTTGAAATGGAGATACTATAAAGGGCTGTTAGAGCAATTGCAGCAAGATGCGTTGAAAAAGAAGAAAGAGAGTGAATGATGAGAGTTTATACTTTTGTGTTGCCTATCGTTGATGGCGTCGATGAGCGTCTTGTCGATTTGAGCGTATTGGCTTCTACTGAGAAGCAGGCTGAGCAGATGGTCGATGAGGTCATAGAGAGAAGTAACGCTGAGACACGCGTCGGTGAGTATACTATCCAGGGGTATGCTTGTATGTCTCTGGCGAGAGAAGGAGTGAGTTGACTATGTCTGACGCGCGTTTTGCCTCCCTGTTGGGATGGCTTGTTCTGGTGGCCCTGGTGGCCTCCTTTGTCTCGTTTCTCGCTATTGAGTGGTACACCTCCACTCATTGCATGGTGGCTCCTCTGGCACCATCGTACCTCATTTGCCGGTCTCTTGGAGGAAACTCATGAGTAAACTTGCATGGACGACTTGCGGTTGTGGCCGTCGTACCCGTGCTAAGACGGGCGTGTGTTCCCTCTGTCGGGAGAAAGAGGAGTTTGTCCCTCTCCCCCACAAGCAAGCGGTTCTTGACCCCTACCCTGGTGGGTGTCTGAAGAAGCGCTATGTTCCCGAACGCCGCCAGAAGGAATGTCCCGCGTGCCATAAGACACGGGATAACTTGCCCTCTGACAATTGGAAACTTCTCCTTCCAGGGTCGAGCAGGTACGTTTCCGTCAAGGTGTGTGAGTGGTGTGATGAGCGGATGGCTATGCAGCGGGCAATAGAGAGTGGTGAAGCGGAAGAGCCGGTGATTTTTCACGGTGGGTGTGATTGTGACCATTGTGGCCCCTACTGGCTTGCGCTGAAAGAAGAGCGTCGGTTACTCTTAGCGGAGGGAAAGGATGGAATATGACCTTACGTAAATATCGGCTCGCCCTGAATGCTTCTCAAGAGGATGTATCACGGCGAACAAGCCTTTCTATCAATACGTATAGGAGGGCGGAAGCAGGTACACCAGTGAGCTACACCACGGCGCAAGAGATACTCTCGGCGCTGAACCAGTTGCGACGGGAAGAGGGGCAGGGCGAGTTGAGGCTGGAGCAGTTGGAGCTCAATATTGTTTAGGCAATTGTAAGGCAGGAGGGGAGCTTGCTTGCTCTCTTTCGGGTATACTAGAAAGGAATGATGTCGAATGAAGTTTTCGTTTTTGACCGAGTACCCCGAGGTGGTCTCGCGGCTGTTCGCTGAATTTGCCTTTAGTGACCTGTTTGTGGCGGACTATGTGGATGTCCACTCTGGGGAGAACGTCGTCAAATTCCGAGATGACGGCTTTTACGGCGAAGTGGTGGCCTGGGCGACTCACGCTTTCGGGTGTGGGCTGATCACGAGGCCGTATGTGGAGCGGGCATAAAAAAGAACGAGCTTGCGCCATTCTTCTGTTTTTCAAGGGTAGAGGAATTCCCGCAACGCTTGCCCGTTACACCTATTCTAGCACATTTTGTGAGGTAGTGCAATGGTTGAACATACCTGCACGTTTGGTGTCATGCACCAGGGGCCGACTCGGCTCTGTCTGTGGTCGGTGGGAACGCCTCGGCGTCCTGCTGCCTCGCGGGGATATCTTTGCGAGGATTGTCAAAATAGGGTAGGGGCATGGTTCCTACCCAACACACAAGAAAGGAATAACGCAAATGATCGAACAGGACAATCTCAACCAACTGAATAAGAATTATCAGCGAATCATGGATCGCTTGGACGAGAACCTCGCTGAACTTGACCTTATCCAGGAGAAACTCTTATCGCTAACCGTTGCCCTGTCCTACCAGGGCGATTCACTCGAAACGTTGTCTCGTATCACCGACATTTTAGTCATTAACGCCAAATAAGGAGTTTACCATGTCTCACGAAACTCAAACCCCAGAAACCGTTGTTGAAGAAGTCGCTGAAAGCACTGCTCTTGTCCCAGTAGAGCCTGCTGAAATCACGATTGTTGATCAACACTCCAACTTTGCCGTGGCCAAGGCCCGCCGTATCATGCGAACGAGCTACACGGGCGCCGCCAAGATATCCATTGATGACCTTGACCAACGCCAGGGTATCCGTATCATGGAGGTGCAAGGCTGCCATATTGCATCTGTCGAGGAGCAGGTGGACGAAAAGACGGGCGAAGTGACCCATGCCGCCTTTGAGCAGGTCTTGTTCAAACTCACTGATGGGCGAGTTGTCTCCGCAGGGGGCAAGATGGCTGAAAAGTTTGCGAGAGAGATGATTGAGGACCTGGGAGAATACGACTGGCCGGAGCCTATCCTCATCGTGATCAGGATGCACAAGGGCAAGAAGTACGAGTACCCCAACTTCCAGGTGATGGAGTAGGGGGAGCTTGACACAAGCAAGCAAGCTCTGATAGACTAGGGGGGAAGACAAGAGACACTGTTTCCCCAACCCCCGTGCTCTTGTCTTCCCCCTCCCTCCTCTTTTTCGTGAGGTTCACACTATGCCCAAAAAACAAGCCGTTTCGCGTGACGACGCTATTGCCTACCTCGCGAATCACCCGACGTTCAAGCCCGCAAAACCCCTAACGGAATACAAGACGGAAGAGTTGCGCAGGCGCTACAACGCCTTTATCAAAGCAGAACGCGAAGGCAGGGAGATATCGCTGCAAGAGGCACGCCGGGGGAAGGCCATGACCCCGGAGCACCCCGGGCGTATCACTCACCTCAAGAAGGAAAAGAAGAGGCCGGAACAGTGGAAGACGGGCTCGAAGAAGAAACCTCCTGCCCTCGAAGATATCGAACGGCTTCATAAACGAGGGGGTGAGAATCGCTATGGAGAGGTCACCATCATTGTGCATGGGATGGTGTTATACGAATATCCTTCGGGAGAAGAAGAGTGTCGAGAGGATTGGATGGGTTTTAGCGTGCAGTGGCGGCTTGTCGAGGAATACATGAAAGAGAGTATGGACCTCTATGACCTGGTGTACATGTTGTCAGGTGAATCTCACATCCGGTGGTGCGAGATATGGGAAGTACACATGCTCCCGGCCTACGCCTCACCGCTCGAAGGAAAGAAAAGTGCATGAGTTATGAGCAGCGCGAGGAAAGTGTTCCCTTATACCCACCCTTTGTCGAGAAATACCCAACATGGCGGCGTCTCGCCTGCTGGGAGGACGGGCAACTCCTTACCGAAACAGGAGAGACCTACTCCTGCTCTACCTATAATGACTTTATTGATTGTCTTTTTACATTGAAACTGTTATTGTTTGTCCCAGCCCTTGTTACCTTCAAATACCTTGATGACCTGATTAATGACACAGAACACGCCAAGGTTATGGCCGAGAACAAGAGCCTCGGGCAAACCAAAAACCCGAGACCGATTAACGCTCGAATAAAGAAAGGCCGTGAAACTAGATGGATCGTCGAGTACAAGCGTTGGCCTGTGCCTCTCTCTGGATTGTCCTTCTTAAAGACAATGCGAGAAGCCTACGCCCACTGCGGGGTGGGTACACCATCCACACCAGCAGGTCTTGGGCAGGCCCTCATGCGCAAATCGTGGCACGACCAATACGGAGAGGACTGGGTCGAGCATCGACACTCTGTCCCTTCCGTCATGGCCTCCAACTTCTTAAGGGAGCATTTGACGGGTGGGCGGGTAGATACGCCTGGAATAGGCAAGACATTCGACACACTTCTAGAACTCGATATGACCAATGCCTATGCAGCTCACTATATGCGTCACCCTACCGGGACGGCTATAAGCATGAGTGGTTTTGGGAGTTGGCCTCATTCCTTTGATGACGGGACGTGGTTTGCCCGTTGCGAAGTCGTCATTAAGCGCGAATTGGCTCTAGGGCCTTTTCCAGTAAGGAGTATACACAATGGAGAAGAGAGAATTATCTATCCTACTCAACCTGGAAGCTATGCCTGCTTCCTCTGGGCTGAGCAAGCAAGAGATTGCGTCGAGCTTGGATGCAACATACGAGTTGCTGCTGGCTATGGTTGGCATCTTTGGACGACAGACAATGCAGCGTGGGTGGCACTCGTTGAGCACCTCAGAGCAACGGCAAGCTCAACTTACGTTGGAAGCTGTATTAAAGCTGCTATTGTTAGTGGCATTGGGCGACACGGAATGGGAGACACTCTTTCCTACATCGTCTCGGAAAACAGCGCCCCCGAACGAGCCACCTATACCGTAGGCCCAGGTGGCGCCTACGCCTACTTTGTGGTGCAAGAACAGCTACGCAGGCAGGCCAACATGACGCATTGGTTTGCCTACACACTGATGCAGTGTGCTCGCTCGCTGTTCTGGTTTGCTTTGCCGTATGCGCAAGCTGAAAGATTGGAGGCTACAAACTATGATGCTATCTATATCAGTGGAGATACATCACTGGAAAAAGATATATACCCTGATCATACGGGTGAACGGAAAACGGGACAATGGAGAAGAGAAGAGCTTACTGGAGTTGCAATTCCGGCTCCTCGATCTATTATCAGTACTCAAAAAACGAGAAGGCCAGGGGTAAAACGAGACGCGCGAAAGGCTTCAAGCGATGAATAAAGGGAAACGGATTTGCTATCCCACCCATCGGTCACAAAAGGATAGCTGGCACTTCGGGACGGACGTGAAGCTGTGTCCAACGTGTGAATTGCCGCTCTGTGAGCATGGCTACTGCCTTAACGAGGAATGCATCAATGTGCAGACAACACAATGTCATTGTGATAAGGTCTACGGCTTGACATAACGCGCAGTCAAGCGGTATAATAGAAACAGACGGGCAAGCGTACAGTGTGACGGCCTTGCCCGTTTTGTCATGCGTCGTACGGCTTGCTCCTCGAAACCCGGGAGGATTGCGACATGTGCACGAATGGCGATGACTACGAGATAAGTGATCCCTTAACCATAGGCGGTGCAACTGGCTCTTACAGCGTACCTAGCCCCTACCATACAGAATGTGAATGGACCATCATCTCGGCAACCATGCTCGGCAATGGCACCGTTGGTTCCTATTCTGTTGGTTCTAAGAACCCCTCTCAACCTACCTTGTCTGCCACGGGGGCTAATCTCTTTGGTCAAGTCTCGACTTCCTCACCTGATAACAACAATGCCCTTGGTTCCTATGTTGGTGCTCTGACCCAGAATACACCCTGTATTGTTTATGCTGGTATTCCCTATATGCCGCTTCCGTCTCCTGCCTTTGTGTATCTGCAAACGAGCGTTCCGGCCTCGACCGGCCTCTACGTGACGCTGCAATTCCGCAGGAAGCTCGACCGGGTGATCCCTGACAAACCGAGACAACGGCCTCAGACCCATGGGCACGTGGTAGGACGACGTAACCAGCGAACCATGATGGAAGGGTTTGCCGCTCAGTACCCGGGTGAGGGCCATGCGTACCAACACCAGGGGTTGCCTGAGCAGGATACAGAAATAGCCAAACGAGGGGTCCTCCCACTGGGTCCGACGACGATGAGCCATAGAGGCAAGGGAGGCAAGCCACGATGACTGCCCCTTCTGCGAACTTTCCGACTGGAACCCTGTTGGCCTTGCCTGTCTATCTCATAGATGTAGGTGGCAATCCCCTACTCTCTCTCTTGGCTGCCTGCATCAATGCACAAGCATTTTCGCTGGCCGTGCCTCGCCTAACGTCGGGGGGAGCGATTGTGACAGGAGTCTCGCTGTTCAACCCAGCGGCGTCGGGCAAAACGTGCTATATTTTCGCAGTCAAGCCGTGGTGTGCGACGAGCAATTCACAGAGTATTCAAACAGGCATCACAGCTGATCCTGCCCTCACCACGGTGGCAACCCCTGTAAACAATAAAGGAGGTGGTGCAGCCTCGGTAATGAGCGCGACGTATCAGAATACGGCGGCCACGTTTTCGACAGGAGCGATCAAAGAGACGTATACATCGAGCACTGCCAATCCTTCGAATATGCTGGACGCCGGTGAACTCCTTGTCCTGCCACCAGGGCAGGGCGCTGGAGTATTGGTCACGACTCAAACGAATGCATGGAACTGTACTATCAAGTGGTTTGAGGTGTAAGGAAGATGACAAGTGCTCCTGCTGCTGTATTCCCCACAGGGACGGTGTTTTCTCTCCCATTCTACCAGGTCTCCTCGCAAGGAGTCCCCCTAGGAGGTGCTGGTTTGGCCGCTCCCAACGCAAGTTTCCCGACAGGTACTGTCCTGGCCTACCCATTCTACCTAACCGACAGCAACGGAAACCCTGACCTCACCAATATCTTTGTGCAGGGCGATCCGACAGGTATGATTGACGCCACCGCCTCTTTGCAGGCGGCATTTACGACGTTACCTGCGCAGGGCGGAAAGATACAATTGACTGCAGGAGCGTTATATAAAGTCACGGCTCAAATCACCTACCAATTCCTGGCTAATCAAAATATCATGATCGAGGGCAATGGAGCGACCATTGTCTCAACCGTGCCTGAAACAGGCGGCTCTATCAGTGGGATATTTGCCTTTACGGGTGACCTGAATGCAACAGCGCAATTGACGGTCAATAACCTCACCATCACCCATACCTACGGAGGGAGTGGAACGGGAACGATAGACGGTTTTTATATCCAACCTAAGAACTACGGCTCGACGGGCACGAAATGCTTAGACCGTGTATGCTTACAAGACGTGAAGATAAGCGGATGTAGTGCTGCGGGGACACGCCTGCTGGGAGCTCAGAGCGGGGTAGCCATCAACTGCAACATGAGCAGTAATATTGACGCCGGTTTCTTCCTGATTGGTTGCCTTGACTTTGGGGTGTTCAGTGGCAAGTATAATGCGAACGTGACCGGCTTCCTGACGGGAGACTACGGCATTTCACTTGGAAGCTCATCATTCTTACCTTATTCAGATAATGTGCTCATCATAGGGGTGGAAGCATCCTCCAACGGTCGTAAGGGTATTGACGTACATCATGGGCACAATGTGCATATAATAGGAAACAAGTGTAAAGGGAATGGGTATGTGGGTATTTACGCTGTCATGGAGGATAGCACCAAAGATACAGGCGACATCACCATTGTTGGCAATACGGTTGATCAGACAGGTGGAAGCAACACCCTGGCCAACTACGGGATAAACATCGGAACGTTTGGGACTACTGGGGCATTGACACCGGGGGCTTTCATTATCTCAAACAATACCATCTCAGGTGTGGATGCGGGTACGACGGGTAGCGCTGGCATACGGGTGATGACGGCTACCACGGGTGTTCCCCCTGACCGTGTGGTGATTAGCAATAACACCATCAAAAAGGGGGCTGGGAGCGCGGGATGGATCATTCTTTTTGATAATGCGCTCACTATTCCCTATGTCGAGGTCGCCAACAATGTCTTACATTGCGTCTCTTGCAATGTTGGGGTGTATATCCAGTCAGCGACCGATGTGATGTGCATAGGCAATGATATCCGTATTGACGGGGGTACGCCGCAATACGGGATAAACATCGTTACAGGTGCCAATGCTTTAGTCTCAAGCAATCAAGTCAATGGGCAAGCCCCCTCTTCACTCGCTATCACCAACACCAGTCCTACTCACCTCTTACGCAACAATATGCAGAACGGCGTAGCGCTTGCTGATTATGCCTATCTTGCGCCTTTTACCGTAACCGGGGGGCTGACTGTTGATACGAAGGGACACCTCCTTTCCCTGAATGCGAGTACACCCACCCTGACAGCAGTCAATGCGAACGTGGTCAATCAATCAGTTGTTGGAAATGATACGAGAGGCGTGATAACTTTTGATGTGCAGACAGGTACGATTAGTGCAGGGACGGCACTTTTTAACTTAACCTTTGCTAATGCGTATGGAGCGACTCCTGTCATCGTTTTGCAAGATGACAGCAATCAAACGACGGCCTCATTCTTTTGTTCAGGTGGCAGTACGACGGCCTATACTCTACGCTGTAGTGCTGCGCTTGGCATACTCACCTCGTACAAGATAAGTTACTTCGTGATAGGATAGAACATGAGCGTAGATGGTACACATATTCATATCCCCCCCGATCCGGCGGCCCCGGTAGTCACGCCGGTTGTCGATACGAGCGACCATCTGGTAGCGCCTGTTGTCGATCACACCGAGAAGATTACCCGCATTGAAGAGCGACAGGCACAACACCAAGAAGAACTGGTACGGCAATTGGCGGCCCTCGAAGAGAGACTGCAGACGGCGTCAGGCGCTCAGGTGGCACGGCTGGAAGAGAAGATAGCGACCCTGGAAGGGAAACTTGCACAGGAAGCTGCGCCGCCTGAGAGTGTAGAGTTGGAATTACCGGAAGTGGAAACGAGTCCGGCGCCGCCTGAAAAGATACGTCAAGGACTGAGACATAGACGTAAGAGCAAAAGGAGCAAGTAACATATGGGAAGTAAGCGGATTGATCCAAAAACCAAAGCACAAGCTCTTGACCTGCTCGGACAAGGAGGTGATCCCGAAGAAGTAGCCATACAAACGGGAGTGTCCAAGGCACTCCTGCAACGATGGAAGAATCAACCGAACAACGCTGGTACTACACCTCAAAACTCAAATGGTACTGGATCCCAGGCAACTGCCCTTGACTTTGAAGAGAGTCCAGCCCCTATCGTGGAGAGGGGGCCGGTTGAAAGTGCTCTTTCCAGCCTCAAGGGCATGCTTGGCATCCCTGAAAAGGGCAAGCGTCCGACTCCACTTCCCTTGTCAGGCAAGCTCAACGCAAAGCAACAACGCTTTGTGGACGCAGCTGCTCCCACGGTCGCCCTAGCAACCATCGCCCTCGCCTCATGGATTTGGACACAGATTGGCCCCGAATACACGGAGCTCGCCCCCGATGAGGCGGTAGCCCGCCGCATTACTGAGCCACTTTTACGGGTCTATGCGAGACATCAATCATTCCTAGTCGATGTCAACCCGGACATGGCCGATATCCTGACCAGTACCGCTGCCCTCGTGGGATACGCGCATGTCTCTTTACGCATGTATGCACACATTAAGAGCGAAAAGGAGTTTTATGAGCAAGAAGGACATTATCCTGGTAACGGAAATGGACACACGAGAACGGGCCCTCGTGAACCAGAAAGCAGACCTGGCCACGCAAGCGATAGATATGCTGATGTTCGACGGGGAGGTGGGCAAGATGCTGACACCGCTGGCGGCAATGGTGGGACTCCCCCGGATATCGATAGCCTTAATCTTTCCGACAAAGAAGCCCGACAACATGCGGCCCTTTCTCGCCTGTCTCAACTCGATTTTGAGCACCGCGCTCGACGAAGCGGTCGGTCTTGAGGAGTTTACCGCCAAGCTTGCAGAGGCTATTGTGGTGATCCAGACCCTGGCCAGGCAAGAAAAGGAGACAATGTGAAGTTTCAGCCCGCCGCGCTCAGGGGTGATCAACGAGTCACCTTCATAGGTCAGACCGGTTCAGGCAAAAGTGTGTTCTCACGCTACCTCCTCAAACTGGCGCGCAAACGTGGCTGGCGGATTGTCATCGTGGACCCAAAGAAGGATTGGATGAAATATCTTGGCAAAACGTACAAGTACGCAGAGAAGGGACTGGGAACGGTGGATAGGCCGCGGTTGGTTGCGGAGTTCTACCCCAAACTGGCCGTCCAGATATTTCAGCCCCTTGAGTGGGACTCTGTATGTGAGGCATTTTTCAAGGCGATCATCGCCACCGGGAACACGATTGTGTATATCGATGAGATTACACAGTTGGCCGATGCGACACACGTCCCCCGCGAGCTGAAGATTATCTGGACGCAAGGGCGTTCCCTCAATATTGGCGGATGGTGTGCTACTCAGAGGCCAAAGGGTATACCTATTGTCGTCAAGGATCAATCTGAAGTGTGGTTTCTGTTTCGTATTAATTCTAAAGATGACCGTAAAGTGGTAGAAGGGTACTTACCCCTGGACAATACCCCGGACGTGGTAGATAGGCCCTTGCCGAAATATTGGTTTTACTACTGGGAGGACTCTATGCCACAACCCATGCTGGTGAGGCCCTTGAACTTGGAGAAAGTCGCATGACTGCACATATCCAGAAACTTGGTGATACCACCTCAAGAGAGGTGAAACCTAATTTTCACTCAGAGAAGTTCTATCACTGGCAGCACATGAAACGGCAAGCTGAAAAGGCCGGCACGCTTCACACGTTGCCCTACAAGCCCCGCAAGGGACTGGCGGAAGAGTCTTTTTTCAGCCAGGTTGACCGTCATATGTCACGTCGTACCTTTGGTACAGGTATCTCATTCGATAAGGAAGGAAACATAATCCGATGAAATTCTTTGATGACTTTGCCAACAGTGGCCCTGGCTCATGGCTCATAAACGTACTTGCAGTCATGGCAGGGTTTATCCTACTGAAACTTTTAGTGCTGAAATTGCCTGATGCGGGCTTCCCCGGCGCGCTGAAAGCCGGCGTCAACTTTGCGTAATGCGTACCTTGTGCCTTGCGAGTGGGGAGACCTCTCATCTTCTTGTTCGCAAGGCAGAGGGCATGAAGGCTCTACACTCATTGTAGAAGATATGGACAAGTGATTGAGTAATCTGGAGTTCAACAGCCAAAATGTGACTCGTTTGTTGAGAATAGCCAACTCAACGAGCATTTGGCAATCAAACACGCAGACACCTGTACAGGTCATTCAGGCCGGCTACCTACGTGACCTCTTTCTCATCTTGAGTGGCGCCGTGACGACCACCACCACGGCGATCACGCTCCTTGACAACTTTGCCCCGTGGGGGATGTTTAGTAACTTACAAGTCAATAGTAACGTACAAGCTGGGATTATCAATGTGTCAGGTATTGGTTGCAACTGGATTAACCAGCTCATCATGGGCCTCGAAAAGCTCGGCAATACATTTGATACGACGGTGACCGCAACGCCGACCGTTTCCGTCGATGAGCCACGAGGCGGGCCCGCGGGTACAACCCTTGCCCCTGTCCCATCTCTGTACCAAATTCCCCTGACAACGGCGGGCGGAACGCTCATCTTGCCCTACTGGTTGCCTCTGGCCCAGAAAATCAATACGTTGGACGGCTTCGTCGGGATCTGGGACTTGCAGGATCCATCCATTCAGATGACCGTCCTGTACACCCCGAACAGCTCTTCGACTGCAACCCCCTTTAATATCGTTGAGAGCACCGTCAGCACGGGTGCCGGCTTGTTCACGCAAGCAGCGAACACGTCAACCATAGCGGCCCCTGCGGTCGATGTGGTGCGTGTGATGTATGATCCACCGCTCGACCCAGCCAATGACCCGGAGTTCGGCTATGTCCACTCCTGGTACGAGGAATTGTGGAATACAGCCCCTGGTGGGAGCAGTACCATCAACTGGCGGGCATTGGCCAACAGCGGGTACATTACCCGGCTCATCTTTGGAGTGTGGGAGAGTGCCGCAGCTGCTGGCCTGCCTGACTCCTTTGGCAACAACTCCAATTTCATCAATTTGACCGTCGGCAACAATGCGCCCGTCTACGTGGAAACCGTGAACGAGTTTCGCCTTCGCTCCTCGCAGGAGCTGGGTCACCAACTCACACAAGGTGCCTTTTACATTGACTTCCTCGGCCAAGACTTGACCTTACAGAATGTGCTCGACACGTTTACTGCAGGCAATATTAACCTGCAGATGAACATGTCCTCCGGCCTCGGGGCAACGTCTACTGGTAAAGTGTTAAGAGGGATGCTGCAAGCCTTAATGCAGTAGGAAGGAATGATGTCAGTGGGAATGCGAAATGGCCTCTATGGAGGCGCATCTGGTGTCAAGGGTGGGTCATCGGTACGGTCAGCAGGTAGCGGTAATGCCGGGTACTCAAGCGGAGGGACTTCCTCCTTCCCGGTGACGGGCTTTCCTGCTTCCGCCTATTTGGGAAATAATAGGCGGGTGGCAGGAGGGTACCAGGCGTCCCCCTCTGCTATTAGTTCGGCCCTGGGGAATGTGACACAGTTCTCAAGTCAGCATGTGATTATCGTACTAGGCGTGATAGCAGTTTTGGGGTATTCTTTATGGCACCTTGATAATAGGCGTTAGGAGGAGATCCATGAAAGGGCCATTTGGGATGCTCTTACTAGGAGGTGGGATCATCCTGATCTATGGATTGTTCACCGGCAAGATATCGTTTGGAGGGAGTGGGAGCAGCACACAGCCCACATCTCCCACGCTCATACCAGGGGTGCCAGGGACGACCGCGGCCCTGCCAGGGACCAAATGCCCGCCGGGCACAAGTAACGTAGCAGGCTCGTGTCGGGCTGACCCTCACAAGTGTGGTGCAGGCTCGGTCTGGTTTCAAGGCAAGTGTGTGCCAATAGTTACTTAAAAGGAGTGGTGTCAGTGGAAGAGTCTATCAATTATGATGCAATCATCGCTCAGCTACAGTTTGAAAATGAGATGCTTCGGTGTCGCCTGCGACCCTTGCATGAGGTGTATGCCCTCTTTGACGATATCATGATAGCGGTGGGGCGGGCATGGAGGGCTATCACGGCCAACAAGTCCCGGTTGTTTGTCGGACTGATGCTCGTGTACTGGGCGCTCTCCATTGTGCTGATGGTCTATGACCGATGGAGGCCAAAACCATGAGTAGTGGACAGTGGCGCGTGTTCGGGCTGCTCATCCTGCTCCTCGGGATGGAGGCCCTACGCAACCCGAATATCGGGACATTCTTCCAGACATTGGCATTTAATCCGTTCAGGGAGGCGACACAGTGAACGTACAATCGGCAACAGGGGCCAAGCAAGCGGTCGGTGGGGCATCCATGCCTACCAACTGGCATACGGTCGTCCTGTGGTTTCTGGGGGCTATAGCGTTGTTGGCCCTGGCCGATCCTGCCCCTAACATCGCCACGGCCCTTGTATTGCTCATCATCTTAGGAACGTTACTCAACAACTGGGATACGTATAAGACGTACCTCGGTATCAAGTGAGGTGAACATATGGGAGCGCAAGTAGCAGCCATCGTACTCGCAGTCCTGGGCGTGGTAGCGGGATACAACATCTTAACGCATGGCAACGCGGCCTCTGCTATCGTGAGTAGCACGGCGGGGGGCTCCGCCTCTGTCATTAAATCGCTGCAAGGGAGGTAATCCTATGGCCTGGAGACAACACTCTCAGCATGCCATCCTCTCGCAAAATACCAACATGCATCCCGCATTCGGCAACGAGCACAAGATAGAGCGGAACAGGAAGCTGACCTCCTCGATCATGAAACTCAACTATGGGGTGTGGCACATTGAGCAGGGCGAGAAGCCCATTGAGACGATGAACGATCCCCATGCTCGCCCTCCCGAGTACATCATTGCTCGCGGGAGAGAAGAGATGAGCATTGCTGGTCGCATGCGAGGGCATATCCGGCCTGCTGCCCCTGGCCAGGTCAAGTGGAAAAACCCCTATTGGAGGCAACAAAAGCCGCCTGTCAAGGGTGTCATCGGCCCCTTTACACAAGGCAGTCTGGAAAAGCAGAGCATCCTCTATAGGATAAGCACAACCTTTAGTAAGTTAGGAGGGCAGACAGGTGGGTGAATTTGGTGACGTGACCAGAGAGTTTAAGGAAGCCAAACCCGCCGAAAAGACGGTCATTATTGTGGGAATTCTGGCCGTGGTCGGGATTGTGATCTACATCCATATCAAGAATCAAGGCACAGCACCTGCCTCCGGTGCTACCGGCAACACGGGGGCTGCCCCCACATCGGGCTGGCCTTCCGTAGGAGCCAACAATACACCTGTCCTTCCCCCCGGGGTCAATCCCGTGTATGACCCGGGCGGCAACCTCATTGCCTTCCAACCTGGGGGTAGTACCAATGGCCCCCTCATGACGGGCGGTGGGACCACGCCTACGGCGGCCTTGCCAGGGGGCAGCAATCAGGGCCCCCTCATGGGAGGTAATCCCTCCAATTGGTATACGAACCTCATCGGGAAGATACCCTATGGAGCCAAGATTACCCCGGGAGGGCTTGCCCCACAAGGTCAACGGTTCTGGTATGGAACCAACTCATTCTTCTATGCACCAGCTGGCTCGACCTTCCAACAAGGCGGCGCGGGCCGTATCTGGTTGAACGTGCCAGGGCAAAACACGAAGACAACGCAAGGGACACTCATCACGGGGCCGGGGATGATTCCTGCTAAGACCATGACGGCGAAGGTCGCCTCGGGAGGCTCACACTAGCATGGCTGCATGGGTTCCCACCTGGCTCAAGGATATGCAAGCCTACTTTGCAAACCCGAACGTGTCTATGTACGGGCGGTGGAATCAACCTGCTTCAAAAATGGAGGGTGGCGTCGACCTGACCTCACCAGGTGGCACTCCTGTCTATGCGCTCGGCGATGGTACCATCGTCGGCGCGGGTAACTTCTGGCACTCTGGCAGCCTCTACACGCCCAACAGTGGCAACCCTGGCTATGGGGTCGTCACCACTCGTATCAATGTCCCGGGCTACGGTCTGCAAGATTGGTATGTGCAGCATATTGACCTTGCGCCCTCAATCAAACAATGTCAGGGCTCTGCTTGCACTGGGCAAGTCGTACACAAAGGAGATTTACTTGGATACGTTCGTTCTGACGTGGGAGAAGTTGAAACAGGTTTTAATGCAGATTGGGGGGGAATTTGGGGGAGTAATCACCCGGGCAAATGGGCAACCGATCCCCGTCCCATGCTCTCTGCCCTTATGGGAACAGGAACTCCGTCTACTCTCGGGGGATCAGTCTCAGGCAGCGGCGGCGCCTCCTTCAACATCCTCGACTCCGCCACGTGGGGACCCTCCCTCACGGTCTGGGGAGAATACATCGCCATCTTCCTCATAGCTCTTGTGCTCATCATTGTTGGGTTTGTGCTGCTCAATGAGCAAGCAGCAGGCAAGATGATAGGAACGGCAATAGGAAATGTTACGCCGGTAAAGGAGCAAGCCGCATGACCACTGACTACCGCGCCCTTGCTTCTTCCTATGCGACTCAAGTAGGTATCTCCCCTACCATCTTTGTGGCGCAGATACAACAAGAGTCAGGTTTCAACCCGAACGCCGTTTCATCGGCGGGGGCCATAGGCATAGCGCAATTCATGCCGCAGACAGCGCAGGGGCTTGGACTCAACCCTCATGACCCTGTGGCTTCACTCAAAGCGGCGGCTCAGTATGACGCTCGCAATCTCAAGCTGTACAATGGGGACTACTCCAAGATGCTGGCTGCGTACAATGCGGGCGGTGGCACGGTCAACTCTGCATCACACAAAGGCGGCTCTAACTGGCTCTCCCTCATGCCCACAGAGACACAGAATTATGTCAAGTCCATTCTGAAAGGGACGACACCTGAAGCGTCGTCAAGCACAAGTACCTCTACGGCGCGAAACGTTCTTTCCAACTTTGGTGTCTGGGGTGAGTACGCTGCGCTCTTTTTGATAGCCCTGCTCCTTATTATAGTGGGCTTTATGCTCCTCTCGGGCAAGGATATCGTGACGCGCGCAAAGAAGGCGGTGATTCCATGATGCCTCTGGGTTTGCAAAGTTTCGTAGCCTTAAACCAGGCGGTCCAGTACAACATTGGCACACCCTGGGAATACATCCGTTTAAGGAATGAGTCGGACAATGAGGCACTGGTGACGTTCTCAGGGGCCGGTTCATCACCCCTGGGTGCATGGGTACAGGATGACTTTTATGTGGGCCGAATGTTCACCGGCCAGGTGACCGTGGTGCCTGTGGCAACGCCTGCCCAACCCGCGCTGCAAGCAGGGTTTGTGAATGGCACGGCCTATGCTCCGGGCGAGTTGAAGAATCCTTCCTCTCTTATGCTTGTTCGGTTAGTTGGAGTATCAGGAACGGTGACAATGACACAATCACAGACACTCTACAATAATGGGTTTTCCGCTCCCACTCAGGTTGTCAACGTTGGCCCGCTCAACGAGGGAACAGCCACATGGGTCCAATGGAATGATGGGACGCTGCAAATTTACCTGAGAACGGCCCCCAACACCTATACGCAAATCATGCAATTCAAGCTCTCTGAGCCCTATGCACAAATAGGAGCGCAAGGGCACGATTTGCAATTGTGGGGGCACCTGGTATCTCAAGATGTAGGGACTCCCACCTTCACTAATCTCAACGCCAACGTGGCGAACAACAGTATTGTGGGGGATGATACCCGAGGCATTGTCACCTTCGATGTGCAAACAGGTCCCATTGCCGGCGGTGGCGTGCTCTTCACGCTCAATTTCAATCGAGCGTACGGCGCAACGCCGGTCATTCTGCTCAGCAATGCGACAAATCAATCGAATAGTGACTACCACTATTCATCAGCGAATACGGGCAGCTTCTCGGTTGAGCCCTCGGGCAGCCTGCCGGTCGCTGCTTCCTATAAAATAGCCTACCTGGTGGTAGGATAGAAAGGAGCACAACCATGAGTGTTAAAGCACATCACATCATTATCCTGGCCATCATCGCAGTCGGGGCCTATCTCGCCTACAAGCATTTTCAGGGGTAATCATCATGCTCGTCAATGGTTCAGTACAAAAGACGCTGGCCGCCATTCTGCTCTTCTTGATAGGTCTTGGATCTCTTGGCATTGTGGGATACCAAATTGCGATAGGGGTCGCTATCTCTCCTATCGCAATGACATTCGCTGGAATTATTGTCTCGTTTTGCTTACACCAACTCGGCTACTCAACGGGGGCCTCGACCTCCAACCTGACCACCGAGGTAGCGACTCAGTTGAATCGGAGCATGGTGAATGCAGTCATACAAGCCCAACGCTCTGCACACCAGAGCGAAGATACACAAGGAGCAACAGCCGATGCCGGACTTCCCACAAGCAACGTTCCACCCAACGCCTAGCCAGTACTGGTTTAATAGCGTTGACCCTGTAGCTATCGTGCTGCATGAGACGGGAGGCGACCGAGACCTGCCCCACCTGTTCAACACATTCAACACCTCAGACAGGAGTGCCCACTATGGCATTGGAACGGACGACAATGGCGTTGATGGGGCCTGCTGGCAATTCGTACCCGAGAGTCACGGAGCGGGCGCTAATTGCTGCCTGGAGGCCGGCCATGACCCATTCTGGGACTCACTTATCAATCAGTATGGCAACCTGAACTTGTGTACTTTGTCGGTCGAGCACTGCACGGCTGATTTGCAGAACATGGTCCCCCTCACACAAGCTCAGGTTCGTACCAGTTTTGCCCTGGTCGCCTACTGGGTCAAGCGCTACCAGATATCCCTCTCGAATATCAAGGGCCACTCAAGTCTGGATCCCTTGTCGAGGAAGAATTGCCCAGGGCCGTACTTCCCCTGGGCTGATTTGATGAGATTTTTGAAAGGAGGAAGTGTGAACGCTCATCAACGCGCCGCTTTTGAAGCTGAATGGACTGCCCTTGTACCAGCTCGTGTAGACAGTGGCATAGCCGCCGCCGCCTGGGCGGACTACCAAGCAGGGGTGTTTCGTGGCCCTGCTATGGAACTCGAGCAAACTCACGATAAGGCAGGGAAACCGCTTACCGATTGGAGCGGAAACCCGCTTGTTCGACAAATCTGTGTAGGTGGTCGGTATGAATGGGCGAATGGGACCCCACATTTCTACCCCTACGCCTGAAAGTACTAGTCCCTCTTGCCGTTTCCACGAACCGCGGGGTATACTGGAAATGGAGACTTGAAACTCGACTACTCCTCTGAGTAGGTCAACTCAGACGTCCGCATGGGACGCTAAACACAGTCAAAAGTATTGGACATGTGAGGTGTCCAATACTTTTTTTAATTAGTCCAGGGCAGGACGATACACCCCAGCGAGTCGACTGTAGTGGGAGCAAAACACCGTGCCCATGACCACTTCGCTCACACCACACCCAGCGCAATAACGGACGCGCCAGTATGGAAGGCGCTCACACTTCACACACAGGACCCCCGAGTCTTCGGGCACTTGCATTGCTTTCCCACACATCACACAGAAGTGTCCAATACCTTCGGAATGTGAGTTTTCCTGTACCATCGTTCTCTCCTTTCACTCTTCCACGGCCTACGCCTTTCAGCCCAGGCCACATCCGTTTGCTTTCGTCCTGCAACCCCCAAAGTATTGGACATTAGGGGCTCTTCTTCCTGGCTCCATTGACTGCTAAAGGGTCAGGCGAAACGACTGCCCCCTGTCCAATACTTTTCAATCGTGCTAGTTGCTCAATCAACAAGGGATCATCCACGAAGGGCGCGTGTCCAATACTTTTGGGGTACTTTACATCCAAGTAGGCAAACCATTCGTTCTTGAGCATGAAGGTGATAGCCACAATATCACCAGCAAACACGAGCGTGACGAGCGCGTAGCTCCACAAGAGGACACTGGTGTTCGTGATGAGGTGAAGCAAGTGATCGCTCGAAAGATTCATGTAGGCAATGGTACACAGTAGGCTTCCCCCAAAGGTCACGAGCCACATAATACCCGCGAGCATTGCGCCACCGCGCCACTTAAACATGTAAAACATTTCGAGCCCTGCATAGATTATACAACATCCATCGAACGAAAACACCGTCACACCTTTCATGAACAAGTTATCCGAAGGAAACAGCCCGTCCACCAGAGCATACGTCTGGAAGGCGAATACGATGACAAGGGCCACGAAGGCGAAGATGAGTAACCCCATGAAGAGGTAGCCCGCTTTACCCATTTTTCTCATGTTTCACCTCCTGAGCCATCCCTTTCAACTGATTAGCTGGTTCCCTATGAAAGATGAACGTTACGATATCTCTTTTTGTACCATAAAGAGGTCTCAACTCCTGAGCATACAGGAAGCTGATGTCGTCGAGATCACATGAAAAGACTTTAAGGATCTGATAGGCTGACAACTGGCCCTGAGAAACCGGTTTGCTCTCAGCAATCACGTAGTAAATGGGGTTCATTCTAGTATCCTTTCATCGGTATGGATTTCCGTACAAGGTATTGTTGGGTTCGGGCGTATCATCGTATTCCTCCTCCTCTTCTTGCATATCCTCTATCTCTTCATCGGAAAGAGATAGTTCACCTACATACGCCTCTTCAGGCGTGCCTATCGTGTTGTTGTTCGTTAGCACGCGAACACGTTCGGCTAACTTGTCTTTCCAGGCTATCTCCTGGAGGAGTCTCGCATACAAAGCATCGTACTCTGCCTGAGATACCTCAAAAGGGGTGATACGGAAAACTTTCATGACCAACTTGCGTAAATGCAACCCCATGAAGAGGTAGCCCGCTTTACCCATTTTTCTCATGACACCATTCCTTCTAATAGGTCAAAATTTGCATATCATCATCGAACGGCTTCTTTGGGAGCAACTGGACTCCGCTCTGCTGAACAAATGTGACATGTTCACATCGGTACCGGTTACAGCGCTGGCATTTCCACTTGCGATCTCCCTGCAGATGGACGTGTGAAATGAACCCCCGCTCATCTCTGAGCGTCACCTCAAAATCATCGATAGTCTCGATGGTCATGACACCATTCCTTTCAAAACTCATGGGGATACTTGCCCCACTGCTGCTCGTGTTCCAACTCTGCCCAGATGGTATCCACTTCCCGCTCCATCTCACCCCACTGGCTGCACGTCAGCCACCCGCTATACCACCAACTCGGGTGTTGCAAGAACACCTTCAAAAATCGTAGGGCAAATTTCAGTTCAAACATAGAACCCTCCGTTTCATTTAATACAACACAGCGTTATACTATTTTCAACACTACAAGACGGGAGAGCCATCAGGGAAACAAATTTCCCAGTGTCTCACATAAAACTCATTTCCACTCTCACTTCGGACACCATAATCGAAACTCATGCGGGATGAACCCACACGAAAAACAGTCAGAGCAGTCTTCTGTTGAATAGGACGATCGCGCAAGTCGTACACACTGGTAAAATGGACAATAGTCCCAATGGCTAATTCAGCATCCATCATGGGATCATCAGGGAGTTGATAAGGCATTCAGATTCATTCCTTTCACTCTTGTTCACTCATTCACTACCCATAGTATACCACCACAAGAGTGTACTTGTCAATGGTACATTAGTACTATGTGGACTTGAGGTGATTTCATTATAGCTGGCAGGAAAAGAAGTGGAAAGGAAAGC
>WNGR01002414.1_pt1 | contig 20516 bp, 14 predicted proteins | sample 5407581 | NCBI WGS metagenome assembly WNGR01 (sample SAMN13153383, study PRJNA577476) | soil metagenome | isolation source: 80 cm soil or saprolite under Garry oak tree replicate 2 | place: USA:California | collected 2016-06-15
GAATGCCAAAACACCGCCGCAAGTAAATATTTTTACAGTGAACCAGTAATAATAGACCTGTAGACTGTCTTACACTGTGCCATCCGCTCCATGAACAGTGCATCCGGAGCCAACATCCCAATAAGGGTACTCCTCCGGTATGCAGATTAGCAGCGCAGGTGGGAAAAGTTTTTCCCTTCGATAGCTGATTTATCTTCCACTTTCGTGGGACATGCGCACAGAACGATGGCAAATTAGCTTTCTTCCGCGGCATGCAAATTGCATACAGGTGATTTGTGAAGTATAACGTCTTACCTATGGCGGCAGGTAGCATGCAAACCGAATCTTCCGCTTCAGCGCTCACTACGGGTGAGGAGGAGCGTGCGCCTCTCGGGGCCAGCCAATACGGCATCTTCTCCCCTCAAAACCTGGTACCCTTCGCCCTCATCGCCGCCTTGCTGATCGCTGTTTACTTCCGTATCGCAATCAAGCTCTTCGTCGACTGGTACAACATCCCCGACTACTCCCATGGCTTCCTCGTTCCGCTCTTCGCAGCCTTCCTCGTATGGGACAAGAGAAAAGCCCTCAGCGCCATCCCTGTGAAGCAATCGTGGAGTGGCGTAGCCCTCATTCTCTTCTCTATCGTCGTCCTCATTCTCGGCGTCTATGGTGTCGAACTCTTCACCTCCCGTATCTCCTTCGTCTTCATGTTGGCGGGGCTCGTCTGGACGTTCTTTGGCCGCGCCATGCTGCGCGAGCTGCGCTTTCCTCTGCTCGTACTTCTGCTGGCCATCCCGTTTCCGGCGATCGTCTTCAATCAGATCACCTTCCCCTTGCAGCTTATGGCGTCCCGGCTCGCCAGCGAGATCCTGCCTCACCTGGGCGTGCCTGTCCTTCAGGAGGGCAACGTCATTGAGCTTCCGGTGATGAAGCTTGAGGTAGCCGAAGCCTGCAGCGGCATCCGCTCCCTCATGAGCCTCTTTACCCTCGCTGTCTTCTACGGCTACTTTCTCGAGAAGACCACCTTGCGACGCTGGATGCTCGCCCTTGCAAGCATCCCTATCGCAGTCGCGGCCAATGTCGCCAGAATCGTCGGCACCGGCCTTTGCGTCCAGTATTGGGACCCCCAGAAAGCCCTCGGTTTCTTCCATGAGTTCTCCGGCTGGGTGATGTTCGTTATCTCACTCGGTTGCCTCTACCTCATTCACCGCGTCATGCGTCTCTTTTCACCCGCAAGCGGGCAAACCATATGAGATCCTCCAGGTTTTGGACCGTCATCCTAATCCTCACGGCGACAGCCATCGTCCTCCACAGTCGCGGAGACAGGGACTACACACCCGCACGCCAGCCATTGAGCGAGATGCCTCAGACCATTGGCGGCTGGACCTCGCGCGATCAACCCATGGATGCGGAGACCCTCGCCGTCCTCGGTGACGGAGACTTCCTCAATCGTGTCTACGTAAGCGCCTCAACTTTGAACCAGCCAGTCGCCCAGCCTAGACCCGGAGCCGGCGGACTTCTGCCGGTCGGCCTCTTCATCGGCTACTTCCCCACCCAGCGCACGGGGCAGTCCATCCATTCGCCCCAGCACTGCCTGCCCGGGGCCGGATGGACCTTCGAGTCCTCCCGCTACACCAACCTGCTCGACGTCAACGGCAAGAGCTACAAGGTCGGCGAATACCTCATCAGCAACGGCGAGACCAAGCAGTTCGTCATCTACTGGTACCAGGCCCACGGCCGCAGCATCGCCAACGAATACAAGGCCAAGGCTTACATGGTCGCGGATGCGATCCGCACAAACAGGACCGACGGCTCCCTGGTGCGCGTCATCACGCCCGTTCTGTCATCCGAGCCAGTGAACGCGGCTCGAGACCGGGCCGTTCTCTTCGCCAGCCAGATGGCTCCTTTTCTACCGCAGTTCATCCCGGACTGACACCGAGCTGCTGCGGAGAGCATACAAGCCGATCATGCAGAAAGCCCGCATCGGTATAAAACACGCATTACGATTTACGAGTTTGCTTCAAGTAAGGAACACGAGGAAAGCGCAATGAGAACATCACTGGCACTTACGACTTCGACTGTCTTGGCTGTATCGCTCGCATTGGGCTTCACCACAGGCTGTTCCCGCGATCCGAACAAGCAGAAGCAGAAGTATCTTGAAAGCGGCAAGCGCTACGCCACCGAAGGAAAGCTTAAGGAAGCGACCATCCAGTTCTCAAACGCGCTCAAGGTCGACCATAACTTCGCCACAGCTCACTACGAGTTGGCCAAGGTCTACATCAAACAGGGTTCCATGCTGCCGGCCTACGCAGAGCTGATGCGCAGCGTCGACCTGCAGCCGAGCAACGTCGCCGCGCGCATTGACCTCGGCAGCATGCTGCTCGCCGCAAACGAGACCGGCCGGGCCACCGACCAGGCTAACTCCATCCTCGCCATTCAAAGCAACAACGCCGACGCATTCGCCCTCCTCTCCAGCATCGCCCTCCGCAAGGGAGATCGAACCGAGGCCCTTGCCCAGATTCAGCACGCACTTGCCATCGACCCCAATCGCGCCACCTTCCACGCAGCCCTTGGCTTCATTCAGAGCAGCGATCCGGCAACCGGAGCCTCCGGTGAAGATGAGCTTCGCAAGGCCGTAACCCTCGACAGCAAGAATGTCACCGCCCATCTTGTCCTCGCCTCGCTCCTCGAGAAAAAGGGCGACCTCCCGGGCGCCCAGGAGCAGATGAGACAGGCTTCCGCGTCCGATCCCAAGAATGTGATGGCGCGTGCCAGCCTCGCCGACTCCTACCAGCGGCAGGGTGATACCGCAAAGGCCGAAGAGACCCTCCGCCAGGCCTCCGACGACCTCGCAGACACCAGCGCCGGCGCCGACCTGTTCGCGAACTATCTCATTCGCACAAAGCAACTTGACCGCGCCGATGCCGCCTACACCGAGCTGATCTCGAAGCACCCCAAGAGTGCTCCCCTCAAGCTCGCCTACTCGCGCATCCTGCTCTTGAAGAAAGATCTCCCCAAGGCCAGGAAAGTCCTCGCCGACCTCACGAAGACCGACAGCGGGCTTCCCGACGTCGCAATCCTCAACAGCATGCTTCTACTCAACGACGGCAAGACCAACGAAGCCTTCGAAACCCTCCAGAAGGCAGCCAAGGCCAACCCCGAGGACATCCAGGTCAAGCTCTGGCTCGGTCGCGCCGCTCGCGCCAAGGGCGACCTGACCGTTGCACAACAGAGCTTCCGCGATGCCACCAGGCTCAATCCAAGAAGTCTCGAGGCTCAGGACGGCCTCGCCCAGACCTCGATCGACCTGCGCGACTTCAACGGTCTCTCGCAGGTAGCCGAGGCGACCATAGCCCTCGCCCCGCAGTCTGCCGCCCCCTACATCTGGCGCGGCATGGCGGAGGGCAGCCAGAAGCAATACGACAAGGCCGAAGCGGACTTCCGCACCGCCCTCAAATACGACCCCAAAAACGCCGGTGCCTACCTCGAGCTGGCTCAGCTCAAACTTCTACAGCAGCACATTCCTGAAGGCCAGGCGCTGCTCGAACAGTCCCTCGCCAATAATCCCAACAACTCCCGCACTCTGCGCATCCTTGTCGCGACCCTGATGTTTCAGAAGCAGCCGGCCAAAGCCCTCAGTCGCGTCCAGGAGCAGATCGCCAAATCTCCGCAGAACGGCGACATGTATGGACTCCTCGCCGACCTGCAGCTTCAGGCGAGCGACGTGAAGGGCTCGCTGGCCTCCGCTCAGAAGGCCCTGCAGATCAATCCCAACGACGGCGCCGCCATGATGTCCTTCACCCGCGCTCAGCTCAATCAGGGCGATCCCGCCAAGGCCGTCGAAAACTGGCAGCAGTGGGTCAAGAACCACCCCAACGACGCCCAGGCCTACACCGTCCTCGGCTCCCTCGAAGAAGCACAGGGAAATCGCGACAAAGCGATGGACGACTATAAGAAAGCTCTGCAGATCCAGCCCGAACAGCCGGTCGCCTCCAACAACCTTGCCTACCTGATGGTCGAGAGCGGTCAGAACACCGACGTCGCCCTCTCGCTCGCCCAGATCGCCCGCCGAGCTATGCCTGACTCCAGCAACACCGCCGATACCTTAGCCTGGGTCTACTACCAGAAGGGGAACTACACCTCAGCCCGTGATCTGTTGGTAGATGCGCTCAAGACCGCGCCGAACGACGCGTCCATCCACTATCACCTTGGCATGACCTACACCAAACTCTCTAACAGTACGGATGCCGTGATTCATCTCAAGAAGGCAGCAGCCTTGGCCCCCGATTCCCAGACCGCAAAAGACGCTAATAAGGCACTCGGTCTACTGAGTTGAGCAACACTGTTTCGGTATGCCTCAACTCACGTCGTCGACGGCGAGATCGGGTCTGACGCCGAACCTGCTGGTCAACTTCCGGCCAGCAGGCTCTCGTAAGCACTCGTAATCCGATTCATCATGGCCTCGGTGGTAAACCTCTCTGCAGCCAGCTCCGCTCCTGCTGCGCCCATCTCCCTTGCCCTGGACGGATCAGAGAGCAGCCGAGTGATGGCTTCAGACAGCGCTGCAGGATCATCCGAGGGAACAACGAAGCCACAAACATTATCCTCAACGGCTTCTGCATTTCCCCCGACGTTAGTTGCAACAACCGGAAGAGATGCAGCCATCGCTTCGACAATGGCATTGGAGAAGCCTTCGCTGCGGGATGGAAGGACGAAGATGTCAGCTGCGGACAGATATTCCCGTAGATTTGTAACGCCACCAGCAAAATGAAAATGGCCAGAGAGGTTCAGGTCGCGGACGAGGGTTTGCAGTTCCGCAAAATAGATAGGCTCCAGCACATCACCGGCAAGGCTGAACGAGACATTGGGGAAGTGCGGCACGATGGATGCGGCAGCTTTGATAAAGACATCGTGCCCTTTCACCCGGCGAATATTGCCTACGGTCGCGACCACGAACTCGCCCGGAGCTCTAGCGAGTTTAGAGGCTGTATTCCAATGAGCAAGATCGAGACCGTTGTAGATGGTCTGGACGCGGGCAGGATCGATTCGATCCACCTCGATGCAATGTTGGCGGACCTGGTCCGATACGGCAAAGACCTTATCGGGAGCGCTGGCCATGATCCGATAAGCAATCTGGTGCTTGCGGGTTCTAAGAATTCCCATATCTCTGCGGCTCCAAATGAGCTTCGCATCTGACATCGCCTTTGTTACAAATCCCGCCCAGAGATCCGAGCTCTCAAAAAATGTCTGAACGATCTGGATTTGTTGCTGTCTGAGGAACCGTCTCAAGTCGAGAGCCGCTCGGACTGCCGTAATATCGTAGGTGCGCTGCAAGGGCAGCAGGTAGATGGGACATGGCGGGGACTTGAGGCCGGCGCTTTCAGGGTGTGCTGAAAAGGTCAGGATCGATACGCGGTATCCATGCTGTGGCAGAAGGGCCGCGAGCCGAAGAAGAATACGTTCTCCGCCACCAAGCGTCTTGGGAAACTGATCGAGCACGAGCAGAACATGGGGCAATGCGGCATGCTTCGCGTCCTTGCTGCTCGATACATTAGGCGATAACGACCTGATCATACTCATCTATGGACTTTCAAGCGAGCAGGTAGTTTGGAAGCAGATTTGAATATTCGACGGATGCACATAGATGCTTATCTATAAGCCATAAATGGGTTTACGGATACGGTCGAGTCAACTCCATGGTGTTCTGTCACTGGCTCCGACTCCGCCAGATGAATCGCCCGAGCTGCAGTTCCAACAAGCACCCACAGTAATCCGGTGATTTCAAGATAGGTCCATCGGTCGCCGAAAAAGTTAGCAACCATGCAGGAGCAGATGGCAAGAAAAAGGCCAAGGCCAAGGCCTCGATAAAGCGGGTCGTCTGCAATTCTGAAGAGACGGTAAGCCAACGCAAGTAATTGCTGAAGCAGGACGAGAACGAAGGCCATCCCGATGATGCCGGTCTCCACCATAACCTTGATGTACCAGTTGTGCGTATCTCTTAAACCATCAATATGTTCCTGCAGTTGATATGTCGCATAGCCAGCTCCGAAGATCGGGTTGCTGGCGATAGAGTCTTGCGCAGACTGCCACAAATTGACGCGTTCCTGAGCGGATGCCTCAAGTCGTCCACTTGAGTCATGAGTCATTTCAACGCGCTCACGGACTGCGGTCGGCACGATGATTTGCCACGTCATTAGAAAAACTGCAACAAATAGCAGGAGCTTCCGATCCTTGAGCAGACCCAGGATAAAGACGCTGACGATCAGAGCGAGATACGCCCCGCGGGAGAACGTGTACATGGTCGCAAAAATCGTCGCCGCTACTAATCCGTAACAGATGAGCTTGAACTTTTTTCTCTTGAGAAATTGTCCGAAACCCCAGAAAAACATGGCGAATTGGGCCAGGAATGCCGCTGTTTGATTGGAACCATAGCCTAGAGGACCACCACTGCGTTTATCTTCGTCAAAGTTTGTCCAGCTCCTCGACAAGCTTTCAAGTAAGCAACTCCTGTCAATGAACAACAGAGAGACAGCCGTAATGAGGATCACCGTCCTCACAGCCTTTCGATCCTCGACGACCAAACCTGTTGCTACGAAGGTCAACGGAATGAGCATGTAGTCTTTCCACGTAGCGAAATTAACGTCCGAGATCCAGAGCGGCGCCGGGCCATTCCCAAGCGCAGTGCCAAGCCACATCGAGAGATAGAGATAGACTCCCAAAACCAGCCAGACTATGTAGAGCTTTGATTTAGGAAGGCTCTTTCCTTGCAGCAGTGCTCCGACAATGACTGCAATAACAAGGATGGTTAGCACATTGCCGCCGAGGGGATAGTCGAGAAAATGATCTCGCAGAGTGCGATATGGGAGAAACGGAATCAGATAATAGAGGCCGTAGAGAGGTCTCCCCGTTAACGAAACGAGGCACATGATCCAGAAGCCTAGATAGGCAATCACCGGAACGTAATGTATGAGCCCGAGTCCCAAGATGCAATCTCCATAGCGTCAGCAAGCGTAGAGGCGGATTCGTCGCAGGCTGACCGATATTCGCTTGCTAAAGCCATACCTTATTTCGTCCTGCGACGAAATTGTAGAACGCAAGTGCCGCAGCCGCGTTGAGCATGACAAATGTGCTGGCAATGCCGACCGGCTTGAACTTTTTCGTAGAGGGGCTCAACATGCCGATGGCAGCCAAAACGTAGAATAGCACTTGGAGCCAAGACATTGCCCTGTAAAAGGGCCCTCTGGCTACTGCGGAAGCCACAAACATAAGGATCAGGAGCAACGGCACTAGGAGCCGTAGAAGCTTATGACTGATGAAGCGGAAGAGTAGAGGATTTGCTGGCGAAAGTAGCCATGGCGCCAGTCGCAGCAACTGGTAGTTGCCCGTCAAGGTGCGGACCTTCCGCGAGAACTCCTTCCCTTTTTCGCTGAAAACTCTGTCACGCGCAATCGCTGAGGGCTGAAACACGACGCGTTTGCCCATGCGAGCCACATTCATAGGCACGAAGACATCGTCAAGGATTGTTCCCCGGGGGATCTCAGTATAGAGTTCACGTCGGATTGCGTAGATGGCTCCGGTTACGCCAACGACCGACCCTGACGCAGACTCGAGTTTTCGCGTGACCTTTTCGATCTTCCAGTAGATGCCGAGAGCGTCGGCGGACGGCGTTCCGTAAGTAGTTTCAAGCAGCAGTTCTCCGCTTACGGCACCCACGGCTGGGTCCGCGAAGCAGGATGTTAATTCGGAGATTGCGTTTGGTTCGACAAACTGCCGTGTATCCAGAAAGACCAGGATTTCACCTGTGGCGCGCTTTACAGCCTCATTCAGCGCGCATGCCTTTCCGTTCGACTCGTCAAAGATGACCGGCGAGATATAGGTAGCGTGCTCACGTAAAATGCTGGCGGTCCGATCTGTCGATCCATCAGAAGTGATGACGATCTGGATTCGGTCCTGAGGGTAGGCAAGCAGGCGAAGGTTTTCCAGTTTGTTAGGCAGATTCGCTTCTTCGTTACGCGCAGCGATGATAATGGAAATGTTCGGGATGCAGTACTTTTTAGCAACAGGCCGATTGCGGACGCGGGTGCAGAGCGAAAGCCAGATAGCGTAACCAATATATGCGTAGCCGATCAGAGCGCCACATAGCCAGAAAAGCAGTTTCATTATATGCCCGGTTCTCCTGGACTGCCCGATGGTTTGTGTCAGTGGACTGTTAGTGTACCAAGCCGAACGGAGACAGGGGGGCGCAATACGTTGCGTTAGAATAGCCAACATGCCCACCACACTGGCACTCCCCATTGATCCGTCCCACGTTGGCAACAATGTCTAGGATGAATGGGGCAAGGGCCACGATGGAGGCGCTTCTTATTCACAGCAAAATCAATACTACGGAGACGTCGCTTGCAGTTGCGCCTACGACATATCGCGCGAAACGTGTTATTCAACTGGCTTAGCACAATAGCCAATATGGCAGTGGGCTTTTTTTTTGCGCCATTCATCCTGCATCGTCTTGGGGATGTCGCCTATGGTGTTTGGGTATTGGCGATCTCAGTTATGGCCTACTTGGGACTTCTGGATCTGGGCATGCAAAGCTCCGTACTGAGATTTGTTTCCAAGGGGCACACCAAAGGGGATCACCGCGGCGCCTCTGATGCCATCTCGGCTGCACTCTGGGTCCGATTACAGATTAGCGCCCTGATATTGATATTGAGTGGAGGGCTCGCTGCAGCATTTCCTTCCTTCTTCAACATTCCCGTACAACTTGCGAGCGATGCGAGTAAAGCAATCCTGCTGATCGGTCTAACAACAGCCATTACCATGTCGACCGGAGTAGTTGGGGGAGTTCTTTCTGCGCTCAATCGTTATGACTTACAAAACTATGTGGCCCTGATGCAAACGGCAGTGCGGGTCATTGGAGTAGTGGCAGTATTAGAGACCGGGCACGGCATTGTCGCTATCGCTCTCTGCGAACTTGCCGCGACATTGCCCGGCAGCCTCCTTTTAATATTGATTGCGCGCCGCCTTTACCCTGAACTGCAAATTCGGCTGAAAAAACCAAAGAAAGAGACGCTTCGCGCTCTCTGGTCCTATAGCTCCTACGCCTTCCTCACAACCATTGCAGTCCAGCTGGTCTACCAGACGGACAATCTGGTTGTCGGGGCCTTCGTTTCGGCGTCTGCGGTCACCTACTATGCGATCGCCAACTCCCTCTGTCGTTATGGCAGCCAGGTCGTAAGTTCAATCGCGGGTACATTTGTTCCGGCAGCAAGCACCTATGAAGCAGCCGGTGATACCGCAGGCCTGCTCAGGCTATACAAGAACGGTACTCGAGCCACAATCTTGGTATCCCTGCCGCTGTTGATTACATTTATTGCTCGAGGGCACACCTTTATCGGACTCTGGATGGGACCGCAGTATGCGCAAAGCTCCGGGAACGTTCTGATACTCCTTAGTATTCCTTTGTTTTTTGCATATGCGAACAGAACAGTGAGCGCGATTGCGTATGGTGTCGAAAAGCATAAGACCACGGCAATATGGGCTATTGGCGAAGGAATCGCGAATCTCGCTCTAAGTGTAACGCTGGTTCATTGGTATGGAATATATGGAGTGGCGATCGGCACGATGATACCCAGTCTAATCGTGCAACTAGTATTTTGCCCGCGATATGTCTCCAAGCTGGTTGGCCTAAGCAGCTTCGAAGTGGTGTGGTCCATTTGGGGACCACTGTTTTTCGCTTCAGTTCCATTCGCCATTGCTTCTTACGCAATAGGGATTCTCTGGCCACCGCACAGTCTCCTGATCTTCTTTTTGCAGGTCGCCGTTACGTTGCCCGTCTTCTTTCTCATGGTTGGGCTGGTCTTTCGCAGCTACGTTCGTAGCGAGCTTCTACCGCGGCTCGAATCATTATTGTTCATTAGAGCTTAACGAATTGGTTCACCAGACTGGTTGCATGGGATTCCACTGTCCGGCAACCCCGTACCTATTTTCATTCCTTGATACGCTGTGAGCATTCCCAGTGAAACGTCCAGCGGTGTCGTACATGGATTGCGCTCATAGTAAGCGTTCTGCGCGTGCAACATCTCGGCAACCTGATGAACTGCAATAAATGGTCTTCTCTTACATACGTGGTCCAACTCACGATCGGGACTTCCCGCCGGTCATCCGCCATTGCATCTCCCTCAGGAGTGAAGCCAGCAATGACTTAACTTTACTTTCCACGTTGTCCATAACAGCAGGCGAGCGAAAAGCATCAATTGCCACCTTACGCGACCCCACAAAGTCACCTTTCTTCCGAAGGATGTAGGCTATCTCTTCATAGCGCTTCCCCTTCTCAGCTCGGACGCTTCGATGGAACCCCTGAGGGATGATATCTTCGACCCGGTTATAAAACTCAACGTTCAGCTTGTGCCAGAAGAGAGTACCTTCGCCCCAGAATGCGCTCGTCGGATTGAGGGTGTAATCTGCCATAATACGATCGATCAGGAGAATGTCGCCCGAACATGCAGCCACTACATAGAGGGGCCAGTCAGTAAGAGGTGGGACCTCAAAATACCACTCGGGCAACTGACGCTGAAGACCATTCCGAAACATAACTGAGGGTGAAGGCAGAAAATTACTGCGAAGAATGGCCGCCATGCCATGTCGCCCAGGTGTTAGCGTGGGATAACGCTCACGTTTCACTTCATCGTTCGAGCCCCTCGTTACCCACCTGACGAAATGACCACAGACCATGATTGTCGGATCTTTCTCAAGTGCATCAACCTGGATCGCCAGTTTAGCCGGATCGGTCCAGTAATCATCAGCGTCCAGCCAGGCAATAAACTTACCTCTGCACTGCTCGAACGCGTCATAGTAGTTCCGTTGCGTGCCGACATTCTCGCTTCGTTCGAGCACCCTTACGATCAGCGGATATCTGGCCTGGTAAGCCTTCGCAATGGCGACTGTGTCATCCTTTGAGCAGTCGTCTGCGACAACGATTTCAACTGGGAATGTTGTCTGCTGTTCGAGAACGCTGTCGAGAGCCTGAGCTAACCATTTCTCTGCATTGAAAGACGTGATGGCAACACTGACCAAAGGCACTGAGCCTGGAGCCCATATTGAAGTCTCTTTCAATGGCGCAGTCATACATGTCCTTTCGTCATTGTTCAGATCACACAAACTCGTTGTAGATTTGTGCAACGTTATCAGCAAATACCGCAGTGTTGTACTCTTGCTTGCAGCGTTCCTGCGCTTTAGCGCCTACTTGCTTCGCCAACCCAGGATCCTCGATGCAACCAAGTATGGCATCGGCCAGTTGTTCACTATCTCCGTGGGCGTGGAGAAAACCGGTGACACCATGTGTGATGACTTCCGGGATACCATCTACAGCGGTTGCGACGATCGTCTTACCCAATGCCATGGCCTCTAGAATGGCAAGTGGTAAACCCTCTCTGTGAGTACACAGAACGAAAATATCCAATGCTGAAATAATGTTGGCTGTATCCGATCTGAATCCGGTAAAGATGAACTTGTCTGCAATGCCTAGGTCTATCAGTCTTCTGCTTACGTGGGCATAGTGCTCTCGGTTGAGGTCGACAACAGAGTTGTCACCAACAACAATAAAGCGCACGTCAGGGCGCCTTGCAAGAACCAGCGCAGCCGCGGCAGCAAGCGTATCGTAGTCTTTTTGAGGGTTCACCCGTGCCACCATTCCCACGAGCGGAGCTCCGGCTGGCACTCCTAACTGATCCCGGAGACCTTCGATATCAATATCATCTTGCGACCCACTGATCTCTACCGCGTCATAGAGAATGCGAGCCTTCGAATCGGGCACCTTCAGTGCGAACTGCCGCCTGGAATCTTTCGATACAAAGACGTATCTCTTCACCGGAAGAAACCCTAGCCTATCGCGGATAGTCAACTGACTATATCGTGACCGCACATGCGAGATCATTGGAACACGTGCCAGAAGCGCCGCCAGACTGTTGTGATACGCCGCCTTCGTCTCGGAACAGTGTGCCAGAGTCACTCCAAGCCGCTTCAGCTCCCGTGCCACGAGAAGTGACTCTTTCAGAAAGCGCACCCCGTGACGAAGACTGGGCTCCGGGGGGACATACGAGACCACTTCGGCTCCAGATTGTTCGCACAGGCTCCTCAACTCCGCAGAGTTTGGCATACAGAAAGCGATATGACGAAATTGATGGCGGGTCGCCTCAATGATACGGGCAGTCGCAATCTCAACGCCTCCAATACTAGGCCAAGGCAAAAAATGGGCGATGGTCGGCTTACCGCCTTTACCACCATCAGCAGCAGTGCTTCGCATGAGTCCCTTCCTCAACTAAGGTTCTATCAATTGGACCGTCAATTTGGAGTCCGCCCAAAGTTGTAGTCCAGCCTATACGCAGTTCCAGGCTGGCGTCACGCACATGGTGACGCCTCGCGCAATGTTCATGTTGGAGGTTAGGATAGTGCATACTCCAGTCAGAATGTCTTGTGTCTTCCTTCGCAGTTTCCTCGGTAGCCAGTCTCGATTTTCATCTCGAGGACCTGGCGGCAATCGCGGTTTTGTGGAGGGAGAAGAATGGCGCCCGTTAGCCTCATCATACCGGATTGATAACGCCTTAGTTGCCGCCGTCACCAACAGTGTTATTGGGAAGGTGTGAGTAGAGATCGTCGATATGCTGCACACGGGGCAATCAGTCTCAGGGCAGCAAATGCCCTCCCATTAGATATCAGTGTTGACTTCATGGTCTCTGTGAGCAACTTCTTCAGGGTTGACCGGTTTTGCAGTTGTAGGAATGTCCATGGTGCTATTAACGTAGCCGATGGAGCCCGCACTGGAGATCACTTTTCCAGGGTTTCCCAGAATAACTGCCATACTGGGTACGTCGAAGTTGACGTAAGCACCTGGGCCGATGAGTGCATCGTGTCCGATTGTTATCTTCCCAACAATGATGGCATTTGCGCCGACCCAGACCCGGTCTTCAAGCGTGGGTGCGCCTTTACGCGGTCCTCTGCTGGTAGCGCCTATGGTCACGCCTTGTGAGATGTTGATATTAGATCCGAAAACCGCATAAGGGCTGATGACGACGCCTCCGAAGTGACCGATATATAGCCCCGGACCAATGTCGGTTCTGGGTGAGATGTCAAAGCCGTACTTCAAACGATAGCGATCCAACTGAATTCGGTTGTAGATATAGGCGAAGAGGCTGAAGGACTTCTTTTTGCTGCTATAGAAGTTGACCTTTCGAAGATAGTAGGTGAAGCGAAAACCGGGTTCGTGAAGATAGGCTGAGAGGAAAGCGCGCTTACTCCACTCCCCGCGGTACCGGTAAAGGTCAGCGCGTAAGATTTCCCAAAGCGTAGAGGCCAATTCAGCTCCTTCCTTACTCTTGAATCATTTAGTTTGTCGCCGAATCCCTTGAAACTCAGTGTTCACGCTCGGCGGAGGACTCAACTCCTGCTTGGCCTTGTTAGCGGCATGCACAGCAAGGGCGACCCTTGCAATCGAGGGCGGCAAATCGCCAGATCTAACGACTCGACCCTCATAGCGTTGGAACTGTCTGCACTGTGGTCTGGTATTGTAGCTAAAGCTATCGTAATCAGCATACAGCGTGAGTGAGAAGTGGACTTTGCAGGTCGAATCGTTATCAAAGGAACGGATGCAACAGCCTTGAGGAGAATTTATCTTCTCTATCACGAACTTCGGCCCAGCGCGAGCAGGTACTCGTATGTCATTGAAGCCGGAGAATTTGAAAAGCACGCCGATCTTTTTGTTCAACTCCGCGAGCAAGGGGCGCCCGTGCTTTGGCCCGAGGTGACCTTCGACGATGGGCACATCTCAAACTTTGAGCTCGCCTTTCCTATTTTGTATTCGCGCGGCCTCAAAGCATGGTTTTTTATTACCGTGGGCTGGACGGGCCGAAGACCAGGCTACATGGGATGGCAAGAGCTGCGGGCGCTGCATCAGGCGGGCCAGATGGTCGGAGCGCATGGATGGACCCACACCCTCCTTACCCACTGCAATGAAAAGGATTTGCTCACGGAGTTGAGCAGTGCAAGGCTTACGCTGGAGGATAAGCTGGGGGCCTCGATTACCACGATGTCTCTGCCGGGCGGGCGATACAACCGCCGAGTCCTCGCCGCGTGCCAGGAGGCGGGTTATACGCAGGTTTTCACCTCGATTCCTAGGGCGGAACCAATGCCACTTGGGACTCTTGTTGGCCGTCTGAATATTCGAGGGGACAGGCAATCAGCGTGGATCTCGAATCTCTTTCAACCGGACAGCAGCGCCTTATCCAGCCTGGGCCGCCAATATCGGATGAAAGAAACCGCGAAGACGCTGCTGGGAGACCGGCTGTACGAAAAGCTTTGGGCGCTTTTGAATCGAAAAGAGCCGGACACCGACATGGGGGACGCTGCTGCGAATGAAGATTCTGCACATTATCAGTAGCGGCGGGATGTACGGTGCAGAGGCCGTGATCCTGAACATGTCGCGCACCCTGAATGAAGGATCGCATCGCAGCACAATCGGCGTATTCGCGAACTCCTCGAATCCAAATCTGCAGCTCCATGAACGTGCCGCTAAGGAAGGCATCGAATCGAATCTGATTCCCTGCAAGGGACAGATTGACCGGACAGTGATCGCGAGCATTCGCGAACTGGCAGCTCGGACGAACGTTGATATCGTCCACGCTCATGGCTACAAGGCAGACATCTATGTCTACCTGGCGTTGCGTGGGTTGGGGACACCGCTCGTCTCAACATGCCACACCTGGTATGACAACGATCTATTAGTCACCCTTTACGGCATGGCGGATCGCTTTGTGCTGCGGAACTATGCGGGTGTTGTGGCTGTCTCGGATGAGGTGAAACAGAGGCTGTTGAAGGCGGGAGTCAGCGAAAAGAATATTCACCTGGTTCCGAATGGAATTGACCTGCGCCCATTCAACAACGCGCCTCCCTCGCTGCGGGAAGCCTCAACATCGAACCACACTCCGATCGTTGGCTTGGTTGGGCGGCTGTCGAAGGAGAAAGGGATCGACATTTTCTTGCATGCCGCAGCGCGCGTCCTGGTTGAGTTTCCATCCGCGAAATTTGTTGTGGTCGGAGAGGGACCAGATCAGGCGATGCTTCAGGCGTTGATTGATGAACTGAATATCCGGGAGAGCGTATCGATGCTGGGACGCCGGGACGATATGCCCTCGGTGTATGCTTCGCTGGATCTGATGGTTTCATCATCACGACAGGAAGGATTGCCGATGGCGATTCTGGAAGGCATGGCAAGCAGACTACCGCTGGTTGCCACTGCTGTGGGCGACGTGCCGACCTTGGTTCTGGATGGCCGCACCGGAGTGCTGGTGCCTGCGGAAAATGTGGAGTTGCTGGCGACAGGAATCGTAGAGTTGTTGCGGGATTCAACCAAACGAGAGCGCCTTGGTGCTGCTGCAAGACAGCACATCGAAGAAGAGTTTTCCGCCGAGCGAATGACAGCTGATTATCTCCGTGTGTATGAAGAGGCGGCTTCGACCGGAAAGACGAAGTGAGCGGAAGCGTCCGGCGGCCCAGGGTCTTCATGATGGATCTATGGGCAACTGTGCCCTACTACACGGCGTATCTCTCAAAAGCTTTACTCAGGGAGCGAGTCGATTTGACGGTAGGTTCCATCTCCTACTACCTCGACCCAGGTTGCTTCTCAAGTCGTGGGATCAAGCTCGACCCGGGGTTTCTGGATGTAGTGGGAAAATTTCGATTGCCGCGATTGCCGCGCAGAATCCTGAAGCTGATCGAAGGAGTCCTCAATTTATCCGCACTGACTGCGCGTTTCCTGGTTTCACCTCCCGATGTCATTCACGTGCAGTACCTGCCGATGTTGAAGTGGAGTCTCCCGCTGGATCTTTGGTTCTTGGGACTCTGTCGCAAGCGGGGCTCGAGGATCGTGCTGACGGTTCACGATCTGCTTCCCCACGATACGGGCGAGGCTTACAAGCGGACCTTCCATGACCTGTACCGAATGGTCGATAGGATCATCTGCCATTCAGACAACATCAGGACGAGGCTTGGGCTGGAGTTCTCCGTACCAGAGGAAAAAGTATCGGTGATTCCCCATGGCCCATTTTTCTATGACCTTCCCGCAACCGCTTCCGAGCAGACCTTGCAGAGCTTTGAGATTGAATCAGGCAAGCTGTTGGTGTTGTGGCAGGGGATCATCTTTCCATACAAGGGGATCGATCTGCTGCTGCAGGCATGGCAGCAGGTTGAAGCGAGTGGTGATGACGCCTGCTTGCTTATTGCAGGCACGGGAGCGTCCGAACTGCTGGAACAGATTCGCGAACAGGTCAGGCGCCTGGACTTGAAGCATGTGAAGCTACACTTCCGCTTCATCTCCACCGAAGAGCTGGTAACACTGTATCGAGCTGCGGAAATCGTGGTATATCCCTATCGTGCGATCACCACCAGCGGAGCGCTCGCGACTGGACTGGCCTTAGGCAAAACCATCGTAGCGAGTGATCTTCCGGTCTTTCGTGAGCTGCTGACGGACCGGGAGAACGCGCTGCTGGTCAATCCGCAGGACTCCGTCAAGCTTGCCGGAACACTCATTGAGCTGTCTCAAAATTCACTCTTGCGCGAGCAGCTCGCCGCGAGTGTACGAGAGATGAACTTCGGCGATCAGTCTTGGCTATCCATTGCAGTCAGGACGATAAAGAGCTATGAAGACGTTTTATCCACACGTGGTGTGGTGTATAAGGATTAAGTAGTCCTCCCGAACGTTCGGCCCTGAGTCGTATGCGGTTGCTTTTTTGTTCTGCTGGTTCTGATGATTTAGTGATTTAGGAGATCGGCTCACTCGAGCTATCTTTCTCAGGCAGGCATGAACAATTATTCGATACCTTACATATTCTCCCCATCGCGGAGAGCGCTCTGGCAGACCTGCCGAAATCCGCCCGGCAGAGTCGCGAATTTTGTTCCTCCCTACAACTAAAGTGGCATCCCCACACTGCCAATAAACGGCACTCTCGTAATTTAGTATATGAACCCTGTAGCCCTCTGACACGTTCGCCCCTGAGTAGTATGCGGTTGCTTTTCTTGTTCTGCTGGTTCTGATGATTTAGGAGATCCGCTCACTCGAGCTATCTTTCTCAGGCAGGCATGGACAATTATTCGATACTTTACATACTCTCCCCATCTCATCTCCGTCACCTCTGCGCAGCTTCACGCAGGAACTGTGCCATGGCTCGGAGAGCGGTCTGACAAACACGGTGAAGTCCGCCCGGCAGAGTCTTGGATTTTATTCTCCCCCTACCACCAAAGTGGAATGCCCACCTCTAAAGTGGCATACTCAACATTGCCCAAATAAAGTTACTCTCGTAATTTAGTCGCCTAAATCTAGTTACCTATGGAGTCGCTCCATTCACGCCCATTCGGCGTAACAGCACATTTGCGCGCGCTGTTCAGCGATCCTATGTCGATAACTCGGAAGTTACACCAGAGGTCCCACGTTTGGGTAACTGTAGTAACTACTTTTTCACTGTAAGGTTCACTCGAAAGTACTAAGACAAGGCGGCCTTCACGGATTGCCGTGGGCATTATCTCAGGGCAGGCAGGGCGAACAGTTTTGATCGAAATTCAGGGGTGTATTTTGGGAAAAGTATTAAAGACAATTGCGACGAGCATAGGCTTCACCCTCTTACTCTTTTGTCTCGGCTGTGGAAATGGACTGGTTCAATCGGGAACCACCCCAAGTATCAGCCAGATTCTTCCGCAGACTATCGCAGCGGGTTCTAACAGCCTGACCTTGAAGGTTACGGGAACAAATTTCTCGAATCACACGGTCATCCTTTGGAATGGCGCAACACTCGCTACGTCTGTAGTTGATCCCAATACATTGGCTGGCACGATTGACAGTAGCAGCCTCTCCGTTCCCGCCACTGTTCAGTTGCGAGTACAGAACGCGCAGACTAAGGAAGAGTCGCGATCTGTGCCCGTGACCATCGCCTCATCTGCGCCCGTGACCGCTACCTCCACCTTGGCAATCTCCACGACTCTCTTGCCTCAAGGTACTGTTGGCACCCCCTATACGGCGACTCTCGCTGCAACCGGCGGAACTCCCGCTTACACCTGGAGCCTCGCTGGAGGTAAGCTCCCCGCCGGACTCAATCTCTCGGCAAGCACCGGGATCATCTCCGGCACGCCCACAGAGAGTGGAGCGTTCAGCCTCACCGCCAAGGTTGCAGACTCGGCAAGCCCGGCACAGAAGACATCTGCGACGATCTCGCTTGTCGTCGCACCCGCCTCCCTGACCATCACCTCTTCGACTCTACGCTCGGGGACCCAGGGCTCAGGTTATTCGAGCTCCCTGCAGGCCAGCGAAGGCACTGCGCCCTACACTTGGTCGGTCACCTCAGGCACCCTCCCCGCCGGCCTCAGCCTTGCAGCGACCACCGGGATCGTCTCCGGCACACCGACAGCGACCGGCACGTTCAGCTTCACCGCCACGGTCGCAGACTCGGAAAGCCCGGCACAGACAAGATCGGTGACGACCTCGATTGTCGTCGCACCCGCCTCCCTGACCATCACCTCTTCGACGCTACCTTCAGGCACTAGCGGAACAGCCTATTCGAGCCCCTTGCAGGCCAGCGGAGGCACCGCGCCCTACACCTGGTCGCTCACCTCAGGCGCCCTGCCCGCCGGCCTCAGCCTTGCAGCAACCACCGGGATCGTCTCCGGCACACCGACAGCGACCGGCACGTCCAGCTTCACCGCCACCGTCGCAGACTCGGGAAGCCCGGTACAGACGAGATCGGTGACGACCTCGATTGTCGTCGCACCCGCCTCCCTGACCATAACCTCTTCAACGCTATCCTCAGGAACTAGCGGAGCAGCCTATTCGAGCACATTGCAGGCTAGCGGAGGCACTGCGCCCTACACCTGGTCGATCACCTCCGGCAGTCTGCCTGCCGGTCTCACCATGGCTACCACCGGCCTAATCTCCGGCACTCCCACCGCGGCCGGGACGTTCAGCTTCACCGCCAGAGTCGCAGACTCGGCAAGCCCGGCCCAGAAAACATCTGCGACGATCTCGCTTGTTGTCGCACCCGCCTCCCTGACAATCACCTCTTCGACGCTACCCTCAGGGACTAGCGGAACGGTCTATTCGAGCACATTGCAGGCCACGGGAGGCACACCGACTTACACCTGGTCGGTCACCTCGGGCAGTCTGCCCGCCGGTCTCACCATGTCCGCTACCACCGGTGCGATCTCCGGTACTCCCACGGCGACCGGCACGTCCAGCTTCACGGCCACCGTGAACGACAACGGCAATCCAGTACAGAAAAAATCAGCGACAACCTCGATTGTCGTCGCGCCCGTCTCCCTGACTATCACCTCTTCGACTCTACTCTCAGGGACCCAGGGCACAAGTTATTCGAGCTCCCTGCAGGCCAGCGGAGGCACTGCACCCTACACATGGTCGGTCACCTCAGGCAGTCTGCCTGCCGGCCTCACCCTGTCTGCTACCACCGGCGCAATCTCCGGTACTCCCACGGCGACCGGCACGTCGAGCTTCACCGCCACGGTCACCGACTCGGGAAGCACGGCACAGACAAAATCGGTGACGACCTCGATTGTCGTCGCATCTTCATCCCTGACTATCACCTCTTCGAACCTACCCGCAGGGACTAGCGGAACGGCCTATTCGAGCCCCTTGCAGGCCAGTGGAGGCACACCGGCTTATACCTGGTCGATCGCCTCAGGCAGCCTGCCCGCCGGTCTCACCCTTGCGGCAACCACCGGCGTAATCTCCGGCACTCCCACGGCGACCGGCACGTCCAGCTTCACCGCAGCCGTGAGCGACAACGGCAATCCAGTCCAAACAAAGTCCGCTACGACCTCGATCACTGTTGCTGCTGCGCAACAGTCGGCAGGTCCGGGAACAACCTGGTACATCCGTGCTGACGGTGGCACGCGCTACTCCGCAAATAGTCCCCAGGGGCAGTGCGACGGCAAGGGGGACAACGCATACTCCGGCTCCGGCACGAACCAGCACTGCGCCTTCAGTGACTACCGCTATCTTTATGATGACCAGAGCTGGAATAACTCGGCATGGGTAATCGCTGGCGGCGACACGGTCATCATCCGCGGCGGCCCGTGGCGGGTTGGGTACAACCAGGGTGCAAGCTCGAACGATGTATGGTGCGCAGGACGGGGTGATCCGTATGGCTGCACCAATCCGACGATTCCCGCCGGCACCGCCAGTCAGCACACTCGTATTCTCGGCGAGAACTACGCGAGCTGCAACGCAAGCAACAAGACTCAGCTGTTCGGTGGATTTGGGGTCAGCGTTGTGCTTCCGCTAAACGGAGCACAGTACGTCGATGTGGGCTGCATCGAGTTGACCCGTCATTCACAGTGCATCAAATATGGATCTCCCGCTAATCCCGGCAACTGCAACACAGGCTATCCGCTGGATGACTACGCTACAAACGGCATCACCACGGATACACATACGCACGACATCCTGCTCCAGGACATGTGGATTCACGGCTTCACGTCTCGCGGCATCA
>WNGR01007266.1_pt1 | contig 20499 bp, 21 predicted proteins | sample 5407581 | NCBI WGS metagenome assembly WNGR01 (sample SAMN13153383, study PRJNA577476) | soil metagenome | isolation source: 80 cm soil or saprolite under Garry oak tree replicate 2 | place: USA:California | collected 2016-06-15
CCACGGCGACGCGCAACTCGCGGCGGGTGTGATCCGCTGCGGTTGCTCTCTGTACGCGGAGCTCGTGGCCGAAGCGGGGGTCGGTGCGCCCGCCGCGCCACACTGAACGGAGCTGGTCGTGGACGCGAGCCCGGGCTGACGCTGAACAGTCCGCAGACGCTGAGCATTCTCGGCAAGTCACCCCTCTCGTGCCCGGAGAGTGCCCCGCTGGTGCGGGCCATGCATCATGCAGGCGATGCGGGCGAGCGGAGCCGCGCACCCGCTCGCACTGTCGCGCCCGCGCTCCGCATGTAGAGGAGGACCTCATGGGACCGACCCCCTGGAACGCGGCGCTGGACACGGGAAATCCGGCGCTCGACGAGCAGCATCGCGAGCTCTTCCACCTCCACGCCGAGGCCGTCGACAGCGCGCGTGGCGTCGAAGGGCGACCTGCTCCGACCGTCCTGGCCGAGCTGCTGAAGAGTACGCGCGAGCACTTCGCCTTCGAAGAGGAGCTCATGGCAGAAGCCGGTTATCCGGGGCGCGAGCCTCATGGCCAGGCGCACCGCGAGTTCATGGACGATCTCGTCGCCCTCGTCGCAGAGGGAACCCGCGACCCCTCGTCGATGGCGCTGCGGCTCTGGCTCGAGTCGCGCTATCCGTCGTGGTGGAAGTGGCACCTGCGCACGCACGACGTCGCCCTCGCGAGACACCTCATGGCGCCGCCAGCTCCTGCCGCCGCGTCGTGAGCATCGAGGCCAGCCGCACGTCGACCGGGCGGACGTGCTCGAAGCGCCGGAAGGCCCGGCGCAGCTGGTCCGCCGACGAGAAGCCCACCAGCTCCGCCACCCGCTCCACGCTGACGCCCGGATCGCGGAGGAGCTCCTTGGCGCTGGCAGCGCGGATCTTCCGGAGGTACGAGAGCGGCGAGATGCCGGCGTAGGCCTGGAAGAGCCGGCCCAGGTGGCGTGGGCTGGTGTGGACCTGGCGCGCCAGCTCGGGGATCGTCCAGTCGCGCGCGGGATCCCGGACCACCAGGTCCTGCGCCCCGTGCACCCGCGGATCGATGTGGTTGCGATGCAGGAGCCAGGGCGAGAGCTGCGGGTCGCTCCCGGCCCGCCGGAAATAGAGCACCAGCAGGCGCGCCACCTCGACGGCCACCAGCGGACCCGCCAGCTCCGACACCAGGTGCATCGCCAGATCGACTCCGGCCGTGACGCCGGCGCTGGTGAGGACGTTCCGGTCGCGTACGAAGATCCGGTTCTCCACGACCGTGAGGCGCGGGTGCTCGCGGGCGAGCCGGCGCGTGAGCGTGTGGTGGGTGGTGCAGGCGTGATCCTCCAGCAGTCCGCTCTCGGCGGCCAGGAAGACGCCCGAGCAGACGGTGCAGAGCAGCTGCTCCGGCCCCACGGTGCGCGCCAGCCAGGCTGCCGCCTGCCGCGCCTCGGCGCGTCGGTAGTCCCGCGCCGACTTCTCGACCCCCGGGATGACGACGATCGCCCCCCGCGGGAGCCCGTTGGGCAGCGGCTCCACCCCGGCGAGCGAGAGCCCGATGGAGGTGCGGGGCAGATCGGCTGGGCCGACGTAGTGGATCCGGAACGGCGCCCCGAACTCGGCCGCGACGCGGAGCGTCTCCGAGGTCCCGGCGAAGTCGAGGAGCATGGTCCCGGGCAGGACCAGGAAGTAGACGTCAGGGCCGTAGCGCGTTGACCCGCAGCTCGTAATTCCGGACATAGGGTTCCATGCCGACGAGGAATTCACGGTCCCGCGGGAGATCCCGGGTGCGCCGGATGTCAGCTCCCGCATACGCGTGGATGGCCTCCAGCGACTCCCAGTACGAGACGACCTGGAACTCGGTGTACTGCTCGCCGTCCGGACCGCCGTCGATCCGCATGAGCTGATAGCCCAGGTTTCCCTGGATGCTCGGGAACTTGGTGATGGCCCCGGCGAGGTACTTCTCGTACTCGTCGGCCTTCTCCCGTGGGGTCTTGCCGTGCCAGGTCCGGGCGATGACCGGCTTGCCAGGCCTCGACGACAGCGCCGTGAGTCCGCGCTCCTCGGCCCCATGGCTGCCGCCGGCGTACCCCAGGCCGAGCCCCACGACTGCGACGGTGAGCAGCATCCCTGCCAGCTTCGCTTTCATGTGGTCCGCCTCCTCGATGAGCACGGGATCCGTAGCCGGGGAGGCCTGGCCCGCCACGGCGGTCTCGGACCGGTTTCGCGCAGAAACGGACATGGACGGCGTCGGCGCGGCCCCTGAGGGTCGAGCCGGAGCCGGCGGTAGGAGAGGGCACCTGACCCGGGGGTCACGGACACCCGGCGGGCGCGCGGAATTGACGCGGGGTCAATTCCGGACAACGAGAGGGCTTTGCATCTGGCGGCGCACCAAGAGTGGATGGCACAGGGAGAGCATTCAGCATGTGGCCGGGCGCGAACCCTGAACATCGGAGCGATCACCCGTGAGTGTCATGAAACCTGCGCCGCCCTCGTCGCGCTACGCCGTCTTCGGCGCAGGGCCCCACCTGGTGGGAGTCCCGGCCAGCGTGGTGGAGGAGATCTTCGTCCTGCCGGCGATCCACCACTCGCCCGGGCTGCCCCCACACTGGCGAGGGGTCGCCAACGTGCGCGGCTCGGCCCTGCCCGCGCTCGACCTCCGCATCTGTCTGGGGCTGGTCTCCGCCTCCAGCGACCTGGAGGCGCTGCTCACGCTCCTGCGAGATCGGGAGCAGGACCATCGCAACTGGCTCTCCGAGCTCGACGCTTCGGTGCGCGAGCGGCGGAAGTTCACGCTCGCGACCGATCCGAGGAAGTGCAAGTTCGGACAGTGGTACTACGCGTTCAAGAGCGAGGACGCCGTGCTCAGGGGCGAGCTCGCGAAGATCGAGCAGCCCCACTCCGCCATCCACGCGCTGGCGGGCCAGGTCGGGGCCCTCGAGGCCGCAGGGCAATACGAGCGGGCGCTCGACTTGATCGAGCGCGCGCGGCGCGGCCTGCTCTCGGACCTGCTGCAGCTCTTCGAGCAGATCCGGCGGGCGGTCCAGGACCAGCACCGCGAGATCGGGGTCGCGGCGGTCCTGGGCGGGCGGCGGAGCGTGATCATCGTCGACCGAGCCGAGGCCGTCGCGGATCTGGAGCGCATCGCGGACGCCGACGACCCGCTGGCATCCGGCGAGCTGCAGGCGGATCTGGTCAGCAGGATGGCCCGCTGGAAGGGCGCCGCGCAGCCCGTGATGCTCCTCGACCTGGACCGGATCGCGGCCGTCGCGGCCTGACCACCGGGAGCCGGCGGCGATCAGGGGCGCCGCTGCTGGACGAGGAGGTCGTGCATGTCGTTGGCGTGCTCCTCCTCCTTGGCCAGGATCGTCTCCAGCATGTGGCGGGTGGTCGGGTCGTGGTTGGCGAAGTACCGGATCATGGCCCGGTAGGTCTCGACCGCGATCCGCTCAGCGACGAGGTCCTCCTCGATCATGCTGCGAAGGTCGTGCCCCTCCGCGTACTGGGTGGCGGCGCGCGCGAGCAGGCCGTCGGGGTTGAAGTCCGGCTTCCCGCCCAGCTGGTTGATGCGCTCGCCGATCTGGTCGGCGTGCTCCTCCTCCTCGCGGGCATGGGTAGCGAACTCCCCCTTCACCGACTCGCTATGGATCCCTTGCGCGGCGATGGCGTGGAACTTGTACCGCAGCACGCAGACCAGCTCGGTCGCCAGCGCGTCGTTGAGGAGCTTGAGGGTGGTCGCGACGTCACCCTCGTAGTTTCCGGTGACGGGGCCTTCGTCCATGTGCTCCCGTGCCCGCCTGCGCAGCTCCTCCATGTCCATGACGAACGGTTGTGCCTCGGCCATGATCCCTGTCCCTCCTGCGAACGCGTGGGTGACGAAATGGATAAGCATCAGCACCGGACGCGCGCAGGAGCTGGGGACCGCTCGGCGGGCAGGCCGGAGAGCGGGGCGCGCACGATCCCGGGAGAGGCGATGGCACATCGCGCGGCCGAGCTCGTGCAAGCCGGCATGGCGGTGGGGCTCGGCACGGGGCACGCGGCGAGGGCGTTCCTGGTCGCGCTGGCGGACCGCGTGCGGCGGGGCCTCGAAGTCCGCTGCGTCGCCACCTCGGTCGCGACCGAGTCGGCTGCGCGCGATCTCGGCCTCCCGCTGGCCTCGCTGGAAGATGTCGGGGAGCTCGACCTCGACGTGGACGGCGCCGACGAGATCGACCCAGCGCTCGACCTCGTGAAAGGCTACGGCGGAGCCCTGGTGCGTGAGCGGATCGTGGCCGCGGCCTCGCGACGCTTCGTCATCCTGGCGGGATCCGAAAAGCTCGTCGCCCGCCTCGGGGAGCGGGGCCTGCTCCCGGTCGAGGTGGTCCCGTTCGGAGCGGCGTGGTGTGCGCGGCGGCTCGCCGAGCTGGGTTTCCCCGCGCGACCCCGCAGGAAGGCAGGAGCCAACTTCGTCACCGACAACGGGAACGTCATCCTCGATTGCGCCGTGGAGCCGATCACGGATCCGTCCGCGCTCGAGCGGCGCATCCGTGCCATCCCCGGCGTGGTGGGGACGGGATTGTTCCTCGGGATGGCCGACACCGCGTTCATCGAGGATGCGTGCGGGAACGTGACGGTGCGCCAGCGGGTCTGAAAGGATTCAGGAGGGCCGGGCGATCCTCGGCGCGGTCGCCAGGACCTCCTCGATCAGGTCGATCGGCACGGGCTTCGCGAGATGGCGGTTGAAGCCCGCGTCGCCCGCCTTGCGCTGTTCTTCCGGCGACGCGTAGCCGGTGACCGCGACGAGGAAGGTGGGCGCGAGCGCCTCGTCCGCCCGGATGGCCCGGGCGACCGCATAACCGTCCATCCCGGGCAGCCCGAGGTCGCACAGCACGAGATCAGGCCGGAACGTCCGTACCTTCGCGAGGCCCTCGACCCCGTCGTACGCAACCTCCACCTCGTGATCCCAGACGAGCAGCACCTCGCGAAGCGACTCTGCAGCGTCGAGGTTGTCCTCGATGATGAGCACCCTGCGGTGCGGCATCGGCGCGGCGGCTGGCCGCGCCGCCTCCTCGATCGCGGACGCCTCCTGCACCAGCGGGAGGCGGATGACGAACTCGGCGCCGCAATCGGGGCCCTCGCTCTTTGCCTGGACCGATCCCCCGTGGAGCTCGACGAGCCCCTTCACGAGCGCGAGGCCCAACCCGAGCCCCCCGCGGGTCCGGTCGAGGGTGGTGTCGGCCTGGATGAACGGCTCGAACATCCGCGCCAGGAAGGAGGGATCGATGCCGACCCCGTCGTCCCGGACGCGGATGAGCGCCACGCCCGGGCCGCGCTCCACGACGACATCCACGTTCCCCGCGGCCCGCGAGAACTTCGCAGCGTTCGCGAGGAGGTTGCCGACGATCTGCGAGATGCGCGTCGGATCGGCGTGGATCCAGAGCGGCACCTGCGGCAGGTGGCTGCGCAGCGACACGGAACGCCCCGAGAAGAGCGTCCGATGATCCTCGAGCGTCCGCAGGACGAGGCCGACCAGATCGATGCGCGCCTTCTGGAGCTTGATCTTGCCGCGCGAGACGCGGGTCACGTCGAGCAGGTCGTCGACGAGGCGCGTGAGGTGCATGACCTGTCGGTTGATGGTGTCCCGGGCCCGCCCAGCCTTCTCTCCCCCGTGCGGCGCGTGGTCGAGCAGCCACAGCGAGTTTCGGATGGGCGCGAGCGGGTTGCGGAGCTCGTGTGACAGCACGGCGAGGAACTCGTTCTTGGCCAGGTCCTGCTCGTGCAGCCGCTCGTTCAAACCCCGGAGCTCGGTCGTCCTCGCCTCGACACGCTGCTCGAGGTGCAGGCGGGACTCCCGGAGCTCTTCCTCCATCTGCTTGCGCTCGGTGATGTCGGTGATGACGCCGACGAGGAAGCGGCGGCCCTCCGGGGACACTTGGAGCGACTTGCGCGTGAGGATGAAGTGCAGCCGCCCGGCGCCGTCGGTGAACCGCTCCTCGTTCTCGACCCCCTCTCCGCTCGCGAAGACGAGGTCGTCCTTCGCCCAGAACACGTCCGCCTCTTCCTTCGGGAAGAAGTCATAGTCGGACTTCCCGAGGAGTTGCGCCCGATCGAAGCCCATCAAGCGGCAGAGCTTGTCGTTCAGGAGGACCCACTTGTGCTGCTCGTCCTTCACGAACACCGGGTTCGGGAGCGCCTCCAGGATGGTCGCCACGAACTGGAGCGCGCGCTCACGGTCGAGCGCCGCAGCCAGCCCGTCCTCGGTCATCGCTCCCACCACCCGCATCGTTGATTCCACCTCTGTCAGGCCCTTACGGGCCGCCAACAGCTTACTGGCGCTCGCGCGCCGCCGCTTGGGGCACCGGAGCGTGCCGCGCCGCCGCGCCGTGCCGGCGCAGCCGCGGGATCAGGATGAGCGTCATCCCGTACAGGGCCAGGGCGAGGAACAGCGACGAGGGGCGGCTCCGCGCGAGGGTCTCGATCGCGAGCTGGAGCCCGACCACCACGAGCAGCGGGTAAGCCAGCCACCCCGCCTCGCGCCAGGCCTCGAACCTGCCCGCCCACGCCAGCAGGAGCACGCCGCCCACCTGCACGGCGGTCCGGACCGTCGCCGCGAGCGCGGCGTTCGCCTGCGGCCCGGGCGCTCCCGCCAGGAGCGGCACCAGCCAGCCGACCACCAGCCCGGCGGCGCCGACGGTCAGCGCCGCGATGAGCAGCGAGCGCGGCACCCGATGCCGCGCGAGCAGCGGAGCGGAAGACGCGCGGCCCATCAGCCAGGCCGAGGCCGCCATCGCGGCCACCACCACCGCCGCCGACGGAGGCGCGTCGGGCCAGCGTGCCGAGGGAGAGGCGACGAGCGTCGTGGCGGCGTGGGGCAGGGCCCCGCTCTGCACGCAGGCCGCGACGGCATAGACGCAGCCGTGGACGGCCAGCGTGAGCCGCCGGAAGCCACCCGCCAGCGCGGACGAGAGGACGGCGAGGGCAGCCCACCCCATCGCCAGTGCCTGGCCGGAGAGGACGAGGCCGGTGCCGGCCAGGACGAACACGATGCCGACCGCCGCGTAGAAGTAGAAGTTCGCCTTGCCCCGCTGCCGGCGCTCGACGAAGGCGAACGCCACCGCGTAGAGGGCCGCCCCGAACGCGAGGTTGACGAGCCCGACCACGCCCTCCGCCATCCCGCTCCGGACGGTGACGTACGCCGCGCCGCCCACGCCGGCTGCGAGCAGCAGGGCCGTCTGCACGACCTCGAAGTCGACCACGGCGCGTTTCAGGTAGAGCGTGCGCAGCGCGACGCTGCCGAGGTAGACGGCCATCACGAGCACTTGCACGAGCAGCGCCGCGCCGGGACCCTCCGCGGCGGAGGGGGCGACGGCGCGCAGCGTCAGCACGGCCAGCACCAGGTCCGTCACGAGCGCGACCGGCCAGCGCAGGGAGGTCCAGTCCAGGACGTAGCCGAGCCACAGCGTCGCCACGCCGAGGAGGGCGAGATACAGCGCCGGTGGCACCAGGCGGCCGGTGGCCGGCATGAGCGCGACCGCGGTGACGACGCCGCCGAGCTCCACCAGCCAGGCGAGCGCGTGCAGGCGGCGCCGCGCGGCGACGGCGAGCGCGGCCGCGGTGAACAGGGCGAGCGTCGCGACGGCTGCCGTCGGCGCGAGCAGGCGCAGCCGCGCCGCGGCCTCGAACAGCAGCGGGAACCCGATGAGCAGGCCGGTGGCCCCGTGGAAAGTGGCGCTCGACGGTTGCGACCTCCCCACGCGGTGGGCCATCGCCAGCCAGCCGCAGGCGTACACGAGCCCCAACCCCGCCCCGGCCCAGGTCGGGATGGAGCCTGCCTCGGTGATGGCGCGCAGCAGGAACGCGCCGGCCAGGACGAGCAGCGTTCGCCCGACCAGCGCCAGGTTCTTGGTGGCCGCCGCGAGCTCCCGGGAGAGGTCCGGTGTGGCGGAGGGGATGGCCGCCGGCGGAGCGCCAGGCCGAGCGGTGGCGGCCCCAGCCGACCGGCGCTCCAGGGCAGCGCAGCGGCGCTCCAGCTGCCGGTGCGCCTCGGCCAGCTCGGCGATGCGTTCCTCGAGCTCGGAGAGCCGGTCGGACACTGCTGCCTTCCCTGCGGCGCATGGACAAGAGCGCCGCCCGCTGGCGGCGCCTACGCCGCGTGGATGCTGCCCTCCTCGGTCGCCTCCCCGCGCGCCGGCGGAGCCGCCGCGGCGGCAGCCTCGGGCTCCTCGATGCCGAGCACGCGATCGAACACCCACAGGATGACGAAGGGCGCCGCGAAGAGGGTGATGGCCATGAGGATGCCCTCGCGGCCGAACACCTCGGGGTCGTAGTGGGAGCGGAGCCCGCGCAGCGACTTCGACATGAGCTGCCCGCCCACCACGATGTTCCACCGCATCGAGAACACCTGGAGGAGGCAGAGGAAGGCCGCCACCGTCGAGAGCGTGTTCCGCACCCGCTCGTGCAGGTAGCGGTTCATGAGCACGACCACCGCCAGCAGGATGAGCGGGATGAGGCCGCCCACGATCATCTGCATGGTCACGTACGAGAACTGGAGCCGGGTCGTGAGCAGCTCGGAGATGATGAGCCACGACTCCGATCGCTCGTAGGCCATGACGATGATCTCGAGGAGCTCGAGGGTGATGGTGAGGATGAGGAAGAACCAGAGCCAGCGCGCCAGCGCCGAGACGCAGGGCTGATCGGGCGCGCGGGCCCGCAGCTTGGACACGACCTGGTACAGCACCATCAGGAGCGCGATGCCCGAGACGGCCGCCGACATGAGGAAGATGACCGGCATCAGCGGCGTCGACCACCAGGGGTTCGCCTTGATGGCGCCGAAGATGAACCCCACGTAGCCGTGGAGCATGCACGCGCCGGGCAGGCCGATGCCCGCCAGGAGCGTGATGGCGCGGTGATCGACCTCGAGCGCGCGCGGGCCCGTGTCGTAGGTGCCGAGCGCGAGCGTCGCGTAGAAGGCCCGCTTGACCCCCCGGGTCCGCCTCGCCCGCAGGATGATCTCGTGGCGCCAGACGAACCAGACCTCGAGCACCAGGATGGCGAGGTAGCCGCTGTAGAGGATGCCGAACCCCGCCATGGCCGAGGTGAAGTGCGGGGTGATCATGACGTTGATGCCCCGCTCCGGGTGCCCGAGGTGGAGCTGGAGCGGCAGCGAGGCGACGAGCAGGAACGCGAAGGAGGTCGCCATCGCGAGCCGCGCCACCGGCTTGAACTCGGTGCGGCCGAAGAGGTGGTACAGCGACGTGACGATGAAGGCGCCCGCCACGAAGCCCGTGATGTACGGATACATCACGATCATCAGGCTCCACCAGACGTGAACGTCGTTCGGGAAGGAGAAGCCGCTGATCTCGGGCGTCATCGGACCTCCTTGTCGAGGTGCAGGTAGTAGCACTGCGGCTCGGTCAGGAGGTGCCCCTGCAGCACCTCCACCCGGTCCCGCGCGATGGCGAGGCGGACCGGGTCGTCCTCGCGCTTGAGGTCCCCGAACTGGCGCGTGCCGGTCGGGCAGACCTCGACGCAGGCGGGCTTCAGGCCCTTCGTGACGCGGTGGTAGCACCAGGTGCACTTCTCGGCGGTGTGCGTGACCGGCGAGATGAAGCGGCTCCCGAACGGACACGCCTGCACGCAGTACGCGCAGCCGATGCACCGCTCGGTGTCGACCATCACGACGCCGTCCTTGGTGCGGTACGAGGCGCCGACCGGGCAGACCTGGACGCAGGGGGTCGCCCGGCAGTGGTTGCACATCTTCGGCACGAAGAAGGACTTCGTCGCCGTGAAGCCCACCTGGACCGGACCGAAGCCGTCCTTCCCGCCGTTCGGCGAGTCGACGTGGGTCTGCTCCATGCCGATGACGTAGCGCTCGATCCAGGTGCGGTAGAAGCCGTCCGGCACCTTGTTCTCGGCCGCGCAGGCGCGGACGCACGAGCCGCAGCCGATGCACTTGCTCGTGTCGATGAGGTACGCGTAGAGGTGCTCGTCCCAGCTGTACGCCTCGCCCCGCGGCTTCTCGGCGACCGCCGCGAGGGCATCGGCGACCGTCCCGCCGGCGATGAACACGAGCGCTCCGCCGGAGAGCCTCATCACGTCGGCGAGGAACTGACGCCGGCCGTACTCCGGCGGCGTCGGGGTCGCCGGCTCCGGCTGCAGCACGGGGAGGGAGGTGGTCGAGGTGGGGGCCATGTCCTGGTCGCCTCCGCTACGGCTTCGGGGAGTGGGGGTCGTGGCAGCCGAGGCAAGCGTGGCCTTCGAGCGGGCCGCTCACGTGTTGTTCGAGGACGACCTGCGGAAAGCGGGCCGGGCGGCCGTCGATCTTGCGGTGGCACCGGGCGCACAGGAGGTAAGAGCGGTCGACGGGCGGGGCCTCGACCGAGCCGTCCTCCTTCACGTGAAGTCCGAGCGGGCCGTGGCAGATCTCGCAGCTCACGTTCTTGTGACCGCCCGCCGCCCGCTTCTTGGCCTGGTCGTCGTGGCACTCGCCGCAGGCGGCCGCCCCGCGGTGGAGCGGGAGGCGGACGTTCATCTGCTCGACGACGTTGTCGTAGCGGTACGGGCCATACATCCCGTACGACTTCGGGACCAGGAAGCCGCGGGTGACCATCACGGCCGCGACCACCGCCCCGAGGACGAGTGCGACGCGGAAGACGTGGCGGGCGTGTTCCATCGGTGGACCTCAGTCGACCCTGGGTCGGTTCGGATCGCGCTCGACGCGCTCGAGCTGGAAGAGCCAGGAGAGCCAGCTCGAGCCGCGCCGCGGCTGCTCGGGATCCAGCGGCAAGCGCTCCGGCGCGAACACCACCGCGAGCAAGCTCCGCCTCCTGCGCGGAGGCGGCGGCTCCTCCACCGGAAGCGTCTCGCACGCGAACGCGGCTTTGAGCTGGTGGAAGAAGTTCGCGACGGGGTGGTGCGACATTATGTCCACCACGGAAGCACTTCACCGCGGGCGCAGCAATACCCCCCTGAGAAAGGTCAATCGGCGTCGGGCTTTGAGGCGTATGATTGATCTTAATCAATACAAATGGCGTCCCGACGGGTCAGCCGAGCGCGTCATAAGCGCTCCGGACCACCTCCGCCCCGTACACCCGCTCGAGCCGCCGCACCGAGAAGTGCGCCCAGGCGGTCTCCTGGTAGTGGTGGATGAAGAGCGTGTTGATGGCCGCGCCGCCCGCCGCGCCGAGCAGCGGCACGAGCTGCGCGATGGCCTTGTCGGTGATGCTCACGCCCAGGCGCTGCGCGATGCGGGAGAGGAGCTGCACGAGCGCAGGCGCGCCCTTCTCGCCCATGGCCTCGGCGATGCCACGCTCGGCCACGAACTCCGCCGCCTGGCTCACCGCGCGCGTGAGCGCCGCCCGGGTGGCGAAGTAGGCCGAGTCGGCGGCATCGTCGCGATCGCTGCGGGAGCCATAGGCGAAGACCGTGAGGCACTCGAGGCGCCCGGTGACCTGGCGCAGGTCCTCGCCCTGGGCGCGAGCATGATCGGCGATGGACCGGAGCATCACGGTGAGCGAGAAGGGCAGCTCGACGAGGAGCCCGGCGAGCCCGGCCAGGCCCCCCACGGCGCCGCTCGCCATCACGATGCCCCGGTGCAGCCAGTTCGAGGGCTGCCGCCCCGGGCGCTGGTCGAGCGTCTGCAGCGCCACCTCGAGCGAGGTGTCGAGCGCCTTGCGCGTGCCGGCGGCGATCGCCTGCTGGGGGCCGGGCGGGAGCTTCTTCAGGAGCGCGTCGATCGGCTGGCCGACCTGGCCCGCGATGCGAATCGCAAGGCCGGGGTGCTCGAGCGTTTGCGGGAGCGCGAGTGCCTCCGAGAGCGTGCCGGGGGCCTCCACCGTCCCGGGGCAGAGCCGCTCCGCCAGCTCGGCCGCGGCCAGCGCGAGGTCCTGGCGTGAGCTCGAGGAGCGGCGCAGGCTGCGCTCGAGCCTCGCCACCTCCTGGAACCGCTGGCGCGAGCTCACGCCGTGCCTGGCCGCGGACCGGTGGCGCGCGGCGAGGAGCGCGTCCCGCCGGAGCGCCTCGAGGAGCTTCGCCGCGAGCGCCTGCCCCTCGGAGTCGAGCGCGGCGTGTGACACCTCGCGCAGGCCCTGCCCGTTGCCAGCCCAGAGGCGCCCCAGCCGGCCGAAGGTCTCGTCGCCGCTGGGCAGGTCCTCCAGCACCAGCACCGGACCGCTGAGGACGGGGAAGTCCTTGCCCATGAGCTCGAAGACCAGCGCACCATCGGCGCGAGCGCGCACCCTCGCCACGAGGCTGCCGAACGGGAAGAACGGCTCCTCGGCGCTGCCCGCGCCGGTGAAGACCGCGGCGCGCTCGGCGGGGTCGAGGCCCGCGGCTGGATCGGCCCGCGCGGAGGTCACCGGGCGCTTGAGCGTCGTGAGCAGGTTGCGGAGCTGGTCGACGCCGACCACGACGTTGAGCGCGGCGCCCTTGGTGTAGCCGGCGTGGTAGACGCCCACGAGCTCGAACTCGCCGGTGCGGCACGAGATGGCGAAGACCGGCGATCCCGAGTTCCCGGGTGAGAGCAGCGCGTCGATGACGAAGTCGTCGTGGTCCCAGTCCTTCTCCTCGTCGTGGTCGTAGGCCGAGACCACCTTGCCCACGTTGTTGGCGCGCAGCACGCCGAGCGGGAAGCCGCGCACGTCCACCACGTTGCGCTCGCGCAGCGCCGCGCTGTGCCCGATCTTCCAGGGCACCACGGGCAGCGTGGTCTTCGCCTTCAGCACCGCCACGTCGAGCGCCGGGTCGGACACGACGCGCGAGAGGGCCACGTCGTCGCCCTCATAGCCGTCGGACTCGCTCTCCACGATCCTGAGGTTGTCGGAGACGCGCCGGCAGCCGGACGGGACGTCCTCCACGGGGTGCTCCTCGGAGGTCACCGCCGGCCACTCGGCGACGTGGTCGTTGGTGACGAGCAGCGTGTCGCCCGCCTGCTGGCGGTAGCCGAAGGCGGTGCCGTGGGCCGACACCTTGCGCCGCGTCCGCCGGAGCGAGCCGTCGGGCGCGTACGATGGGCACTCGTACACGGCCGCCGAGCGCACGCAGTAGGTGTACGGGCGCTGCTGCTGATCGAACTCCCGCGCCCGGGTCGAGAGCGCGGCCAGGTCGTCGGCGTACTCGCCGGAGCAGTAGGGGCCCGCCGGTGGCGCGGTCCGGGCGCGAGGCCTGGCGCTGTCCTTCTCGGGCGACTTGCGAGTCGCCGCCGCCCGCGCTCCGCCGGCGGCCGCCAGGGCGAGCGCCAGCGCGACCGACGCGAGCAGCGTGGCGAGGCGGGGCGGCATGAGCTGCATGGAACCTCCCTGGTGGGTGGAGAGGAAGTTAGCGACGAGCCGGCCGTGAAGCCGCCGGTCGAGCGGGCAAGAGCCCGAGGGGGTAGCCGTGACGGGCCGGGTCGCTGCGGCGGATCCGCGACAGGGAAATGCTGCGCGCACGAGTAGCGCGTGTCCGAGATCCGGGCGCGACCGGATCGCCGGGACGGCCGGTGCGCGTCGCCCGCTGCGCCAGTTCCCGGCGCTCGCGGGCGTGACGGCGCGTCGGGTACGGGCCACACTGGCGTCCCGATCTCAGGAGCCGACCCATGCTCTCCGGCTACACGCCTCCCTTCACGCCCCGCGGCCTCGCCTCGCTCGTGGCGCCGCCGCCCTGGCACTATTGCGGCTGGCTCCTCAACGTGGAGTTCGAGTGCGATCCGGACCGGGCCGCCGCCTTCACGCCAGGGGAGGTGGGCGTCGCGACCGGACGGGGCGCGGTCCACTTCGCCGAGTGGCAGGCCACCACCGACGGCTCGGAGCTCCTCGATCCGATCCTCTCGCAGTACCGCGAGACCATCGTGCTCCTGGAGCTCACCCGCGCCGACGGCACCGCCGCCAACTTCTGCCCGCTCATCTACGTGGACCAGGACATCTCCATGCTCCGGGGCCTCCTGCAAGGCTGGCCCAAGAAGATGGGCAGCACCTGGCTCACGCGCGCGTTTCCGCTCGAGCACCCAGCCGCAGCGCCCCTGCGCGCGGGCACCCGGCTCGGCGCCACCCTCGCTGTGAAGGACCGCCGCCTTGCCGAGGCGCGGCTCGAGCTGACGGGCCGGTCGGCCGAGCCGATTGGCTTCGCCGCGCGCCCCACCTATGGGACGGTGGGCTGGGCCGATCTCACCCGGCCCGGCGAGCTGCCAACCCTGCGGTACCTGCGGCCGCTGGTCTCCTCGCGGGTCGGCAGCGTCTGGCATGACGCCACCGCCGAGCTCCTCTTCTTCGACGCCCCGCGCGAGGAGCTCGCTGAACTGCGGCTCCAGCGAGCGACGCGCGCCAGCGCTGGCTGGCTCGGCATCACGATAACCGGAGCCACCGAAGCCTGAGACGCCCTCCACCAGAGTAGCCGCTGTCGAGTGGACGAGGGTCTGAGCGGGGCGGCAGCTGCTGCTTCGGCTGGATACCTTTTCGATGCTGGAGCCGGAGGTCAGGATGCGCACCGCACCTGGACGGTCGTTCGGTGGCGCCATCATCGTCGCCATCGCGCTGCTCGCGTCGACCTCATCGCAGGCGGAGCCAGTCGCGGTGAAGCACTGGGAAGGCGTGGCGCACGGCTTCATCGCGCTGCGCACGCTGCAAGGAGTCCCGCTCGCCGATGGTGACCTGGTCGAGACCACGGCCCCGATCCCCGGCGGCAATCGCGTGACGACGCGGCTCACCCTCCGCTTCAAGGACGGATCGCTCCACGAGGAGACGACCGTCTACGTGCAGCGAAAGACGTTCCAGTTCGTGAGCGATCACGTGGTGCAGAAGGGACCGGCGTTCAAGACCCCGATCGAATCGACTGTCGCCGCCGGTGGCCGGGTCAAGGTCCGCCACTCCGACGAGGACGGTAAGGAGGACGAGATCGAGGAACAGCTTAAACTGCCGCCCGACGTCGCAAACGGGATGATCCTGGCGCTGCTCAAGAACATCTCGCCCAAGACGCCGAAGACGACCGTCTCGATGGTGGCGATCACGCCGAAGCCGCGGCTGGTCCAGCTGGAGTTCACGCCAGCCAGGGAGGAGCCCTTCTCGACCGCTGACACCGCGCGCAAGGCCATGCACTATGTCGTGAAGGTGCACGTCCCCGGCGTCACCGGGGTGGTCGCGTCGGTGCTCGGCAAGATCCCGCCCGACTCGCACGTCTGGGTCCTCACCGGCGAAGCGCCCGCCTTCGTGAAGGCGGAGCTGCAGCTCTTCCCCGACGGTCCGACGTGGCGGTTGGAGCTATTGAGCCCGGCCTGGCCCTCCGCCTCTCCGGCGGCGAAGGAGTCGAACGGAACCGAGGAGTCCAAGGACAGCAAGCACTGACGCCCGTGAGCGCGGCGCCTCCACGGCAGGGGACGACGGCATGTCCGCCTTCGAGCACGTGGAGGATCTCGTCCACGACGCGGCGGCTGGCCGTCAGGTCCGACGGTATCCCCATGTCGGGGATCGGGAATGAGAGCCAGGCCAACCCGGCGCGGCGCGCGGCGCCCTTCAGGTCGCCGAGCTCGGCGATCTCGTGCGGCTGAAGCAGCGTGACGAGTACCTTCGCGTCGTGGATGCCGGCGAGGACATTCAGGCTTCGCTACTCGGCGGCGACGCCCTCGCGCCGGACTTCGAGGAAGTCCTTGGCCATGTCGTACGCAGTCCTGGCCGCCGCCTTGGACTCCACGGCAGGGTCGCGCCCGTTCGCGTAGCGCCCCGTGATGATCGCGGCCATGAACGTGGTCGCCAGCTCGTCGCGGATGTCCCAGTCGCCCTTCGCGTCGTCAGACATGGAGATGCCTCCCCGTGGACATAGCCTCTGCGGTTCACCTCGGGGAGATCTAGCAGCCGCGCGAACGCCGTGCCCTCCTCTTCGGTTCGTCACGTCGTCAACACGACCTCACGCCGCGCCGGCCCCCTGGTCAGGCTTGCGGTGCAGGAGCGCCCACCACCTCTTGATAGAGCCGGCGGCGCGCCTCGTGGCGCTCGGGCGCGCGAGTGATGTAGGGCCCGCTGTGGCGGCTGGAGTTGCTGAGCCCGGTCTGGCCCTCGCGCGCGGCGTCCCCGGCAGCGAAGGACGCGCCCGAGGCCAAGCGGGACGGCGAGCGCTGAAGATGGCCCCCTCAGAACAAGTCCGCGCCTCGTTCCCCGGGGTTTCTCGCTTGCGCGAAAGACCTCACGAACTCCTCTTGCACGTCGCTCTGGACGGCGCCGTCGCGGGTCGCGCGGACGAGCGCGAGCGCCAGCGCGGGTGAAGCGCCGCGCGCCACGAGGCAGCAGGCGGCGATCGTGCCGGCCCGCCCGAGCCCGCCCCAGCAGTGGATGACGACGACGTGACCGGCTTCGAGCGCACGGAGGATCGCGTCCACGAGCTGGCGGGTGGCCGAGAGATCGGCCGGGATGCCCATGTCCTCGATCGGGAACGGGAGCCACGTCAGCCCGGCGCGGCGCACGGCGGCCCTCAGGTCACCCAGCTCGGTGATCTCGCGCTGCTCGAGCAGCGTGACGAGCACCGTCGCGCCGTGGACGCGGGCGAGCGCGTCCAGGTCCTCGCGGAGCCAGGAGCGAGATTCGGGGTTGCGCCCCGGGGCCCAGCGGCCCGGGGCGCGGGTCAGGCCGAGCCGGCCCGGGAGCGGGAGGGCCGACGAGGCGAGGAAGTCGATCTGCATCACATAGGAGAGGTCGGGAGCGTTTCGGCGCGGCATACCCTCTCCTTAGGCCGTCATGGTCTCTTCGCCAGGCTTGCGGTGCAGGAGCGCCACCACCTCTTGATAGAGCCGGCGGCGCGCCTCGTGGCGCTCGGGCGCGCGAGTGATGTAGCGGACGTGGATCTCGACCCCCGCGGCGGTGGGGACGACGGTGAAGCCCGGGACGGCCGAGAACGTCTTCACGCGATACCCGGAGCTCGTCCGCCACTCCTGCTCGGCCAGCCTGCCGTTGACGGTGGTCTCGCGCTCGACCAGCTTCTGGACGCCGTCGAGGATGGGGTAGGGGTCCTGGCCCGCGGGGACGACCAGCCGGAGGTCGTCCCACATCCACTGGCCGGAGGTGGAAAAATTGAAGTAGTGGCCTTCGATCGCGAAGCTGTTGACGAACGAGACCCGCCGGCCGGTCGGGTGGCCGGCGTCGATCCAGGCGCCCGTCTCCAGCAGCACTGTGTGGAAGAGGCCGATCTCGGCGACCTCGCCGCCGACGCCCTTGATCTCCACCCAGTCGCCGACGCGGATGCCGTGCTTGCTCATCAGGACGAACCATCCGAAGAAGGCGACGATGAAGTCCTTCATCGCCACCGTGAGGCCGGCGCCGGCGAGGCCGAGGATGGTGGTGGCCTGGCCGGGGACGCCGATGACGATGAAGAGGATCACGAGCCCGCCCAGCACCTGCACCGCGAACTTCACCACCGTCCGCAGCGTCCCCGTCCGCTCCTGTTCACGCGCCGCCCCCTCGTAGAGGCGGTCGACGAGGCGGATCGCCAGGAACGTCGCGAGCAAGACCAGCGCGATGGACAGGAGCCCTCCCAGCAGCCGGTGGAGCGCCGCGCGCGCGTAGCCGTGGACGAGCGCGCCCCAGCCCGCGTACACCTGTGACAGCGCTTCCTGGTCCTGGATTCGCCTGCCGATGGTGGTCATGCGCCGCTCGTCGTCCGTGAACTGCCTCAAAGCCTGGACCGTGGACGAGGCCTCCTGCTTCGAGGCATCGCCGCTCCCGGCACCGGTCGCGCCCTGCGCGAACCCCGCCGCCGACCGCTTGGCCGCTTCGCGCGCCTGTTCGGCTTCCTGGAGGTGCTGCGCGAGCACCGCGCGCCGCTTGGTCTGGCGCTGCACCCGGTCCTTCGCGTCCTGCTCCGCCTCTGCGAGCTGCGCGCGCTTCCCGCGCAAGGCATTCCAGTTGCGCAGGAGCGCCGCCACGCTCTCGCCCGACGTGGCCGCGCCGGCCGCTTCCGCCGCAGGTGCACGGGCGGGGCGGGGGTCTTCCTGGGCCGCGTCGTGGATCGCCTTCAGCCGCTTGATCTGCGCCTGCGGGTCGCCGCCCGCCCGCTCCAGCGCCTCGGCGGCCATGTCCTGCTCGTCGCGGTCGAGCTCCTGCTGCGCCCGCGCCACCTCGAGCTGATCCTGGAGCCGCGCCTGCGCGTCGCCGCTCGTGCGGGCCAGCTGCTCGCCGAGCTTCTTGATGCGCGCCTCGTCCGCCGCCACTGCGGCCTGAGCCTTCGCCTTCGTCCCGGCGAGCGCCTTCAGCTCGGGGGTCTGCTCGGGGGTCTCGTCCGCGGCCTGGCGCAGGGCGTCCGCGAACGCCAGGTCCACCGCGTGGTCCGCGAGGCTCTCCGCGTGGTGCGCCAGCTCCTGCTCCTCGGGCGTGACGGCGAGGGCCGCCAGCCGGCGGGCGGTGAGCAGCGGCCCTGTATCGACCCGCCGCCAGCGACGTGGGACGGCGGCTCCGGCTCGAGCGCCCGGAGCAGCTTGACCGGCTGACGCAGCGTCCGCGGGGGGTGGCGGCCGGTCGCGCGTGCTGACGAGCCCCACGGCAGCCGCCAGCACGAGCGTCGAGAACAGCAGCCCCGGAAGCCATCGGCGGAGTCTCATCGCCACAGCACACCACGAAACCGGGTCTGCTCCCAGGCTCTCAGCCCGGACTGGAGGACGCCGGCGGCGCGAGGAGGGCCGCGATGAGTCGCTCCATCCTCTGGTGGTGCGAGCCTGCCCAGTACACGCGTCCGCACGAGGGGCAGCGCCGGAACGCGTCATGGCGCTCGCGGACCCCCGGCGGCAGCTCGCGGGCGACGTCCTCCTTCCGGACCGTCTGGAGCAGCTCGTTGCAGCAGAGGCAGCGCCGGAATGGCGCGACGGAGCGGAAGAGGTCGAGGCGACGGAGGACCTCGGCGAGCTGGCGCTGCGGGTCGACCTCCCGGACGCGATAGCCGTGGGTCACGATCCGGCGCCGGAGCAGGCCCGAGTCGCGGGTGAGGAGGATCCGGTGTTCGGCGGCAGAGCAGCGGGCGAGCTCCTCGTCCTCCGCGTCGCTCCGCCAGCGGGCGTCGAAGCCGAGCATCCTGAGGTAACGCGCGAGCCGGCCGAGGTGCCCATCGAGGACGAACCGGCTCTCGCGCAGGGGAGCGGGGCGGACGCGCGTGACCGGCGTGATGTCGATCGACTCGAAGACGGGATAGACGCTCACCCGCACCGCGTCCCGCAGGTTCCACGAGAAATCGACCGACTCGCCATCGGCGAGGATGAGGTCCACCTCGGTGTGGGGGACGCCAAGCGCTTCGATGACGTCCTTCACGGACGGTCGGCCCTGGAAGTCATGCGGGAACGCGACGCTTCGCCGGGCCGGCGGGAGGAAGTCGTTGAGCTCGGCGTAGAAACGGAAGTGCGCGCGCTTCATCGCGGCGCCCTGTCAGGAGCGGGGCACGCCGAGAGCCTCCAGTCGCTCCCGGATTGCCGAGAGGCGGCGATCGTCGCTCGCTCCCCCTGCCCGGTGCTCACCCGGCTCACGCTGGATGCGCACCGTGAGCGCCACCTCGTCCGCCCCGTGAACCACGGTCGACTGGCGCAGCGCTCCGGGCTCGGGCACGATCTGCGTCCAGCTCGCGGTGTCGTCCGACGCGACGAGCTGCTCCGCGAACGACCGAAGCCCGGAGAGCGCCTCGAGACAGCGCGGGCATGCCGGCGCCTCCAGCTTCGGCTCCTCGTGCGTGGCGAGGAGCCGGACGCCGAAGCCGACCACCTCGGTCCCTTCGCCGTGGACGGCCGTCTCGGGCTCCACCTCGTAGTGGACGTGGTGCTCCCGCACGAACCGCCGCAGCCCCTCGCGATCGGGGATCTCCATGATGACCTCCTCCAAAAGGGTGCGCACCGCGCGCGACGGCGGCAGTGTCCCGATGGGGCATCCGCAACTGATGGGTTGCGGTTATGGGCGCCCTGGTTAACATGCAACCAGGAGGTTGTACATGACCATGGATCGCATCGAGAAGAAGATCCTCCTGCGCGCGCCGCGCTCGCGGGTGTGGCGGGCCATCGCTCGGGCGGAGGAGTTTGGCGCGTGGTTCGGCGTGAAGCTCGACGGCGCCAGCTTCGCGCCCGCCGCGCTCGTGCAGGAGCACCTGTTCTCGTACCGCTGGCACCCGTACCCGGAGCCCGGCGTCGATCACTCGAGAGAGCCCACCACCCTCGTCGAGTTCCGGCTCGAGGACGCGGCTGGCGGCACGCTGCTCACGGTGGTCGAGTCGGGGTTCGACCGCATCCCGCTGGCTCGGCGCGAGCAGGCGTTCCGCATGAACGAGCACGGGTGGAGCGAGCAGCTCAAGAACGTCGAGCGGCATGTCTCGGCGTAGCGCGAGAGCGCCCGGAGTCGCCGAGGCCGCGCCGGTCTTCGCTGCGCTCGGCGACCAGACGCGGCTCGTGCTGGTGTCCCGGCTCTGCGAGGGCGGCCCGTGGTCGATCGCGCGGCTCACCGATGGTTTCCCGGTGACGCGCCAGGCCGTGACCAAGCACCTTCACGTCCTGGCCGGCGCCGGGCTCGTCCGCGGCGTCCGGCGCGGGCGGGAACGGATCTGGGAGCTCGAGCCGGACAAGCT
>WNGR01007550.1_pt1 | contig 20496 bp, 19 predicted proteins | sample 5407581 | NCBI WGS metagenome assembly WNGR01 (sample SAMN13153383, study PRJNA577476) | soil metagenome | isolation source: 80 cm soil or saprolite under Garry oak tree replicate 2 | place: USA:California | collected 2016-06-15
CGGAGACGAGGTAGTAGGCCATCTCGCCGCGGGCAGACTCGACCCGCGAGAACGCCTCGCCCTCCGCCGGCTTGATCTTGCGCGGCACCTTGGCCGTGATCTCGCCCTCGGGCAGCGTCTCGAGCGCCTGCCGCACGATGCGGGAGGACTCCATCATCTCGAGCACGCGCACGTAATAGCGGTCGAACGCGTCGCCGACGGTGCCGCGCGTGCCGCGGCCGATCGGCACCTCGAACTGGAAGTTCGGATAGGCGCCGTAAGGCATGTCACGGCGGAGATCCCAGTCGAGGCCCGAGCCGCGCAGGTTCGGTCCCACCAGGCCGTAGTCGATCGCCTGCTCCTTCGTGATGACGGCCACGTCGGCCAGGCGCTTGATGTAGATGGTGTTGTAGGTGATGAGGCGATCCCACTCGACGAGCATGGTGTCGAAGTGGTCGAGGAAGTGAAGGACCCGCTCGCGCCAGCCCTGCGGCAGGTCGAAGGCGACGCCGCCGATGCGGAGGTAGTTGTAGGTGAGGCGCGACCCGCAGAGCGCCTCGATGAGGTCGTTCACCGTCTCGCGCTCGCGCAGCGCGTGCACGAGCGGGGTCGTGGCGCCGATGTCGCTCGCCATGGTGCCGGTCGAGACGAGGTGGCTCGCGATGCGGCACAGCTCGCAGGAGATGGCCCGCAGCCACTGGGCGCGCGCCGGCACCTCGAGCTTGAGCAGCTTCTCGACCGCCAGCGCGTATCCCTCGTTGGCGAACATGGCCGCCACGTAGTCGATGCGGTCGGTGTACGGCATGAAGCCGGGATAGCCGACGACCTCGGCGATCTTCTCCAGGCCGCGGTGCAGGTACCCGATGTCCGGGATGGCCTTCTTCATCACCTCGCCGTCCGTGTCGACGAGGAAGTTGATGACGCCGTGGGTGGAGGGGTGCTGCGGCCCGAAGTTGAGGAGCATCTCCTCGCCGGTCCGGCCTGCTCGCCTGAGGATGAGCTTTTCCATGAGTTCCCGTCAGGCCTTGGCCGGCGCCGGGGGCGCGGGCGGGGTGGAGGGGGAAGGAGGAGCCAGCGCAGGCGGCGCGGGTGGCGGGCGCTCGGCGCGGCGCCGCTCGTCCAGCCGGCGCAGCTCGACGAGCGGGTTCTCCCGGACGTTCGAGACCCCGTGGTAGCCGCCCTGCTCCTGGTAATCCTTGCGGAGCGGGTGGCCCTGCCAGTCGTCGGGGAGCAGGAGGCGCCGCAGGTCGGGGTGGCCGATGAAGGCGACGCCGAAGAGGTCGTAGACCTCGCGCTCGAGCCAGTTGGCCGCCTTCCAGACATCCTGCACGGACGGCACGACGGGGTTCGCGCGGTCCGCCTCGACCTTGAGCACGATCCCGTGACGGTGGCGGTACGAGAAGAGGTGGTAGACCACCTCGATGAGGTTGCGCTTCGGCCAGTCGATCGCCGTCACGTCGTTGCAGTGGTCGAGCTCGAGGCCGGGGCCCGTCTCGAGGAACCGGCACACCTCGACCAGGCGCTCGGCCTTCACGATCACGAAAGGATCGATCTTGGGCTCGGAGAGCGGTCCCACCGCGTCGCCGAACCTGGCCTGCAGCTGCTCGTGGATCTCGTTGACCGTCATCAGTTCTCTCGCCCTTCCGACGTGAGTCGAGGCGGGCGTACCGCACCGGCGGTGAACGCTCGCCCCGACGCGCTGACGACCCCGACTACACGTTTCGCGTGACTTCGTCCGGCGCGGCGCGGCGCGTCTTGTCCTTCCAGCGCTCACGCTTCACCAGCTCCTGCAGCTTCAAGAATCCCTCGGTGAGCGCCTCCGGGCGCGGGGGGCAGCCCGGGACGTACACGTCGACCGGGATGATCTTGTCGACCCCCTTGCACACCGAGTACGAGAGCTGGAAGAGCCCGCCGCAGTTGGCGCAGGAGCCCATCGAGATGACGTACTTGGGCTCGGCCATCTGGTCGTAGAGGAGCTTGGTGCGCTCGGCCATCTTGTAGGTGAGCGTGCCGGCCACGATCATGAAGTCGGACTGGCGCGGGCTGGCGCGGAAGACGGCCCCGAAGCGATCGAGGTCGGCGCGCGGCCCGCCCGTCTGCATCAGCTCGATTCCGCAGCAGGCGAGCCCGAAGAGCATGTAGTGCAGCGAGTTCGTCCGGGCCAGGTTGATGAGATCGTCGAGCTGGCTCGTGTGGCCGAGGAGGATGTCCCCGCCGATCCCGGCGTCGCTCGTGTCGCGTGAACCCATTCGCCCGTGCTCCTCACGAAGGTGTGAGACGGAACGTCAGCTGCCCTGCGATCGATCAGGCAGCCTTGCGGCCTGCCGCCCGCTGCTGCGTCGGCCGATCGTCCAGCTCGGCCAGCTTCTTCAGCCACTCCAGATCGCCGTGGACCCACACCCAGACCAGCCCCACCACCAGGATGCCCGTGAAGAGGAGCAGCTCGGCGAGCGCGATGAGGCCCATGCGCGGGCTCGCAGCCACCCACTCCTTGAAGACCACCACCACCGGGAACGTCAGGGCGATGTCGACCTCGAAGATCACGAAGACGAGGGCGATGAGGTAGAAGCGCGGATTGAAATTCATCCACGCCGTGCCGATCGTCGGCTCGCCGCACTCGTAGATGCTGGACTTGGCCTCGCCGGGGAAGTTGGGCCGCAGGAATCGGCCAGCCGTGAGGGCGACTGCGGCAAAACCGATCGCCACTGCGACGAAGGCGACGATGGCACCGAAGTCGAAGCCCATCGGGTGTGCTCCCGGGGAAGGCGATGAAGGGAAAGGCGGGTGGCGAAATACCGCGCAGGCCTGCGGGGTGTCAAGCAGGGGATTTCGTTTGACATTGATGGCGAGTTGTCGCAGGAAGGGTCGCACTCGCTCCTACGTTTGGCTCCTTTACTGTCAGGGAGGCGAATGACTCCGCTCCAGACGTACTTTCCACTCGCGGTGGCCTTTCTCACCGCCGGCTTGCTGGCGGCCCTCCTGGTGGGGGCGGCCACGGCTCTAGGCCCGCGCCATCCGAGCCGTGAGAAGCTGGGCGTCTTCGAGTGCGGCTCCGAGCCGGTCGGGAGCGCGCGCGAGCGCTTCGGCGTGAAGTTCTATATGGTGGCGTTACTTTTCATCGTCTTTGACGTCGAGGCCGTGTTCGTCTACCCGTGGGCGGTCCTGCTGAAGGACCTCGGCTGGTCCGGCTACGTCGCGATGGCGTTCTTCGCCTTCACGCTCGTGGTCGGGCTCGCCTACGTGTGGAAGAAGGGCGCCCTCGAGATGGAGAGCGACTAAGTGGCTTCTGACCTCGAAGTGGCCCCCGCGATCGCCACCCGCCGCGAGGAGGCGACCGGGTTCTTCCAGCGCATGGTCTCGAAGGGCCTCGGCTGGGCCCGCAAGAACTCGCTCTGGCAGTACCCGTTCGTCACCGCCTGCTGCGGCATGGAGTACATGAGCGTCTCCTCCGCTCGCTACGACATCGCCCGCTTCGGCGCGGAGGTGCCCCGCTTCTCGCCGCGCCAGGCCGATCTCCTGCTCGTGGTGGGGACCGTCAACTGCAAGCAGGCCCCCATCCTCAAGCGCGTCTACGAGCAGATGAGCGAGCCGAAGTGGGTCATCGCCTTCGGCGTCTGCGCCAGCTCGGGCGGCTTCTACGACAACTACGCCACGGTGCAAGGCATCGACCACGTCATCCCGGTCGACGTGTACGTCCCGGGCTGCCCGCCGCGGCCGGAGCAGGTGCTCGACGGCCTCATGCTCCTGCAGCGCAAGATCGCGAACCAGCAGCACAAGCTCATCGACCGCGGCGCCCTGCCGGTCCTCGGCGGCGACCACAAGGGGCGGCCGTAGCGGGCCTCGTCCGCTCGGGAGATATCCAGGCATGTCGAAGGCCGTGATCGAAGCGCTGGCCGCCCGGTTCCCGGGCGACGTGTACGAGCCCTACGAAGGGGTGGGGGGCGACGACGCCATCTTCGTTCGCAAGAGCGAGATCGCCCGCGTCTGCAAGTTCCTCAAGACCGAGCCCGCCATGGCGTTCCACATGGCGCCCTACATCACGGCCGTCGACTACCTCGGCCTCGAGCCGCGCTTCGAGATCGTCTACAACCTGCTCTCCACCACCCAGAACCACCGCGTTCGCCTCAGGGTGAAGGTGTCCGAGAGCGATCTCGAGGTGCCGACCGTCACCGGGGTCTGGCGCGGCGCCGACTGGTTCGAGCGCTACTGCCTCGACATGTACGGCATCCGCTTCAAGGGCCACCCCGACCCCCGCCGCCTCCTCATGTACGACGAGTTCGTGGGGCACCCGCTGCGCAAGGACTACCCGTTGCGCGGGCGGCAGCCGCTCGTGCCGGAGCGCGACATCCAGGACATCTATCGCGGCCCGGGCCCGGACGGCCGGGACTAGCGAGGCGAGGACGGAGATGGCGACCGAATCCCACGGGATGGGCGGGCTCGACCCGCAGGCGACGCCGGGGAGCCGCGGCGCGGGCGAGCGCGACCGGCCGTTCGAGGGGCAGCACCACGCGCGGGGCTACGAGGGCCCGCTCGACGCTCCGCTGCGCGGAAAGCAGATGGTGGTGAACCTCGGGCCGAGCCACCCGGCCATGCACGGCGTCACGCGCGCGGTGGTCGCGCTGGAGGGGGAGACGATCGTCGAGATGAAGCTCGACATCGGCTTCCTGCACCGCGGCTTCGAGAAGAGCTGCGAGAACCTGACGTGGGGACAGGCGTTCCCGTACACGGACCGGCTCAACTACGTGAGCGCGATCCTGAACAACGTCGGCTATGCGCTGGCCGTCGAGAAGCTCTGCAAGATCGACGTGCCGCTGCGGTCGAAGTACCTGCGCGTCGTCACCGGCGAGCTGCACCGCATCTGCGATCACCTGACGCTCGTCGCCGCCATGGGCCTCGAGCTCGGCGCGATGACGGTCTTCCTCTACGGCGTCGAGGCGCGCGACCTCCTCTACGACCGGCTGACCGAGATCTGCGGAGCGCGCCTCACCTCGAACTACGTGCGGGTCGGCGGCGTGTCGCGCGACGCCCCGGAGGGCTGGACCGAGAAGACGCTCCAGACGCTCGCGCGCGTGGCCGAGCTCCGGGAGACGATCGACAAGCTCCTCACGCGCAATCGCATCTTCATGGACCGGACGAAGGGCACCGGGGTCATCTCGCGCGAGGACGCGCTCGACTTCGGCTTCACCGGGCCGTGCCTCCGCGCGACGGGTGAGCCCTACGACGTCCGCAAGGCTGCCCCCTACCTCGTCTACGACCGGATCGACTTCGACATTCCGGTCGGCTCGAAGGGCGACAACTACGACCGCTTCCTGATGCGCATGGAGGAGCTGCGGCAGTCGGAGCGGATCGTGAAGCAGTGCTTCCAGCAGATGGAGCCGGGCGACATCGTCATCGAGGACTTCCGCTTCGTCCTGCCGCCGAAGCCGCTCGTCTACGGGACGATCGAGGGCGTGATGGCCCACTTCAAGCTCATCATGGAGGGGATCAAGGTCCCGCCCGGCGAGGCGTACAGCTACACCGAGGCGGCGAACGGCGAGCTGGGCTTCTACGTGGTCTCGGACGGTGGCGGCCGCCCGTACAAGCTCGGGCTGCGCGCGCCGGGTTGGCCCATGCTGGCCGCCATCCCGCACATGACGAAGGGCGCGCTCTTGTCGGACCTCGTCCCCACCTACGACAGCATCAACATGATCGGCGGCGAGGTCGAGCAGTAGGCGACGAAGCGGCACACCGAGGAACCCCGAATGGCCGACGACACCACCAAGCCTCCCGCCCCTGCCGCGGCGCCGCCGAAGCCTCCCGGCCCGCCCGCGCCGCCGCCGCCCAAGCATCCGGGCTTCGTGACCTGCACCGTCGACGGCCGCGAGGTCGTCGTGAAGCCGGGCACGAACGTCATCGAGGCCGCCAAGTCGGTCGGGATCGAGGTCCCCTACTACTGCTGGCACAAGCGCCTCTCCGTCGCGGCCAACTGCCGGATGTGCCTCGTCGAGATGTCGAACGCGCCGGGCGGCAAGCTCATGCCCGGCTGCCAGATGCCGGTCGCGGAGGGCATCACCGTCAAGACCGAGAGCCAGCGCGTGAAGGACCAGCAGCGCGCCACGCTCGAGTTCCTGCTGCTCAGCCACCCCGTCGATTGCGCCATCTGCGATCAGGCGGGGGAGTGCAAGCTGCAGGACTACTACATGAAGTACGATCAGAAGCCCTCGCGCCTCGACATCCCCAAGGTGGAGAAGGACAAGCGCGTCCGGCTCGGTCCGCTCGTGACGCTCGACCAGGAGCGCTGCATCCTCTGCACGCGCTGCGTCCGCTTCATGCGCGAGGTCGCGAAGCAGCCCCAGCTCGGGGTGGCCGAGCGCGGCAACCAGTCGTTCATCACCACCTTCCCCGGCCAGCCACTCGACTCCAAGTACGCTGGCAACACGGTCGACATCTGCCCGGTGGGCGCACTCACCTCGTCCGACTTCCGCTTCCGCGGCCGGGTCTGGTTCATGTCGGCTGCGCGGAGCGTGTGCACCGGCTGCTCCCGCGGCTGCAACACCTTCCTCGACTACCTGAAGCAGGCCACCTACCGTTACCGCCCGCGCGAGAACGATGCCGTCAACCAGGAGTGGATGTGTGACGACGGCCGGCTCTCCTACAAGTACCTGAACACGGACCGGGTGCTGGCCCCGCGCGAGGGCCGGGGCGCGGCCGCGCGCGACCTGCCGCTCGGCGCGGCCATGGACGCGGCCGCCGCGACGCTCCGGCCGCACGCGACCGCCGGTACCCTGGCGGCGCTCTTCTCGCCGGTGGCCTCGCTCGAGGACCTGCTCGTGGCCGCGCTCGTCGCGACCGAGGGTCTCGGGCTGGCCGAGATCTACATGGGCGGCCGGCCCGACGGCTGGCACGACGACTTCCTGAAGCGGGCCGACGAGAACCCGAACCGGAAGGGCCTCGAGCTGGTGGCGCAGGCCTTCGGGCTCCTGGTGCGGCCGCTGTCCGAGCTCACCCGCGCCATCGAGACCGGCCGGGTGAAGGCGCTATGGGCGGTCGGCGCCGAGGTCCCCGACCTCGCGGCCGCGCCCGCGTTCGCCCGGCTCGACACGTTCGTGTGCCAGGCCTTCAACCAGGGCCCGGTGGCGCACGCGGCGACGGTGCTCCTGCCGGCGGCGCCGCACAGCGAGGCGGAGGGCAGCTTCGTCAACTTCGAGGGCCGCCCGCAGCGCTTCGAGCTCGCCTACTGGCCGCGCGGCGGGTCGCACCCGCACTGGAAGCTCGCCGCCGAGCTGGGGAAGGCCCTCGGGCTCGCCTGGCGCTTCCAGACGGCGCGCGAGGTGTGGACGGAGCTCGGGCCCCGGGTGGCGGAGGCGCTGCCTGGCTTCGACTGGGATGGGCTGCCTTCGGCTGGCCGGCGGCGCGGCCTCGTCCCGCTCGCCACCGGCACGGTGGATGGGCGGCTCCCGGGCTACCGCGAGCGCGTCCCGAGCGGCGCCTCGGGCGACACGCGGATGGACCTGCTCAAGCTCGGACGGTAAGGGGGTCACGTGCGGCGATTCTTCGGCATGGTGCTGTTCGCGGTCTCCGTCCCGCTGTCGATGGTGCTGCTGTCGTACGGCGTGTACTGGATCGTGGGCGGGTTCGAGCACTTCACCTCCTGGCTGGGCCTGCCCGCCACCTACGGCGCGGCCATCGCCAACGTGCTCGTGCTGATGGCCGGGGTGGTGATGACGACCGCCGCCGCCCTCACCGTGGGCGAGCGGAAGTGGTCGGCCATGATCCAGAACCGGATCGGCCCCAACCGCATCAAGGTCTTCGGCCTCTCGGTGGGCGGCATCTTCTTCCTCGCCGCCGACGCGCTCAAGATGCTGACGAAGGAGAACATCGAGCCCGACAAGCGCTCGCGCGTGCTCTACGAGCTCGCGCCGATGGCCGCGTTCGCCCCCTCCTTCGTCCTGTTCGCGGTGGTGCCGGTGGGGCCGCCGGTGGACATCCAGATCGGCGGGGTGGTGCACCGCATCGCGCTGCACGTCGCGAGCATCGACGCCGGCCTGCTCTTCGTCTTCGGCGCCGCGTCGCTGGCGGTGTACGGCACCGCCCTCGCCGGGTGGGCGTCGAACTCGAAGCTCGCCATCCTGGGCGGCGTCCGCGCCAGCTCGCAGATGATCAGCTACGAGGTCTCGCTCGGCCTCTCGCTGGTGGGCTCGATGATGGCCTACCAGTCGCTCCGGATCGAGCAGATGGTCCAGGCCCAGGGTCACCTGCTCTGGGGGTTCCTGCCGGCGCTCGGCTTCTTCTTGCAGCCCGTCGGCATGCTGGTCTTCTTCGTGTCGGCCTTCGCCGAGACGAAGCGCGCGCCCTTCGACCTCCCGGAGGGCGAGAGCGAGATCGTGGGCTACTTCGTCGAGTACCCGGGCATGAAGTTCGGGATGATGTTCCTGGCCGAGTTCATCGAGGTGGTCGTGCTCGCCGCCATCACCTCCGCCATCTTCTTCGGCGGCTGGCACCCGGTCTTCTTCGAGCAGACGCTCAAGGAGGCGGTGGGCGAGGGCACGGTCTGGTGGGCGGCCATCTGCGCCGGCGCGTTCCTGGCCAAGGTCCTGCTCCTGTGCTGGCTGCAGCTCGTCATCCGCTGGACCCTGCCGCGCTTCCGCTTCGACCAGGTGCAGAAGCTGTGCTGGAAGATGCTCCTTCCCGTCACCCTCGTGAACGTGTTCCTCACCGGCGCGCTCATCCTCATCGACGAGTCGCTCGAGCTCCTGGCGGTGGTCGGGATCGTCGAGCTGGTGGGGATGGTGCTCCTCACCGCCGCGGCCAGCCGCAAGGGTGAGCTGCCGGTCACCGTCCACGGCGCGCCCGCGCACGCCCACGCCCCCGCGGTCCACTGAGCGGAGAGGTCGCGATGCCCTACCAGCTGAGAGACGACGACGCCGACCTGCGCGAGAGCATGTACTTCCCGGAGGTGATCCGGGGCGTCGGCATCCTGATGAAGCAGTTCCTCCGGAACTTCTTCTTCGGGCGCGAGAAGAACCCGGACATCCTCGCCCGCGACCGCTCGTTCTCGCAGAACGCGACGCTTCAGTATCCGGAGGAGCGCGTCCCATATCCGCCCGGCTACCGCGGACTGCACCGCCTCGTGCCGCGCGAGGACGGCCGCCCGCGCTGCGTCGCCTGTTACATGTGCGCGACGGTCTGCCCGGCGCAGTGCATCTACATCGAGGCGGGCGAGTACCCCGACGATCCCATCGAGAAGTACCCGGTGAAGTTCGTCATCGACGAGCTGCGCTGCGTGGTGTGCGGCTTCTGCGTCGAGGCCTGTCCGAAGGACGCCATCCGGATGGACTCCGGCGAGCACGCTCCGCCGTCCTACACGCGCGCGGCGCAGGTGTGGGACGAGAAGCGGCTCCTGCGCGGGCCACCCGTCTCGTATCAGTACGACCCATGGTTGCGGCGAGGCTCGCCCGGCATTGCAGCCGAGAAGCTGGCCGAGCTGCGCGCCAGCGCGAAGCCCTTCCCGGCGGGCGCCACGGACGAGTACTCGCAGACCCCCGGCTTCTCCGTGCGCACGCTCGCCGCCGAGGCGAAGGCGCGAGGGGAGAAGCGCTGAAGCCCTGACGAGCGGAGGGCTGTAGGTTCAGCTGCGCCGATGTGGGAATGAACGGCGCCCCTCGCGGCGTTTCCCCTGCTCTGGGGATCTCTGTTGTGACACCTGTGCGGCCCCGCATCGTCCGATTCGGGCTGGCGCCTGCGCTGACGGCGTGCGCGGCGGCAGCCCGGCTCGCGCTCGATCCCTACTTGCGAGGGGAGGCTCCTTATTCGAGCTTCTTCATCGCGGTGACGGCGACCGCCTACCTGGCCGGTCCCGGGCCGGCGATCCTGGCGGCGGTGCTCGGCGGCGCCGCGGCGGAGTGGTTCTTCGTCGTGCCCCGCCACGAGCTCCGTCCGCACACGTCCGCCGAGTGGCTGGGCATTGCGTTCTACTGCGCGGTCTGCGCAGCCGTCATCGGCATGACGGCCCTCCTGTCCCGGGCGCGACGACGCTCCGAGGCGAGCGCGGCCGAGGCGGCTTTACGCCAAGCAGACCTCGAACGCGAAGTCGAGGAGCGGAAGCGTACGGAGGCGGCGCTGCGCGACAGCGAGGAGAAGCTCCGGCTGGCGAAGGACGCCGCCAGGATGGGCGCCTGGAACTGGGACCTCCGGACGGGGGAGCTCTCGTGGACGGAGCGCTGCAAGGCGCTGTTCGCGATCCCGCCTGACGCGGCCATGACCTACGACGTGTTCATGGCGGCCATCCACCCCGACGATCGCCAGGCGGTGGATCGCGCGGTGAAGGACGCGCTCGCGCAGAGGTCGGACTATGACGTCGAGCTGCGGGTGCCGTGGCCGGACGGAGGCTTGCGCTGGGTCGCGTCGCACGGGCGCGCGCTCCGCGACGAGGCCGGCGAGCCGGTGCGGATGGCCGGGATGGCGTTCGACATCACGGATCGCAAGCGCGCGGAGGAGGCGCTGCGCGACGCCGACGCGCGCAAGTCCGAGTTCCTGGGCGTCCTCTCGCACGAGCTGCGCAACCCACTCGCCCCCATCCGGAACAGCATGTACTTGCTCGACCGGGTCCCGCCCGACAGCTTGCAGGCAAAGCACGCCAAGGAGGTCGTGCGCCGGCAGACGGAGCACCTCAGCCGGCTGGTGGACGATCTGCTCGACGTGACGCGGGTCTCCCGTGGGAAGATCCGGCTGCAGCGTGAGCGCCTCGACGTGCGGAAGGTCGTGCGCCGGACCTGCGAGGATCTCCGCTCCACCTTCGACCAGAGCGGGATCGACCTGCGCCTCGACCTTCCCGCCGACCCGGTCTGCGTGGACGCCGATCCCACGCGCCTCGCGCAGGTCGTCGGGAACTTGCTCCAGAACGCGAACAAGTTCACCCCCGCCCGGGGCATCGTGACGGTCAGCCTGCACGCGCAAGGAGCGCGAGCGACGATCGAGGTCATCGATACCGGCATCGGGATGGAGCCTGGCGTCGTGGAGCACATGTTCGAGCCCTTCATGCAAGAGGAGCGCGGCCTCGCCAGGACCCGCGGCGGCCTCGGACTGGGGCTCGCGCTGGCGAAGGGGCTCATCGAGCTCCACGGCGGCCGGATCGAGGCGCACAGCGCAGGTGCCGGGCGAGGGTCCGAGTTCGTCATCACGCTGCCACTCGCCGAGCCGGCGTTGCAGGCCACGTCCACGCCTGCTGTCACCGCCCGCACCGTGCGGATGGGGCGACGGGTCCTCATCGTCGAGGACAACCTCGACGCCGCCGAGACGCTCGCGGAGGTGCTCGAGCTCGAGGGCCACGAGGTTCGCATGGCGCGCGACGGGACCACCGGGCTCTCGATGGCGCGCGAGGTGAAGCCGGACGTCGTGTTCTGCGACATTGGCCTGCCCGACCTCGACGGCTACGAGGTCGCGCGGGCGCTGCGCGCGGACGAGTCGCTGCGCCCCATCCGGCTCGTCGCCGTGACCGGCTACGCCCAGCCGGAGGACAAGGAGCGGGCGCGAGAGGCCGGCTTCGACGCCCACCTCACGAAGCCGTCGATCGAGTAAGGCAACGCCGCTCCGCTCGCGCGGCCGGCTCCGTGTGGGCGCCGGGGTGGCCCTGCGGCGGGGCTCCGCAACGACCTTCCGGAGTTGCACTGACCGCCGTCTCCGTAAGCGCTCGACCCCGCAGCACGGCCCGGCGTGCCGCGAGACAGCGCTACTCCGCGGTCGTGCGCCTCCGCGCGGCACTGGCCGTGCAGGCGGCTCGCGCACTGTCGATCGCGTCCGCCCGCAGGTCGGGCTCCGCTCCGGCGTAGGGCGACCCCGCCGCCCCTTGCGGCCGGCAGTGCGCGGACGGCCGGAGAGATGCTCGGGATGTGCTTCACGAAAAGTCGTAGCTGACCTCGACGCGGACGTGCTCCATCGAGGGGACCGGTTGGCAGTAGAGGTCCACCTCCCGACGCCCGGAGTGTGCCTCGACGAAGTGCTCTTCGCGGTACCGCTCGTGTCCAAAGATGTACTCGTCCGCAGTGTCTATCCTTCTGGGCCCGGGTTCGAATCGGACGGGTCGATACCCGTCCTCGATCGGTAGTGGCGGAGCGCCCCGGCACGAGGCAGCGGAGCAGAAATCGTTCGTGCGCTCCTTGCGGCACCACGAAGCGGTACGTCTTTCTCGGAGGATTCACGTGTCCGAGTCGCCGTTCTGCAGCCGAGGAGCGGGGGTGGGCTTGCCGCCGGAGCGCAGGCCGGGCCTGCGGGCGGACTGGGCCGTGAGTACGCGAGCCGGCTGCACGCGCAGTGCCGCGCAGGACCGCTCGGCTGCGCGGTCCCCGATCGCGCGCGGCACGCCTGCGCGTGCTCCGGCACCGCGCGCTTCGGCCTCGGCCGACCGACGGCGTCCGGCAGGCCATTGCCGAGCACCGCCGGCAAGCCCACCCCCGCGACGCTACCAGCGGCCGCACTACGGACAGTGAAGCCGATCGACCCTCAGGACCCGACCTGCGCCACCGGCGGATCCTCCGAGGTCGCGGTCACCTCGCGCTGCTGGATGGGCGCGATGCGCTGCAGGATCAGGAGGCCCGGGATGGCCAGCGCGCAGGCGAGGCCGAAGAACGCCGGATAGCCGCCCCAGCGCCCCAGGCCGAAGAGCGAGGAGAGCAGCGCGAACTGGGTGGCGCTGTAGCGCTTGTCGCAGACGCGCAGGAGCAGGGCGCCCTGCGCGGCGCTGGCGAGGCCCTGCGCGCCGTACTCGCCGGCGATGGCGACGTAGGCCCAGGCGCGGGTGGCGCTCGACAGCGCCGGCAGCGCGGCGCAGGCGTGCACGTCGAGCGGCACGCCGCGGCTCGTGGCGGTGACGGCGTAGAGGAGGTTGGCCGCCGACTGCAGGATGCCGAACACCCACAGCGCGCGGCCGAGGCCGATGCGCGTCATGGCGAGCGCTCCCAGCGCCGCGCCGCCGATGGTGGCGAGGGTGCCGACCGTCTTGAGCGCGGCGCCCGCCTCGGCGTTGGTGAAGCACAGGTCCTTGAAGAACGGGTTCACCATGGTCCCGCCCATCGAGTCGCCGAACTTGTAGAACACCATGAAGAGCGCGATGGCGATGGCGTTCTCGCGGCGGAAGTACGTGCGGATCGGGTCCACCACCGCGCGGGCGAGCGAGCGGGGGGCGGGCGCCGGGCGGCGCGGCTCGTCCGCCAGGAACGTGAGCGCCGTCAGGACCAGGAACGCGGCCCCCATCAGGGCGAAGAGGATAGGCCACGGGATCCACTGCGACGCCGACACCGCGAAGGCGCCGGTGAGCAGCATGCCGATGCGGTAGTAGAGGATCTTGAGGCCGGAGACGGGACCCTGCTCGGCGGACTCGAGCGCCTCGACGCAGTAGGCGTCGTAGGCGATGTCCTGCGTCGCCGAGATGAAGGCGATCAGCATCGCCACGAGACCGATGAGGAGGGGGGTCGAGGGCGGCCGGTCGGCGGGCGCCCTGGAGAGGAGCCACCAGGCGAGGACGGCGAAGCCGCCGAAGGCCGCCGCCAGGCCGACCTGCGTCAGCAGCACCCAGCTCCGCCTTCGCCCCGGCCACCGCAGCGCGTAGCGATCGACGATGGGTGACCAGAGGAACTTCAGCGTCCAGGGGAGCGAGACCCCTGAGAGCAGGCCGATCGTCGCCTTCGGGATCGAGAGGTCGACGAGGAAGAACTGCATCGTCACCCAGACGAACCCGAGCGGCATCCCCGAGGAGATGGCCAGCGCCGAGAGGATCTGGATGCGCTTCGAGCGGAGGCGGACCTGTTCCAAGGAGGGGCAGCTTAGGCGCGGCGGGGAGGGCGCGACAAGCCCGGCCCCGCGATCAGCTGACCGGCCGCACCGCCCGCGCGAACGCCTCCACCGGGAGCGCGTTCAGCACCTCGCCGCGCCGGACGCCGCCGCGCCGCGCGACGTCCACCGCGTAGCGCAGGTAGCCGAGCGCCGCCGTGGAGTGGGCGTCCACCGACAGCACCACACCGAGCCCCCGCGCGCGCGCCTGACGGAGGGCCGACGGCTCCATCTCCAGGCGGTGGGGATCGCCGTTCACCTCCACCGCGCCGCGCGAGCCGGCCAGCGCGTCGAGGAGGGCCTCCATGTCGCAGTCGAACGGCTCGCGCTCGAGCAGGAGCCGCCCGCGGGCGTGCCCCCAGATCTTGAACACCGGCAGCTCGAGCGCGCGGCGGATCCGGCGCGTCATGGCCGCCCGGTCCATCTTGAAGCGCGAGTGCACGCTCGCGACGATGACGTCGAGCTGCTCCAGGATCGCGTCCGGGAAGTCGAGCAGCCCGTCCTCGGTGATGTCCGATTCCGTGCCGCGCAGGAGCCGCACCGACACCGTCTCCTGCACCCGCGCGATCTCGTCCCACTGCGCCCTCAGGCGATCGACGTCGAGGCCCCCCGCGTAGTGGGCCGAGGGAGAGTGGTCGGTGATGGTCAGGTACTCCATCCCGCGCGCCTGGGCCGCGAGCGCCATCTCCTCCACCGTCGCCCGCCCGTCCGACCAGTCGGTGTGGCAGTGGACCATCCCGCGCACGTCCTCCGGACGGACGAGGTCGTCCGGGAGCGCGCCGGCCAGGCCCACTTCGATCTCGCCCTCGTCCTCGCGGAGCTCGGGAGGGATGTAGGGGAGGCCGAGCCTGGCGTACAGGTCGGCCTCGCTCGCGACCGCCACCGCCTCGCCTCCGTCCAGGCGGGCCAGGCCGTACTCGGAGAGGCTGTAGCCGCGGTCGCGCGCGAGCCCGCGCAGCTTCACGTGGTGGGCCTTCGCGCCCGTCAGGTGGTGGAGCGTGCCGGCGTGGTGCTCGGGTGCGACCGTGCGCAGATCGACCTGCAGCCCGCTCGCCAGCCGCACCGCGGTCTTCGTCGGGCCCCGGGTCAGCACCTCCGCGGTGAGCGGGAACGTCGCCAGCCGCCGGCCGAAGGCCGCCGGATCGGGCGCGGAGGCGACGAGGTCCAGGTCCCCGACCGTCTCCTTGCGCCGCCGGGCCGAGCCGGCCAGCTCGACCCTGTCCTCCGGCCCTGCGCGCAGGTACCGGACGAGCCTCTCCGAGAGCTCGAGCGCCTCGGAGAGGAGGACGCGAATCTCCTTGCCGCGCAAGCCGGGGAGGCTCGCCAGGATGCGCTGCTCGGTCTTCTCGCCGAAGCCCTTCACGCCGCGCACGCGCCCCTCGCGGCAGGCTTGCTCGAGCTCCGCCAGCGAGCGGATCCCGAGCGCCGCCTGCAGCGCGGCGAGCTTCTTCGGGCCGAGGTCGGGCACCCGCTGCAGCTCGAGCAGCCCGGGCGGCAGCTCGGTCCGCAGCCGCTCGAGGAGCGGGGTCTGGCCGGTGAGGTGTAGCTCGGCGATCTTCTTCGCCAGCGCCTCGCCGACGCCGCGCAGCTCGGTGAGCCGCCCCGCCTGGACGAGCGTGGCGAGATCCCCGGCGCTGTCCTCGAGGGCCCGCGCCCCGGTCTCGTAGGCGCGCACCTTGAACGGGTTCTCACCCTTGGCCTGGAGCAGCAGGCCGATCTCGCGCAGCGCGCGGGCTACGGCGAGCTTGTCGAGCATCGTCGACTGTCTATACCCTGCACCTCGACATGCCGCCGCTCCCCCGCGCCCTCATGGCCGCCGCCGCTCTCGCGCTCTCCTGCGCCGCCGCCCCGCGCCAGACCTGGCGCGACACCACGCCGCCCGAGGTGCTGCTGGAGGTGCTGCCGCGGGCTGCGCAGGTGGCGCTCGATGGCGTCGCCCTCGGCCCTGGCGGGCGCGCGGTGGCGGTGCCCGATCCGGCGCGGCGCTACCGGTTCCGCGTCTCCGCCCAGGGGTTCGTCCCGGCGGAGCGGGAGGGGGAGGGCGCGCGGCTCGCCGGCGCCCGCCTGGGCATCGCGCTCAGGCCGGACGGGTTCGGGGCGGCGCGCTCGCTGGAGCTCGACGACGGAGAGGGCCTGGCCGCGGCGGCGGCGCTGCTCGAGCGCCGCGGCGCGCACCGGGAGGCCCTGGACTACGCGGAGCGGGCGGCGGAGATGGCGCCGGAGGTGGCGCTCGGGCAGCGGGTGCTGGGCGACGCCGCCCGGGCGCTCGGCCAGCGGCGTCGCGCCATCGACGGCTACAGCGCCTACCTGCGCCTCGCGCCGGAGGCGCCCGATCGCCACGCGGTCGCGTCGAGGCTGGAGGAGCTGCGCGGCGATGTCGCGTTGCCGCTCCAGGAACACGCACGTTAGCGGAGGGGCAGATGGGGCACGAGGAGCACCGACGAGCAGGGCCGCGCTCGGTCGCGGTGGCGGTGGTGACCGCCTCCGATTCTCGCGGCGAGGCAGAGGACACGAGCGGCGCCTACCTGCGCGAGCAGGCGGCGGCGGCCGGGCACCCGATCGTCTTCTACCGCGTGGTGAAGGACGAGCCGGAGGCCATCCGGGCGGCGCTCGCCGAGGCGGAGGCCGCCGGTGCGCGCGTGCTGCTCGTGAACGGCGGCACCGGCATCGCCGCCCGCGACCGCACCTACGAGGCCGTGGCGGCTCTCCTGGAGAAGCGGCTCGACGGGTTCGGCGAGCTCTTCCGGATGCTCTCCTTCGACGAGGTGGGCAGCGCCGCCATGATGTCCCGCGCGGTGGCGGGCGTCTGGCGCGGCTGCGCCCTCTTCTCCATGCCCGGCTCGACCGCGGCCGTCCGCCTCGCCTGGGAGAAGCTCATCGCGCCCGAGCTGTCCCACCTCGTTCGCGAGCTGGACAAGGACCGCCACTGACGTGGGCGGTCGCGGCGGCTATGGATCGTGCATGGCGCCTCGCCGCTCCAGCCCGCTCTCCGCGCTCCGCGCCCGCGCCCTCGCGCCGCTCCTAGCCCGCCTCGAGCGCGAGCTCGACACGGCCGCCCGCATCGGCTTCGACCCGGTGGAGCTACCGCGCCGCTACCGCGCGGCAGACGATCAGGAGGTGGCCGGGCTCTTCGCCGCCGCGCTCGCCTACGGCCGGGCTGACCTCTTCAAGCCGCAGCTGGAGCAGGTGCTCGCGGAGATGGGCCCGTCGCCGGCCCGCTACTGCGAGGCGTTCGCGCGCGCGCCGCAGCCGGGGGCCTTCGCCAGCTTCCGGTATCGCTTCAACCAGCCCGCGGACGTGGCGGCGCTCGCGGCCGCCGCTGGGCACGTGCGCCTCCTGCACGGGTCGCTCGGCGACCGGTTCGCGGCGCTCTTCCGCGAGGAGTCGGCGGCTTCGTGGGACAAACCCCCGCCCTCCACGCGCGACAGCGGCGCGCTCCGCCCGGCGCTCGCTCGCTTCGCCCGCGAGCTGCGCGAGGCACCCCCGGGGCGGGCGCTCCTCGCCAGGCGCGGCCCGCGGGGGCTCGCCCACCTCCTCCCCGACGCGTCGCTCGCGGGGGCCTGCAAGCGCTGGAACCTCTACCTGCGCTGGATGGTGCGCGGCCCCGACGCCGTCGACCTCGGCGCCTGGTCCGGCGTGCCGCGGAGCGCGCTCATCGTGCCGCTCGACACGCACGTGGCGCGCATCGCGCGTCACCTCGGGCTCACCCGCCGGACCGACATGACCTGGCGCACGGCGGAGGAGATCACGGACGGCCTGCGCCGCCTCGATCCCGAGGACCCGGTCCGCTTCGACTTCGTCCTCTGCCACCTCGGGATGAGCGGGGCGTGCCCGCTCCGGGGTGATCCGGCGCGCTGCGAGGCCTGCCAGCTCAGCGCCGCCTGCCGAGGTCGGGTGCGCCGACCGCCCGGTAACAGGCGCCCAGCGCTGCCGCCGCCAGCGGCAGCCACCAGAGCAGGTAGTTCCGGTGGATGAGCTTGCCGCCGGCGAGGAACGCGGTGGTGACGAGCGCCGCGGCGAGGATGAGATCGCGTGGCGTCCTGCGCGAGCGGTGGTAGGCGACGGCGGCGGAGGCGGCCAGGCCGAGCGCGAGCAACTGGACGAGCCCCGACGCGAGCCCCCGCGATGAACCAGGCAACCAGCCCGGGAGCGCGCTCACCGCGCCGGTGCTGTCGCCTGGCCGCACGAAGTTGAAGAGCACCAGGTTGGCCGCCAGCTCGCGGGGCGTGGCGAGGAGATCCGGGAGGTAGGGCAGCACCCCGAGCGCGAGCCCGGCCGCGAAGGGCGCCGCGGCGGCGACCGCGCCGGGCAAGAGGAGCAGGAGCAGCGCCCCGGGGAGTGGTTTCGCTGCAAGTGAAAGGCCCAGCAGCGCGCCCGAGAAGGCCGACGCCGCCCGGCCCGGCTGCGTCGCCACGAGGAGCGCGCCGAGCCCGAACACGGTGGGCAGGAGGTCGTTCACCCCTTGCCGGAAGAGCTCCTGGCGGGCGAGCTCCGGCCAGAGGAGCGCCGCGAGCGCCGCGAGCACCCCCCGCGTCCCGCCCACCTGGCCCGCCAGGACCGCCGCCAGCGCCGCCGCCAGCGCGAGGAGCAGTGCGTTCCCCAGGTAGAGACCGTCCGCCACGCCGAACCGCTGCAGGAATGGCCGGTAGTACGCCGGCACGACCGGGCCGTACTTGTAGCCCATGAACCAGCCGAACCCGGGCTCCTGACGCGGGAGGATGCGCTGCGGGTCGACGAGCGAAGCGTAGGGGGAGGCTCCCGCGGCGCGCGCCTCGATGGCGTGGGCGGTGGTCCACCCGATGTCGTTCGGCGAGGCCGCGCGCTGCTCCGGTGACGTGAGCGAGGCGGCGGCCCGGAGCAGCGCCAGCGCCAGCGCCGCTCCGAGCCAGCCCGGAGCGGCGGCCGGGAAGAACGGCGCCGCCCGCCACAGCCAGAGGAGGCCGCCGGCGGCGAGCGCGAGGCCGGCGGCGCGGGTGGCCCCCTCGTTCCAGTCGGCGAGGTCGATCAGCGCCACCAGCGCCAGGAACGCGGCGAGCGGCACGAGCTCGCGCCCGCCGGCGAGGAGGCGCGCGCCCCGGGTCACCGGGCGCCCCCGCCCGGCCCGACCCAGCGGCAACGCCAGAGCCGGAAGGTGGTGACGAGGCGCGCGCCGCGGCGGACCGGCAGCGGCTCGAGCTCCGTGAGCGGCTGGCAGTACTCCTGGCGCCGCAGGCAGTTCTTCCACTCGCGAGGGTCGAGTACGAGCAGCCCCTCGCGGCCGGAAAGGGAGGCGGGGTCCTGCCAGTAGTCGTACTGGAGCGCCGCCTCGCCGAGCGCGTTCTGCGACCAGGTCTCGGGCCGGCCTGGCAGGTAATAGGCGAGCTCGCTCGCCGGCTTGTAGGTGCAGCCCGCCACGAACGACGGCGACGGCAGGCGCGCCTGCTCGGCGGCGACGCGGGCCGCGAGCTCTCGCCAGCCGCTCGTCACGTCCTGCCGGGCGGGGAACGGCACGGCCGGGAAGGCGAGCGCGAGGTGGAGGTAGAGCGTCCCCACCCCTGCCAGCAGCAGCGCGGCGTACGCGTACCGGCGGCGCCCGCGGGAGGGGTCTTGCAGCAGCCCGGCGGCGGCGAGGAGCGCGGCCGGATAGGCCGGCGCCGGCCAGTTGCCCTTCACCCAGGTGTAGGGGGAGAGGGCGAGAAAGAGCAGGAAGCCAGGCAGCGCGAAGAGGGCGCAGAGCCGGTACGGCGCCTCGCGCCAGCGGAGCGCCGCGATCGCCGCCGCCACCCACAGCCCCGCGAAGAGGAGCGGGGTATGCGCGAGCGCCTGCAAGCCGAGGAAGCTTCCGAAGCGCCGCGGCGAGAACGAGCTCGCCTCGGCCGCGCGCAGGCCGAACTGGAAGCCGAAGCTGATCCAGCCGTGGCGCGCGTTCCACACCAGGACGGGCAGGAAGATCACCGCCGCGACCGCCAGCGCCAGCCAGGGCCAGGGAGACGCGAGGAGCCGCCGCCCGCGCTTGTCGAGGAGGAGCGCCAGGAAGATCTGCGGCGCGAGCAACCAGCCGGTGTACTTGCCGAGCGCTGCCAGGCCGACCGCGGCGCCGGCGGCGAGGAGCCACGGCCCGCGCTCCGCGTCGAGCGCGCGGATGGTGAAGTAGAGGGCCGCCACCCAGCACGAGAGGAGCGGCGCGTCGGGGGTGATGACGCTCTGCCCGATGGCGTAGAGCGGGGTGAGGAGCGCCGCCACCGTGGCGGCGAGCGCCGCCCGGGAGCCGAAGAGCCGGCGCCCGGCCAGGAAGAAGAAGAGTCCGAACATCGCGCCGTGTACGAGCGCCGCCGCGCGGACGCCGCGCTCCCCCTCGCCGAGCAGCGCCGTGGTGAGGCGGATCGTCCACGCCGCCAGCGGCGGGTGGTCGAAGTACGACAGGTCGAGGTGGCGGGCGTACTGCCAGTAATACGTCTCCTGCGGCGAGAGCGGCACGAAGCCGGACAGGACCGCGTGCAGGAGGAGGGACGAGGCGATCAACGCGAGCGCCAGCCGCTCCGGGGTCCAGGTCGTGGTCGTGGTGGTCAGGGTCGGGGTCGGGGTCGAGGTCGGGGTCGAGGTCGGGGTCGGGGTCGGGGTCGGGGCCCTTCGACTACGCGCCGCCTCCGGCGGCGCTACGCTCAGGGCGGACGGACTGCATTCCTGGACGCGGTCGCACGCCGCGCCTCAGATCCTCCGCGCCGTCTGGTGCAG
>WNGR01004308.1_pt1 | contig 20490 bp, 34 predicted proteins | sample 5407581 | NCBI WGS metagenome assembly WNGR01 (sample SAMN13153383, study PRJNA577476) | soil metagenome | isolation source: 80 cm soil or saprolite under Garry oak tree replicate 2 | place: USA:California | collected 2016-06-15
TAGAAAGGAGGAGGAACTATGCCTCAATTCGTTGGTATGGACGAGGTAGACATTAGAGATACATTGGGGGTAGTACGTGGGTGGATTGACAAGGGGAGGACTGAAGGAGTGCAAGAGGTGTTGGGGCTGGTTGCAGTAGAAGTGCTGTACAATATATCAATGCAGTTGACGCGCATTGCGAATGCTGTGGAAGGAGAACGCACGAATGGATAAGGACCTGGTTATGCCACAACTAGCAGTAAGCGACCTCAGTAAAGCCTCTCAAAAGGAACTTATTGAAGAGATTAAGACACTTCGGCAATTCACCGGCTTGATGTTGCTGAGGTTACGAGGCTATGTCGAAGGCCAGGAACTGAGCAATGCCTTAGAGGAACGTATGGCCTCCTTTGAAAAAGAAGCATACGCCTTTAGGAGTATGCTTGCAACGTTCGCAAGCGAAGCAAAGTCAATTGTAGCGCGTCTAGATATACTCGAACAGAAAGTAACGCTAGGAAACTACGGCGTTATCCTAGCGTTGAAAGCTCGACTTGATGAGCTAGAAAAGAAAGAAGTGATTGATTATGAGCCAGAATAACGGGCAAGAGGTTATGGCTGTAACCTCTAGAATTGAGAACAGCGGTGTGGACATGACGGTATACGACGACTCCGAACAGGTCGCCTCAACAGACATTATACCATACTCGGCGCTCGATGCGCTAGTGGCACCTCTCCGAGATGGTACTTTATTGCCACTCCATGAACAACTACTCATCCACAACTACAGCAATCAAGATCGGGAGATGCTCGCCGACGCCTACTATGGCCGTGAGCCTAAAAATATCAAGGCTTTTGCCGGCCGGACGGTCAAGGTGTACGGCATGATGCTATTTGAGCAACCAGGCGGCTGGAAGGGCAAAGACCAGCTCTGGCACCAGGAGGGCTACTTTCAAGTCAGGATGCTCATTGAAGATTCCGACACCAAGGGAGAACCGATTGTCTGCGTGAAATCCTCAGGGGCCGGACTGGCCAGGCACGTGTACCACATTTTGAACAATCGGGGATGGTTTCTCTTCCCCGAGCCTATTTCCTATCGGGTAGAGATAGGAGAGGATAATGCCCATCGCATCCTCAATGTTGAGCATGATTTGAAGAAACAACTGAAGGAGAGGGTAAAATAATGCCTACAGTGCAAGCGATTGACCTGGAGCCAGGTGACGTTTTCATACACAATATGGGCGTCTGGATTGTCAAAGATACAAGCTACCTGGCGGATAACGTGACTGTCCGGATCACTGATACTTCAGGTGCAAGATGTACTTTAGGTCAATTTGAGAAGGTTGTCGTTGTTAGTTCGGTGCCAGAGGAGGCAAAATAATGAGAGCAATTGTTCGTTTTGCCAATGGTGAAACAGCTCTAAGAGTTATCACCAACATTGAAAATAATGGCTCAAGTGTCTATGGCTACGTCCGGTATCAGGGCAAAAAGATACCTGTAAGCCAGTCAACGACCTTCCGCAGGAGCGACGGAACCATTGTTGAGAAACGGTGGGATGAAGTCGTTGGAACACCTGTAAAAGCAACAGCAGAGGAGGAATGGTAATGACAGAAAAGACCCGTATTGATGTCGCTTACCCGCAGGTCACCGACCGCCAGATGTGCGAATTGAAGACTTTCAACCGTCAACTCAACGCCCTTTTAGGCGTCGCCAGCGGTATCTTTACTGACTATGCAAAGCCAACTGTCCACGAAGTTGGCTATACTTTGAAGCAAGCCGCCCTGCTCGCCCATGACATTGAGTGGATGTGTAGCGACCTGTACGCTCAATATGAAGCCGCTGAACGGGAGTGTAATAACCCGCACATCAACTTGAGTGCGGTATCCCTGGCGGTCGCTGAACCGTCCAAAACCGCTTACAGTGTCGAGAACACTGAAATAGGCTAACTACTTTCTTCAGAGTGCGCTACCCTTAGACTTTCTCTTGAACTGTTGAGAGTAGCGCATTCGTGCGCTTAAAAAGGTGATTTTATGACGAAAACACATCCATCAAATGTCTTTGAGGAAGAGTTTGCCCTAGGCTATTGCCCGAGCCAGGATAACTACGATCCCAACTTTATCGGGCCTTCCTGGCATGATTTACAGATACTTCTACTCAAGGAAGCCATAACGGAGATGTACATTCTCTTTTGTGGCAAAGCCCATAGTGATGGTACTATCGGGGGAACCGGCTTCGGTCTCGTTACCGCAAAAGACGTGGTGGCTGTCTGGAAAGAATTTGAGAAAGACCTCCCTACTGCGGAAAAACAACCGCGTAACCCCGATTATACACCGAAACTTGCGACAAATCTGCTAGGGCTCAACGTGATACCGGAGCATGTGACCGGAATTGTAGTAAGGAAAGTAAGATGAAACAACAATTCCTTTTCTTCGTACAAGAACTTACTGCAAAAGATATATATGCTGCCTGGTTGCAAGCCTATGCAGCATATACAGATACATACCATCAGGCAGGAATAGCTGTTCCACGTGCTCAATTGTGGGAAAACATGTCATCTGTAGAGCGTCAAATGTATGCTAGTATGGCGGAAATCTTGAATAAAAGGTAGTTTTAATGTGTTTGACGAAGACGGCGAGTGGCGCAAAATCCATTCAAGCTTATGGCATCCCTGGGAAGATAGACCAGGGATTAGACACGTACCAACGTACTTTAATGCTCAATCTCAAACTATTCACACCTCCTATCATCCAGAAAACTTCCTGTATCACGTGCAAGATATGGAGGAAATGATACAATGTGTGAGTAAGAATGGTCTGTTTTTACTCTGTAAAGACCCCCTAAATGAGCATGAATTTAGCTATGCCAACGAGCTACTAGGGGATGATAGGGCTACTTCCTACCTCAGCAGGCAAGGGAATATTGCCGCGTTACGACTGTCGAATAAGAGAAAGTCAGGCTTCCTAGTACCATCGAAGACATGGAGGTGGGATAATGAACCAACCGCAAGTCTTACAGCAAACATCGGTCATATATTTCAAGTATTTGGCTATGAAAGTACAACACCGGCCTCTCTATCAGAAAAGGTACTACGTGCTACCCTTCCCACCCCTGTCGGGGTATCACGTCCGTCAGTCTGGTTACGACGGGATATATTGGACAATCATACGGGAGGACGTATCGATACAGCAGTTCCCCGTTTCTATCGAACGGTCAAGGAATTCGACAAGAACAAAGCCTATGCTTGGCATTCCCGCAGTGTTCCTTCCCCTTTCTTGTGTCCTTTTATTCGCAGCGGTCCTACTCTCGTTGAATGTCTGGATTATCCTACTGGCTATTGGCAATGTACTTTGGTGGCTATTCCTCTTTCTCTACACCCTATTCAAATTGGGAAAGTAGAGCCTGGTGAAGTCATAACCAGATGGTTATGGACAGGCGAGCTACTGGATTGCTTAGAAGCTGGCTATCAACTCGTTAAGATCATACGTGGCTATGGCTTCAGGGAGATGTCAAACTTTATGGAGGAATGGTCAGATATCCTGCTGGAAAAGCACTTTCAAGCGCAGCGCAGCGACAAACACCTATCCGATATCATCAAGTCAATGATGGTCGGACTGCCTGGCCGCTTCCTCAGGCAGCCAGAACAATACCGGCTGGTACATATCTCAGAAGCGCAAAAAGGCGACATTCCACTGATGATGCACTGGCAAGAGGACGGGGATAGGAAGTTTAGTGACTATGCAATCAGGCCAGAATATGATAAGGAAAGTACCGCTCTCTCCTATATAGGAAGCTACATCGTAGCCGAAATGCGACGGGAATTGTACCATAGAATGAAGATGGAAATGGAGCATGGATACCATGTTATACGCAGCTATATTGACTGTTATGCTGTTGATACTGGCGATAGAAGTAGTGATAGCAACGAGCTTTATCGTAACATTGGTCCTCAAATGGGCCAGTGGAAGGAAAAAACCTATACCAATGTCTATGCAGAGGAGAACAGATTTATCGGAGAGGAAGCATACAACGAGCGAAAACTCAGAGTAAAAGCTCCTGGCTATGGCATAGAACAACGGATATATTTCATCAGAAGATACCGTGAGATTGTGCGAAACCAACCTGTCTGAATGTTGGGTAACCGCAAAAATCAACCACCTAAACGCTCAAAAACACTTGACAGGATGCTGGTATTATGAGATAATCCTAGTAGAAGAAAAACACAAAGGAGACGCGAAACATGAACCTTCCGAATATTTTAGACAATGATCTTTGGGGCAACAGCCTCATTCCTGAGAAACATTCCTACACCGTCCGCTTTTACAATCCCTCTGGTTTTGGCCTTGAGCATGAGTGGATAAATGTCATTGCATCTTCTGAAGAGGATGCGAAATGGTTCGCTCAAGGCAATTATAAAATTGCTCAAGGCTTGATGTATCGTTTAGTTGCAGTCAAAAATTAGTTGCGAAAGGACGCGCTACCATGAATTTCGCCACTCCACTTACAACTACCTTGAGGACATTCTAAGGAAGGAGGAACGTGCGCGGCTACGAAACACTGACAAATCGGACCATTAGAGCCTACCTGGACGACGGTACTAAACCCTTGAGTCGGAAGGTGTACCGCCGTTTCCAGGATGGCACCTACTGGATAAACTACGAAAAAATGATGAGACAGGTAGACCATCGTTTTGGTGTCTACCATTTAGACCTACGAAGAAAGGACAAACAACCATGATCGATCACGAAACCTTTGAGGAAATGATCTCCGCAAGAAACACTCTCTTTGGAGAGGCATCGGCCTACCTGGCGAAACTTGCCAGGCTCAAACGCCCACTGACGAAGCACGAAACCGCCGCTCTACGCGGTACTGCCGCATCGCTTGCTATCCTGGTTGCCTCGAAAGAGGCGCCCGTCACTCGTGAGAACAATGATAATCCGTTTCAAGTTGCGTCGGAAGACTGGCAAGCGACGCACGATACCGGAAATTAGTGGTGCCCTCCCCACGAGGGCAAAGGAGAAAAGACAATGGCAATCACAGAAACAGGTTTATCTGCAATCGCATCAGGAGCCGAAAGCTCCATCAAGTCTCAATGTGGCTTCATCGAAGGCCACGAAGGAAATTATCGGGTGGTTTTCCCTGAGGGGACGGAACGCTTATCCTCATCCTCTATCAGCGCATGGAAGCCCAATGAGTCCAGCGTCTCCCGTTGGCAAATGCCCAATGGGGATGTATTATCCTATTGGTCTGATTGGGAGGACCAGACCCTAAAAAGGCTAACGCTTGACAAGTCTCTCGTCCTGTGAGATAATGTAATCTGACAGGACGGACGCGCTACCCACACTGTAGATAAGGTAGCGCGTCTTTTTTTAGTGTGGGTATCACCGTCCAGTAGAAGGAAGATGTATGCCCACACTCGAAAAACTAAACGAACAAATACTTGAGCAACTCGAATTGCTTAATAGAAACCTTCATACGCTCATCGAGGGTAGACCTCCTCTCTTCCACCTGGTACAACTCTCCTCCACCATGCCATACGTCATTGATTACCAGGAACGTAAACATATCTATATCTGGCTCCCCTCCTCCGCACTCGCGCTCTCCTTTGAAGACTATGGCTCTGGTACTGTCCAAGCGCAAGTATGGACGAACCTTGGCCTGCCTGAAGGTATCCGTGTATTTGCCACGAACCAAACAAGCGGAACAACACCTATGTATGTCAAGTGTACAGATGAGGTGATTGCTTGATGTTTACTGCGACGCCTGGCATGTTTGTTGCTGATATGCAAGGATTGGTACTCAATGCCGCTGACTTTGGTTTTTCCCCTTCCTCCTCTGCGAGTCAGAATAACACGGCCATTGCAGCGGCAATCACGGCCATTACACCGTCAGGCGGAATTATCTTTGTACCTCCAGGAACCTATAAGATAGCAACACCAATAAGTATATCTGCTGCCAACATCACACTTGCAGGGAGTGGGGCCGGAACAATACTCCAGCCTACAGCCAACTTTTCAGGCTCACAAATCATCCTTATCACAGCAGATTTTTGTAGTGTACGTGACCTGACTATAGCGTATGCGAACACAACCTATAGTGCGAACCCCGCAGTAGATGGTATACGTATCACAGGTTGTCGAAGTGGAACCATCTTTAATGTCTACCTGAATTACATCAATGGTTGGGCAATTCATAGCACAGCAACGGTCAGCATAGCTAACTATTGGTGGCAATTCGTCAACGCTCATGCGTTTCAGTGTGCTTCCGGTATGCGCATAGCTGGTAATACTGGCTCTAGCTTTAACATGGCGCACTCTGTCACGAACTGCATTATGGACCAAATACAGAATAGTGATGCCTATTTATTTGAAGATGCACATGATGTCCTTTGCACAAACATGCAGGGGAGTGTCACAGCCGGAACAGGAAACACATTACATGTCAAAGGGGCAGCAGCCGCTATTTATGTATCAAATGTTGATCTTGGACCAGCACCAGGACCAGCTACAAGCCCAACTATCCTGATTGAATCAGGAGCAAACGGCAGCCCAAAGCAAGTTACTTTTAATGCAGGTATCATCGAAGGGGGTGCTACTGGAGTAACCATATCGGCAGGGACACAGTTACGTGTAGTCGACTGTGATATTATCAATAATGGAACACATGGAATAAATATCACTGGTGGGGATGCTATTGTCATTGAAGGATGCCTTTTTAATCTCAACGGATCGACGGCAGGTGCGGGTAGATATGACTTTCAATCATCAACAGCTAATCACGTGGAAGTCAACGACTGCTATTTCCTTACTCCAGTAGGTTCCCTTACCCAACAAACCAATAATGCTGTCAACGTAACAGCAGGAACAGTCGTATTACAAAATGATACCTTTAGTGGAGTAGGCTATAACAGTGGGAATATCTTTAATAGTTTTCCCTCGATCATTCACAACTGTCCTGGTTACAACCCACTTGGCAACTTTTCCAATGGTGCTGTAGGTGCTTCGCCTTTTACCTTTCCCACAAAATCTACAGACAATACGGTATTTGTTGCTGGTGGAACGGTGTCGGCTATCGCTATCGGAGGGGTAGCTACTGGCCTCACAGCAGGTACATTTAGAGTGCCGGCGCAACAAACTTTTACTATTACACATACGGGCGCACCTACTACTACCTGGTTCGGAGATTAGATGATAGCAGAACTAGACGAAAAAGTGATACGAGTATTTGCCACGGCGCAAACAAGTGGCACCACGCCTATGTATGTCAAATGTACTGATGAGGTGATTGCTTGATGTTTACTGCGACGCCTGGTATATTTGTTGCTGATACACAAGCGTTAGTACTCAATGCAGCCGACTTCGGTCTTGCATCATCGGCCAGTGCGAGCCAAAATGATGCGGCGATCGCCGCGGCAATCACGGCCGTAGGGAGAGGTACCATTTTTATTCCCGCGGGAGTATATAAGTACAGTGGCTTCACGCTTTCCAACCTTACCGATGTTTCGGTGATGGGCGCTGGGACTGGCTCTATCCTTGCTCCAACAGCAGGCGCTACTGCCATTACTATTGCGAACTGTACACGTTGTCATGTCCACGACCTCAAGATCGATGGAAGTATCAATGGTGGCGCGACAGGCATCAGCATCAGCGGCGACTTTGACGCACATATTTATAATATGCATCTCAATGGACTGAGTGGAGACGCTGTGTATGTCCAGGGAGATAGTGCTACTGGATTAGAAATCCACTTTAACAACATCACAGCAAGAGCAAATGGGGGATACGGATATCACTATGCCCGCACAACAACAAATGACCGTGGTGGAGTCTATCTGGGTAATTACCAGTGTATCTATGATACGCAGGGCGCTGGTGGGATTAATATTGATGCGTCGGGTGCACCTTCTTCAGTTGGCACATTTCATTTTGGTGTCAATGTGGTAATAGATAACTATGTCGCTGGAAATATGTTGGAAATACATAATGCTAACCAAAACCGCTTTGTCAACGGTTGGTTTGCGGGAACGCATAGCGGTGGAGCTTCTGTGTTGTTTGATGGCGACGGCTACATGAACGGGATTGACCAGGCGTATGTGTACAACGGAGGTGTACCTGCAGGTTCGTATAATATCGCCATTAACGGTACCCAGCATGATAACATGCTCAACCTGATTGAGTTTGACGGTGCACCCATTGCCCACGTACATGTAGGCTCAAGCGGCGCTAATAATATTCTCGGTTTCTATAATATATTTGGCTCATCTGCTCTCACGGATACCGTTTCTGCTCTCTGGAGTAGAGGCTCTGTAGTACAGCAGTTTGGGCCGATGACTATTCAGACACTAGGCGGTGCAGGGTCGCAGTGCTTGGGATTAGATGATCCTGCACATCCTGGGACGCAAAAGTGGTGGAGGAATAGCAATGGCTCTTTGCAATTGCTGAATACGGCGTTTTCATCGACCATTTTTCGGGTAGATGACGGCGGCTTTGTATTTGCAGGCGGCGGTATTATGCCCTATGGGAACAATACGGGGGCCTGCACACTCTATAGCGGGAGTGGCGCGCCAGGTGCGGGGCTTGGGAGCAATGGGGATTTTTATTTCCGCTCGGACGGTGGAGCATCCACACATATGTATTTTAAAGCGGCTGGCGCGTGGAGCGGACTTATCTAAAAGGAGATGAAGACGATAGACGAACAAAAAGAAGACCTCGACAAAGTCGAGCAGCTAAGACAACAAAGGAGAGAACTACGTAATGGAGATAGAGGAACTGGTGAAACAGGTCAAGATACTTTCCGACACGGTGAACGCGCAATCGGAGCGCCTGGATATCGTGTTTCGAACGATGGACGAAGTGACGAAAGCATTGAAGCAAACGTCCGAAATCTTGCAGCAATCGACCGAAAATTTGGCAACAACCAACGAGGCGTTACTCAAATCCCTGGACGAGTCGGACGCGCAACTGGACGACCTGGCGAAAGTGACAGCAGCCCTTCTGACCTTGCAGAAACAGGAGACTCAGGAACCAGAGAAAGCGGCAACCTCATAACGGATGACCCCATACCTCCTCGCATAGAGGAACCGGATTTTACTTTTGAGGAAGGAGAGGTATCACTTGCCAAACAGCAGCCGCCCGCAAAGCACAAGGAAGACTACTACCCAAGTACCAACAAAGGCGAAAAAGTCTTCAGACTCAAGCAAAACCGTAAAGAATTCATCTCAGAAGAAGACTACGGCAAGCTTTTATCTCGCACGCAAGCCCAACGGCCAGTGGAGGAAACGGGAGCCAAGCAGCAGTCCTTCGGAGAAAAGTACTTCAAACGAGAAGCTGCAAAGCTCAGTCAAAAAGAAGTAATCGAACTGTTTGAACCACTCAAACAAGCCTTGCAAGACGACTTCGGTTACTTGGATGAGGGTATCTGGCTCTACTGTATGTCGGAGGATAGACAGCCTATTTGGGGCAATATCGATGATGATGAGGTAAGCGTACTAGCAAGACTTATGCTTAAACAGGGGCAAAAGAATGCGGAAGTCGCTGCATCGGTACGCATCCTGGTTGACTCCGATATCTATATCCAGGTCGCTGCAATCGTTGCACCGCGTGCAATCAGAACATACCAAATGCTCAAAGGAAGCCCACGCCCACGCCTCCGTCAGATGCAGAGAGAGGCCAGGATAGCTGCCGGTAAAGGAGGTAGACCAGTATGAACATTGAAATAAATGGTCAAATCTTTGAGATCACACCGGAAAAGCAAGAGGAATTGATACTCCAATTGTGGCAAATGTGGCTTGAACAATACGCTGCAATCGGGCAAGGCTATCGCATCTTAGCAAAGCCATTCACCAGGCAAGTCCTGCTCGACATGGAAAAAAAAATCACAAAAGAGCAGGGCAAAGAAAAAGCCATTGCTGTCTGTCGTCCTCCCAAAGGCGGAGATCCCAACCTCCATTTGCTCTGGATATTAGCGGGTTTCAGTCGAGAGGCGATGAAATATGCAACCATATGCATTGACACCGAGGAAGCAACCGACACCGTTAGTGATCTCACGTTCCGCCTCAAGAGTGAAGGTGAAAGCGGGCGACCGTTGGTTACTGGCGGGGACATCGGGGAGCGGGAAGACGACAGCGGCGAAAGCTCTGGACATCAGATTGGGCCGGTTGTTTCCGACGAGCAGGCACTACATTTTCGACAGTAAGATGGATGGTGACTTTGACGACTATAAAGGCATTGTCCAGTCCGATTATGCACCGAGGAAGCCACGAAGCGGGGAACGATACCAGGTCTGGCAAGCGGTCAAGCTTATACCGGAAGAGATTGAAAAGTGGCTGTGGAAAGTACGACATGATGCACCGGCAATACTGGTGATAGATGAGTTGTATAGCTTAGTTTACAAGCGAGGAGAGTACAGCGATGAGTTCAATATCATACAGAAAACAGGGCGGAGCTTACCAGTCGGTACCGTTGTCAGTACTCAGGAGTTATCTCGTATTCCGCAAAATGCATACAAACAGTCTGTCCATCGCCTGGGCTTCTATCTTGATGGAAGGTACGATAAAATGATACGAGACGACTTGCTCAAGTACAAAGTTGAAGACCCATCAGACCAATTTGGCTTTTATTATGCTCATCAAAACTCAAGGGGTGAGCCGCAATACTTTAAGAATATACAAAGTTTTTTACGTTAGTCATTGCACCCTGGTGGGTGAGGATTGAAATACGTTGATTGTACTTTGAGCCTTGCCGGTGAACGGACTGTTTCTTCTCCTTTCTATCCGGCTCGCCGGTAAGGCTGAGAACACAAGGAGGAAGCACTTATGCTTCGTGGTAGTCTAACCTTTATCGAACAATTCTTTTGGACAATGGTCTGGATATTTCTTATCCTCATCGTTGGTTTCGCCGTCCTGGCGTTCCTCCGTAACAAATTTGGAGGAAATATTATTGGTAATGTAGCGTCGTGGATACAATCCCACGCCGAGCCCCAGTAAGGAGGGATTGTAAAATGGCATCAATGCAAACAAACGCAACCATGCTTCAATTGACACCTGCGCAGCTAGCCGCCTTGCCACCAAATGAGCAAGCGCAATACATGCGTGGCCTGTCCCCCAGTCAGCAAGCAATTGTTGCGCAAGAAGTGCAGTCCGCTGCCGTCTCGCAAAACCGCATGTTTATGCGCAAATCCGTGGAAAAAATAGCGTACTGTCCTGTCACCGGTGGCTCCGGCGTGTATGCCGCCTATTCGCCTGGCTCAACATTGTACTTTGATCTGCCCACCGTTCCAGGATTTGCCGTCGGCTTGCTCATCACCTATTCCGTCAGTTTCAAGCTCTCCAGCACCACCTACACCGTCAACCAGGCCGCGCCGTGGAGCCTGTTTTCTGAACTTCAGTTGCTCTACAACGGGCCGCAAGTGCGTACCCATCCCTACTTGTTGAAGGTGTTGGACCAACTCAAGGGCTTCGGCAAAGGGCAAAGGGACCAGGTCATTGCCGGCATTAATGACGCAGTCATAGCGGCCAACATCGTTGGAACCACGCCGATTGTGGCCGACAATGCCACCTACAATGACTGGTACGGCAAGATGTACCTGCCGCTCAATGCACTTGGACATGATACCGTTCCTGGTGTCTTGCCTCTAAGCGGAGTTGGGAATAAGCCACAGTTCAAGCTCACCTGCGCGCCCTCCTTTATCGGCTATGACCCGCTGCTTAATCCGGTAAGTAGCGCAGCGGGAGTCGCAACAATAAGCTCGACAGGTGGAACCATCACCGCCGCGCAAATACTGGCCGCAGCGGGCCAGGCTACTAGCCAGGTCAACGTTGACGTTGTCTACCTGGACGGCTCCAATACGGACACTCCCTCGCCAATGAGTCTTCAGTGGCAAAATGAGCCAACGTTGCAGTACTACTGGGATACGCCGCTGACACCATTTAGCGCATCAACGATTCAGCGCCAGACCATCTCGACGAAGCTGCAACACTGGTATGTGGTGTCGCTCATCATTGATGGTGTACAGAGTAACACTTTCGCAACCCACAATAACATCACCGGCTTTGAGCTAGGGCCGGACCAGGTGGGCCAGCAAACCTGGTTGAACTGGAACATCAGTAACAACATCAGCATCTTTGACTACTATGATCGGATGGTCCGCCGTCCACATGGGCAGGACCTCGATCCTGGTGTGATCGTCTGGGTTGACGGCGTTGGGCGTGGCGTCATTGACGCTGATAATAGGAACGGGGGGCAGTATCTCAATATGTACCCTGGTGGCTTCCCCGCTGCAACGCACTCCTATCAAGTAGGCGCCGTGACGACTACCAACCTGACGCCAAGGGTAGAGACATTTTTGGTGAGCATTAATACAGCAGGCTTAAAGGTGAGCTAAATTGGATGCGAGTAAACTGTTTGCAAGTTCTGTGGTGGGTTTCCTCTTGATTGCTGCTGGTGTCAGTGGCAAGATAGGATCCATGTTGGGCGCTCTCATTGCGCCTGGTGACATGGTCGAGGAACAAACAACAAACACTGCAAGCAGTTTACCAGGCGCATCTCCTTCCAGTGCGCCAACCGGCAGTACAACGACGCTTTCTGCTGCACAAATAGCGGGATATGCCAGGGGCGCGGGCTTCGCCGGCAACGATCTCAACATAGCCATTGCTGTAGCGGAAGCTGAGAGCGGGGGAAAAGTCGGAGCTTACAACCCTGGAGGAGCTGGCGACGTTGAAAACAGTTGCGGACTCTGGCAAATCAACGTGTTGGCACATCCGCAGTACGATCGTAATAAGCTACTCAACGATGCAGCTTATAACGCAAGGGCCGCGTTTGCTGTCTGGAAAGGCTCCGGCTGGAATGCATGGGGAGCCTATAGCAATGGAAGTTATCTGGTGTACATGCCGGTAGCCATAAGCGCGGCGCTTATATAAAGGAGGGAAAATGGCAAAAAGACAAGGAAGTATGGCAACGATTGATGATGCGCTCAATCAAACGATTGTTGTCAACGAAAATCCGATTGCGCCTCCGCCCGATGCAAGTGCGCCTCATGCGGCGCCTGGCGTCAACGCCCCGACACCAGTAACCGGCGAAAAACCGGAGACAAGGGTACTCACCGCCGAGGAAATAGCTGAGGAAAAGAACAAATCCGAGCGGGAAAAGCTCATTGATGAGGCTATTAAGGAGCGGGAAAGACAAGAGCAGGAACGCAAGGATGCATTCAAAGCCAGTGCCAACACCGTTGTTGACAAGACCGGCCAGGTATGGAGAGGTGCTACTGCTCGACTAGGAAGTATCCCGACACCAGGCTCTATCATCCTTCCTTTAGTCGCGTTAGCTGTCTTCTTCTTCATGCTTATTCCGGTCAACGGGCATACCCGATTCGTTTGGCTCTGGCTGGTGCTGACGGGAAATGCGGACATCACCGGTGGTGGAGCGAGCGGGGATTTTGGCAATACTGCCGGAGGGGCAAGCGGAGATTTTGGGACGCCAAGTTATCTCAGTCAGTTTCCGCAGGCTTCGGTGATACCAATTGTGCCAGGTGGCGCGTCTAGCGCAGCCTTAAATGCAGTGCTACAGAGTCAAGGCAATGTGGAGCAACCGGCTAGAAACTCACAAAACGGCTTCCTTGCGCAATTTCCGCAGGCGCAAGTAACGCCTATCAATCCCACATTCTTCACAGGGCCGGAGGACACCGTATGAATGAAGCGGGACAGTGGCTTGGCGCCTGGCTGATCGTAATTGTTGTGGCTATCATGCTTGTGCAAAGCGGTTGGGGTAAGTCGCTTGTCTATTATGGTTTGTGGCTTGCATTAGCTTTTTTACTCGTAACCCATGCAACAGAATTAACCGATATCCTCACCAAAGGAGGAATAATCAAAAATGGAAACAGTTGATAGAACACTTCGTTACCTGTTTGTCTTAGCCTTTGCGCTGATCGTACTGGCTTACTACGCCGGTGCAAACAAACTCTTAGGAACAGCTTTTAAGGGAACAACGGCATTAGATTACGCTGCAACTGGGCGAGATACGAGTGGCAAATTTGCCGGATATCCGACAGGGGGGCCGTAAATGGACTATGCAAGCGAAGAAATAGCCTCTTATGAGTGGCGGCCAAGTATCTATTACCCCAGTCCGGCAAGGCAAGTAACACCGGTTTTCGGACCCTGGGGTATACCCTACAAGATGCTTGGGATAGAGATACAAAATACCAATTTCCAGCACATCGAGGCACCGATACCGCCACAAAAGAGCATTATCACTCATCCAGTCTATGCCATTTATAATGCCGGTCAGTACGCCTTTGGGCAAGCTCCAACGAGCGGCGTGTACACTGGCGTGAGTGATGAGGATTGCACATAAAGGAGGGTAAATGGCTGATCTCAAGGATTTAGGGAAAGACATCTGGCAAAATAAGCCCCTCCTCTATGCGCTTTTAGTCGTAGCGGCCATTGGTGCATACATCCTGTATAGGCGCACGCAATCGCAAAATGCCGTTGATACTGGCATTGCGACCAACGCCGCGCCAGGGGCCAGCGGTACCTACGTCAATGAGGATTTTAGCTACTATGCGCCCTCAACAACGACCTTTGCACCCTTGCCGACACCGCCCGTTGCAACGCAGCCATCAAGTCAGCCGACAGTAGCAGGGCAACCAACAACCGGCCTGCTCGGGCAAAAGGTCAAGATAAGCAAGAAAAACGGGGTGTATGTCTATAAGTTACCTGGCGGTACGAGCGGCTTTCTCTCACAGGTGTTGCCACATGGCGCAACGGATATAGCTCCTGGCGCGCAAGGTCGCTGGTGGTATCACTTGAACGGACTCAAGTACCTGATAACCAGTGGGACGGGGCCAGCGGTCACGAATAATGCAACCGCATAGTGAAGGAAAAAGTAAGTGGCAGCAACTTTAGGCGGGGCAATTGAGGAGCATCTTGGGAGCTATAGCGATATCGGACTCAAATGGGTTCTCATTGGACTCGGTGTAACATTGTTAGCAGTCGCCGTTTTGCCTATCAATCGTTGGGTAAAGTTGGCTGTAGCAGCCTGGGTGATACTTCCATAGGAGGAAAATAGAGATGTCATGGCTTAAAAATCATTGGCTCAAAGCAATCATTTTCGTGCTTATCGCCTGGCTGGTACTCAAGTGGTACTATACCAGCGCAGTCACCAACCAACTCGCGGGGGTATCGGGTAGTTAATGGCAACAATCAGTCAGGTATTTCAAAAGAAGAAACTTTGGGAGTGGTACGCCTCCTCCGTTACCAACAAGTTTGATGGTGCATCGGAAAAGGGCCAGGACTACTCGACGACCTACGGGACACCTGTAGGGGTAGCGGTTGGTGGGAAAATTGTGCGCATTGCCCACAACAATAACGGCATCAATGACGTGGTAGAACTGCAATCTGGCGACGGGGCCGTGTGGCTTTACCAGCACATTACCAGTAGGGTAAGCGTTGGGCAAGTGCTTCAATGTGGCGATATCATCGGGACAGAGAACGGTTTACCACGTGACCAATACAGCACTGGGCCACATATTGAGGTACGTTATTGCCCTCCAGGTCAGTGGAAATCTAGCTTAATTAGCTGGAATGAACACTGGATTAATCCGGCGAGTATCTTTGGAAGCCTCGCCGGACAGACGGCGGGAAGCGTTGCCAGTGGAAGCAACAACCTACTAGGATTTAGTGGAAGTGGACCTTCTGGGTTGCCCACCCTTGCCCAAAACCCACTCAAACCCAACGCAACCGTCACCAGTACATTAGCCTGGCTAGACCGGCAACTGGCAATTACCAACCCGTTTCTTGTCAACCCTCCTCCTTTACAGGTGTTGGGAGCAAGCATTCCCGACCCGATAGGCTACATCCAAGACTTCAGTGTTGTTCTTGCCTACGACGCCCACGCGCTAGTATGGAGAGCGGCCTTTGCTATTTTAGGAGTGTTTATTCTATACAAAGTTGCGTCAACTTTCATTAACTTTGATGCACTTATTGGAGCATATACGGGTAGTGTTGATACATTAGCAATGGGGTTAGCGGTCTAAATGCCTAAGAAACTTGAGCTAAAATTAAAGAGGGAAGCCACCAAAAAGCACCTGACAGGCAAGCGCAAGAACGCTTATGTCTACGGGACTTTGCGTAAAACGGGCTGGAAACCGAAGGGGAAGAAATGACAGCAGCACATTTATTCATACTCAATTTGACCATGTTTATCGCGGGAAGCCTGACATTCCTGCTCAATATGCGCTACTTTCACAGCAAGGGATAGTCATGCAAATTGTTGCAACATTTGACCCGAGTGTGACGACACCGAATACGTTTTCTGTTCCGCAGTCAAGCGCAAGCGGCAAGATGGTTGTCTGGAATGAGAGCAATATCTCTATCCAGCTCAACTTTCAGAACGGCGATACAACCTATGTCCCTGCCTGGACAGCACGCATGTTTTGCGGAAATTACGGCGGCTCGACGGTCACATGGTCGCAACATTCGACACTGGCGTCAAGTGGACCCCCACTTTCTCAGGTAGTTGTCGAAACATTTGCCAGTAACGAATCCATTCCTGGAACGTTTCCCGCAACGCTTTCCAGACAAAGTAATATAGGAAATGTGGTGAATACCGTGGGAGGAACCGCAACCGCCGTCCAGAATGACGGCAATATCGCACCAACAACCATCGTTGAAAGTACTGTATCAGGGGATGCAGGGAGCTCTGTCACCCTCACCAACAGCGGTGTTCTCACGCTAGGTAGCGCAGCCAGGTCAGGAACAATCAAGTTCTTTGACAACTTCGGAGCGGCCCAAAACATCCTGACGCTTGACGGTGCGAACGGTACAATACTGCAAGCTGCAGGGCATTTAGTCGCCTTATCGGTCACCGACCAGAACGGCCAGGTGATCGCACAATTTCTCCTTGGCACGGGCATTTCCATTCTTTCAGGTAAGTTGAATTTTGTACAAGGCTCTATCGCCAGGATAGATGGACAGCATTATACCCCATCTGATACGCTCATTCACACGTATGCGCACAACCTGGGAGCCGTTCCTGACCTGGTTATTCCGACATTTAATGCGACTTCATCGGGCTTTACCGCCAGTGTCAAAAACTTTACAGCATCGAACTTCGACATGATCGCAAGCAACTCAGGTCACTTGATAGACATACTTTTAATCAAATTTTAGGAGGTTTATTATGCCATTCGACGCTTTGTCCAATCCCGATACATTTCGGATAGCAGGGAATATGTCGATATTTCCAGGAACCGTTATCGGAGGGATGCCGCTAGGAAGTGGCACTAACCAGGTGCAACTACTCGGCACTTCATCGGCCGGCATTTCACAAACCATCACTATGACGGGCTCCGGCCGTATTGTACCGGTCTCTTTCACCAACACAAGCACCGTTTCTATTGGACTGACACCGACGCTTTCAACGAGTGTGAGCGACGGCGCGGAGATTACCATTCTGAACATCTCGCCGAGCGGGACTAACCTGGCTATCCCTTCCTCGCTGATGGGGAGCATCAGTCAAGCAGCGGTTGTCACCATTTCTGCTATGAGCGGAGCCAAATTCGTGTACTCTGCTTTGTTGCAAACGTGGCTACTGGCGAGATAAGGAGGCGAGCAAGATGCCTTTTGATGCTCTTACGAATGCGGATAATTTCCGCATTTTAGGAAGCCTCACGGTGGTCGACGACCCAAATGGCAACAGTGGAAATGCCAACATCAAAGGAACACACACCGTTTCCGGCTCTCTTATTGCTGGTTCTGCCCTGCAAGTAGCAGGTTCCGCACTCCTCAATGGAGACGTGAAACAAGGAGCAACTGCGCAATTCATCGCAACTATGCCCGCAGGTTCCGCTACTAACCAGGTGCAATTGCTTGGAACGTCATCGGCTGGTATCAGTCAGACGGTTACTCTGACCGGAAGCGGGCGCATTGTTCCCGTCTCTTTCACGAATACATCGACCGTTTCCATCGGTCTTACTCCGACATTGAGTACCTCAGTGAGCGACGGAACGGAGGTTACTATTCTTAATATCAGTCCTTCGGGAACCAATTTAGCTATCCCCTCTTCATTGATGGGAAGCATTTCACAGGCGAAAGTTGTCACCGTTTCAGGCATGTCCGGCCAACGTTTTGTCTATAGCGCATTGCTGCAAACATGGCTCATTAGTGACTAAGTAACTAGTTAGTTAGAAAAGGCGCTACCACATGAGAGTGTTGTATTACGGTGAAAGTCCGTTTCATGCAACCGGATTCGCACAAGTCAATAAGCATATTCTTGATGGCTTAAGTGAGGTTGCAGACGTAACTTTAGTGGCCACCAGTCACTATAGTGATGATGATTTTTCGTATCTTCCTTACAAGTTAATTGGCTGCGAAGACACGGAGGACATGCGCAATATCGGTAGAATTATACCAGAAATCAAGCATGGAGAGTGGGATATCTTCTTTTATCAGGGAGATATCGGAGCCAATAATGACGTGTTGGATGCGGTAATAGAAGAGACGAATAAGGATAAAAGCAAGTCCTCGATCTTCTATATGCCCGTTGACTGTGATGTTGCAATGGCTCAATCGTTCAATCATTTCGCCAGTTCAACGGTACCAGTGGTCTATACCAACCATGCGAAAAGAGTGATAGAATTCTATCAGCCTGAGTTAAGCAAGTACATTTCTGTCATTCAATTAGGCTGTGAGCCGGATGTATTCTATCCGATAGACAAGCAGGAAGCCCGCAATAGGATATTCGGAGAGAGTTGGCAAGATGCCTTTATCGCGGTCAATGTCAATCGAAATCAAGGACGTAAAGATTTAGCTCGTTGTATGGGAGCATTCCATCTGTTCAATCAGCGGCATGATAACGCTGTCCTGTACATGCATTCTGTGCAAAATGATATAGGCGGGAGTCTCCCTACTCAAGCATTGTTAGCAGGGTGTAACGTGATGAAGTCACCTCCTGAAGTCGCTTTTTCTAATCTTGATTTAACGAAAGCGTGGTCTCGTGAACAACTCAACGACTTATACAATGCTTGTGATGTGCTAGTAAGTACCTCTCATGGTGAAGGCTGGGGACTCGCAACCACTGAAGCTATGGCCGCCGGTATCCCTGTTCTTGTACCAGAAAATACGGCAAATTTAGATATACTGGGGGAAGTGCGCCACCCTCTGACTTCTTGGGATGGTTGGAGTGGCTTTGACCGTGAGAGAGGATGGGCAATAAAAACAGGCGGAGACATTGACCATCAAGTTTTTACCTACCAACACGGCGGCAGTCCGCATGATATCATCCACGCTGAAAGCTTTGTTGAAGGACTTGAGTACATTTATACGCATAAGGAGGAGGTAGCAGAGAAATGCAGAACAGCCAGATCGTGGTGTCTAAAGAATACTTGGAGACACAAAAAAGACGCCTGGAAAGCGCTCGTGAAGACAATCGAGGCAAATCAGGAAGTTGTACTGCTTGGCAGATAAACGAGCATTATCTCTACATCCAGATGCCGTATGGCTGGTTGATATTGAATGCTCATGACCCAACGATGATCTCGAATATTCACGAAAATCTCTTTGAGCTGACGCTTCTTGCACCCTTCGCTCAAGGCATGGTCATTGATGTTGGGGCGAATGTCGGGACACATTCCCTGGCATTTGCCGGTACTGCTAAGCGAGTATATGCCATTGAGCCTCACCCTCAAACGTACTTGCATCTCTGCGCAAACATACTTCTTAATCAAGCCTGGAACATTGAACCGATCAATTGCGCAGTAGGAGACGAAGACGGACCGCAAATTATATCGGACATTGATGCTACCCGCCCCGCTACTCCGATGGGTGCAAGGGTGGGCGCCGGTACTACTCCTATCCGTATGGCACGCCTGGACAGCTTAAATCTTAACGCTGATTTTATGAAGATTGACGTTGAAGGATACGAGTTGGAGGTACTCAAGGGTGCAAGACACACCCTCATGAGGTGTGATCTGGCAGTGTACATTGAGATACACCATCATGAGTTGGTGCAAGAAATCAATGACTTTATGTCAAGTTTAGGGTATCAAAACACGCCTATTTTGGAGAATAGGTACTATGATAATACGACGCTATTGACTGAAGGATACATGTATTGGAAGGGAGAACGTATCAAATGGGTGACAGCCGACGAGCCCTCATTACCGGAATTACCGGCCAGGATGGAAGCTACCTCTCTGAGTTCCTCCTAGAAAAAGGCTATGAAGTCTATGGCCTGGTGCGTCGTATTTCCTCTCCAAGTGTGGAAAGACTAGCGCATATCCAAAATCAGATCACCTTTTTGACGGGGGATTTACTCGATATAACATCTCTTACTCATGCCATCGGGAGGGCGCGTCCACATGAAATTTATAACCTGGCGGCGCAGTCGCACGTCGGGGAAAGTTTCAAGCAGCCCGTAGCGACAGCCGAATACAACGGCTTAGGGGTACTCCGTTTGTTAGAGGCGATACGCCTAAGTCAAGCCGATATCCGCCTCTATCAAGCGAGTAGCAGTGAAATGTTTGGCAATG
>WNGR01002428.1_pt1 | contig 20467 bp, 18 predicted proteins | sample 5407581 | NCBI WGS metagenome assembly WNGR01 (sample SAMN13153383, study PRJNA577476) | soil metagenome | isolation source: 80 cm soil or saprolite under Garry oak tree replicate 2 | place: USA:California | collected 2016-06-15
AGCCCGGTCGTGCTCACCCAGGACACGAAGCGGTCGAGGATGGCGTCGGGAGCGAGGCGCTCGCTGCCCGCCGGCAGCTGGGCCGAGAGCGTGGAGAGAGGGGCGGTCGGCATCGCGGCTAGAGGTACCGCGCTGGCGACGAAAAGCGAAGGACGGCCGAGGTGGGGGTCGCGGTCCGGTCGCGGTCGCGGTCGGGGTCGGGGTCGGGGTCGGGGTCGGGGTCGGGTGGTTTGCTCCCTCGCCCCGCGCAGCGGGGAGGGTCTGGGAGAGGGGCGGATTCCGCGGCCGGGGGTCGGGGGCTCCCGGCTTTGCAGGCTCGCGCCAGCCGGAGGCTGGCACTGCGCCTGCCATCCCAGGTTCGCTCACTCGCGTGGAACCGTGGCGTTCATGGCCGTCGTCTCCTCGCCGCTTTGCGAAAGGAGCCGCCGGCCATGAACGACACGCTGTTCCCTCAGGTTTCCAGCTCTTCCACCTCCTCGTCTTGCTCTGTCTCTCCCGCCCTCCCACATCACAGGTTGCTCGCCTACGGCGTCGCGGTGGAACTCCTCCTCACGGTTCGTCGCGCCTCGGTCCGCGACGCCAAGCTGCGCGACGAGGCGCTCCGCTCCGCGAAAAGCGCTTGCCTCAATTGCGCGGAGGGCGCCGGAAGGGTCACGCGCGGTGACAAGGCGCGCGCTTTCGCGGTCGCCCGCGCCGAGGCCACCGAGGCTGCCGCGGCGGTGGAGATCGCGGCGCTTTGCGGCGATGCAAGCGCCGCGAGCGCGACCGAGGTTGCGCGGCTCGCCGGCCGCCTCGTGGCGATGCTCACCCCGCTCGTGCGGTGAGGAGCACCCGCAGCGTGCGCTGCACGCGCCGTATCGGACCTTCGATGCGGCCGCTCAACGGCTGGGCGTGGGTCCTCTGTCAGCGGGACGTTGGTTCTGCTGTCACCGCTCAGAGTTCTGGAATCTGCCCCGTTCCATTGACGGGCTCCTGTGTGGCGGGCTCGATGCGACTGGGTTCAGCCTGCGCGCACTGGCTTCGGGTCGTAGCGCGACAGACCGGGGATCCCAAAGTGCATCGCCCTGAAGGCGCGGATTCCCAGGCGCTCGCACGCCCCTCGTCGAGAGTGGCTTGTCCGCTCAACGCGAGAATGCACCGGCGGGAGAGTGCTGGTCGGCTTCGCCCTTCAGCAGTGCGTTCTCGCAGCGCGAGGAAGCCCAGACGCCGTAGGCGAGCGAGGCCGCAGCGACAGCGGCCGGAATGTAAGGCGCAACGGAGAACTGACACCTCGAATCGCTCGGATGGCTACCGCACTCCGCCACCGCCCTGTTGAAGCCGACTGCAACAGAACCTCCCAAAACGAGGCCGGCAGCAGCGACGCCGTCGATTACGAGCGGGATCCTCGAACTGCACTGTTGGGTGCCTGTGCCTGGATCGACTGACGGGCTGGGACGAACCACCAGAAGTGAGCACCCGCTCGTCAGCGACAGTGCCGCACACAAGACCGCCATGCACGGCAGGGCACAAGTCCATCTGCGCACCTCGGGAGACGCCATGGTTCGGAAGGTTAGCAGGCCCAGCGACGATCGGCGCCTACGACCCTTCGTCAGCACGACGAGCGACGCCCTGACGACGCCCCGTTCCGTTGACGGGTTGGTGTGGAGCGCCCGGACGCGGCGCGCGGGGACGTTCAGAGTTCCTCGGGCACGCGGCGCGACCGTGCGCAGCTCGCCGACATCGGCGCTGCATGGAGCCTAGAGTGCGCGGATGGACCGGTGGGCACGTCATTCAAAGTCGCGCGCCACGCGCCGATCCCCTACGCTCTCGGTGCATGGTGGCTCTCGCACTGACCCTACAGCTCTTCGGCTTGCCCTCTCCGCGGCCGCTCCACCTCGCGCCCACGCTCACCCTCGCGGCCGGGCCGGAGCTCGATCCGTGGGTGGCGGGCTCGATGCCGACGCGCGCAGCCCCGGTCCCGGCTCTGGATCCATACGCGGGCACGAGCCGCTCGGCCGAATGGGCGCTGGCGTCGCTGGGCGTGCTCACAGCGGAATTCGCCAGTGCCGTACTCCTCGGCGCGATGCTGAGTGGCGCGTCGCGAGACACCGACGGCATACCCAAAGCATCCGCCGGGACGGTCTTCGTCTGGCTCGCGGCAACGGCGCTCGCGATCCCGACGGGCGCCGCCTTGGGCGCGATGCTGGCCGCGAACCCGGAAGCGGGAGGGAGCTTCGGGCAGGCGTTCGTCTTCTCATTGCTGGCGGAGTTGGGCGGGGTGGCGGCGTGCGCCGCCGCCTTCGTCGCGAACCCCTGGCTCGGCTTGGCGGTCGCGGTGGGGTGGCAGTTCGGGGTAATCCCGTGGGCGGCTTCCCGCGGGATGCACTCGAACGCTCGCCCCGAGAGCGCCGCCTCCACGGCAAACAGCGGCGGGTGGGCGCCAACAGCGCTGGCCTGGAATATCTAGACCGCTCCCGCCGACGCACCGCCCGATGAGACCGACCATCCGCCGGGCCGTCGCTGGACTCTCGTGAGGATGTCCGGCTGCTCGTTCGCGAAGGTACGACCGCCGCAATCGCCGCCGGTCGACGCAAGCACGGAACTCTCTTGCACAGAGGCCCGCGGCCCCGCCGCTTGCGGGATGGGAGGGGTCGGGTCGGGGTCCCGGTCGAACTCCGCCGGTAAAGTTTGTCGCCAGGGCGCGCCCGATGGACAATCCCTCGGTGCCGCTCGCCGCGCTCCTCCTGGCCGCCACGCTCGCCGCGCCGGTCCCGGCGCCGGCCGCTCCGGCCTTTCACCTCGACGCGGTGCCGGTGGGTGTCCACCTGGAGGTGGTCGCCGAGCCAGCGGCGCCGAGCCCCCCGCTGCGCTGGCGCTCCGACGCCGCCGGGCGGGTCGGGGTGGCGGAGGACGTCCGCCTGCAGGCGACGGTGCGGATCGCGCCCGCCGGCCCCGGTGCGTTCGCGCTCACCTTCTCCGTCGTCTGGCGCGTCGCGGCGCAGGTGGAGCGCGAGGCCATCCGGCTGGTCTTGCCCGGCCCCGGGCGCGCGGTCGGACGCGACCTCGAGCTCAGCGCGCTGCATGCGCCGCTCAGGGTCGATCGCGGCACGCCCATCGTGGCCGCCACCCGCGAGCTGGTCGTGCTGGGCGAGGAGGGCTTCCTCGCCGCGCGCTACGCGCCCGTGCGCGACGCGCTCGAGGTGGACCTCGTCCTCGACGACGCCGGCGCGCATCCCTTCGCCGTCTACCCGAGCTGTCTGCCTTCCCTGCCTGGCCTGGCCGAGGGCACCGCCGTTCCCTTCGCGGCGCTGGAGCACAAGAAGTTCCTCGGGCGCACCTCGCGCCGCGCCGGGGAGCGGGTCGAGGCGCACGCGACGCTGGTCCTGCTCGCGCCGGCAGCGGCCGCGCTGCCGGTCGTCCCGGAGCGCTGGCCAGCCGGGGCGCGGGCGGCCGTCGTCTTCACCGACCACGCCGATCGCACCGACCCGGTCGCGCTGCGGGCGCTCCTCTACGGCTCGTCGGCGGTGCCGGCCGGTGCGCCCGCGGCGGCCGGCGGCTTCCTGGGTCACGGCGTCCGCCTCACGAAGAGCTTCTTCGTGCGCGCCCACCGGGGTGGCCTCCAGACCGACCCGGAGGCGCACGCGCTCGCGGTGGCCCTGCGCGCGGCGGGCTCGGAGGTGGCGAGCCACTCCATCAGCGGTGGGCCGGACGATCGCGCGGCGGTGGTGGCGGGCCTGCCGGCGCTGCAGGCGCTCGGGGTGGTCACCTGGATCGATCACCAGCCCTACACGAACTGCGAGGCCTTCTCGAGCGAGGGCTGGCGCACCGAGGGGCGCTACGGCATTCGCGACCTGCTCGCACTGGCGGGGATCCGCTGGGTGTGGGAGGCGGGCGACGTGGGCGGCTTCCGCTCGGTCGCGCTGGTGGACCTCTTCTCGGCGGGCCCGCCGGGTGCGCCAGCGCCGCCCATCTATCCCCTCCCGATGGACCCGCGGCTGTGGGTCTTCGACTCGACCATGTTCTACGCCCCGCCGCGCGAGCTCGCGGCGGCCCTCTCCGACGCGGCGCTCGAGAAGCTCGAGGCGCGGCGCGGCCTCTTCGTCGGGCACACCTATCTGTCCGCGTCGCGGCGGACCACCACCCGCCCCGAGCACCTGGCGCGACTGGTGGTCCGGGAGGACGGCGGCGCGCTCGTCCTCGACCCGGAGCTCGATCAGGCCCTCGCGCGCATCGGGCGGCATGTGCGCGCCGGCCGGCTCGCCTCGCTCACCTGGGCAGAGGCGGGCGACCGGCTGCGCGCGCTCGCCGAGGTGCACGTCGCCTACCTGCCCGACGGCAGCGCGCGCGTCGAGAACCGCGGCGCAGCGCCACTCCTCGGCCTCACGCTGGCGGTGCCGGCCGAGGTGGACCTTCAGATTGCGGGCGCGGCGGTGGCGGGCCGCTCCGCCGAACGCGGCCGCACGCGCGCCTGGCTCGATCTCGCCCCGGGCGGCGCCGCGCTCGTGCGCGCCACGCGCGGCGGGGCGCCGTCGCCCTTCCTCGTCCCGCGCGCCGGCGCTACCCTGAGGCCATGAGCGTCCGCTCGCTCCGCCAGGAGGACGTGGCCCTGCTCGCGCCGGCGCTGGCGGAGCTGCCGCTCATGACGCGTTACGGGCGGAGCGCAGCGCGCATCGCGGAGGATCTCGCGGCGGCGCTCACCCGCGGCGATGGGCTCCTCGCCTGGGAGGTGGCGGGCGTGGCGCGCGGACTCGCCTGGTTCCTGCGCGAGGGCACCTTCGGGATGGGCGGCTACCTGAGGCTCATCGCGCTCGCCGAAGGGGCGCAGGGTGGGGGCGCCGGCGCGGCGCTCCTCGCCGCCTACGAGGCGGAGGTCGCGCGCGCCAGCCGGCACGCCTTCCTGCTCGTGTCGGACTTCAACACGCCGGCCCAGCGCTTCTACGAGAAGCACGGCTACGCGCGGGTCGGGGCGCTGCCGGGGCTGGTGCTGCCGGAGATCGCCGAGCTGGTGTACTGGAAGCGCTTGCGGTGAAGCGGCCGAGGGGAGGGCCTACCGCGGGTCCTTGGACTTGCGGCGCCACTCCTGGATGGAGGGGCGCGTCCAGATCGTCTCGGCGTAGGCCTTGATGCGGGCCGGGACCGGGTCGCCGTTCGCGACGAGCCGCTCCAGCATCATGGCGAGGTCGGCGTCGGCGATGGTGAAGCCGCCGAAGAGGTTGCTGCCGCCCTGGGGCAGGAGCGCCTCGGCCGCCTGCACCACCCGCCCGGCCGCTGCCTGCCCGGCGGCGGTGAGCGGCTTCACGGGCTCCTTCCCGAAAACGCTCGAGGTCGGCCGCTCCTCGCGGAGCGCCATGAGATCGCTCCGCAACCAGGCCTGGACCTGCCGCGCTCGGGCGCGCTCGAAGGGTTGCTCCGGGTACAGGCGCGGGTGCCCCGGCGGCGGGAACAGCTCCTCCAGGTACTCATCGATGGCGGACGACTCGGCCAGCCAGCGCTCGCCGTGTTGCAGGGATGGCACGCGGCCCGTCACCGAGCGCGCCGCATAGTCGCCGCGGCGGTGCTCCCCGCCGTCGAGGTCGAAGGTGCGCAGCTCGAACGGGATGCCCTTCTCCTTCAGCGCGACCCAGCACGAGAAGACGTACGGACTGTAGAAGTTCTTGTCTCCCCACAGCACCAGCTTCGCGTCCGCCATGTGTGCTCCCTTCCGCTAGAAGCTCCGCCCGACGATGGTCTTCACGACGAGCTGCTGGTCGGTGGGCCCGCTGATCCCGCCGCCGACCGCCAGGTTCACTTCCCACCCCGAGCTGGGCCGCCCGTAGGCTTCGACGAGGTCCAGCACGCCGAAGAGGTAATGCGACTGCTCGCGCGCGGGCGAGAGATCGTCGATGAAGCCCAGCTCGGCGTAGTACTCCGCTCCCACCGCGAAGCCGAGCTGCGTATTAACCGCCACCTTGGCGGCGGGCTCGAAGACGGGACGGAAGGCGTCCTTTCCTGAGAGCGCGTACCCGATGATCGGGTTCACGTCCAGGAGGAGCCACTTGTCCTGCCATCCCAGGAAGGGGCGGAGCTCGTTCGCCCACTGGTCCTGTTCTAGCTCCTTCACCACCCGACCCACCTCGACGTTCAGGCCGAGGAAGAAGTTCTGACCGAGGAGCTTCGGCGCGACGAGCTTCACGCGCAGCTTGCTGCCGGCGTACTGGAAGCCATGCGCCGGAGCGTCGTACATTTGCAAATACGCCCCGAGCTCGAGCCAGCTCGTCACGCCGAAGGCCGGCTCGAGCGTGAAGCGGGCGGTGTGCCAGGGCGGGATCTCCCGCGGGTAGGCGGGCGTGCGGGAGCCGCGGGCGGTGAAGTTCGAATGTAGCTCCACCCCGAAGTGCCCCGGCTCGTTGATCTCGGCCTCGTAGACCTGGATCTCGAAGCGATCGATGGCAGCCGCGGGGAAGGAGGCGGCGCAGGCGATGGCGGCGAAGAGGGGTCGTGCCCGCATGATGAGAGCCCCGCGCCGCCCCGCCAGCGCCCGACGTTCACTTCTTGATGTCGAGCAGCTCCACCTCGAATACGAGCGTCGCGCCTCCGGGGATGGTGGGCGGGCGGCCCTCGTCGCCGTACGCGATCGCCGACGGGCAGACGAGCTTGGCCTTGCCCCCGACCTTCAGCTTCGCGACGCCCTCGGTCCAGCACTTGATGACCTGGTTGAGCGGGAACTCCGCCGGCTGCCCGCGCTTCACGGAGCTGTCGAAGACCTTTCCATCGGTGAGGGTGCCGGTGTAGTGCACCTTGACCGTGTCGGTCTCCTTCGGCTGCGCGCCCGTGCCCTCCGCGATGGGCACGAAGATGAGTCCGGAGGCCGTCTTCTGGGCCCCCTTCTCCTTGGCCGCCTTCTCGAGGAAGTCCTTCGACTTCTCCTTCTGCTTCTCGGCGGTCACCTTCATGCGCGCCTGCGCGAGCTGGTTGATCTTCTGCTGGTAGGCCTCGGGATCGACGGCCGGCTTCTTGCCAGCGCCCACGTCCTCCAGGCCGCGCTTCACCATCGCGAACTCGGCCGGGCTCAGGTTGAAGACCTCCAGCTGCCGCGCGACGACGGCGCCGATGGCGTAGAGCGTCTTCTGATCGTCGGTCTGCGGGGCCTGGGCCCGAGCGCCGGTGGCGAGCGAGATCGCGAGGGCGGAGAGGATGAGCCTGAGCATGGAGGTTCCTTTCGGGATCGTCCGGCTGGGAGGTCCAGGACGCACGGAGAGTGTTCTAGGCGACCGCTCATCATGCGCCGATGACGCCGCGGTCGCAACGAAAACGGCTCATTCTTCGAGCGTGGAAACGTCGCCTTCCGGCAACCCCTGCGCCCGCGCCTTGAGCAGGCGCCGCATGATCTTGCCAGAGCGCGTCTTCGGCAGGACGTCGACGAAGGTCACCTTCTCCGGTCGGACGATGGGTCCGAGGTGCGCCGCCACGTGGGCCTTCACCTCGTCCTCCAGCTCCGGCGAGGGCTTGAAGCCTTGCCGCAGCAGGCAGTAGCAGTGGATGGCCTGCCCCTTCACCTCGTGGGGCAAGCCGATGACGGCGGCCTCCGCGATCGCGGGGTGCGAGACGAGCGCGCTCTCGATCTCGGCCGTGCCGAGGCGGTAGCCCGACACCTTGATGACGTCGTCGGTCCGGCCGATGATCCAGAAGTAGCCGTCCTTGTCGCGCTTGGCCGCGTCACCGGCGGTGTACTTGCCGGGGTACCGCGTCCAGTACTGTGTCACCATCCGCTCCGGGTCCTTGAAGATGGTGGTCATCATGGCAGGCCAGGGACGCTTCAGGACCAGGAAGCCCTCCTCGCCCTCCGGCACCGCCTTGCCGGCCTCGTCGAGGATCTCGGCATCCTGCCCGAAGAACGGCCGGGAGGCCGACCCCGGCTTGAGCGGCATGGCCGGGGTGGGCGTGATCATGAACATGCCCGTCTCGGTCTGCCACCAGGTGTCCATGATCGGGCAGCGGCCCTTCCCGATGACGCGGTGGTACCACTTCCACGCCTCGGGGTTGATCGGCTCGCCCACCGAGCCGAGCAGCCGCAGGGTCGACAGATCGTGTCGGCCCGGCCAGCTCTCGCCGAAGCGCATCAGCCCGCGGATGGCGGTGGGCGCCGTGTAGAGGATGGTGATGCCGTACTTCTCGACGAGGTGCCACCAGCGGTTCGGGTACGGGTAGGACGGTGCGCCCTCGTACATGAACGTCGTCGCGCCGCAGAGGAGCGGCCCGTAGACGATGTAGCTGTGCCCGGTCACCCAGCCCGGATCCGCGGCGCACCAGTAGCGGTCCTCGTCCTTGATGTCGAAGACGTACTTGAGCGTGGCGTAGATGCCGACCATGTAGCCGCCGTGGGCGTGGACGATGCCCTTCGGCGTGCCGGTCGTACCCGAGGTGTAGAGGACGAAGAGCGGGTCCGAGCTGTCCATCACCTCCGTCGGGCACGTCCCGGAGGCGAGCGGCAGCTTCATGAGATCGTGGTACCAGTAGTCGCGGCCCGCCTCCATCTTCACCTCGTGGTGGGTGCGCTGGACGACGATCACCGTCTCGACGGTCGGCGCGCGCCGCACGGCCTCGTCGACCGTCTTCTTGAGCTCCACCACCTTGCCGTTCATGAACCCGCCGTCGGCGGTGATGATCACCTTCGACTCGGAGTCCTCGATGCGGCCTTGCAGCGCGTCCGTGCTGAACCCGCCGTACACGACGGAGTGGATGGCGCCGATCTTGGCGGTCGCCAGCATCGCGATGACGATCTCGGGGATGCGCGGCATGTAGATGGTGACGCGGTCCCCACGCTTCACGCCCATCGCCTTCAGCACGTTGGCGAACTTCGACACGTCACGGTTGAGCGCGAAGTACGAGTAGGTGCGGACGTCGCCCTTCTCTCCCACCCACACCAGCGAGAGCTTGTTCTTGCGCCAGGTCTTCTGGTGGCGGTCGAGGCAGTTCTGGACGATGTTGGTCTTGCCGCCCGCGAACCACTTGAAGAACGGCTTGTTGGAGTCGTCGAGCGCCTTGTCCCACTTCTTCGTCCATTCGAGCTCCGCGGCCTCGGCGGCCCAGAAGCCCTCCAGGTCGGCGTGGGCCCGGCGCGCCATCCCCTCCCAGTCCTTGACGCGTGCGTTCGCCACCACCTCGGCGGATGGGTAGAAGACTTCGCCTTCCAGGACCGGGCGCTTGTCACTCATCGGCAGAGCTCCTTGGGTAAAAAAGTAGGTGAGACCTAGCTAGAGAGCATCCCGGCATGGAGTCAATGGTGAACTGGGCACCGGATGGGGTCGCCGCCACTGCGGCCCGCGGGTTATTCTCCTCCCGCCTTGATCCGTCCCGCTCCCCTCCGCCGAGGCGACGTCGTGCGCGTGGTGGCGCCCTCGGGTCCCGTCGACCCGGAGAACCTGCGAGCGGGCGTGGAGGTGCTGCGCCGTTTCGGGCTGGAGGTGCGGCTCCGCGCGGACGTGGTCGCCCGGCAAGGCTACCTGGCGGGCGATGACGAGCGGCGGCTCGCGGAGTGGCGCGAAGCGTCAGCCGATCGCGAGGCGCGGGCCCTGTTCTGCGCGCGCGGTGGGTACGGCGCGATGCGCATCCTGGACCGGATCGATCCAACGCCGCTCCTCGAACCGGCGAAATGGGTGGTCGGGTTCTCCGACGTGACGGCGCTCCACGGCCTGCTGAACCGCGCCGGGCTCGTGACCTTGCACGCGCCGCTCGTCACTACGCTCGGTCGCGCCACCCCGGCCGCGGTCGAGCACCTGCGCGCGCTGCTCTTCGGCGAACGACAGCCCTCGCCCGGCGCTGCCGTGCCTGCGCCCGGCGAGGGCTGCCTCGGGTCGGGGGTGATCCGGCCCGGCCGCGCCTCGGGCGTCCTGCTGGGGGGCTCCCTCACGCTCCTCGCCCACCTGTGCGGCACGCGCTTCCTCCCCTCGCTGCGCGGCGCCGTGCTGTTCCTGGAGGACGTGGGCGAGAAGCCCTACCGCCTCGACCGCTACCTGACCCAGCTCCGCCTGGCCGGGGCGCTGGAGGGGATCGGCGCCGTGTGCGTCGGACACCTCACCTCCTGCGACGCCGATGGCCGGACCGGCGCCGAGGTCATGCGCGAGCTCGTCAGCGCGCTCGGCGTGCCGGCCATCGAGGGGGTGGCCGCTGGCCACGGCGACGACAACCTGGCATTGCCGCTGGGCTCGGCGGTGACGGTGATCGCGCCCGGTCCGGGCGGGGGCCCACCGCGCCTGCTCTTCGACGCATCGGCGGTGGCGTGACGGCGCCTCGCCTGCCGCAGCTCACCGGCTTGCTCGACGCCGCGGCGCGCGAAGGCGTCGCGCCGGCGCTGGCGGCCGAGGTGCGCCTCCGCGGCGCGGTCGTCCACCGGAGCCACCACGGTCAGGCGCAGCGCCTCCCCGCCGCGCGGCCGCTCGGGGCGGACGATCTCTTCGACGTCGCCTCGCTGACGAAGGTGATGGCGACGGCGTCCCTGGCCGCCCTCCTCGTCGACGCGGGCGCGCTCGAGCTCGATCTTCCGGCCGCCCGCCTCTTGCCCGAGCTCGGCCCCGACCATCGCGGGATCACCCTCCGTCACCTGCTCGCTCACGCGAGCGGGCTCCCCGCCTGGCGGCCGCTCCACGCGGCCGGGCGCGGCAGCGCCGCGCTCATCGCCGCGGCGGCGGCGACCCCGCTCGAGGCCGCGCCGGGCACTCGCGCCCTCTACTCGGACCTGGGCTTCATCCTCGTGGGCGCGGCGCTGGAGCGGGCAGTGGGCGCGCCGCTCGACGCGCTCTTCGCGGCGCGCATCTCGGGCCCGCTGGGGCTCGGCGACACCTTCTTCCTGCGCCAGGGCGACCCGGTCAGCGCCACGCGGCGCGCGCGGCACCGGTTCGCGGCGGCCCGGGCCACGACCGAGCGCGGCGTGCTCGTGGGCGAGGTGGACGACGACAACGCCTTCGCCATGGGCGGGGTGGCGGGCCACGCCGGCCTCTTCTCCAGCGCCTCCGAGGTGGCGGCGCTGGGCCAGGCCTGGCTGGACGCGCTGGCCGGCCGCTCGCGCTGGCTCTCCGCCGCGACCGCCGCCCGCTTCGTCGCCCGCGACTCGACGCCCGGGACCGAGCGCGCGCTCGGCTGGGACACGCCGTCCGCGCAGGGCTCGTCGCTCGGTACCCGCCTCGGCCGCGGCCGCCGCGGTGCGGTGGGCCACCTCGGCTTCACCGGCTGCTCGCTCTGGCTCGACCTGGACCGCGAGCTCGCCTGCGCGCTCCTCACGAACCACGTCCACCCCGACGGCCCGGACAAGCCGCGCCTGAAGGCTTTGCGGGTTCGGTTCCACGATGCGGTCGCGGCGGAGCTGGGGTTCTAGGTCGGGGTCGCTGGCGAGGGAACGAGTTCCATGGACTACACGGGCGTGAAGCGCATCCATCTCATCGGCGTGGCCGGCACCGGCATGGGAAGCTTCGCCGGCATGCTCAAGGCGGCCGGCTATCAGGTGACGGGCTCGGACGAGAACGTCTACCCCCCCATGTCCACCCAGCTCGCGCGCTGGGGCATCGACGTGATGACGCCCTACGCCCCGGAGAACCTCCAGCGCGCCCGGCCCGACCTGGTCGTGGTGGGGAACGTGGTCCGGATGGTGAACGTGGAGGCGACGGCGATGCGCGAGCAAGGCCTCCGCCACGTCTCCTTTCCACAGGCCCTGGGCGATCTCTTCCTCGCGCCACGCCACGGGGTGGTGGTGGTCGGCACGCACGGGAAGACCACCGCCACCGCCATGATGGGCGCGCTCCTCCATCACGCCGGACGCGATCCGTCCTTCCTGGTGGGCGGGGTGGCGCGCGACTTCGAGTCGAACTTCCGCCTCGGCGACGGCCCTCACTTCGTCGTGGAGGGGGACGAGTACGACACGGCCTACTTCGACAAGGGCCCCAAGTTCCTCCACTACCACCCGCGCACCGCCATCTTCACGAGCTGCGAGCTCGACCACGCCGACATCTACCGCGACGAGGCGCACTACGAGAGCGCGTTCGAGCGGTTCACCGACCTCCTGCCGGCGGACGGGTTCCTGGCCGCTTGCGCCGCCTATCCGAGCGTGCTGCGCATCGCGAAGCGCGCCCGCTGCGAGGTGGAGACGTACGGGGTGGGGACGGAGGCGGACTGGGAGGCGCGCCGCCTCGAGCTCGCGCCGGACGGCGCGCGCTTCGACCTCGTCCGCGGCGGCCGCGCGCTCGTGCGGGCGAGGCTGGCGGTCGGCGGGGCGCACAACGTCGAGAACGCGCTCGGCGTGGCAGCCGCCGCGACCCGCCTCGGCCTCGCGCCGGAGGAGATCGCGGCGGGGTTCGCGGCTTTCCGTGGCGTGAAGCGGCGCCAGGAGGTGCGCGGGACGGCGGGCGGGGTGACGGTCATCGACGACTTCGCCCACCACCCCACCGCGGTCGCGAAGACGTTGCAGGCCATCCGCGGGACGTTCCCGCAGGGTCGCCTCATTGCCTGCTTCGAGCCGCGCTCGAACACGAGCCGCCGGAACCTCCACCAGCAGGAGTACGTGTCGGCCTGGCCCTGCGCGGGCGAGGTCTTCATCCTCCGACCCGCCCCGACCGACCGCGTCCCGGAGAGCGAGCGCCTCGACGTCGATCGGCTCGCGCGCGAGATCGCCGTCCAGGGCCCGCCCGCCCACGCCTGCGCGACGGTCGACGAGATGGTGTCCGGCGTGGTGGCGAGGGCGCGGCCCGGCGACGTGGTGGTGGCGATGTCGAACGGAGCCTTCGGGGGCATCTGGGACAAGCTGCTGGCGGGCTTGGGGGCCTAGAGGAATAGAAGAGGGCCCCGGCCTTTCGGCCAGGGCCCCCGGTCACTTCTCACCTCGAGCGGGCTACGGACCGCTGTGGCAGGACTGGCACATCCCGTTCTTCCGGATGTCCTCGTGCTTGTGCTTCGACAGGAAGCTGCTCGGGTGGATGTTGACGCCTGCGATGCCGCCCACGCGATGGCAGTTCACGCAGATCGCGGCCGGACCCTGGTCGTGGCAGCCGGCGCAGCCGATGATGTTCTGGCGGGCGGCGTTGCCGTGGAACTCGGCGCCCTTGGAGGTGTCGTTGGCCCAGCCGATGGGGTGCGGGTCACGCGGGTTCCCACCGTTGAGGCGGGTGCGGAACGAGATGTTCTGCTCGGTGTGACAGCTGTCGCAGAAGAAGCTGCCGTGGCACTTGCGGCAGCTGGCCGGGTCGGCCGCGGCCTCCATCTGGTGGCGTGACACGAAGTCACCGCGGTGGATGAAGTCGGACTCGACGCGCTCCGGGAAGCGGATCTCGGGGCGGACCGGCACCGTCGCGTTCGCGTGGCAATTCGCGCAGTAGGACTGGTCGTGGCACTGAGCGCAGGCATCGGCACCGTTCTTCGCCACGTTGCGGTGCTCGCGGACCCAGTTCCCCTGGTGCGACAGGGAGGCGATCGCCTCGATGGGCTTCAGCGGGTACTGGCGCAGGCTGACGTGGCAGGGCGAGCACTTCGCCTGCGCGACCTCCTGCTGGTGGTAGTGGCAGGCGGTGCAGCTCTGCATCGGCGGGGCGATGTCGCGCGCCGGCCCGACCTCGGGCAGCTCCTTGTGGCAGCTCGTGCAGGCCTGATTCACTTCCTTGGTCTTGATGCGCTTCAGGTGGTCCTGGTGGTTGAACGTGATCTGGTAGTCGCGCGAGCGCGGCTGCCCGAGCGCGGCAGCGGCGGCGGCGGCCTTGCGGGTCGCCTCGTCGGTGGGCTTCCCGATGTCAGGGTGGCACTCCTCGCACTTCACCACCGAGGGCAGCTTCGACTCGCCCAGCTTCGCCGCCTTGGGGATGCCGGTGTGGCAGTCGACGCAGTCGAACCCGCCGTGCTTCTCGTGGGGGAACAAGCTCGCGCGCGGCTGCTCGTGCGTGTCGCTCGGGACGGGGCGGGTGTTCTTGCAGCCGGTGGCAAGCCCGCTGGCGAGGGCGGCCACGGCGAACAGGCGGAGGGCGTTCATCACCGCACCTCCCGCACCAGGTAGGTCTGGTCGTAGACGAGCTTGGCCATGATGTCGAAGTGATGCTCCAGGTACGGCGTGGATCCGACCGTGCCGGCCACCGTGGCGCGCCAGCCGCGCCACAGCTGGTAGGCGAGCGTCCCGGTCGCGGTGAGCGAACGCGAGGTCGCGTTCACGTCCCGGTCGTAGAAGTAACCGATGAGGTCGAGGGTGGTGGTGATGGCGGAGGTGAAATTGCGCGCGCCGAAGAGCCGGACCTGCTTGTAGCCGTTGTCGATGTCGTCGTTGGCGTTGCGCAGGATCCCGAGCTCGGCGCCGACGGTGTTCGCCGGTCCCGCCGGGTGGTAGGTGCCCTTCAGGCGGCCCCAGTGCCCGTGTCCACCCTCTTCGATGAGGAGGTGGTAGTCGGCGTCGATGCCGAGGTTCTTCACGCCGCCGAAGTGGATCGCGCCGCCCACGTCGTTGCGCTTGTCGGCGGCGAACACGGCCAGGATGGAGTTCCGGGGCAGGAACAGGTCGGGCTCCACGTGCCGGTAGTCGAGGGTGACGTCGAGGTGCTTCACCGGGAAGACCTGGGCGGCCACCGCGGCCTCGCCCAGCCGGCTCTCGTAGAGGCTCCAGAAGCCGGAGCCGGAGAAGACGACCAGCCGGTGCGGGGTGAGGCGGAAGTCGACGCCCACGTCCTGGCGAGCCGGGTCACCGTGGTCGGTCGCCATCGCGATGGAGGCGCCCACGTCGACGAGGCCGGGGTATCGCCAGAAGGCGCGGCCACCGGCGGTGAAGGTGGCGGCGATGTTCCCCACCACTTCTTGCCCGCCGCGGGTGGTGAAGCGCGGCGCGACCGGCGAGCCGGCGTAGCCGGAGAGCCCGAAGTTGGCCGGAAGCAGCGCCTGGGCCGAGACGCCGTCCAGCTGGACCATGCGCGCCACGCCGTCGGCGACGAGCTGGCGGCCGAGGCGGAGCGAGACGTCGTGGTTCAGGAAGTCGGCGCGGATGAAGCCGACGTTGACGTCGCCGGTGTAGCGCTTGTCGATCTGCGCGCCGTTCTGCCAGAAGCGCTTGTCGCCGAGGTCGATCGATCCCCAGGTCGAGAGCGCCACCTCGAAGTCGGCGTAGCGCGTGTGCAGGTCGCTCGCCGCCAGGTCCAGGATCTCGTACAGCGGGACGGCGGTGATCGTGCTGGCGGCGTCCCCAGCGGCGGGCAGGCGGAAGTCCTGCCGCCCGAGCAGCATGGTGGTGGAGCTCGCCTGCACGGTGTCGGCGCGGGCGGTGCTCGCGAGCGCGAGCCCAGCAGCGCACACGGCCCAACGCAGCCGGTGATTTGTCATCGGTCCTGTCCTCGCAGGTTCCTGAAAGCGTCGATGCGGCCGGTCATGTGGCGGCCCTCGTGGACGGTGGCGTTTCCGTAGAAGGGAGACGGGCAGGGCCGATAGTTCTCGACCGCTGGCCCTGTCTGAATCGGTTTCGTCATCCTGCTCCGGTGACCAGGGACCGCGGCGCTGCCGAAGCGAGCGGTCGGTCCGACTGGGCGGGTCAGACGATGGCACAGCACGTCAGGGGCGTGGTTGATGACAGTCAACTGACGGCGCGTTTCCCCACGAATTCTGGGGACGTGACCCATGGGTTGGCGTTACCATGGCCCACGTGACGCACTGCTCTCCAGGTCCAGTGATCTCGGCCCTCTCTGGGGCGTTCGCGCTCGTCTTGCTCGCCAGCGCCGGGTGCGCCACTCCCCGCACTTCGGAGGGGAAGTCGAGCGATGTGGGACGGGTGCTCTCGCTCTCCGCGCCCGACCTCGCCGGCGGGGAGATCGACGTCGGCGCGCAGCGAGGACGCGTACGCATCGTCGATTTCTGGGCGACGTGGTGCGAGCCGTGCAAAGAGGCGCTGCCTGCGCTCGATGCGCTGGCGCGCGACCTCGCTCCGCGCGGCCTGGCCGTCTATGCGGTGTCGATCGACGCAGACCGGGCGCAGCTCGCGCGCTTCCTGGCGGAGCGGCCGATCGCGGTCACCGTGCTCTGGGACGAGGGCGCGGTCCGCGTGAGCGGCTTCCACGTCAAGTACATGCCCATCACGCTCCTCGTCGACCGGGCCGGGGTCATCCGGCACGTCCACCAGGGCTGGGAGCCCGGTCAGGCGGAGCTGCAGCGGCGCCAGGTCGAGGCGCTGCTGGCGGAGGGGCCCCCGTCCGTTCGCGCACCGTGAAGTGGCAGCGTTCGCGCTCGCCCGCGATCGCCTCGGCGCGCCCCTCCTCGGGGGGGCGCTTCGGCCAGAACGCCATCTCGTCGGCTTCCCAGGCGTAGGGCGCGCCGCCGAGCAGCACGCGGCCCTCGCTGACGGCGTCGGTCGCGGCGAGGAGCGGCAGCGGCGCGAGATCGCGGATGAGTGCTTCGAAGCGGCCCTGCCGGGCGGCGTCGACGAAGGCGAAGTGGTGCCGCGCCGTGAAGGAGGTGTGGAAATGCGCCGGCCGGAAGACCACTCCTGCCAGATCGAGCCGGCGCGCCATGGCGGCGAGCAGCTCGCCGAGCTCGCGCGCCAGCCCGAGCCCGGGCACCTCCTGGCCGGGCAGCCGCGGCCGCAGCGCGCTGAACTGGGCGCGGGGGTGGCGGAGCGACATCCAGTGGACGTAGAGCACCTCGGTGCCCTGGACGCGCCGGCGCTCGAGCACGAGCTCGATGAGCAGGTGCTCCACCCCACCCGACTCCCCCATGACCCGGAGCCGCTCGCCCGTGCCGTCGCGGTCGAGCGCCACCCGGAACGATGCGTAGCCGAGGCGCTGCAGGTGACGGAGCAGGCCGTAGCGGTGCAGGGCGTGCTCCAGGCCGGCCGCCGTGTAGTAGCCGAGGAAGAGCCGCTGCCCGGCGCGGTAGCGGTCGAGCCCGAGCGCCTCCTCCAGATCGGCTGCCGTGAACTCGGTCTCGCCGAGGTCCTCCGTGGAGAGCTCGGCGAAGATGCCGTGGAAGCGTCGGCTGAGCGGGTCATAGCCGGGTGGGATGGGGGCGAGCGAGCGCGTGGCGAGGACCATGCCGGTGCCGGCCAGCACCCGCCACGCGTCGCGGCTGTAGCCGCCCGCCGGGAGCCACACCGAAGGCACCCCCTCGAGGGCGCGCGCGACGGCGGCGTCGCGGCGGCGCGCGCCGGCGAGCGTGAGGGCGAGCCGGCCGAAGCGGTCGCCGGCGAGCACGTCCCCGCCGGCCAGCACGAAGGCGAGGGCCGGCCGCGGCATCCGGCAGAGCAACCCCGAGAGCGCCGACAGGTAGTGCTCGTCGCCCGTGCCCTCGCGGAGGACCGTCTCGTCGACGAGCGGCAACGGCCCCCAGTCCGATCCCGAGAGCGAGCCGATCCAGGCCGACGGGTCGTGCGCCAGGCACGCGGCGACGCCGTCCGGCGGGTGCGCGTCGAGGTCGAGCACCACCACCCGCCCGCCGAAGCCTGCCTTGCGCAAGGCCGCCAGCGCGACCGCCACGTCGTTCACCGGGCAGAACCCGCCCGCCGAGCCGGGCCCGGCGTGGTGGAAGCCGCCCTGCAGGTTCAGGGTGGGCCCGCGGCGCCGGAGCGCCTCGCGCGCCGCTTCGAGCGTGCCCCCGACGGAGAGGCGGACCGTCTCCATGAGCTCGTCCACCGGGACATCGCTGGGATCGACGGCGAAGATCCGCGCCAGCGTCTCCGGGCGGCCGAGTGACTCGAGGAGCTCCAGCGTGTGGACGCGGTCGAGGTCCTCGTAGGCGACGCGATGGGGAGCGCGCACCGAGGCGCGAGGCAGCGCGCGGCTCTCGATGAGCCACCAGGCGGCGTAGTCGGCGCGGCGCGGCTCGATCCCGGCCGACGCCCGCACGCCGGTCATGGGCAGCCGATACGCCGGCGAGTACCACACCGGCAGCTCCCGCCGGGTGAGCCGGTTGCGGAGCTGGTGGAGGAGGCGCGGTGGCACGACGTTCGCCGATCAGCTCCGCGCCGGCGTGCCCGGCCCCGGCCCCTTCTCCGCGACCCTCTGCCCGGAGGTCGGAGAGGGAGGAAGGGACCGCGACCGCGACCGCACCAGCAGCCATCCGAGCAAGGTCTCGAACGCGATCCAGGCCACCGCGAACCACGCCGCGTAGATGAGACGGGTGAGCGCCGCCGAGCAGCGCGCGTACTGCTCGTCGAAGGTGGTCGCCACGCTCGTGAACAGGGGCATGGCGCGGACGGTGTAGCCCACGATGAAGATCAGGAACACGGTCCGCACCACCGCGAGCGCCTTGTACATGGCGCCCATTCTAGCGCGCGCCTATCTTCCGCGGGGGAGCGTAATGTCCGAGGGAAGCGAGCTGAAGGGGGTCTGCGCCGAGGCGGCGCGCCGCGGCGGGGCGGTGCTGCGCGAGGCGTTCGGCCTCCCACGGACCATCTCCTACAAGGGTGGCATCGATCTCGTCACCGACGCCGATCACGCCAGCGAGGCGGTGCTCCTCGAGTTCCTGCGCAGGGGCTACCCGGACGCGGCGGTGCTGGCGGAGGAGTCGGGCGCGTCGGGCGAGGCCTCCGGGCGGCTCCGCTTCATCATCGACCCGCTCGACGGCACCACGAACTACGCCCATGGCCTGCCGCACTTCGCGGTGAACGTCGGCGTGGCCGACGAGCGCGGCCTCCTCGCCGGCGCGACCTACGATCCCCTGCGCGACGAGCTCTTCCTGGCGGCGCGAGGGGAGGGCGCCACCCTGGGCGGAGCACCCATCGCGGTCTCGCACGGCGCCGAGCTGCGGCGCGCGCTCCTCTGCACGGGGTTCCCCTACGACATCCACCAGAGCCCCGAGCTGCCGCTGCGGATCTTCGCCGCGTACCTGCGCCGCGCCCGCGCCATCCGGCGGATGGGCAGCGCAGCCCTCGACCTCGCCTACGTCGCGTGCGGCCGCTACGACGGCTTCTGGGAGATGAAGCTCAAGCCGTGGGATCTCGCCCCAGGCATCCTGCTCGTGCGCGAGGCCGGCGGCCTCGTGAGCGACTTCGCCGGCGGCGATACGATGCTCCAGTCGGGCAGCATCTGCGCCGCCAACCGGCCGCTTCACCCCGAGCTCATGGCGGTGCTGGCCGAGGTGCGCGCGAGCGGGGGGTGAGCGCCCCGCGCTCGAACGGCAGCCGCAGCACCGAGCGCGGATCGACGTACAGGTCGCCGACGCGCACGCCCCAGTGCAGGTGCGGCCCGCTGGCGCGCCCGCTGGCCCCCACCTGCCCTAGCCGTTCGCCGCGCCCCACCACCTGTCCTTCCCGCACCCGGATGCGCGAGAGGTGGAAGTAGGTGGTGTAGAGCCCCGCCCCGTGCCAGAGCACCACGCTCTTCCCCGAGGCCCAGGCGTCGCGCACCAGCACCACCCGCCCGGCCTGGGCGGCGCCGACCGGCGCGCCCACCTTCCCGGCCAGGTCGAGCCCGTAGTGCTGCGAGGGCCTGACGGCGTTGAACGTGCGCTGCTCGCCGTAGCCGGCGGTGACGCGCGCTCGGCGGGGCCAGGCGAGGCGGCCGCGGAAGAGCGGTGGCGAGGGCGGCTGGGAGAAGGCGAGGGCGAAGGCCGCGCGGTCCTCGGCGATGCGCCGCTCGACCTCCGGCGTGGGCGGCTCGACGTAGCGCTGCTGCACCTCGAGCGCCCGGTGCGGAAAGGTGGGCGCCTCCACGACCAGCGTGCCGCCGATCACCCCGGCTGCGCCTCCTTCACCCAAGGTCACCTCGATCGGCAGGGGCCCCGGCGGCGTCTCGACCGGCAGGCCCGCCAGCGCGGCGTGACCGCCCGCGACGGGAAAGAAGGAGAGCGTCCGTCCCGCCACGGTGGCGCTGGGCGGCCGCGCCGCGCCGCGGACCACGACGAGCACCGCGTCCCCCGGGTGAGCGCGCGGCGGGTCGAGCGCGAGGGTCGGCGTGCTGACGGCGAGGGCCGGAGTGGTGGCAAGGGCGAGGGCGAGCAGGGCGGCCGGCACGGCCTCATCTTAGCCGCCGGATGGCCGGATCGTGAGCCTGCGCCATGCCCCGCTCGCGGCCCGGCTTCCCTGGCTCACGTGGCAGCCGTCCGATCCCGATCCGGAGAGCTGCGCCAGCATCGCGGCCTGGACGGCCCGGACCGGTGTTCCGAATGTGCTCCCGCCGATCTCTCGACGCTCAACCCTGCCGATGCTCACCAGACGCGGATGCGCCAGCTGCCCGCCTCGCGGACGAGGTCCTCGTGGACGACGGTGGAGACCGGCGTCGTGCGGCCGACCTTCGGCAGCGGGCCGAACACGAGCTGCACGTCGGCGGTCGTGCGGTCGCCCTGCTGCGCGACCGACAGGACGCGCCAGCTCTGGAGGGGCGACGCCTCCTTGCGGTGGCGCACGTACTCCTCGCGCGTCACCTTGCCGTGGTAGGCGGCATCGTAGCAATCGTAGGTCGCGGAGTACTCCTGGCGCGCTGCGGTACCGAAGTACCGATCGAGCAGCGCGCGAGGAGTGTCGTCGCCGCGACAGGCCGTCACGGCGAGCGCCGCGGCAGCGGTAAGAAGAGAG
>WNGR01002503.1_pt1 | contig 20461 bp, 18 predicted proteins | sample 5407581 | NCBI WGS metagenome assembly WNGR01 (sample SAMN13153383, study PRJNA577476) | soil metagenome | isolation source: 80 cm soil or saprolite under Garry oak tree replicate 2 | place: USA:California | collected 2016-06-15
AGCCCGATGAGGAGCGCGGTCACGACCAGCGTGAGCCAGCCGCCCTCCCTGAACTTCTCGATCACGTTCACCGTCAGGATGGAGACGCAGAGGACGAGGCCGATGAGGTGGATGACGATGTGGCTCCGCCAGTCGGGGTACTTCGCGCGCTCGCGGAACCAGTAACGCACCATCCCCGACTCCGACAGCGAGAAGGTCAGGAAGACGTTGATCGAGTACATGAGCACGAGGGTGCTCGTGTCACCTCGCGTGTAGAGTAGCGTGCCGGCCGACGCCGCCGAGATGAGCAGGATGCCGTCCTGCATCGAGAGCCGATCGGAGAGCTGTCCGAAACGGTGCGGCAGCCATGAGTCGTTCGCCATGTTCGACATGACGCGCGGGCCGTCGATGAAGCCGGCCTGCGCCGCCACGAAGAGGAGCGCGGTCTCGGCCGCCAGCGTGAGCCAGATGAAGAGCTGGCCTGCCTTGCCCCAGCCGCCGGCGAAGGCCTCCACGAGCACCGCGTTCATCGTCTTGCCCTCGACCGGCCGGGCATGGACGAGGAGGTAGCACAGCGTGATCCCGCCAGCGGTGAGCGCAAGCGAGAGGGCCATGTAGAGCATGGTCTTCTTGCCCGTCTGGACCTTGGGCTCGCGCATGATCTGGAGACCGTTCGACACGGCCTCGATGCCGGTGTAGGTGCCGGCGCCCATCGAGTAGGCGCGGATGAAGAGAGCGGCCAAGCCTCCGACGCCCAGCGTGGCGAGGCCGTTGCGATACCCGGCGTGGACCTCATGGGCGACCTGCGGCAGCTCCCCCCCGCGCCCGATGATGACGCCCAGGAGCAGGATGGCGTGGGTGATGAGGAACACCACGAAGATGGGAGCGAGGATGGTCACCGACTCCTTGACCCCACGGAGGTTCAGCACCATGAGGGCGGCGATGGCGACGAACTCGAGCGACAGCTTCCAGACATGCCAGCTGGGCGGAAGGAAGCTGAAGGTGGCGTCCGCGGCAGCGGCGACGGAGACCGAGACGGTGAGGACGTAGTCGACGAGCAGGGCCGAGCCCGAGACCACACCGAAGCGGGGTCCGAGCAGCTTCGTCGCCACGACGTATCCGCCGCCGCCGAAGGGGAAGTGCTCGATGATGCGGGAATAGGCGTAGGAGATGATGAAGACCGTGAAGGCGATCGCGAGCGCCAGCCCGATCGCCAAGAACTGATGCTGGCCGAGTGCACGGAAAGACTCCTCGGGGCCGTATGCCGACGAGGACAGCCCGTCGGCGCCCAGCCCTACCCAGGCCAAGAACGCGATGAGCGAGATGTGGTGGTACGTCTTCGGGTCGAAGACGTCGCGCGGCGCGCCCAGGATCTTCCGGCGGAGGCTGGCGAATGTCATGAGCCTTGCGAAACCTCATCGTGCGAGTGAGGCTCGCCTGGCTGCAGCGGGTGTGCCCTCCAAGGGTCGAAACGCAAGCACGCAGAATTGTTCGACTAGCATGCATCTTCGGCCGGGCGCGGACCGGTCGAGGATGCACCGTGCACGATCGCGGGGAGGGTGATCCTTGCGAGCCGCAATGGGGCACCCGATGGAAGGGCGCTCTCACCGGGCGACTACGGAACGGTCAGAGCCGCCTGTACCCGGGATGGACACCGGGCGTCAGGCCCTGCTCCTCCGCCAGCATGGCGGACCGGTATGCACGGCAAGCGCCAGCCGACTGTCCCAAGCAGCGCCGCGCCAAGAGCTCCCGAACCTTGCATTTCGCAAGCGCAGAAGCGGGCGTTCATGCAGCTTGCGATCTCGGCCCTCGGCGAGCGCCTTCGCTGACCGGCGATCCGACCTTCCGCGTGGCACGCGTCATGCTCCACGAGGGCGCATGAAACTCGCGCTCCATGGTGGCTTCCCGCCGCCGCCTGGCAGCGCCCGCGGCCGCACCCGCCGACACCCCTACGCGGGATGGCTGGTTCCGGCGCTCGCGATCGTCGCCATGCTCATCGCGCTCGGCTGGGGCCGACCCTCGGAGCGGCGGGGCCTCCACGCCCTGCCCGACGAGCAGCGGCGCGTGCTCCTCTCGCGCACGGTGGACGATCTTCGGCAGTTCTGCGGTGAAGGCCGACCCGAGGCGCTCGCGGGCCACTGCCGTGAGCTCGCCTCGTTCGCCGCGCAGTTCGACGAGTGCGCCGGCGAATGCGCGGCGCTCGCCCATCACCAGCTCGCGCCCGTCCCCACGCGGTGATGCACCGCCACGGCGACCCTCAGTGCGTGACTGCGGTGGACCCGGCGTCCTCGGCCGCGATCCGGCCGAAAGCGGACCAGTCGAGGTCGCCGTAGCCCCGGGCGAGCGCGGCGATCATGCGATCGTGGACCAAGCTCGCGAGCGGAAGCGGGACCTGGTGGCGATCCCCGCTCTGCAGGAACAGGCGATTGTCCTTCACGCCGAGCGGAAGGCGGAAGCCCGGGGGCGAGAACCGGGCCTCGAGGAGCGCGCGGCCGTACGTCTTGTAGGCCGGCGCCGAGAAGAGCGACTCGGTGAGGATCTGAAGGAAGGCCTCCCGGTCCACGCCCGCCTTTCCCACGAGCGCGAAGGCCTCGGCGAGCGCCTCGATGGCCGCCGTCAGCATGAAGTTGCCGGCGAGCTTCACCAGGTTCGCCTGGGCCGGCTCCGCCCCGAGGGTGAACACCCGCTGCGCAAACGCGTCGAGTAGCGGGCGGGCCCGCTCGAGCGCCTGAGCCGGGCCCGCCGCGACGACGAAGAGCTTGCCGGCGGCTGCGGCGTCCGGTCGCCCGAACACGGGCGCCGAGAGGAGGACCTGGCCGGCCTCGGAGTGCACCTTCGCGAGACCCTCGACCGTGTCGGGTGCGAGCGTGCTCGCCGAGACGTGCAGCCCACCAGGCGGTAGCCCGGCCCGGATTCCGTCCGGCCCTCGGGTGACCTCCTCGACGGCCTGATCGTCGGCGAGCATCGAGACGACCACCCCCACCCGCGCCGCCTCGGCGGGCGTCGCGCCGACCGACGCGCCTTCGCCCCGGAGCGCCTCCGCCCGGCTCCGCGTCCGGTTCCAGACCGTCACCTCGTGGCCCGCGCGGAGCAGCGCGGTCGCCATTGCCCGACCCATCCCTCCCAGCCCGACGAACCCCGTGCGCATGCCGTCCTCCTCGAAGAGTCTCCGCCCAAGGGTAAGTCGTGCCGTTCCGCCGGCGCGCTGCCCGACGCGAGCGCGCCGCCGAGCGATCGCCCGGATGGCCCCATTGCCGGACGGCTCCACGAGCCGTTGCCCCCTCCATCGACCGTCCCCATCGTCAGCATCGCGTGTGGATCGTCCGGCTGGCGCTGCGGAGGCCTTACACCGTCGCGACGCTCTGCATCGCGATCGCGATCTTCGGCGCGTTGAGCCTCGCCCGGCTCCGGGTCGACGTCCTCCCGCCGGTCGACATCCCGGTCGTCGTCATCGTCTGGAACTACCCGGGCCTCACCGCGGAGGAGATGGAGAAGCGCGTCATCTATCTGACCGAGCGCGCGCTCTCCACGACCGTCAACGACATCGAGCGCATCGAGTCCCAGTCCGTCGACAGCACGGGCGTGGTCAAGGTCTACTTCCAGCCGGATACGGAGATCGCCGGTGCGCTCGCGCAGGTGAGCGCCCTTTGCCAGACGATCCTCCGGGCGATGCCCCCCGGCATCACCCCGCCCGCCATCCTCCAGTTCAACGCCAGCAACGTGCCGGTGGCGCAGCTGACGGTCTCGGGTCCCGGGGTCGGCGAACAGGACCTCTACGACTACGGGCTCAACTTCCTCCGGCTGAGGCTGTTCACCATCCAGGGGCTCTCGACCCCGGCGCCCTACGGGGGTCGCCAGAAGCAGGTCATGGTCGACGTCGACCTGCCGCGGCTCGCCGCGTCGGGGTTGTCCCCCCAGGACGTCGTGAACGCGGTGACCGGGCAGAACGTGATCCTGCCGGCGGGGAGCGCTCGCCTCGGCGCGACCGAGTACGACGTCGAGCTGAACGCGAGCCCGCTGGACATCACGCAGTTCGACGACTTGCCGCTCCGGGAGGTGGGGGGTCGGCTCATCCGCCTGGGGGACGTCGCCCACGTCCACCAGGGCTATGCGGTGCAGACCAACGTGGTCCACGTGGACGGGCGCCGCGCGACCTACCTCTCGGTGCTGCGCAAGGCGGGGTCGAGCACGCTCGCCGTCGTGGACGCCGTGCGCGAGCTCTTGCCTTCCCTGCGGGAGGCGGCGCCGCGCGGGATCGAGCTCAAGGTCGACTTCGATCAGAGCACGTTCGTCAGGGCGGCCGTGAGGGAGGTGCTGCGCGAGGGCCTCCTGGCGGCGGCGCTCGTCTCCCTCATGATCCTGTTCTTCCTCGGCAGCTGGCGGAGCACGCTCGTGGTGTGCAGCTCCATCCCGATCGCGATCCTGGTCGCGATCGTCGGGCTGTTCCTCGTCGGGGACACGCTCAATCTGATGACGCTCGGCGGGCTCGCGCTCGCCATCGGCATGCTGGTGGACGACGCCACGGTCGAGGTGGAGAACATCCACCGCAACATGCAGGTCCCCGGCGAGGACGGGCGGCCTCGCCACCTCTCGCGCGTCGTGCTCGACAGCGCGCAGCAGATCGCCGTCCCCGCCCTGGCAGCCACCCTCACCATCTGCATCGTGTTCTTCCCTGTCGTGCTGCTCACCGGGCCGGCGCGATTCCTCTTCCGGCCCTTGGCGCTGGCGGTGGTCCTGGCGATGCTGGCGTCCTACTTGCTCTCCCGCACGCTCGTGCCCTCGCTCGCGCGCAAGCTGCTCGAGCCCGTCCACGAGCGGCACGCGTCCACGGAGGGATCGGGCGGGGGCCATGCGGAAGGACGAGCGGCGCGCTTCGACCGCTGGCGGGATCGCCACTTCGATCGCCTCCGCGGGGTGTATGACGCGGCGCTCGCGGCCGTGCTGGCGCACCGCGGCCGCGTCGGGCTCACGGTGGTGGTGCTCGCCACGTCCGGCGTGCTGCTGGTCCGGGTGGTGGGGCTCGACTTCTTCCCGGCGGTCGACACCGGGCAGATGCGGCTGCACTACCGCGCGCCGCCCGGCACGCGCATCGAGCTCACCGAGCAGCGGGTGATGGCGATCGAGCAGGCGATCCGCGAGCTGGGCGCCGGCGACGTGGAGAGCATCGTCGACACGATCGGGATCCCGACCTTCTACAACCTTGGGTTCGTGCAGACGAGCAACGCCGGCGGAGAGGACGCGGAGATCCGCGTCTCGCTCCGCCCAGGCCACGCCCCGACGGCGGGGCTCATGGAGCGGCTGCGGACCGAGCTGCCCGGCCGCTTCGTCGGCGCGTCCTTCTGGTTCGAGCCCGCGGACGTGGTGACGCAGGTGCTCTCCTTCGGGCTCCCGGCGCAGCTGGAGGTCCAGCTGCTGGCGCGGGACGCGCCCGCCGCGCTCGCCGCCGCGCAGCGGGTCGCCGCCGCGGTGCGCCGGATCCCGGGCGCGGTCGACACGCGCATCGCGCAGGTGTTCGACCGACCCGCGCTGGGGGTCGACGTCGACCGCCAGCAGGCGGTCGCGCTCGGGTTGACGGAGCGCGACGTGGCCTCGAGCCTGCTCACCTCGCTCTCCTCGAGCACGCTGACCGCGCCGAGCTTCTGGGTGGACCCGAAGACCGGCGTCAACTACACGGTGGCCGTCCAGACCCCGCCGGAGCGGCTCCGCGACACGGGCGACCTGCTCGCGACGCCGCTCTCGACGGGCTCGAGCTCGGCCTCCGGCGGTGCCACGTCCACGCCGCCCTCCTCCGGTGCGGCCGCCGCGCCCTACCTGGGCGCCATCTCCGTCCTCCGGCCCACGACGAGCCGCGCCTACATCGCGCACCGCACCGTTCAGCCCATCATCGAGGTGCAGCTCGCGGCGCAGGGGCGCGACCTCGGGGCCGTCGCCTCCGAGCTGCAGCGGGCGCTGGACGGCATGCAGCTCCCGAACGGCGTCACGGCGCGGCTCGCCGGGCAGAGCGAGAGCATGTTCACCGCGTTCGGCCGACTCGGGCTCGGGCTCATCCTCGCGGTGGCGCTCGTGTACCTGCTCCTGGTCGTGCTGTTCCAGTCCTGGACGGACCCCTTCATCATCGTCGTCGCCGTCCCGGGCGCGCTGGTGGGGATCCTGTGGATGCTGGCCATCAGCGGGACGACGCTCAACGTCGAGTCGTTCATGGGCGCCATCATGGCGGTCGGCATCGCGACCTCGAACAGCATCCTGCTGGTGTCCTTCGCGAACGACTACCGCGCGGCCGCGGCGCGCGATCCCGGCCCCCTCGAGGCGATCCGGGCGGCGGGGAGGACCCGGCTGCGTCCGGTCCTGATGACGGCCCTCGCCATGATCCTCGGCATGCTCCCGATGGCGCTCGCGCTCGGCGAGGGCGGCGAGCAGAACGCCCCCCTCGGCCGAGCGGTCATCGGCGGGCTCCTGGCCGCGACCTTCACGACGCTGTTCCTCGTGCCGCTCGCGTACACGCTCCTGCGCCGCCGCCCTCCGACGAAGCACGAGCTCGACGTGACCTTCGCGCGCGAGCTCGGCGAGCTCGACTCCCTCCCAGCGGCGCCGGCGAGGTCGTGACATGTCGAATGCGCGGCGCAGGCTCACGCTGGTCCTCGTCGCGGTGGCGATCGTGGCCGCGCTCGGCGTGGCCGCGCTGACGCTGCGCCGTGCCCGGCGCGAGTCAGCCCAGCGCGACGCGCGCGCGCAGGTCGCCAACGAGGGTCCGAAGGTCTTCGTGACGTCCGTCGCGCTTGCGCCACCCACGCGCCTGGTCACCCTCCCCGGTGACGTGCGCGCGTTCTGGCAGACGATCCTCTACGCCAAGGTCGCCGGGTACGTGCGCGACCTCCCGGTCGACAAGGGTGACCGCGTCCGCCGCGGCCAGGTGCTGGCGCACATCGAGTCGCCGGAGACGGATCACCAGGTCGCGGAGGCGCAGGCGACCGTCCGGGTGCGCCGGCGGGCGGCGGCGCGCCAGCGGGAGCTGGCGCCGAATGGCGCGGCGAGCCAGCAGGAGCTCGACCAGGCCATCTCCGACCTCGGGGTGGCGGAGAACGAGCTGCGGCGGCTCAAGGCCCTCCAGGAGTATGAGATCCTGCGCGCCCCCTTCGACGGGATCGTCACCGCGCGCTTCGTCGATCCGGGCGCGCTGCTCTCGGCGTCGGCCACCGGGCAGCCCGTGGTCGAGGTGTCGTCCCCGGATCGCGTCCGCGTCCTCGTGTACGTGGGTCAGGACGCGGCCTCCTTCGTGCGCCTCGGCGACCGCGCCGAGCTCACCATCGATCAGCTGCCGGGCGTGCGCGTCGCCGCGACGGTCCGGCGGATCGCCGACGCCCTCGACCCCCGCAGCCGCACGATGCTCGTGGAGGCCTGGCCGGAGGAGGGAGCCATCCGGCTCGCCGCTGGCACCTTCGCGCACGTCACGCTGCACCTGAGCGCCCCGCCGCTTCCGATCGTGCCCGCGGAGGCCATCGTCGCGCGGGGCGAGCAGCTGGCCGTGGCCCTGGTCAAGGATCGGCGGGTCCACTACGTCCCCGTCGAGCTCGGCTTGAACGATGGCCGTTCGGTGCAGGTCCGGAGCGGCGTCTCCGCCGGAGACGTGATCGCGCTCTCACCGCCGTCCGATCTCGCCGAAGGTGCCCCGATCCAGCCGAACGAGCGGCAGGCAGACGATGGGTCGCAGCGGGCTGGGGGGGCGCGGAGCGCACGGACGCCGCCTCGCTGAGCCCCACCCCGTCGCACGCACGCTCGCCGCCGCGCACCGCCGTCCCCAAGTTGTAGCGGCGGCGCGACGAGGCGGGGCGCTACGCAGGGCTCCGGCGCCGCCGCGCGCCGAGCGTCCTCCCCTCGCCGGCCTGCCTCGGCTCGCGCGCCGCGGCGAGCAGCCGCTCCTTGCGCTCCGCACCCCAGCGATACCCTCCCGCGTCGCCCGTGCCACGCACGACCCGGTGGCATGGGACGAGGAGCGCCACCCGGTTCGCCGCGCAGGCGCGTGCCACGGCGCGCGCGCCGGTGGGGCAGCCGATCCGCGCCGCGACCTCCGCATAGCTCCGGGTCTCGCCGCGCGGGATGTCGCGCAGCGCCCGCCAGACGCGGAGCTGGAAGGCGGTCCCGCGCAGATCGAGCGGCACCGCCGCGCCCGCTCCGGCCGTCGCCGCCGCGATCTCGCGGGTCCAGGCCTCGGCGGCGCCTTCGTCGTGGACGAGCTCGGCGCGAGGAAACTCGCGCCCGAGCTCCGCCGCGAGGATCGCGTCGTCGTCGCCCAGCTCGACGGCGCAGACGCCGCGCGCGGTCGTCGCCACCAGCAGCCGGCCGACGTCCGTCGGAACGACGGCGTACCGGATCTGCTCGCCTCGACCGCCACGGCGGTACGCGGCGGGGGTCATCCCGAGCCCGGCCCGCGCGCCCTCGTAGAGGGCCCGGCTGGACCCGTAACCCGCGGCGTAGGTCGCCTCCCCCACCGACGCTCCCCCGCGGATGCGCGCCTTCCAGCGCGCGAGCCGCCGCTGCTGCTGGAACGCGCGAGGCGAGAGCCCGAGCGCGCGCGTGAACGCTCGCTGGAGGTGGGCGGGCGAGAGCCCGACGGCTGCCCCGAGGTCGCGGAGCGTGACGTTCTCCTCGAGGTGCGCTTCGAGGAAGACCACCGCGCGCTCGACCGCCCCGCCCGCCGCAACCGGCTCGGCGCCGCAGCGCGCACAGCGCCGGTACCCCGCTCGCACCGCCCGCTGCACGTCCGGGAAGATCTCGACGTTCTCGCGGAGTGGCCGGCGCGAGGCACACGACGGCCGACAGACGACGCCGGTGGTCCGGACGGCATAGACGAACCGCCCGTCGAGCCGCGCATCGCGCGCCACGATCGCCGCCCAGGCGGTCCGCTGGTCGATCTGCGAGGTCCGGTCCATCTCAGGCGCTCCGTTCCTCGGCGGTCGCGGGGAGCGCTCGCGCGCGCGGCTTCACGAGCCCGGTCACGAGCGCGGTGCCCACGAGGATGATGCAGGCGCCTGCCAACGTCCTGGCGGAGAGGGGCTCGCCGAGGACGAGCCCGCCCCACACGAGCGCGAACGGCGGGATGAGGAAGGTGACCGCGATGGCGCGCGCTGGACCGACGTGCGCGATGAGGCGGAAGTAGAGGACGTAGGCGAAGGTGGTGCAGACCACGCCCAACGCGACGACCGCTCCCCAGACGCGACCGGGGATCGCGTGGGTGGGCCAGAGCAAGAGCGCGGCGGGCGCGAGGAGGATGCTCGCCGCGAGCTGGCTGCCCGCGGCGACCGCGAGCGGGTCGACTCCGGCGAGCCGCTTCTTCGTGTAGCTCGCCGCGAGGCCGTAGCTCGCGGTCGCCCCCATGGCCGCGACCACGGCCAGCCCAGCGCCCCCCGCCTTGAACGAAGCGCTCCCCCACATCAGGAAGACGACTCCGCCGAACCCGACCACCAGGCCGAGCACGCGCGCCGGCGTGAGCCGGTCCTCGAGCCAGACGTGCGCGACGATGGCGCCCCAGAGCGGGCTCGTCGCGTTCAAGATCGCCGCGAGACCGGCCGTCACGTACAGCGTCGCATAAGCGAGGAGGCAGAACGGCAGCGCCGAGTTGATGGCTCCGACCACCGCCACCGGGAGGACGCGGCCGCGCAGCGCCCCGCCGCGACGGGCGAGCACCGCGGCCGGAACGAGGCAGACGGCCGCGATGCCCACCCGGAGGAACATGAGCGGAACGGGCCCCAGCTCCGGTCCGGCGACCCGCATGAACAGGAAGCTCGCCCCCCAGATGGCGGCGAGCACGACCAGCTCCACCACGTCGCGCGGCTTCATGGCCTGATGGATACCAGGGCGAGCGGCGCCGCTCCATCCGCCGCTTGCGCCCCAATTCGCTTGCAGATCCTACCCGGGCGGTGTCCCGCGAGGAATCGCGCCGCTGGCTTGCTTCAGCGCTCCGCCTGCGAGTGGCGGCTGACGTTGCGCAACGGCGAGCGGGTCAGCACGTTTGATCCGAGCCCCCGCACGTCCATGCCGGGGGCTCGGTGAGCGGGCAGGGAGGGAGCCCTGGCTCGGACGAAGTAGGGCGTCGATGAGGACGTCGTGCTCGGGTCGATTCCCGGGCTTCCCCAGGTGCACCTGCACACAAGGTCCTCGCCGACAAGACCGGCGAGGACTTTCTCGGCCTACTCGTCCTTCTTGATCTGCTCCGCCAGGTAGTTCTGGAGGCCGGCCTGCTGGATGAGCGTGAGCTGCGCCTCGAGCCAGTTCGCGTGCTCCTCCTCGTCCTCGAGCACGTCCTCCAGGAGGTCGGCCGTGCCGTTGTCGCCCTCCGCGCGGCAGAGCTCGATCCCGCGGTTCAGCACCGGGATGGCGGCCGCCTCCAGGGCGAGATCCACCTTCAGCTGCTCGTCCACCGTCTGCCCGATGTTGACCTTGCCGAGCCGTTGCACGTTGGGCAAGCCCTCGAGGTAGAGGATCCGCTCGATCACCTTGTCGGCGTGCTTCATCTCGTCGATCGACTCGGCGCGCACCTTGTGCCAGAGCCGGTCATACCCCCAGTTCTCGCACATGCGGGCGTGGAGGAAGTACTGGTTTATCGCGGTGAGCTCGTTGGTGAGGACCTCGTTCAGGAGATCGATGACCTTCTGGCTGCCTTTCATGTGGGGTCCTTTCGAGAGTGGCGGAGCAGGCGGAGGGTTGAGCTTAGCTGCCGCCGCTCCGGATGGCACTCGCGCGAAGAGCACCCAACTAGGTCGAGGACTAGGTCGAGGACGCGCACCGGGTGCACCGACCGTAAAGCTCCATCCGGTGGTGCGTGAGCTGGAAGCCGTGCCGCTGGGCGATCTGAGCCTGGAGCGCCTCCAGGCGGTCGTCCTCGAACTCGAAGATGTCGCCACAGCTCGTGCAGATCATGTGATCGTGGTGCGTCCCCTCGCGGATGGGCTCGTAGCGCGTCTGTCCATCGCCGAAGTGGCGCGGGGCGGCGAGGCCACAGTCCGTCAGGAGCTTCAGGGCGCGGTAGACGGTGGTGTAACCCACGGTGGGAGCGCGATCGCGGACGCTCGCCGTGAGCTCCTCCACCGAGACGTGCCCTCGCGTCGCCAGGAAGACCTCGATGACGACGTCCCGGGCCCGCGAATGCTTGAGCCCGGCGCGGGCGAGGTGGGCGGCGACGCGGGCCCTGGCCTGGTCGTGCGGGTCGCGTGCGTCTCGCGGGTGGGTGGGATCGCGCTTCGTCTTCATCTGGGGGCTGCCCCGATCGCCTCGCTCCTGACGACGTCTTCCAGTATCAGACGTCCATGCCCGAAGGTCCAGAGATCGAGACCGAGCCTCTGCACGAGGCCATCCACGAGGAGCTGGAGAGGGAGGGTGGCTCCTTCTTGCGCAACATCGCCCTCACCACGGCCCTCCTCGCCGCGCTGGCCGCCATCGCCAGCCTCCGGGCCGGGGGCTCGGTGAACGAGGCGCTCCGCCTCGAGACCGCCGCCACCCGCCTCCAGGCCGAGGCGTCCGACCAGTGGGCGTACTACCAGGCGAAGGGGGTGAAGGGCGCGGTGGCGGAGGCGGCCCGCGCGGCCTGGCTGGCAGCAGGGAAGGAGCCGCCGGACGAGCACAGCGCGAGGAAGGAGCGTTACGAGGAGGAGCAGCGCGAGATCCAGCTCAAGGCGCGCGAGCTGGAAGGAGAGCGCGACGCCAAGGAGCACGAGGCGGAGCACCTCATGCACCTCCACCACCGCTTCGCGGAGGGCGTGGCCTTCTTCCAGGTCGCGATCGCGCTCGGCGCGGTCGCCGCGCTCACGCGCAAGCGGCTGGTCTGGCTGGGTTCGCTGGCGCTCGGAGCCGCGGGCCTCGCCTTCTTCGCGATGGCGCTGCTGGCGTGACCCCTGGCTCAGGAGAAGCGCTTGCGCAGCTCGCGCTTCAGGATCTTGCCGGAGGCGTTCCGTGGAAGATCGGCGACGAAGTGAACCACCTTCGGGACCTTGAACGGCGCGAGCCGCTGGCGCGCGTGCGCGACGAGCTCCTCGGCAGTCGCCTGGGCGTCGGGCTTCAGGACCACGATCGCGGTGACCGCCTCGATCCACTTCGGATCGGAGGTGGCGACGACCGCCACCTCCTTCACCGCCGGGTGCGTGTAGAGCTGGTCCTCGACCTCGCGCGAGGCGACCACGACGCCGCCGGTATTGATGACGTCCTTCTTGCGGTCGACGATGGTGATGAAGCGCTGCGCGTCGATCCGGGCCAGGTCGCCGGAGTGGAACCAGCCGCCCTGGAACGCCTCCGCCGTCTCCTCCGGCTTCTCCCAGTAGCCGCGGCACAGCTGCGGCGAGCGGTACACGACCTCCCCCACCTCGCCCGGCGCGACGTCTCGCAGATCGTCGTCGACCACCCGCAGGTCGACGAACAGGACGGCCTTGCCGGCGGAGTCGGGCCGCTCGGCGTGCTGCTCAGGGCGGAGGACCGTCGCCAGCGGCGCGATCTCCGACTGCCCGAAGCAGTTGTAGAAGCCGATGCCTGGGAGCCGCGCCTGCAGCTGCTGCAGCACCGGGACCGGCATGATCGAGGCGCCGTAATAGCCCTTGCATAGGCTGGCGAGGTCCCGGCGGCCGAAGTCCGGGTGGTTGAGCAGCGCGATCCAGAAGGTGGGTGGCGCGAAGAAGCTGGTGATCCGATGCGCCTCCACTCCGCGCAGCACGGCGAGCGGATCGGGGAACTCGTGCAGCCGGTTCGTCGCGCCCACCGCCAGGTACGGCATGAGGAACACGTGCATCTGCGCCGAGTGATAGAGCGGGAGGACGTGCAGCGGCCGATCCGCGGTGTCCAGGTCGAGGGCGGCGATGCAGCTCGCGTACTCGTGGACGAGCGCTCGGTGGGTGAGCATCGCACCGCGCGGCGCGGCGGTGGTGCCCGACGTGTAGAGGAGCTGGACCAGGTCCTCGTCCTCCACCTCCACCTCGACCTCCACCTCCGGCTCTCCCCCTGGTCCACCCAGCGCCCACTGCAGGACGTCGTGCTCGGGCCCGCCGCGCAGCGTGCCGTACGTGGCCGCGCCGAGCCGGCCGCGGAGGGCGTGCACACGCTCCAGGAGCGCCGGGTCGGCGAAGACGGCCCGGCTGCCGGACTGATTCACGATGTAAGCCAGCTCCTCGCCGGCGAGGGCGAAGTTCACGGGCACGTGCACGAGGCCGGCCCGGGCACAGCCGAGGTACAGGAGCAGATAGGCGTCGGAGTTCTTCCCGTAGGCCGCCACGCGGTCGCCCTTGCGGAGCTCGAGATCGAGCAGGCGCCGCGCCACCCGGGAGACGGCCGCGTCCAGCGCGGCGTAGGTCCAGCTCCGATCGTCGAACGTGAGGGCGACCCGCTCCGGGTCACGGCGCGCGCTACGGCGGACCAGCTCGCCCACGGTGCTGCCCCAAGGGATCGCCATGACGTCCTCCTCCGGAAGTGGTCAGCGCGCCGGCCCGGTCATGATCGGCCGGGCCTCCTCCACGAACGGCCGCGCTGCCGCGAGGTGCTTCGCGCGCCGGGCGCGCAGCTGTGCCACGAGCTCCAGGCCGGTCGCGGCGCACGGCGGGAGGTCCAGGTCGGTGGCGCCGCGCCCCGCGGTCCGCTCGCCCCAGCGGACGAGGTGCGCGCACCAGGCGAGGCCCGCCCCGAAGGCGGGCAGGAGCAGGTGGGCGCCAGGGGTGACCCGCCCTGCCTCCACCGCCTCCACCAGCGCGACCGGGATGGTCGCGGCCGACATGTTCCCGTAGCGCTCGATGTTGACGAAGACCTTCTCGGGCGCGATGCCGACCCGCCGGCCCACCGCGTCGATGATGCGGCGGTTGGCCTGGTGCGGGATCATGAGGTCGACGTCGGCGACGGTCATCCCGCGCTTCGCCAGCGCCTCGCCGCTCGCGTCCGACATCCCCACCACCGCCCGCCGGAAGATCTCCTGCCCGTCGAAGTGCCACACCGTGTGACCGTAGGGGAGGCCGAGGTTCGCGTAGCGGGCCCCCACCCCGCGGATGTCGAGGATCCCGCGCGCGTCGCCGTAGCAGCCCATCCGCTCGGCCAGGAGCCCTTCCTCGCGCGCGCTCGCCTGCACCACGACCGCGCCCGCGCCGTCTCCGAACAGGACCGCCGTGTTGCGGTCACCCCAGTCGACGAACGGCGTCGGGACCTCGGCGCCGACCACCACGGCGGTGCGAACCGATCCGGTCCGCACCAGCGCGGTGGCGGTGGACAGCCCGTAGAGGAAGCTCGTGCAGGCGGTGTTGAGGTCCATGCACGCCGCGTTCACCGCCCCCAGCCGCCGCTGGACCCCGGACGCCACGTTGGGCGCGAGCTCGTCGCCGAGCGTGCTCCCCACGACGATCAGGTCCACCGCGTCGGCCGGGACGCCGGCGCACGCCAGCGCGCGCGCCGCGGCCACATGGGCGAGCTCCCCCAGCGGCACGTGCGAGATCCGGCGCTCCCGCATGCCGGTCCGGCTGAAGATCCACTCGTCGTTCGTGTCGAGGAAGGTGGAGAGGTCGGCGTTGTGGAGCGTCGCCGGCGGCAGGCACTTCCCCCACCCGACGATGGCAGCGTGGGTCATGGCATCCCCCGATCCTCCGCGAGCTAGCAGGTTCGAGGCGGCGCAGGCAAGTGGGCTCCTGGGGATCTCACCCCACGCCTGACGGCAGCTTCGGGCTCGAATCAGTGGAGCGCGTACCGCAGGAAGAGGAAGTCGTCGCTGCGACGGGCCGACAGCAGCCGACCGCTCAGCGTGCCAGGGCGGAAGTATCGTCCCTCGATGAGCGCCAGCGTCGTGAGCCCGGCCGTTCGGCCGACGAAGATGGGCGCCTGCGTCAGGAAGAGCTCATCGACGGCGCCCTCGGCGAGGTACCGGGTGGTCGAGGTGGGTCCGCTCTCGAGCAGGACGAGGGCCCCGGGCCCGAGCTCCGCCGCCTCCAGCACCGCCGCCAGAGAGATCCAGCCAGCCCCTGGCTCCGGAACCACGACCCGGATCGGGGAGCGCTGGGCGCCGAGCCGGGCAGCGCCAGCGGCCGTGGTGACCACGACGGAAGGCGCGGCGCCGGAGAACACCGCCCGCGAGAGATCGACGTCGCCGCTCCCGGAGACCACGATCTGCAGCGGCGCCGCCGTCTTTCCGAGCGCGGCGCGGAGCCGGGCGTACGGTCCCGCCAGCTCGGGACAGATGCGCTCGCCGGTCCAGACGTGATCGCCCTCGGCGCGGAGGTTTCCCGCGCCGATGACCACGCCGTCGGCGACGGCCCGCAAGAGCCCCATGACCGCGCGGTCGTGCGGGTTTCCCCCGCTGATCTCGGAGCCCTTGCCCCGAGGCGGATCGATGGCGACGACCCCGTCCACGCTCACGACGAAGTTCGCGAAGACGTGCGGGCGGTCTGGCCGCGACGTCATCCGCAGCGGGCCGTGGAGCGCGAGCAGCTCGGGGGGCAGCGGGAGAGGCTCGCCGGTCGCTTCGTCGAAGAGCAGCGCGAGCGGTTCCATTCTCCGGCCCGTTTCTGAACGCCGTGGCCCTAGCTCCGGGCGCTCGCGAGCAGCGCCTCGAGCCCGGCCTGGTCCCCGCGCTCGAGCAACGCCTCCGCGCGCAGGCTCTCCTGGTCGCGGTAGATGGTCGCCACCGCCGCGATCCTCCCGCCGACCCGGAAGGCCACCACGCAGCTCCTTCCGGCGACGCTGCCGGCGACCTCGACGCGGTCCCACCCCTCGGCGTGGCCGGTGTACGAGATGGGGACGTCGTAGTGCTGGCTCCAGAAGAACGGGACCACGCGGAAGGGCTCGCGCGCACCCAGGATGTTCCTGGCGGCGGTCTGACCTTGCCGCTCCGCCACCACCCAGTGCTCGATGCGGATGGGCTTGCCCGCGCGCGGGTCCGGCCAGCGCGCGATGTCGCCGGCGGCATACACTCCGGGAGCACTCGCTTCCAGGTACTCGTCCACGAGGACGCCGCGATCCACGCGCAGTCCCGCCTGCTCTGCCAGCGCCGTCGCCGGTCGAACCCCGATCCCGGCGACCACCAGGTCGGCTGCCAGCGTCGTCCCATCGTCCAGGACCACCGAGCGATCGTGGACCGCCCCGAGGGTGTGTCGGAGGTGGAAGTGGACGCCGTGCTCCTCGTGCAGCGCCCGGATGAAGTCGCCCAGCTCCGAACCCATGATGCGCTCGAGCGGGCGGGCGTCCGGCGCCACGACGTGCACCTCCAGCCCTCGCGTGCGCAACGCGGCCGCGACCTCCAGCCCGATGAAGCTGGCGCCGACCACCACCGCGCGCGCGGCGTCCTTGGCGCTCGCGATGATCGCCCGGCTGTCCGCGAGCGAGCGCAGGTAGTGGACGAGCGACGAGTCGCTGCCTGGGACCGTGAGCCTCACCGGGTCGGCGCCGGTCGCGAGGAGGAGCGCGCCGTAGCTCCGGCTCGAGCCATCCGCCAGCTGGACCCGCCGCGCCTTCGGATCGAGCCCGACGACGCGCGCTCCCAGCAGGAGCTCGATGCCCTGCGCGGAGTAGAAGTCCGGCCCTCGCAACGGCACCCATTCCTCGGGCGCGGTCCCGGCGAGGTAGTCCTTCGAGAGGTTGGGCCGATCCACCGGGACCGTGGGCTCGGCGCCGATCATGGTCACAGGGCCTGCGTAGCCCTCGCGCCGCAACGCCTCCGCCGCCGCGTTTCCAGCCGCGCCCGCCCCGACGATCACCACGCTCTCCACCGTGGGCGCCGGCGCCTTCGGCCGGGACGGCGGGGCGAGTGGCTGCCCGACGAAGAGCAGCGATCCGCGACGCTCCACGTTCCAGCGACGCAGCGGGTTCAACGCCGGCGGTCTCACCGCCTCGCCCGTGCGGGCCTCGAAGCAGGCGTGGTGCCATGGACAGTGCACCTCGCCGTCGCTGACCATGCCCTCGGCGAGCGGCCCCCCGTAGTGCGTGCAGGTCGCGGCGACCGCGAACACCTCGCCTCCATGGCGGACGAGCAGGACCGCCTCGCCGTGTGCGTTCCCGAGCAGCATCCCGGCTTCGGGGACGTCTGCCAGCTCGACGCCTCGCGTGAAATCGGGTCCGGTCAGCGCGGGTGCCTCGCCCATGGTGCTCCCCTACCTGCCGCCCGCGTCATGATCAACGCTCTCCCGGCACCTTCGGCGCGTCCGCCCACCAGAACCCGCGGAGGTCGCCGAGGGCATAGCCCCAGGCGCGATCGTCGGGATAGGCGCGGGCGAGCCACGCGCGCGTGCTCGCCGCGGTCCGCTCCGGCGCGGCGTGGCAGCCGAGGCAGCGCTTTCGCAGCTCGATCGGCCGGAGGAGGCCGACCCGATCGCCGAGGTCGAACGCCATCGCCGGCACCCCGGCCGCCTTCTTGCCGTCGGTCTCGGCGACGTAGGCGCGCGCCCACGCCGGCGCGGCGTTCGCCGGGTTGCGCAGCCGAGCGCTGGTGCGGCCCACCTCGATCCCAGGCACCTCGCGCGCACTGTCGCAGCGGGCCGCGTTGGCATCGGGATCGCCCTCGCCGAACCGCCGCTCGACGTCGCAGGCGGCCGCGCGGATGGCGTCCTCGGCGCGGGCGAGCGCCGGCCGCAGCGCGGCGGGGGCGTCGGCGGGCAGATGGCGCGGCGGCTCCCGGGAGGAGGCCACCGCCACGCCCTCGGCCCGTGGCCCGGCGGACGGCGTCGCGGAGGGCGCGGACGCACCGCCCGCGGCGAGCACGCAGAGGAAGACGAGGCGGGTCAGAACGCCCTCGCTAGCGGTACTTCACGCTGCAGCCGTACGCCTTCGTCTCGGCGGTGCGCACCGGACGCCCGGCGGCGAGGTCGTCGATGGCGGCCGAGACGTACTCCCTCGCCCATGCGCTAGTGCTCGCGTTCCCGATGTTCACCTCGGGGGCGCTCGTGAGCGGCGCCGCGCCGAGAGGGTTCGGCCCGGGTGGAATGAGCCGGGTGCGGCCCTCCGGCGCCGCTGCGGTAATAGGCCGGCGCTCCTGCCCACCCGCGCGCGCCCCATGAACGGGGACCGACCCAGCCGCGGTAATGGCCCCAGCCTCGGTAGCCTCCCCAGCCCCAGTAGCCGCCGACGCGAAACCACGGATGGGCGTACCAGACGTAATAGCGCGGTCCGAGAGCTCCCCAGTACGGCGCAGGGCCGTAGCCGTAGACCCAGGGCGCGACGACCCAACGCCAACCGTAGGCGGGATAATAGACGTATTGGTCCGGAAAGATCTGCGGGTCGGCGGGGACGTATGTGTACTGCTGGCCGTACGGCATCCAGAGCCAACCGAACTGACTCGTATAGACCCACTGACCGGGAGGACCTGCGACCGGCTGCGGCGAGGCCACGGGTGGAGCCGGCTGGGGTTGAGGTGGAGCCTCTCCGGGCGGCGGGGGCGGAGCGCCCTCTCGCGGCGGTGGTCCCGCCTGGGGCGGGGGACCCGGGGGTTGAGCCGGAGCCTCTGCGATGGATGCCCCGGGAGGTGGAGGCGGCGCGTCCGGCTCGGCGGCCGGCTGTGCGAGGACGCGCGCCGGGGCGGCAGTGAGCAGGAGCGCGAGTACGGTGAAGCAGCGCATGACACCTCCTGGGCGAAGCGATGGACGAAGCCAGCTCCCCACAGATGGTAGCTCCGACGCGGCCGGCTGTCCGACCCGACGCGGAGCTACGGGACCATCCTCGCGGCGCGTTCGGCCTCGTCGCGCGTCGCGTAGGTCCGCACGTCCGCGAGCCTCGCGAGCTGCTCCAGCGTGAGCGCCGTCACCCCCGGCAGGCGCTGCCAGCTTCCCAAGCTAAATGAGGCAGAGGAGGCGTGGGGCCGGGACGCGCCTCGCCGCTCGTTCGCCACCCCCGCAGGAGAGCCCATGTCTGCCGCCGCTCCGCTGTCGCTCTACTACTGGCCCACCCCTAACGGGCACAAGATCACGCTCTTCCTCGAGGAGGCCGGTCTGCCCTACCAGCTCCACCCGGTGGACATCGGGAAGGGGGAGCAGTTCCACCCCGACTTCCTGCGCATCTCTCCGAACAACAAGATGCCGGCCCTGGTGGATCCCACCCCCGCTGACGGCAGCGGCCCGCTGGCGATGTTCGAGTCGGGCGCCATCCTGCTCTACCTGGCGGAGAAGACCGGCCGCTTCCTGCCGGCGGACCTCCATGGCCGCACCCAGGTCATCCAGTGGCTGTTCTGGCAGATGTCCGGTGTCGGGCCGACGCTGGGACAGAACCACCACTTCAATCTCTATGCGACCGAGAAGATCCCCTATGCCATCGATCGCTTCGTCAAGGAGAGCGCGCGCCTCTACGCCGTGCTCGACAAGCAGCTGCGGGGCCGCGAGTTCATCGCGGGCGACTACTCGATCGCCGACATGGCCTGCTATCCGTGGATGTCGGGCCACGAGCGGCAGCAGATGAGGATCGACGAATTCTCCGAGGTCAAGCGCTGGCTGGCCACCATCCGCGCCCGCCCCGCCACCCAGCGCGCGTACGCCCGCGGCAAGGAGGTCTCCGACGGGCCGGTGGTGACCGAGGAAGCGCGGCGCTTTCTCTTCGGCCAGGATGCCTCGACGGTGCGGGACCGCTCGTGAGCGAGGTCACCGCTTCGACTTGCGGGTGGTCTTCCGCCTGACGGCGCTCTTCGCCGCCAGGGCCTTCCCCCGCGCAGCCGCCTTCCGGAGAGGCGCGCCACTCGCCTTCGCCTTCTTCCCCAGCGCGCTCTTCACGGCTCCCCGCACGGCCTTTCTCACCTTGGTGACCGTCGCCTGAGCGTCAGCCACCACGCCTTTCGCTCTCGCGCCCGCCGCCCGCCGGAGGCCCTTCATCCTCGCCTTCATCGCGTCGGACTCGCCCCGCACGGCCTTGCTGGCCTTGGCGACGCCGGTCTGAATTTCGGAAGCGGTCGCTTTCACCTCGGCGGTCGCTGATGCCATCTTCGCTGCGACCGTCGACATCAGCACGTCCCTGGACTTGGCGAAGTTGCCCTCTGCCTGGGCGACGACGCCTCTCGCCTCGGCGGCCGCGGCTTGCCCCACCTTCTGCATCTTGGCGACAGCGGACTCCAATGCGGTTCCAATGTCGGTCTTCTTCTGCTCCTCGTTGCTCATGGGTGCTCCCCCCGAACGCTGCTCGCGCAGCTCTGCGTGGCCTTGGGCTTGGTTCACGTCCTACGAACACGACCAGTATGCCCGGGTCGGGTCGGGGGCGTGCGAGATCATCTGGGTGCGGTCGTCGGCGGCCGCTCACGGAGGCATCTTGACGACACCGAACGTCGCCGGGCGGTGGCCAGCGTGGGCACCGTACCTGCTCAGCCTGCTCCGGATCATGGCCGCATTCCTCTTCATCCAGTTCGGGACGGCCAAGCTGTTCGCCTTTCCGGCGGCCATCATGCCAGGCGGCGGCACCCCGCCCGTCGCGTCCCTGCCGGGCGTCGCGGCCGTCCTGGAGGCCTTCGGAGGCGCGCTCCTCCTCGTCGGCCTGTTCACGCGTCCGGTGGCCTTCCTGCTCGCCGGGG
>WNGR01002962.1_pt1 | contig 20459 bp, 18 predicted proteins | sample 5407581 | NCBI WGS metagenome assembly WNGR01 (sample SAMN13153383, study PRJNA577476) | soil metagenome | isolation source: 80 cm soil or saprolite under Garry oak tree replicate 2 | place: USA:California | collected 2016-06-15
TGAGGTTGCCGTTCGACGGGTCGTAGGCGTTCGTCGTGACATGCCCGAGGGCATCGGTTACCGTGAACACCTCGCCAAAGCTGTTGTAGGTGTAGGAAGTGGTCGCGTTGTGCGTGGAATCCACAGGCTTGGTTTGGATGCGCAAGTCGTTTGTGGAATCGTAAGTATTCGTCGTGACGTTTCCCATCGGATCGGTGGCGGAGAGCACATTGCCCACGGCATCGAAGCTGTTATGAGTGTTGCCGCGTGCACTGCACGTGGAGCATCCCGATCCTTGTGAATCGGTGAGCAGCCATTCTCCTCCCACTACTGCCGACGAGTACGTCGACGTATGACCCAGCGAGTCGGTCAGCGTAACTGAGGTGGTCAGCGTGAATACAGGTCCCTGCGCGCTATTACCGGCCACCGTGGCGGAAAGAGGGCCCGTTGTGGTCCCGGCCGGCACAACGGCCACAATCGACGTATCGCTCCAGCTCGTGATGCTGGGCTGCGCCCCAGCGTAAAAGAAGCCTAACGAGCTGTTGCTTTGCGTGGGACCAAAGCCGGTGCCCGAAATGGTTACCGAGCTGCCGATTGGCCCGGCAGAAGGAGAAATGCCCGTGATCGAGAGCGCTTCGAGAGCGCTTCAATCAGGGTAAATTGTGCACCATTGCTGACAATGCCGCCCACGGTGGCTGTAATGGGGCCGCTGGTGGCATTGGAAGGCACGATAACCGTAATGCTTGTATCGCTCCAGGATCTCACCTGCGCCGTCAAGGCATTGAACTGAACCGTGCTGCCGCCCTGGTAGGCCCCGAAGCCCGAGCCGTTTATCGTGATGTTTCCTCCAACGGGGGCCGCGGATGGCTGCAGGTTCGATATGACAGGGTTGTAGAAGTAGAACGTAAAGTCCCTGTTGCTCCCGATGCCGCCCACCACGGCCGTGACCGGACCTGTGGTCGCGGAAGAGGGCACAGAAGCAACGATTTGCGTATTGCTCCAACTGCTGATCGAGGTCGCTGCGGCGCCATTAAAGTAGACGTTGCTGGTTCCTTGCGTCGTCCCGAATAGCTGGCCAGTCAGGGTTACCTGCGCTCCGATGCAGAGGCGGGTGGCCCTGGGGTCATTGTCACGTTGTCGAAGGTCGCAGTCTCAATAGCGCCGGTACTGGCGCTAGCGGCTATGAGTCCAACGTAAACATTCGTTGCCATGTTGATCGTCTGGCTCGTCCCGTTCTGGGTCCAGTACACACCGTCGGTTGAGGTATAGCCGGTGAAGGTATTCCCGCTGCGCGTTACCTTGACCCAAATCGGCAAGCCGGTCGGACCCTGCTGGCTGGACGTGGTGCCGCTAGTGGTGGTTCGATATGTGAACCAACAGTAGTAGTAACCGCTACGGCTCTCATCCGCATGAGTAGAACTTTGACTGAGTGTCTCTCGAATCATTACACCCGCTGATGGGCTGTTGGAAGTGGCCGAAAGGCTAGCGATTCGCGCGACAATCGCTCCGTCGCCTGATAACAGTTGGTAGACGAAATGGAAGCCATCGGCAGTGCTCCATATTCCCACGCCTTCACCCTTGACGGTGAACGTTCCGCTGGAATACGTCGCGCTGCCCGTCAGGGTCACCTGTCCCACGTCAGAATCCAGCCACGAAGAAGGAAGTGGTTGCGAAGTCACCGTGAAAAAGACAGGGTTGCTATCCATTTCCGGAGCAACCGAAACCACCAGGTAGCCCGAAGTCGCTCCCGAAGGAATCGTGATCGTGATGGGTCGAAAGTCGCCGTCCCAAGTGTTGATGTGTCGCCGCTATTGGCGAACAAGCCGATGTAAACGTTCGTCGCCATGCTGATACTTATGCTGGACCCCACTTGCGTCCAATCTACTCCATTGGTCGATTCGTAGCCGGTGAACGTGCTGCCGCTGCGCACTAACTTCATCCATAGGGGCAGCCTTTCAGTATCACCGGAATTACTTTGTCCCGACGTGCTGCCGCCGGTGCTGGATCGCCACATGGTGCTGGGATAATAGCCGCCGAATCCGTTGTTGCCGTACTCCTCTGCCGCGTACGTGGACCCCGGCGTGAGCGTCTCCCGGATCATTACACCTGCACTCTGCAGCAAACCGCTCGTACCCTGCAGGCTGAAGAGTCGCGCCACGATCGTGCCGTCGCCCGAGAGAGACTGATAAGTGAAATTGAATGTGTCGGCGGTATTCCAGAGTTGCGATCCGTTTCCGCTTACGGTGAAGTTGTCACTCCCGTAACTCGCACTGCCGGCTATCCCCACAGTACCTACATCCAGATCGGACCACGATGGCGGAAATACGTTGAAGTACATGCCATTCGTTGAGTCTTGTGAGACCGTGACCAACACGTTTCCCGAAGTGGCGCCGGGGGGAACGGTAAGCACAAGACTCGTGTCACTCCAACTTGTAACATTCGCTAACGTGCCGTTAAACGTCACGAAGCTGGGACCTTGAGTTGCACCGAAGTGCCTGCCCGTTACGGTGACGGACGTGCCGAAATAGCCGGAGGTGGGCGACAAGCTGAGGATGGCAGGACCTCCCTCGTCGTAAAACGCCCACGGCGAACTTTGGTTGGTGTACTCAGCGGCGATCCAATCAGCCGAGCGGTCTATACTTTCGACCCTAATCTCATCCAAAACGCCGTTAAAATACTGGCCGAATACGGGCTGACGTCCAAACCCTAGTCCTGTTGTATCGTATGAAATCGTCCCGACCGCTGCGGTGGTCGTTCCTACTAACTGGCCATTCCTATAAGCACTGACCACACTGGTTGAGGAATTGAACGTTCCCACTATGTAATACCAAATGCCACCGGAAAACGATCCGCTTGGATAAGTCACACTGTTATTTACGCCGTCGGTAGTCCCGACGCTGAGTGATCCTTCACTGCTATCAGAGCCGGAATCATTTAGCTGAAAAAGATAGGAGCCATATGGCGGACCTGACCCCAGCCCTTTTTGAAGGGTGTGTGCGTATCGATCCTGAGGTCCCGAGCGGTTCATCCAAAATGAAAAAGTCAGATTCGGGGGTCTTAGGCTAGAGCTGTCCGCGGTTGCTATATATTGGGAATTGTAATGAACGAAGTTCGCTCCCCCATCGAAGTACCCTGCCGTAGCAGTCGGCCCGCTGATCGTTCCATTGTTTGCGTTGCTGGTCGAATCGTTTGCCGTTAACGTCGATCCGTTCGGGAGATGCCAGACACCGCGATATTTGCTGTCCCAGGTGCCGTTCTTGTTCGATTGGTCGCTGGTAACCGAGGAATTGCCGAAGAACAAGAAAATTACGGTATCTGCTACATGCGATAGTGAGGGAACCTGGACCCAGTAATTTACCGCTCCGGTAGAAGGGTTATAACCGTCCCGTTCGAAAGGAAGGGGTACCGTGCCAGCGGCGTCCAACGTAAAAATGATGTCGTAACCACTAGAGTTCGTTACCCCGCCTCCGTTGCTCGTCGTGGCTAAGTAGGCGTACGTGCCCGAAAAGAGCATCGGAAAATCCTTCTGATCGGTGTTGGGAACTTTGGTGTGATCAATCGTGATGGCACGTCGATAGCCGTATCCGTTCGTCCAGACGCCACCGCCGGTTATTGTGAACGGCGCACCATTACTTGGTTGACCTGCTACTGTGACTACGACATTCCCTGATATCGCTGCGTTCGGCACGATGGCCAAGATTTCCGTTGAACTCCAACTCATGGCAGTCGCGGCGGCACCACCAAAGGCCACCGTGCTTGAGCCTTGCGACGAGCCGAAATTAGTTCCCGTTATGGTGACCCAAGTACCGATATCCCCCGAGCTTGGCGAGAGGCTCGAAATTTCGGGCCCGCTATAAGATGTAGGCGTGCCTGTAGCAAAGAAACTGGCAGGCGAACTCTGGTTATTGTATTCAACCGCAATCCAATCGGAGGAACGGGCTGCTGCACTTATTCTCACTTCGTCGATGTTGCCTGTGAAAGATTGGGGCCCATAGACGTTGTTGTAGCCAATTTCTGTTGTCTGGGAAACTGTAGCGATCGAGCCTGAAGCTGCCTCACTGCTGTCATGCGTGCCGTTAATGAACAACTGTAGATTGGAGCCGTCATAGGTTCCGACGACATGACTCCATTGGTTAAGAGGAACCGTGCCGGTCGAAACGAAGTAAACCATTGTGCCGCCCTGATCGAATCCAACGGCGATCTTGTGATCCGACGCGGAGTCAAGCTGTAGACTGTAATCCACCCAGGGCGAAGCGTTGCTGCTATACGCCTTCGCGACGATGCGGGCCGAATCTACGTAGGCCGTCGGATAAATCCACGCCTCAAGTGTAAATGCCGAACTTAGCGAAATATTTGGCAGGTCTACGTGATCGGGATGGGCCGCATTGAACTGATCGCTGCCGCCGATTTGACCCGTAGCAGATCCCTCGGCAGTTACACTCAACGCCGTTGAACTGTTGCCATTGGCGGTGGAGTCTTGTTGCTGCCGGGACGTTTCGTCCAGGTGCCATACCCCAAGATAATTACTGTCCCACACGCCGTTCTTGTTGGACTGATCGGTGGTGATAGAAGAATTGCCGTAGAACAAATAGATGACGGTATCCGATGTGTGCGAAACCGTCGGGATCTGGACCCAATAAATGACCGCACCAGTAGTTGCGTTGTAGCTCTCCTGTTCAAACGGAAGGATGTTTGTGCCATACGGATCAGAGGTGAAGATGATGTCATAGCCCTTCGAATTCGTTACTGCGCCTCCACTATTGGTCGTGGCCAGATCGGAATACGAGCCAGAGAACAGGAAAGGGAAATTGGTCTGATCGGTGTTGGGCACCTTCGTGTGGTCGATCGTAATCGTTCGGCGATAAGAGAACATGCCCAGCACTGTGAAGCTCACTCCATTGCTGTTCACCCCACTCGCAAATACCACCACGTTCCCTGACGTCGCCCCGCTCGGTACCGTCACCGCGATGCTCGTGGCACTCCAGCTGCTCACAGTCGCAGCCGTGCCATTGAACGAGACCGTGCCGCTCCCCTGACTCGACCCAAAGTTTGTTCCAGTGATCGTGACGGGCACCCCTACCGCACCTGTTGTAATTGAGAGGCTTGTGATCGTTGGGGTGCCAACGACTGTGAAGCTCACCCCGTTGCTGTTCACCCCGCTCGCGAATACCACGACATTGCCCGTCGTCGCTCCACTCGGCACCGTCACCCCAATGCTCGTGGCACTCCAGCTGCCGACACTGGCCGCCGTCCCGTTGAAGGAAACTGTGCCTTGAGTTGAACCAAAGTTGGTCCCGGTGATCGTCACCGCCGCTCCCACGGCCCCCGTCGTGAGCGAAAGGCTCGTGATGCTCGGCGCGGGAACCACTGTGAAGCTCACTGCGTTGCTGTTTACCCCGCTCGCAAATACCACCACGTTCCCCGTTGTCGCCCCGCTCGGCACCGTCACCGCAATGCTCGTGGCACTCCAACTGCCCACAGTCGCAGCCGTGCCGTTGAACGAAACTGTGCCGCTACCCTGAGTCGAGCCAAAGTTCGTCCCGGCGATCGTGAGCGCCGCTCCTACCGCCCCCGTCGTTGGCGACAGGCTCGTGATGCTTGGTGCCGGAACTGCTGTGAAGCTCACCCCGTTGCTATTCACCCCACTTGCAGACACCACCACGTTGCCCGTCGTCGCCCCGCTCGGCACTGTCACGGCAATGCTCGTGGCACTCCAGCTGCCCACACTCGCAGCCGTGCCGTTGAACGAAACTGTGCCTTGAGTCGAACCAAAATTGGTCCCCGTAATCGTGACCGCTGCTCCTACGGCTCCTGTCGTGATGGACAGACTGCTGATGCTCGGTGCGGGAACTACCGTAAAATTCACTCCGTTGCTGTTCACACCGCTCGCAAACACCACCACGTTGCCCGTCGTCGCTCCGCTTGGCACCGTCACCCCAATACTCGTGGCGCTCCAGCTGCCCACAGTCGCAGCCGTGCCGTTGAACGAAACCGTGCCCTGCGTGGAACCGAAGTTCGTCCCAGTGATCGTGACCGCCGCTCCGACCGCTCCCGTCGTGATCGATAAGCTGGTGATGCTTGGCGCCGGAACCACCGTGAAGCTCACTCCGTTGCTGTTCACCCCGCTTGCAGACACCACCACGTTGCCGGTAGTCGCTCCGCTGGGCACCGTCACCGCTATGCTCGCGGCACTCCAGGTGCTCACACTTGCGGCCGTGCCGTTGAACGAAACTGTGCCGCTACCCTGAGTCGACCCAAAGGTTGTCCCAGTGATCGTGACCGCCGCTCCTACGGCTCCCGTCGTCATCGAAAGGCTAGTGATATTGGGGGCTACCGTGAAGTTCACTCCATTGCTGTTCACTCCGCTCGCAAATATCACCACGTTCCCCGTCGTCGCCCCACTGGGCACCGTCACCGCAATGCTCGTGGCACTCCAGCTGCCCACACTCGCAGCCGTGCCGTTGAACGAAACCGTGCCGCTTCCCTGAGTCGAGCCAAAGTTCGTCCCCGTGATGGTGACGGCCGCTCCGACCGCACCTGAGGTTGGCGATAGGCTCGTGATGCTCGGAGCGGGAACGACCGTGAAGCTCACCCCGTTGCTGTTCACCCCGCTCGCAAAGACCACCACGGTGCCTGTTGAGGTCCCGCTTGGCACCGTCACCGCAATGCTAGTGGCGCTCCAGCTCGTGATGGTCGCCAGGACTCCATTGAACTTGACCGTGCCGCTTCCCTGAGTGGAGCCAAAATTTGTCCCCGTGACCGTGACGGCCGCTCCGATGGCACCTGAGGTTGGCGATAGACTCGTGATGCTCGGCGCGGGCACCACCGTAAAACTCACCCCATTGCTATTCACACCACTCGCAAACACCGTCACGTTGCCCGTCGTCGCTCCGCTGGGCACGGTCACCGCAATGCTCGTGGCGCTCCAGGTGCTCACACTCGCCGCCGTCCCGCTGAAGGAAACTGTGCCTTGAGTCGAACCAAAATTGGTCCCCGTAAGCGTGACGGCTGCTCCTACGGCACCCGTTGTGATCGACAGACTGCTGATGCTCGGCGCGGGCACAACTGTGAAGCTCACGCCATTGCTATTCACTCCGCTCGCGAACACCACCACGTTGCCCGTCGTCGCTCCGCTCGGCACCGTAACCCCAATACTCGTGGCACTCCAGCTTGTGACGGTCGCCAGAATTCCATTGAAGAAGTTGACCGTGCCGCTACCCTGAGTCGACCCGAAATTGCTCCCCGTAATCGTCACTGCCGCGCCGACAGCTCCCGTTGTGATGGACAAAACGCTGATGCTGGGTGCGGGCACCACCGTAAAACTCACCCCATTGCTATTCACGCCGCCTACATTGACCACCACATTGCCCGTCGCCGCTCCACTCGGCACCGTCACCGCAATGCTCGTGGCACTCCAGCTCGTGGCCGTCGCCATCGTTGCACTAAACTTAACTGTGCTGCTGCCCTGAGTGGAACCGAAAGTCGTTCCCGTGATCGTAACAGCAGCCCCCACCGCTCCAGTCGTGATGGAGAGGCTGGTGATCGCCGGCGCTACCGTGAAATTCACTCCGTTGCTGTTCACCCCGCTCGCGAATACCACCACGTTGCCCGTCGTCGCTGCACTCGGCACCGTGACGGCAATGCTCGCAGCACTCCAGCTTGCGACGGTAGCCAGAATTCCATTGAACTTGACCGTGCCGCTGCCCTGCGTCGAGCCAAAATTTGTCCCCGTGACCGTGACGGCCGCTCCGACGGCACCTGAGGTTGGGGATAGACTCGAGATGCTCGGCGCCGGAACCACCGTGAAGCTCACCCCATTGCTGTTGACTCCACTCGCAAACACCACCACATTCCCGGTGGTCGCTCCACTCGGTACGGTCACCGCAATGCTCGTGGCACTCCAGCTCGTGACGGTCGCCAGAATTCCATTGAAGAACTTGACCGTGCCGCTCCCTTGACTCGACCCGAAATTGCTCCCCGTGACGGTCACTGCCGCGCCAACAGCTCCCGTCGTGATCGACAAACTGCTGATGCTGGGTGCGGGCACTACCGTGAAACTCACCCCATTGCTGTTCACGCCGCCTACATTGACCACGACATTTCCGGTGGTTGCTCCAGAAGGCACAGTCGCCACGATCTTTGTGGTGCTCCAACTTGTCACCGACGCCGTAGTTCCGTTGAATTTCACGGTGCTGCCGCCCTGACTTGAGCCAAAACCGCTACCGTTAATCGTGACGGATGCGCCGACAGCTCCCGAGGTCGCCGATAAGCTCGAAATCGTGGGCCCTGCGGCGAGAACTGAGCCGACACAACCCATAAACATCAAAAGAAGGAGGGAGAAGATAAGAATCGGTTTACTGGTCTTCAGCTGCATCAGCGGACCCTCCTCGGCTCGGCAGTTCGCAAAGGCCCTTACAACGCCTTCAGGCAGGAACACACGAAACGCAAATCAATCGCCGCTGCTATTAATAGGAAACGGTGATGGCTTCGACGCCACCAGCCCGAGACGATGTCAATCCGCGGCCTTGGCCATCGTAGGTATGGGATTCGAGAATCTTCCCCGCCGAATCCGTGACTGCCGTTATCATCGAATTGGGGTCATACTGGAATGTCACAAATGTCTGGTCCGGATTAGTGACCTGAGCCAGGCGTCCCTGGGAATCGTATGTGTAGGTTAAAGAGAGTCCGACGTCTGAAGTGACACTCGTTACGAGATAGCTAGAGTTGTTCGCATAGCCAAAATAGAGATGGCGTCCGGCAGGATCCGTGACGGTCGCGAGGCGGTTGATCGAATCATACGAAACTTGAGTGGTGTTACCGTTGCGATCCACGATGGCTATAAGGTATCCGCCTAAATAATTGAAGATTCTCTTTTCGCCATTCTGAAACGTCAGCGTCCAGTACGTAAACGTACTGTCTAGGGTCAATGTTGCCGTTACGTTTCCCGGAGACACGGGTGCATATGCAGCTCCGGCGTATGCGAATGACCAGAAACCCCCATAACCTGTGGCGTATTTGATGTAATTATCGGGGCCTACAAATACCCGCTCTTCATAGGTGGAACGCCAATTAGGCCCGAATAGGCCCACTTGAGGTGCAATCTGCGTGGGCCAGAGGCTATTCCAGGTCCTGACGAGCGTCAAACCACTGGAGAGGCCCGGTATTCGTATGTCCGTTTGCTGTATGTAGGTGTCTCCATTGCTTAAAATGATTGGTCTTCCGGCGGTGCCGACCTTCGGTCCGCCATTGCCCCCGGCGCCCCCGGCCCCGCCACAACCGCAACCTGCAGGTGGCGGAGCGCAAACAGTGGTCACATAAGTGCAAACAGACGACCACGGACCAATAACCTGACAGTTGTATGCGCCTTGAGGAGGCGTGGGTACACAGCCACTGTCGAACGAATACCAACCGCAGTACCAAGGCGCGGTGCAATTGGGGCTTTGGCCATAGACCGGCGAACCTGAAAAGCAATGGTAGATTCCAAACAGGAAGAACATGAGAAGGAGTCTCTTAATCACGGATCACCTCGAAGAGTTGGCATTGGCACACCACACCGCCTGCTTGGCCTTGAGTAAGAGAAAGCCGGGACGATCGAGTCAAGCAGTACAGCAGCCGCTATGTAGACAACGGCCTTTCTTGCTGCCCAGGGTTTCCAAGGGAGAAATCGGGCGGAACCTCATTATGCTTCTCGCTCGGTGCTCCATGCGGGCAGTTTTGAGGGTTTCACTGTATCCAAATCCGTGGCAGATACAGGATTCACCCTACGAACGGCGTGGAACGTACGCTTTATTAGCAAGGATGTCAAGTATATTCTCAGGTGATACACTGTGAGATACTATGAGACGTTATAAGACGGTTGTTTTACCCTCTTTTCGGGGACCTGCCAGGCTGAGAGTTTTTGACCAACGTCGCAAGCAGCCGCAAGTCAATCGCAGCGACTTTTCTGATCGAATTCAAACAGAGCATTCGGTGGCCGGTAGGCAATTCCCGATAATGAATAAAGCGGCGCTCCATCCAGCGATAAAATGAAGCCCTGCTCACGCCCGTAGCGGCGACCGCGAAATGAATCGGAAGGAACTTCGTTTCTTTACGGCACCGGCCGCAATAGAAAGTAGTGCACGTCAGAGCCATGTTTCCTCAACTGATCAACCCCTAAGAGCGTCGGAGAATTGGGAACAGCGCTTCCAGAATTCGGTTGCTTCGTTTCCCGCCTCCTGTGAATCCTGCCCTGCTGTACTGTAATCGTGCCAAAACCGCTTCCTGGTATATTCCCTGAGTTCCTCAATCTCTCTGCCTCGGCCCTAAGCGACGAACGCCCTCCGTATAGCCCCAAATCGGCGTGCCTGGCGGGGTGAAACTCATCGTAAACGGTCCGTTCGGTGATGGTCTGTCCGACTTTCGACTCGGCCTGCGATCTCTTCCAGAGCAATAGAAACGCTTGCGAGTCCGATGAAAGATCGGCCCATGCCGGACCAGGCAGCACATCGACCTCGATCAAATGCACTGCCATCTCGTTAGAAACATGGGTGACGCGGCGTACGGCTTCGATCCCGTGAGCGGAGCGACCCACCTTCGCATCGGCGCCAGAACTACTCATATTCCACCCCAAAATCGACGGCACCAGCATACACTGCTTGTCCCCATCAATCCCAACTTGGCCTCCCGTTACGACCAAACAGAGATGACACAAGTTGTTAGGTCATTGAAAGAACCCATCATGTCGTTCTACAAGACAGAACTACCAAAAACTACGAAGAATCTCGGCCCCTTCTACATCGGTCGCTACGAGGTCACCAGCGAACAGTACGCTCCCTTCGTTAAGGAAGCGGGTATCGCGAGCCTCAGTATTGGCGCTATCCTCAGTTGAACGGAAGCCGTCAGCCAGTGGTCGGCGTAGGGTAGAAGGATGCAAGAGCATACTGCAGTTGGGCTGGTAAGCGGCTACCTAGTGAAGAAGAATGGGAAAAGGCCGCTCGGGGAACCGACGGTCGGACGTGGCCGTGGGGGAATAGCGCCGATGCTTCCCGGTACAACGGTCCGGAGCAGATGAACTATGCCCCGGTTAATGTAGGCAGTTTCCACGCTGGAGACAGTCCGTACGGTGTAAGCGACATGGCTGGTAATGTCTGGGAGATGACATCCGGCACCTGGATCGACGGTTCGCAAGCGATGCGAGGGGGTTCATTCTTAAATACCAATGCTGATGTTCGTGTGACCGCCCGATGGGCGGCAACTGCGCCACATCAAGAACGAGGTGAAAAGTGGCTAGGATTCCGCTGCGTGATGGATGTTACGAATATCAATAAGTGATACTTGGGCTGCGCAAAAACCTCATCGGCCAGCATCTTTCCTAAGAATCAAGGCCTTGCACGTATTCGTCGTTCCACTTTTCCACATCGATGGAAAATGTTCTAGTCCGATTTCGGCGCTAGAATCGCACTCCCATGCCCCGAAAACTATGCTTTTTGGATTTTGGCAAGGACACAGGAGGGCCACCCAAGGCGTTCCGTCTCCAATCGAGTGGCGCGATCAATGGGTTTACTTCCTCATGGTCGATCGATTTAACAACTCAGTCGCGGGACCGCGCCATCAACCACTCGACGATCCGAATTTCTTTGGGGGCGGCAACTTTTCGGGGATTCAGGATCAGCTGCGCCCTATATAAGAAACCTCGGCGCCAGGCGCCACCTGCATGATAATGCCTTTTACCGCCGGCAAGGTCTTCCGAGACCCGACGACACGGTTGGCGATTTTGCATCCCTGAAGCAGGCCCGGACGGACCTCGTTCAGCTTCAACAATTCCTGATCCGAACCTACCAATACGTAATCGCCCGATTCGACGTTGACGGGTTCCGAATCGACACGTTGCGATATCTTAAAGGCGGATTCCCCACTTCTATTTGGCAATTCAATGCGCGAATTCGCTCTAGGCATTGGAAAGAAGAATTTCTTTACTTTCGGAGAGGTTTTTGTGGGCGATGCGGAGGAGGAGATCGCCCGGTTCATCGGCCGAACCATTACGAACCAGACGGACGTGGTGGTCTGGATGCAGCACTCGGTTATCCGCTGTTCTTTAAGCTGAAGCCCTGATCAAAGCTTCTCCACGCCTTCTGAGTTGCTGAACATGTACCAGCTTCGGAAACAGATTGAGGCGGGAGTGCTCCGCCCGCCGGCCACGACGTGCCCTATCCACGGCGAAGGCAATCTCCACCGTGCAATTTCTCAGGGGCATTCAGGGGGCACTAAGAATTCCTTCTCTTTCCTTTCAACACCTTAGATATAACCTTTTTGGTACATCAGTGGCGAGCCAGGCTTGTCAAGCTTCGCGCCGACTGTGAGAATTCTCTCATCGGGAAACGAGGCGCCATTTCTTTCACGACAAACGTAAATCGATCCGCCGTGATGGCTCCACATGCCCACTCCCAAGCCGAAGCTCGTCATCTTAATTCCTGTTTTCAACGATTGGCCATCCTTCGGTTTGTTAATGAAGAATCTGGATGCACTCCTTGGGCAGCATGAGCGATCGGTTGAAGTGCTGGCTATAGACGACGGTTCCAGTGTTTCTCCCCGCAGCGTCAACTTTGGATTCGAGCACCTTAGAGCAGTTGACAAAATAAGCGTTCTGGAATTGACCAGGAATTTGGGGCACCAAAGAGCCATTGCCATCGGTCTAGCCTACATTGAGGCCAATATTTCCTGCCTTGGTGTGCTGGTCATGGATGGTGATGGGGAGGACGACGTCGCGGACGTGCCGCGATTGATGCAAAAATGCGATGAGGATGGATGGAGAAAGGTCGTCTTTGCACGTCGCGCAAAACGGCACGAGGGCGGCGGCTTCCGGCTTCTGTACTGGATTTATAAAAGAACGTTTCGACTGCTGACGGGTCAGTCTGTCGGCATCGGCAACTTCAGCATCATTCCCTACTCCATTCTGCGCCGGCTGGTATCCGTCTCGGAGATCTGGAACCACTACGCTGTGGGGGTGATGAAGGCCAAGATTCCCGTTGTTGAGATTGTGACCGATCGAGGGAAACGCCTGGCTGGCAAATCCCGCATGAATCTCACCTCACTCGTCGTGCACGGATTGAGCGCGATCTCCGTATTCGGCGACATTGCCGGAGTCCGGCTGTTGATTTCTACGCTCTTGCTGATAACGCTTGCCATCCTGGGTATCGGGGTAACCTTCTTCATCCGGTTATCCACCGCATTGGCAATTCCGGGCTGGGCAACCTACCTCAGCGCAACGCTGGCCGTGATTGCCTTACAATCGTTCGTCCTTGCGCTCTGCTTCATCTTTCTCATTCTAAACACGCGCAACAGCGTCGGCTTCTTGCCGTCGCGAGACTATGTCCCTTTCATTCTTAGTCAGCAGACGATCTACCCGCGCGCGCGGATCGATTCGAGTGAGCTGCAGGTTGAATCGTTGATTCGTGCATGACCAACTCCTCCTATGCCGGCACCGAGTTGGAGACCTTCGCTCTGGCGTCGAACTGGAAGGCGTACTACCGCGACTTGCTCAGTGAATATATAGCCGGAGACGTCTTAGAGGTCGGGGCCGGGATAGGGTCAACCACCGTCAGCCTTTGCCGATGCGGCCATCGGCGATGGGTTTGTCTCGAACCGGACCCGGAGTTAGCAAAAAAGATTGCGATTTTGAGAGAAGCTAAGCAGCTCCCAGATTGCTTCGAGATTCGGGTCGGGACCGTTGAAGACCTGGACGAGCGCGAAAAATTCGACACCATTTCGTATATAGACGTCCTAGAGCACATCCAAGAAGACGGGAAGGAAGCACGCGAGGCGGCTAGGCGGCTCAGGAGTGGTGGCCACCTGATCGTGCTATCGCCAGCGCACCCGGCGCTCTATACCACTTTTGACGCCGCGATCGGACACTACCGCCGTTACACAAAGCAGTCTCTCTCCAGAGTCGTTCCCGAGGAGATGAAGGTTCGCAAGCTCTTCTATGCGGATTCGATTGGGTTGATCGCCTCTCTGTCGAATCGTTATGTCCTGAAGAGCGCCATGCCAACTCGCTCGCAAATACTGTTGTGGGACCGGGTGTTGGTGCGCCTTTCTCGTCTTTTTGATGGCTTGTTCTTCTATCGGATCGGCAAGTCAGTAATCGGTGTCTGGCAGAAGGTCTGAGTGCGCACTTAACGCTCTCGATGAAGGATGAAGTTACGAACGCGTCATGGAAGCTTCCTATTCCACTCCCATAGAGCGCGAGCCGGCCGGAAGTAACGACTATCTGTATGCTCGCCGTTGGCGAGCATCAGATGCTGCATCCATCATCACGATTTTGGTCATTCTCTCGGGATTTCTCACCGCGTTTCTATCTCCGCGCCGCGATTTAATCGGTGGTCCGTTCACCATAGAACACGTCCTTCTGCTTCGGATGACGGACAACGGTCCGCAACGTGCGACCTATGCCGTTGGCATCCTCCTGCTTGCGATTCTTTGTACGCTTGCAGCTGTTGCGATACGGCGGCCTGAGGCTCACGCGCCGGCTTTGACCAGAGCCCTTCGGACAACGACCAAGTTCCTCAAAAAGTGGTGCGGGACGTTCTTGATTGCCGCAACAGTAGTGGTTCTTGTCTTCGATGTGCACAGCACCGCTTTGCCGGGGCCAGACGGCACGGGCTTCCCCGGCGCAGACAGTCGGACATTGCGACTGATCTTCTGGCTTGCCTCCGCGTGCTTCATGGTGCTGTTGCTATTTTGGATAAGGGAGCGACGAACGCGCGGGTCCGGCTTGGCGGTTTGGTGCTGCGTCTGCGCATACTCATCCTTTCTTCTCATACCGGGCCTGATTCGCGTTCCTTTCCTATCGGAACCCCTTCTCAATTGGGCAGAGTGGCACTACAGCGTGACGCTTGCGCAAGGAGACAGGTTGGCTGCCGGCCTTCGGCTGGGGTCCCAAGTCAATCTCAACTATGGTTTGATCCACACGCTCGTATTGGCAATTTTGGAACGAACCGTGGGTATTCTCAATTTTGGTCAACACATCCAGCTGGTGCAGGGTTCCCAGATCGCGTTTTTGGCGGTTGCATTTCTGGCTTTCCGCCTGTGGAGGCCGGCCAATCCGATGTTTGCACTTTTTGGCCTCGTTTTAATCGGACCATGGCTTAGCACCAGTCATTTGGCCGTTTATTATCCCAACCTCGCTGGGTGGCGAAATTTAGGCTTGGCTGCTGGAGTGGCGGTTCTGCTGCTTTGCAAGCAATTGCAGGGTCGGACAGCGTGGTTGCTGGGAGCTACTGCCGGCTTGCTCGTGCTTTACAATCCGGAAACCGGCATCTGTCTGACATTTGGTTACGCTCTGTTTTTGCTATCGCGCCAAGAGAATGTAACGTGGAATCAACTCGGCGGACTAGCCTGGCGAGCCGTTGCGGGAGCTCTCACCAGCTTTGGGCTTCTTCTTATTTTGTACCGTGCCGGGCTTGGGGTATGGCCTCCTTTCGGTGCCACCGCGCTATTTGGCTTCGTCACCCGATTCGGCCAAGGCTATGGCGGCCTGCCTCTCTATTTCGATCCTTTGGCGGTTCTCATCACTGTCCACTGCGTCTATTTGGTTAGCGTGTTACTTCTGAGATGGCGAGTACGCGATCTTACGTGGAAGGAGAGCTTTGAGCTTGGAATCTCCGCCACAATCCTCCTCTGGATCAGCTATTACGTGAACCGGCCGTACCCCTGGAACCTTTGGACGCACCAGTTTCTCTATCTTTTTCTAATCGCTAATCTCTTTCAGATGGGGACTCTCCGGCGGCTGGCTAAACGCGGAATTCTTGCCCTTTGCGACTCCAGAGTCGCCGCATTAACATTCGTGTTAATGCCCGTGCTTTTGTCCAGCAACCATTTCATTCTTATTGCGACTGTGCGTCCAGCCGGGGAACCTGCAATAAGCACTCGAGTTTCGGGCATTTCCTTGCCCCGGGGTTTGGCAGGATCTTTGGAGGCGAAGGCAGACTTTCTGTCGAATCAAGACCCTTCCGATACACTGTTTTTCAGCCGTCATTCTTATTCCTTGTCTCTGCTTACTCAGCGCTTTGACGCACTGCCTGTGCAAGATGCCTTTGCTGAAACGATTACCCATTTTGATTTCGAACGGCTGGTCGAAGAAATAGATCAACGTTCCCCGCGAGTGTTACTCTTCGACGCTCCCGACAATCTCTCCTTAAGCTATATGCATTTTTTCAAGCGGATGGAATCTCGTCTAGCGGGCCGCTACTACGAAGACGAGATCACCAACGGTTGGCAGGTGTGGAGATTGCGCTCTCCGGCCCGGAGTTCCGATATTTCTAACGGAATTCGGCAGCCCTGAACGTCTTTCAGTGACCTGCACATCAGCCTGTTTTGAGCTGTTGGACCCTTTCGTTGACCACTTTGTTTGTCGGCAGATACACGATGCGGAAAAGCTGTCGCCAGGCACGTTGGTAATAGTAAACGCAATCGCGGATCGTGTTGCAGCAGCAGACTGGCGTTGGGACGCAAGCCGGGTCAACGGTAATTTGACGCGACAAAAACACACAATTCTAAAGGCCCTATTCCTGGTGAATGTTGCGCACGCGGCTGGAGCACGTCGCTTCGCAAATGGCGATTGGTCCGAGATTGCTGTTGTGATTCCGTCTCTCGATAAATTGTTTCAAAGCATTGCCAGCGTCACGGGAGGGCTTCTTTATTTTTTGAAGTTAGCGGAACGAAGTATTGACCACTATCCGGCTAATGCTCTGGCCGACACGCTTACGAACTTCCTCGTGGCCCAGGAGAATAAGCCGGCGGCACTGCGGTCGATTTCTGCACCGGAACAGATGGCACTTGTCCAGACCATTGCCACTCGTGAACACCCGCTTTCGGAAAGCCTTCGTGCAAAACTGCTCAAGCTCCTCGATATGCTTGTCGAACTCGGCGACCGACGAAGTGCCGCACTCCTCGGTAGTGAGTGGTTTAAAACTGTACGCCGGGTCTCGGCGTAGGGAACGGCCATCATCTGCCTTAAATGAGCCCGAGTATGAAAGCCAAAAAAGACGCCTACGACGTCGCACCAATACCCGATGCCGACCTCACTGAGAAGGAGCTTGCAGCCTGCATTGCGGTCATTAAGAAAGGGCAGGCCGTAGACTGGCGATCAGCCCTGAGAGAATTGCCGCTAGCTACCGCCGTCGTGATCGCGCGGAAAGGCAGGGAAATTGTTGGCGTCGGAGCAATAAAACGCGAACGGCAGGAATACGCTCAAAGATTTCGAGGGATTCAGACGTTCCATTTCCTTTGGACACGCTCGAACTGGGATACGTGGCTGTAGATCCCGATCATCAGGGGCATGGATTATCGCATCGCATTACGAACGCACTGTTGTCACAGTACAAGGGACGATTGTTTGCGACCACTTACAACAAGCGTATGAGGAGGACTCTGGAGACTGCCGGATTCGAGAAAAAGGGGAAAGAGTGGAAAGGCCGGAGCCAAATGTTCTCGTTTTGGGAGAAAGGCGCTGACGTAACGGAGAAAGAGTGAGTAAGAAATTCAAAGGGCAACGACCTATTCACCCAGCGCTGTCCACGCCAGCGGTCTAAGCGGTTGTGCGAATCAGTACCGATAAACGCGCTTGCGGTCATTGACGGACCGACTCCTGGATTCGGCCTTTCATGTCGAGCGCTTGGATCAGTCAGCAGAATCAGCAATTGGATTCGGCGGGCGGCTGCAACGCCATCAATCCACGGGACTTTGTAGTTTGGGGGTCGTGTTCGACCCCCACCGCCCTACTACCCTCGTGGTTCGGGCGCTTGAGTCCGAGGACGATCTCTAAGGGAAATTTCCCGAACTGATTGCATGTCTTACGATTTGTTGCGTCCTCGGTCCCCGCGCTCTGATCGCCTTTATCCCAATTTATCCCAATACGCTGTCATCCGTGCCCAAACCCTCCAGAGCGAGCCGAACGGGGTCGTGTTCTTCGCATTCATGTTGGTGCCGTGGTCCACCAGAAACTGAACGATCGAGGTCGGCACGTTCCCTTCTCGCGGCGCCGTGTAGCGCCGTGTCTCCGTCTTCGTTGACCGCGTTAGGGTCGTAACAAGCTCTACGCAGCATTTCGTGCGAAGGCTTGCCATTTTTGGGGCTTTCCTATGTGACGAGGACTAACGCTCGCTTTAGACGCACAAGCGGCATGTTCGTGCAGTCTGATTATCGCCGCCACGGGGTCTACTTTCTGAGAGATCGGATCCGGCGGCGGCCTGCAGGTCCACGTCCGTGTTCGCGGCAGCAGACAACAAAGTTAAGGCCGCTACTCCCGCAGCGATCACCGCATACACTGCAGTCATCCACGCGCTGGGAAGCTTAGGACGAATGGACTCGCCTGGGTAGCGAGGCAGACAAGCCGCAGGGCACTCGGCGTGTCGGCGCCTATGCGCCCTGCGCCTACTCGATTCACCTACTTCTGCGAAATCGGAACTTCCGAGGCACCCTTAGCCTTCTCTTCCGCGGCCTTCTCGGTAGCGCGGGCTCCCGCCATGATATTAATGATGTCGTTGTTACTTTCGCTGCAGTCGTACTCGAAGAACGGCCCTTCGGTTGCCGTCAAGGGCACGATGGCCGTCCAGGGTTTCGTCCATGTAGAGGGGTCGTCAATTGTGAAACTGTACTCAATCCGGTCCGCAGCCACGCGCCTAAAGCGCTCGGTAATCTTCAACGTCTTGGGATTGGCGTTACGGAAGGTAGCTTCGGGCCTGAAATTGGTGGTTTCCACGACCAGTGTGTCGCCCTCCCAATGGCCCCGCCCATCCCCATGCCACTGGTGGACGCTTGCTCCAGCATGCGGACGCGCATCCAGCGGGATGATACGAAGTTCGGTTCCGTACTCGGCTTCAAGCACCACGTATTCCGGATTCTGCAGGATATACACACCATTGTTATAGCCACCAGGGAGTATGGGCGGTCCACCGCTCAGGGAAACGCAACTCGTGCGCACCCCTATGTCCTTCGGAGTATCGGCGTGCACCGCTACCCCTCCATGACTATCGACTTCGATGTAGTCGCGATCACCTATCGCTCTCGGCCTTTTCAGCGCCTCTGGTGTGCGCGGAGGTATTCTGCCGTCAGGCGGATCCACAATTAGTGATGTCCGCTTGTTGGGTACGAATCCTTCCAGACCAGCGGTGAGACCGAAGGTAGTCAAGTTAGATAACGTCCGCTCGGGATCATTAGGGGGGCGATCATATTCGCGCTGCAGCCCATCCTTTTGGGCGGCCTCCACCTCTTCATCGGTCAAGTACTCTCTCCCCGCGTATTTGGCCGGCCGTTCCAAGGGAGTGAAGCTCTCACTCGTCCAATATCCGTGCAGGTCCGGCTTACCATCCGGTGTACGAGGCGTGGTCCAGGACTTTGTGTTCGTCCTTGCCGGCGTCTTCGCCGCACCCGATGGACCCTGAGCCGCGACGAATGTTGGCACGAACAAAACAATCGCCACAGCGATCCCTAACACACTCGAAAGGGCAAAACGATTGCTCATCTGGACCTCCTTGACTTATTCACCCGGAATTTCCGATCAGTTGCACAAAACCATATGCCCGCTACCCTCCGGTGTCAACCTGGGCCAAGTCCTGATAGTTGGCTTTCCGGAAACTGACCTCGCTTACACTGGCCAAATTCTGGGGCCGGGCGAAAGTAACTGGGGGCTGTCTCTATCGACTGTCGTAAGCTTCGGGCTTCAGAGTTACAATAGCAACCCGCCAATTCAAAAGCGAAATGCGGGCAAGACCCGGAAAGCGAGGATACAGATGATTACCCCACGTCTCGCTTTGCGCGGTTGTCTGGCAGTTATGATTCTGCTTGTGTTGTTGGCCAGCCTCGCCATGGCCCAAGCCCGGAAAGCTCCTGGGACCGCGGAGAAGTGGACTCCGCCACATACTCCGTGGGGCGACCCCGACCTGCAGGGAATTTGGAGTAATGCTACCCTCACGCCCATCGAACGACCCAAGGAGCTGGGAGAGAAACACTTTCTTACAAGTGACCAAGCGGCCGAACTGGAAGAGCGAGCAGCTCACGCGTTGATAGCCCTCCGCCAAAAGGCGACCCGGGTACATATAATCAGTTCTGGTTCGAACGCGGAACAAAGGTCGTACCTACCAAGCGCACATCGCTCATAGTGGATACGCCGGATGGAAGACTTCCTCCATTGACGCCAGACGGCCAGAGGAGAGATCAGGAGAGGTTCAGGAGGCTCGGCCCGGACGCTGTTGGCTCCTCTGGCAACGGTCCATTCGACTCATGGGAAGACATAAGCGTAGTCACACGATGCATCACCCGCGGTCTGCCAAATGCGATGATTCCCGGTGCCTATAATAATAATTTGCAGATTGTGCAGAGTCCTGGATTCGTGGCTCTGTTTTCAGAGATGATGCACGAGACTCGTATCATCTCGCTCGATGGCCGGTCGCACATCGACGCGGGCATACATCAGTGGATGGGGGACTCGCGAGGTCATTGGGAAG
>WNGR01004233.1_pt1 | contig 20455 bp, 17 predicted proteins | sample 5407581 | NCBI WGS metagenome assembly WNGR01 (sample SAMN13153383, study PRJNA577476) | soil metagenome | isolation source: 80 cm soil or saprolite under Garry oak tree replicate 2 | place: USA:California | collected 2016-06-15
GCACGCGCACTTCGCGGCGGAACTTGCGGCCGTCGGTGCTGACGAACAAGCCTTCTCCCGCGGCAACGTAGAGGCCACGCGGGGTGGCGCGCAAGTCGTTGATCATGCGGAACGCCGTCGACACGGTGCGGAAGCCGGAGTCCTCCAGGACGCACAGTCCGCCGTCGAATCCGCCCACCCAGAGTCGGCCCTTGAACTCCGCCAGCGCCTCGACGTGGTTCGCGCAGATTTGACCCCCGGGCGTGATGCGGCGGCCGTCGAGCCACAGCCCCGCGCCGGCGGTGGCCACGATCGTCTGTCCTCCGATCGTCAGCCCAGCCGTCTCGCGCGCACCGTGGAGCCGGCCGACGACTGCCAAGACCGCCTGCAGCGGACCAGCCGCGGCGCTGCACGCGAACCGGCCCTGCCGCAGCACGCACACGGATTTTTCGGTACGCACGCGCACGACCCCGTCGTCGACCCACACGCGATGCGCGGCATTGGAATCGAGGCCCTGCTCCGTCGTGTAGAGGGACGTTCGCGTTCCCGCGGGCAGCGCGTATTCCTCGACGCCGCCCGCGGTCGCGGCCCAAAGGGTCGCGCCGATGGCTGCGACGCTCTCGACGTGCGCCGTGCTGGTCCACAGCGCGGCGAGCAAGATCGCAATCACCGGGGCACGACCTCGCGTACCGACTCGTTGCGGGCCATGTCCGCAACCACCACGCGCACGGGGCCGCTGCCGGGCAGCACGCCAGTGAAGTCGCTCCCGGCGCCGGCGAGCTCGATGCGACGCTTCGGATCGGCGACCAAAGCGGCCGTGACCCGGCGCGCCGGCTCGGACGACCTCACCCACACGAAGACAAGGCCGGCCACCTTCTTCGCCTCCACTTCGAAATCCGGCTCCTTGCTGTCGATGGTGTAGCAGGCCTTGGCCACCTCGATGCTCCCGTCGCGCCGGACGATGAGGACGGTCGCTTCGTAGTCGCCGTCCGGGACACCCACCGGCACGAGGAAGCGCAGGACCCACTTCTCCAGCTTCTCGTCCCAGCCCAGGTCCCTCACCAATCCGAACGGGAAGTACGCCGTCACTTGCAGCGCATCCTTTGGCGCCTTCACGGTGAGCACCGGATCGCCCGGCGGCATTCTGGTGCGCGACAGCGCTGCCGCGTCGCTGTGCTCCGCCACGATCCTGGCGCGCTGCGCGCGGAGCTCGGTCAGGGTGGCGGCCTGCGCGCCGTTCAGCTCGCGCTCGGGCACCGCGAGGAACGACGTGTAAGGCGTCACCAGGTCGTAGGCGAGACCCAGCTCGATCACCTCGTTCTGGAATTCCGGCGCCGGAGTGCGCGCGAGCGCCATCTCCTCGAGAACGTCGTCGATGCGCGATTTCGCCCAGAGCCGGCCCGCCCACGGATGCGAGGCGCGTTCGGGCAGCGTCACCGAGACGGGATAGGCGACCTGCCGGCCGCCCAGCGTACCGTGGATGACGAGCTGAAGCGTCGAACCCGGTGGGCCCGTCACGCGGCTGGTCAACAGCAGATCGTCGCCGGCGGACAGATCGGGCAGCGTGCGCGGATACGTGCGCGTGAGCGTTGCGCCGCGCGCTTCGAGGCTGAGGCCGACGAGCGCGGGCGATTCGATCTGATCGAAGAGACGGCCGATGCGCATCTCGAGCGCCTCGGGGCTCTCCACGTAGGTGAAGCGGCCGCGTTTCATCGAGGCGAGTCGCGAGAGGAGCGCTTTCTCCACGCCGGAGCCGAGGCCCAGCGTGAATACGCGCGCGTCGCCCCGATCGCCGGCTGCGACGCGCAGGGCCGCTTCGCTCTCGGATTGTCCGTCGGTGAGGAAGAGCACGATGTGCGGCTCGTGCCCGCCGTTTTGCGCCTGCAACGCCGCAGCCAGCGCCGCGGCGATGTTGGTCCCGCCGCCGGCCCGGATGCGGCGGATGAACTGCAACGCGGCATCGCGCGCCGTCTCGGCGGGCTGCGGCCTGGGGAAGAGCGGATCGACGGAATGATCGAAGGCGATCACGTTGACGCGATCGCCCTTGTGCAACCGGCGAACCACCAGCTCCGCCGCGGCGCAAGCCTGGTCCATCGGCGCGCCGCTCATGCTTCCTGAGCGGTCGATGACCAGCGTCACGTCCTTGCCGCTGACCTGCGACTCTTCGACTTTCGCCGGAGCGGCCATCTGGAGCACCAGGTACGCGTCGTGGCCGGCGTCGCGGTGCACGACCGCGCTGGGCTGCCAGGGAGCGGCGGCCGTCTCGACGTCGATGACGAGGTCGCGCTCGCCCGCGGCGCCTCCGAACGCGCGCACGTGCACGTGGCGAGGATCGATGCGCTCTACGGACAGCTGGTGACTGCTCGAGTCGACCTTGGCGATCGGGTGCGGATCGCGGATGTCCAGGGCGACGTCGCTTTCGCCGCCGCCGAGAGTGAGGCGGTACTCCATGAGATTTCCGACGCGAGCGAGGCGCTGGCCGAAGCGGATCTCGATTCGCTTCCGCTCGCGCGGCTCGATGGGGAAGACCTGGAAGGCGAAGCTCCCTTCGCCGGTCTGCTCGAGCAGCCCGGGATCGCGTTTGCGTCCCACCACGTCGTCATAGAGGTTGCGGGCAGACTGCTTCTCGAAGACCTCGCCGACGATCTTTTCTTCGCCGTTCCAATACGCGAACCCTTCGGCACTGGCGCCCGCGGTTCGCAAGACGTAACGGCCTTCCAGCCGTCCGTCGGTGAGGTTTTCGAACTGCTGTTCGAGCACCGTGCTGGCGTACTGATGGTCGATCTGGATGCGCACGCGCTCGGACACGGCGCGCAGATGCGGGCTGGGGCCATCGACGCCGCGCTCCAGGAGGACGCCCTGTCCGAACGCGGGCGCAGCGAGCACGGCGAGCAGCAGGGTGAGGCGCTTCATGGGGCGCTCCGTTGGAACGAGTCGGAGCGCTCTCCAGAGCAACTGCCGTGCCGGGCGCGATTCCCTCCTGCCGGAGGTCAACCCTCGGAGCACCGACAGCTACGATCCATAGAACTCATCGAGCTGCGGGCTGGCGTCAGATCGGTTTGCTACCGTCACGCCTTGGGGGGCGACGTGCGGGTTTCGCGGGTCGAATGGGACGAGCACAATCGTGCTCACTTCCGCGAGCACGAGCGATGTTCCGAGCAGGACACCGAGGACGTGCTGTACTCGCGCTACTACCCCACTCGCGCATTCGCGCAGCCGACGCTGCCAGGCGGAGAACCGAGGTTCATGTTCCACGGTCGAACTCGCGTGGGGAGGCCCCTGAAGGTCGTCGCCACGCCACGCTCACGTGACGTCTGGCGTCCGATCACCTGCATTCCGCTATCTGGCAGGGACCTCGGCGTCTATACTGCGTGGGCACGTGCTGTCATGAAGCGAAGATGAGCGTCGATTCCTCCACTCCGCGCCCCGTGTGGCCTTGGGGAAAACCGCTGCCCCGCTTCCGGTCTCCGGAGGAAGAACAGACCTTCTGGACGAGCCACGAGGTTGAAGGACCGCCACGAGAAATCGGCGATATCGTCGTTTCAGGGCAGTCTCGCTGGCTTACGCCTGCTCGCCCGATTTCCTGGGCGGTATGGGCAGGACTCGGTGGGGCCATCGGTGCCGTGATCGGTTCTCTCTTCGGACTGCCTGGGGCCGTCATCGGCGGCGGCGTGGGCGCTGGACTGACGACCTACGTGCTGGCGATGCGGTCGGGCCGCGAGCAGCGGCCCTCTTAGGCTGCGAAGGGCAACGAAGGGGGGGTTGGCCATGTCGATTGCCACACGCTCGACAGGACGCATTGCGCTGATCTCGGCCGTCGTCTGCAGCGCGCATGCGGCCGAAAAGAAGGCCGATGGTGCCGAGGCGGCCTACTCCAAAGCGCAACGCGCGTTCGACGCCGGCGACTGCCCCACTGCGATGCGCGCGTTCGCCGAGGCTTTCAAGCTGCAGCCCCATCCACGCGCCCTCCTCCATATCGCCCATTGCCAGCGCAAGCAGGGCGACCTCGAGGGCGCAGCGCGCTCGTACTCCATGATCATCACCCTCTACGAGGACAGCCCGCTTGCGCAGAGATCGCGCGACCTGCTCGCCGCGCTGGAGGACGATCGGGCCGCCCGGGGCGCGAAGACGGTCCCGCCGGCGACTGCGGAAGCTGCGAAGGAGAAGGACGCCCCGCGGCCGGCGGAGAGATCCGGTCCACCGGCATCGGACGCAAAGAAGGCGGGCTCGACGCTGCCAACCCCTCAGCGGGTGACCAGCGCAGGAAAGGGCATTCCCGAGCTCTCCCCGACCTTGAAAGATCCGGTAGACATCGCCTCCATCGAGCCGGACTTGCTCATCGCGCGCGACGCGGCCATTCGCGCGGACGCGCACGGGCGCGAGGGACCGGCCGCTGCCGCCGAAGCCTGGAAGCGCGTCGCGGCGTTCGGCGGCCACAACCCGTTCAAGCCGGATGCCGAGGCGCGCGCCGCTCAGTGGCAAGCATTCGCTAGCTCCGACGATGCGCGCCTGGCGAAGATCCTGGCGCTGGCCAGCGTCCCGACCGCCCAGAAGCTTCCGCTTCTCTCCAGCTACTGCAAGAGGAACGGGGAGGAGGAGACGCAGAAGATGCTCGACCTCTGCCCACCGGAAACGCGAGAACAGCTGGCGGGGCAACTCTGTCTCGAGGGATGCGTCGTCTGTCGCGAGATCAGCAAGACCCTGATCGCCTCCGACGTCCCGATTTCGCTGAAGACGCGGCTCCTCCAGCTCTACTGCCAGAAGAACGGCGAGGAGGCCACGCTGAAGATGCTCGCGAGCTGTCCTGCCGGCAAATGCACCGGGCTCGACGGGAACCTCTGCGGCAACGGCTGCAAGCTATGCCTCGGCGCGCTAGGGATCTGGCGGGGCATCGATATCGTCAGCGAGCTGTCGATCGACGGAAATGGCCAGGTGCGCGCGCTTTACGACGACGACGCGTTCAGCGGTCCATACGACTGGACGCAGAAAGATCGCGCTATCAAGTTCGTGGCCACCGGCAAGCGGAACGGGAAGCGCTGCTCGTTCACAGCGGAGGTCACGCGATCGAACCGGATCGAGGGCAGCGTGCGCTGCCTTTACGCGACGGTGACGGACTTCTGGACCGCTCAGCGCGTACCTCCGGCGAGCGCGTCTCGCTGACGTCGGGCGCACGTCTACTGTCCGAGCTCCTCGCGCAATAACTGGATGCGAGCGTCGACCGCAGCCCACTCGCTCTCCACGACCAGCGGCCGCAGGCGCTCATAGTTGCCCAGCGCGCGCCTGCTGTTCCCGCCGCGGTAGTTCAGCTCGGCCAGGCTGCGAAGTGCCCGCACCTGGATCTGTTGCGACGGTCCCATCGCGAGCGCACGCTCCAAGCGGAGCAGCGCGGCCCGGATGTCGTGCTGCTGCTGGAGCTGCGCGGCCTCCTCGAGCAGGCGCGCGGCCGCAGAATCCACGCCGGGCGCGGGTGCCACCGAGGCGGGCGGAGGCGCGAGCGCGTGCGTCTGGGGCACCAATTTGCGCGTCTGCGCAGGGATCGCCGCGGGCCGAGGTGGCTCCGCCACTGCCGCGGTCCGGGACGGCGCAGCTGCTGCTGGCGGATCTGGCGGCACCGTCGCCCCGGCGGGAACGCCCTCGAGCTTCCCTGTAGCCACCTGGCGGCGTGGCGGGGCAACCGGCGACGCGATCTCCACCGCGACCGGGTCCTCGTCCGCCGTGCCGCGGACGAGAACGACCGCCGTCGCAGCCGCAGCGGCTACTGCGACTCCCGAGGCGGCCAGCACCACCCGGCGCAGCCCGATGCGCCTCGGGCCGCGGAAAATCTGCTCGCGCGCCGCGCCAAGTGCATCCTGCATCTCCTGCGCAGTCTGGAAGCGTTTCGCCGGGTCCTTCTCCAGCGCCTTCATGACCAGCTGCTCGAGCCAGGATGGCAAATCCACGCCGTGGCTCTTGAAGGGCGTGGGACGATCGACGGTGTGCGCCCGGACGTAATCGAGCGGTGTGAGGCCGACCAGCGGCAGTTGCCCGATCAGCATCTCGTAGAGCACCACGCCGACCGCGTACAGGTCGGATCGCGCGTCCACCGACAGACCCCGCGCCTGCTCTGGCGAGAAATAGGCCGGCGTGCCGATGATCGCTCCGCTGCGTGTCAGAGCGCCTCGGCCGGGCTCGGTCGCATCGGGCGTGTCGAGGATCTTGGCGATTCCGACGTCCACCACCTTGACCCAGTCGTGCGTGCCCTTGCGCGCGAGGAGGATGTTCTGCGGCTTCAGGTCGCGGTGCACGATCGCATGCTGGTGCGCCTCCTCCAGCGCTTCGCAGACCTGCTGCGCGATGAGCAGCGCGCGATCGACCTCCAGCCTCCCGTTGGCGCGAATCGCCTCGGCCAGCGTCGCATCCCCGCCATGCTCCATGGCGAGGAAGAGCTGGCCGCCGTCCAGCTTGCCGAAGTTGTAGAGGCGCACCAGGTGCTGGTTGTCGAGCTTCGCCAGCACTGCCGCCTCGCGCTCGAACCGGCGAACCACCTCGTCCGCGTCGAGGAATCGGGTGTGGAGCACCTTGATGACGGCCAGGCGCTGCACGCCGACCTGCTCGGCGAGATAGGCCGCGCCGAACCCTCCCTCACCGAGCTTCTCGAGGATCCGGTACTGACCCAACGGCGTCTGCCCGATGAGCGGATCGACGCCGGGAGCCTCAGGCACGGTGACGTCGGGGACGGGCGAAGGGGAAGGCGTGCGGCGACGAGCGGTGGCGGCCGGCGTGGCGCGCCCGATCAGAGGCGTGTTCCTCGCGTCAGCCGGAGGCGCCTGGAAGGAGCGCGGCGCCGGCGGCTTCATGGGCGCCGATCTCGAGGGTCTGCGCGGCTGCGGCGCCGCCGGATCCGCAACAGCGGGCGGTGGAACCGGATCTGCCGCCGCCGGGGGCCGCATCGTGGGCTGTGTGCGGCCGGCGTTGATGTCGCGAACCTCGGAGCTGGTGAGCCCTCGGCCCACGCATGCCGGGCACACCGGCCCGGCGCCCATGTATTGAGCACGACAGCGCGGACAGATGCGCATCTTCCCCCCGTCGCCGAAGGACGGTTCCCCGAAGGAACGGTACGCCTCTTCTCGCGGCGGCGTCCAGCCCGCGGCAGCGGTAGGCTCCCGGCGTGGGGCTGTCCGTCTCCGCCAATCCGCGCGCCTTCCCGCGAATGCGCTGGGCCGCGGCAGCGTGGCTCGCCGTGTGGCTCCCCGCCTACGCGTCGGTCTGGGGTCCCCTGAACTTCCTCCACCTCTGCGATGTCGCGGTGATCCTCACCTGCGCGGGGCTCTGGCTGGGCAGTCCGCTCCTTCTCTCCAGCCAGGCGGTCTCGTCGATCGTCGCCGATGTCCTCTGGTCCGTGGATGCCGGATCGCGCCTCTTCTTCGGCAGGCACGTCTTCGGCGGCACCGAGTACATGTGGGACGCGAGCTTCCCGCTGGCCGTGCGTCTGCTTTCGCTCTTTCACGTCGCTTGGCCGGCCCTGCTCCTCTGGGCCCTGCGGCGGGTGGGCTACGACCGCCGCGGATTCGCGCTGCAGATCGCCATCGCGGGCGCGCTGTTCGTCGTCTCGCGCTTCGCCGGCGCGGCGGCGAACCTCAATTTCGCCTTTCGCGATCCGATCTGGGGACTGTCCCTCGAGCCGGCGGCGCTGCACCTCGCGGCGACGCTGGCCTTCATCGTCGCGGTCTTCTACCTTCCCGTACACGTCGCGCTGTCGCGCGGAGCAGAGCTACGGAGATGACGCTTGCTTCAGTCCCCGGCTAGGCATTGGACGGCCTGCAGGAGCTTGATCAGGCCCCGGAGCGCGAGGACCTCAGCCTCGACCAGTCGATGCGCCAGGCGCGGCCCATGCGGATCCAGACCAGGGGCCGACGGTCAAGGGCACCGCCGACGGTCTGGGCAGCTCGTTCTTGCTGGACGTGGCAGTGGATGGAAGCGGCAAGGTGCTGGTGGCTACGGATGGTGGATTGTCGGTGTCGGCCAACTCCGGCGCGAGCTTCACGAACGTGACGGTACCGGCGACCCCCACGGGGCATCTACGCGCAGGGGTCGACGTGGTACGCGCCAACGTCGCAGGGCCTCGCCATCTCCACCGACGCGGGCGTCAGCTGGGTCTCCTACAACGGTGCCCAGGGCGTGCCGCCGCCCGCCAACGATGTTTGGTTCAGCCCCTGACCGCGCGCGGTCCGCTCCCCGGGGCGAGTTGAACAGGCAATGTCGGACCCCTGCGCTACCGTCGCTTCCATGCAAAGCACGCAAGCGCGCGGGACGCAGATGTCCGCGCCGGGAGGGAGGCGGGTTGAGCTTTGGCGCCCGTCAGAGGCAGAGGTGGAAGAGGCGCAGATGTGCGCGCTGGTCAATTTCGGCGAGCGCATGCCTCGCCACGTCGCAGTGCTACTCGCTGCGGCGATACGCAAGGCACGGCATGAAGCGGGGAGGTGGATTCCGTCGGGGGAATGCCTCGTCAGAATTGCTCAGCACTTCGTAAACGTCTGGGGGCTGCGGCTGAACGGGCGGAGTCCACCTCGGCTTCACCGATCCAAATCATTGCGGCGGAGGTCCTAGCGCAAGCACCCCTTCCGCGATGACGCGGCACACATTGGCGACCAGGTCGGACCTCGCGCTGACCGCGTAGAGGTGTGGCGTAAGTGCCCATAGGTCCCGCTCGATGCGCCGGGGTGCTGGTGCGGCCGGCGCGAGCGTGGATGCGAGCAGGGGCAGGACGCGGTCCGCAAGGCGGAGCGCCGTGTCCATGGCGAAGACGGCAACGTCCGGCCGCAGTCTGCGGACACGGGCGAAGAACGCTGCCACCTCGCCCTGGGTGAGGTGCTTGGGTGGGGAGGACTTCAGCTCGAGGTAGATGAGCTTGCCCTCCATCGCCGCGACCACGTCCAGATCGCCGCCCAGGCCGGGGGCGCGGAACTTCACCCCGGTGGCGACGTCGCAGCCGAGCCGCCGGCGCAGCTCGCGCGCCACGTACCATTCGAGCGTCGGGCCGAAGCTCATCGCCCGGCGGAGGAATCGGTAGCGGTCGCGCGGGGTGCGGACCAGGATACCCAGCTCGACCAGCGCGTCGGCCAGCGACTTCTCCTGGGCGGCAGTGAGATAGCGCGTCGCCTCGCCCGGCGCGAAGTCGCCGCGGCGCTGGATGGCCCCGCGCAGGAAGAGGCGGAACGAGTAATGACCGAGAAGCTCGCCGAGGCGCTCGGCGGCCTCTCCGTCCAGGTCGCGCGCAAACGGAAGGTCGGGCCGGCCCACCTCGGGACGGAAGCCGCGGCGCGCCAGCATGGCCATCGCCTCTCCCGAAGGCAGCAGCGGAGCAGGCGCGACCGCCTGCGCAGCGGCGGCCTGGGCTTCCATCTCCCGCGCCGTCAGCCGCCGGCGGGGCGAAGGAGAGGCGGCGCGATGCGCGTGGCGGGTCATGTGGGTGGGGAGAATACCAAGGGCTGTCGGGGGCGGGTGTTAGTCTCGACTCTCGTGGGCCAGGGCTCCTTCGCGCGCGTCGGGGCGATCGCGCTCCTCTCGCTCGTCGCCGCTTGCGGCGGGAGCGAGACGGCAGCGCCCGGCGGGTCCGTTCCGCTCGGCTGGCAGCCGCCGGCGAAAGGGCTGTGGATCTGGTACTTCGGCTACACCGGCATGACCGCTGCCCAGGCCGCGCAGACGGCCAAGGACGCCGGCGTCGGGTACGTGCTGATCAAGAGCGGGCAGGACGCGAGCTACTGGGACACGCGCTACAACGCCGCCAGCGTGGCTGAGTTCACCTCGCGCGGGATGAAGGTCTTCGCCTGGGCCTACATGACCCCCGCCGACGTCCCCGGCAGCGTGCAAGCTGCCGCTCTGGCCGCGCGCGTGCCGGGCACCAGCGGCCTGGTGATCGATGCCGAGATCGAGTTCGAAGGAGGCCACGACCTCGAGGCGCAGCAGCTCTGCGAAGGCATCCGCGCCGCGGTGCCCGGCGTGTGGCTCGCGTACACCTCGTTCGGCTGGATCGGCTACCACCCGACGTTCCCCTTCGATGCGTTCGACCGCTATTGCGGCGACGCGTTCTTCCCGCAGGTCTACTGGAGCGATCGCGGCGTGACCTGGTCCAGCGGCCACGCGGAGGCGATGCAGATGCTGGAGGCCGCGCGCCTGCAAGCGCCGGTGTGGATCGTACAGTCCAACGACGACACGCCGCAGGGCGCCTCGCCGGCGACCGCCGACCTGAACGCGTTCTTCGACCTCACGCCGCCCTACTCCTCTCTCTGGGAGTTCCCCTCCTCGGCTTCGCCCGCCAAGCTCCCGCAGCTCGCGCTGCTGCACTGGACGAACTGAGTGCGCGCCGCCCGCGTCCTCGCGATTGCGCTGGCCTGCGCCGCGGTGGTCGCGTTCCTCCTGCTGCGCCGGAGTGGGACCGACGCCGGGCGGAATCCAGCGGCAACGTCCGAAGGCCAGCCCCGAACCCCGACCGCGGGCCCGTCCACGCCTGCGCCCGCCGTACCCACGCCGAGGGCCGCCGCGAAGCCGTCGGCCGGGTTGGATCCCGAGGCGCTCGCCTCGCCCCAGGCCACCGTGGGGACCGAGCTGCGGCTGCTCGAGGGCGGGGAGCAGGACCTGTTCCGCCAGACCTTTCTCCCCGCGGTGCAGCCGCAGGTCACTGCCGACGCCTTCGCCGCTTGCCGCAAGCGCGTGCGCCAGGTGCCGGTGCGCCCAGACTGGGAGATGGCCGAGGCGAGCGCGTCGGGCGGACATCGCGTCATCCGCGTGAGCATGTTCGGCAAGTCGATGACCGGCTTCCACGAGGTGGACGGTCGCTGGCTGGCGGACGCGCTCTGGTGCCTGCCAATCGGCCTGCCGTAGGCGCAGCGGCGTCCTAGCCCGCGCTCGCATGCTGCTGACGCTGCGGGCGACCTGTCAGACCCTCGTGCGATGATTTCTTGGGGAGCCTGACGGGGTCGGACCGACAGCGCTTCGTGACGCGTCCCGGGCGAAGAGCTTGACGGCCACATACCCATTTGGGTATACAACGCATGCTTGAGCTGAGGTACTACGAGACGGCCGCCGGCCGGAGCGAGCCCGCCGAGTACATCTCTCGCTTGCCCGAACGCATGCGCGCCAACGTGCTAGCCGACATCGAGGCGTACCGGCTGTATGGCGCGAAGGCGCCGATCTCGTGGAAACCGATCTCCGGGTCCAGGCCGATGATGGAGATTCGCGTAGGCTCCCAGCGCGTCTACTGCGTCGTGCACCAGCAGATCGTGTGGGTCCTCCAGGTCGGGCCGAAGGCGCACCAGACGCGCGACATCGCCAAGGCGGCAGCGCGGATGAAGCACGTCAGAGGAGGATGAACCGCGATGCGCAAGGAGAAGAAGAGAGCCACCGGGATCGGCGGAGATGCATTCCTCGCAGCGCAGCTCACTGACCCGAAGGTGCGCCACCATTTCGAGCAGCGGCGACTCGTTCACGAGGTTGCCATCGCGGTCCGGAGCATGCGCATGGGTGCCGGCCTCACCCAGGCCCAGCTCGCGAAGAGGATCGGAACGACGCAACCGACCATCGCGCGTCTGGAAAAAGGGATCGACGTGCGCACGCCGCGTTGGGACACGCTCCAGCGCATTGCCAGGGCGCTCGGCCGCCAGCTGAGGCTGAAGTTCGCGGCATCGAGCGATGACGAGGAGCTTGTCGAGGTCGAGGAACCCGTCCGCCGGCAACGGCGGAACCGCGCCCCGGCGGCGGCAACGGTATGGCGCACCGCCCGCGTCAGCGGTTCGGGTCGGCGCGCGTGAAGTAGAATCGGGCCCGCCTCTACGTTCTATAGATTGCAGGTGCGGTTCGCCGCCGGTGCCCTGCCGTCACGACGGCCGTCCCCGTGGCATCGCCCATGCACCTCGCGGTGGCATGGGCCAGGAGGGGGACGCATCCACTCGGGGCGGGTTTGCGCGACTTCGAGACTCCGTCCTGTATCGCGTGGTCGGCACGGGATTTCTCGTGCTGCTCCTGCAGATCCCGGTCGGGCTCATCGCCCACACCATCGACGAGCGGCGGATGACGAGGGACGCCGCCGTCGACGAAGTGACCCGCACCTGGGGCGGCTCGCAGGAGCTGGTCGGGCCTATCCTCACGGTGCCGTCCATCGAGCGCTGGTTGGACGCCAAGGGCAAGCCGCAGCAACGCACCGTCGTGCGGCACTTCCTCCCCCGCACGCTCTCGGTGCGCGGCCGGGCCGAGACGGAGGTGCGGCGGCGCCGCATCTTCGACGTGCCGCTCTTCGTCGCGCAGGTGCGAATCGAGGGCGTCTTCGTGCTTCCCGATGCGAGCCACTTCGCCTCGCGGGCGGAAGACATCCTCTGGCAGCGCGCGAGCTTGTCCTACGGCATCGCGGATCCCAAGGCGATCCGCGCCTGCTCTCCGCTCTCCCTCGACGCGCGCCGCGTCGCGTTCGAGCCCGGGCCAGGCGCGGCGGACTTCCTCGGCAGCGGGCTGCACGCGCCGCTGCCCGGACCAGGCCGGCCGGGCACCGTCCTCCCCTTCGCGTTCGACTTGACCCTCGGCGGCAGCGGCCGCCTCGCCGTCGTGCCGGTGGGGGACGAGACCGTGGTGGCGCTCGCCTCGCCATGGCGGGACCCGAGCTTCGACGGCGCGTGGCTGCCCGTCGAACGGCGCGTCGGCGCGGAGGGGTTCGAAGCCACCTGGCGAGTGCTGAACCTCGGGCGCAACTTCCCTTCTTCGTGGGTCGCGGCGGAGGTGGCCCGGCCGCGCCTACGGGATTGCGGCGGCGCTGATCGTCGCCCTGGTGACCACGTACGTGCGGTTCGTGCTGGGGGAGAGATCGCGTGCGGCGGGAATCGGTGGCTTCCTCTGCGTGCTGTATGGCTTCCTGTTCGTGCTGCTGCAGATCCAGGACTACGCGCTGCTCGCCGGTTCGCTCGGACTGTTCGTGGTCCTGGCAGCGGTCATGTGGTTCACGCGCCGGGTGAACTGGTACGAGCCGGTTGCGCGAGGCTGACGATGCGATGTCGGAAGGCGTAGCTTGTCCGCGGAGTCGGCGGCGCGAGACGTCCGGCGCCAGGCAGGCCGGGGGATCACGTCCGAGGCGGCCTTCCTGGTGAGCTTCCTCCTCGGAGCGCTGGCGCTCACCCGGGACGTCATCCGTCCGCCGGCGTACAAGTTCTTCGCGGTGGCGGCCACGGCAGTCGTGGCGACGGTCCTCTTCTCGGCGAAGCCGGCGCTGAACCCCTGGTGCGCCGCCTCTCGCGGCAGGACCTCGCCGCGATGCTGAAGTTCCTCGTCCTGGCCGTCGTCGTCCTGCCGCTCCTTCCCGACCGCGCCTACGGGCCGCTAGACGCGCTCAACCGCGGCAGATCGGGGTGCTGGTCGTGCTGATGGCCGGGATCAGCTTCCTCGGCTACACCGCCATCCGCATCCTCGGTCCGCAGCGCGGTCTCGGGCTCACCGGGCTCATCGGCGGGCTCGCGTCGTCGACGGCGGTGACGCTGTCGATGTCGGCGCGCGCCCGCGCGGAGCCGCGATTGGCGGATTCGTTCGCGCTCTCGGCGGTGCTCGCCTCCTCGGTCATGTTCTTCCGCATGGGCGTCCTCATCGCCGTGGCCAATGCCGCGCTCCTGCGCGTCGCCTGGTGGCCCCTCGCCGCCATGGCGGCGGCCGGGCTGCTGGTGAGCTTCTGGTTCTATCGGCGGTCGACGCAGACGGCGCAGGACGATCTGAAGCTCTCGAACCCGGTCGAGCTCTCGCAGGCGCTCCAGTTCGCCGTCTTCCTGACGGTGGTCCTGGTCCTCTCCAAGGCCGCCGCGACCCGGTTCGGCACGGCAGGCGCCTATGCCGCGGGAGCCATCGCCGGCACGGCGGACGTGGACGCGATCACCCTCTCGATGGCGCGGCTCGCGAAGGAAGGGCTTGTGCCGCAGGTGGCCTCGACCAGCATCTTCCTCGCCGCGGCTTCGAACACGGCCGTGAAAGCGATCATCGCCGCGAGCCTGGGCGGCTGGGGGTACGGCTGGCGCATCGCCAGCGCCTTCGCGATGGTCCTGGCCGCCGGGGGCGCTGCCGTGCTCTGGCGAATTTAGTCGCCGTTGCCCGGGTGCCCAGTCCATCGCAGGGCGTGTCGCCGGGCGGCTTGCTGCTGGACGCGGCGGGGCCACTGGTGGAAGAACGCGACAAGGAGGAACGTCCATGAAGCCCGTCTGTGTCGTCGCCGGCGTGGGTTCGGGGAACGGCGCCGCCTTTGCCCGGCGCTTCGCCTCGGAAGGTTACGCGGTTGCGTTGCTCGCGCGCACCACCGAGTTCACCGGACAGCTCGCCTCCAGCCTGCCAGACTCCCGCGCTTACCCGTGTGACGTCGCCGACGCAAACTCGGTCGCGCGCGCATTCGATGCAATCCGCCGCGATCTCGGGGAGGTCGAGATCCTCGTCTACAACGCCGGCTCCGGCGTCTGGGGCAGCATCGAAGAAGCGACCGCGGCGGATTTCGAGGGGGCCTGGCGGGTCAACACGCTCGGCGGGTTCCTCGCCTCCAAGCAGGTCATCCCCGCGATGAAGCGCGCCGGGCGTGGCAGCATCGTCTTCGTTGGCGCCACCGCGTCGCGCAGAGCAGGGGCGAGGTCCGCCTCCTTCTCCTCCGCCAAGGGCGCGCAGCGCAGCCTCGCGGAGTCAATGGCGCGGGCTCTATGGCCCGCCGGCATCCACGTGGCCCTCATCGTCGTCGACGGCGTCGTGGATCTGCCGAGGACCCGGGAGAGGATGCCGGGCAAGCCGGACTCGTTCTTCATCAAGCCGGACGACGTCGCCGAGATCGGCTTCCGGCTCACCCAGCAAAGGCCGTCGGCGTGGTCGTTCGAAGTCGAGGCGCGCCCCTTCGGGGAGACCTGGTAATACAATCCTCAGAACGCGCAGGGACACTCTGGAGTTCCGTCGCACGTGATGCAGGTCGAGCCGCCGCAGTCCTGGGAGCAGTTGAACGCGTCCTCACCCGATTCGCAGACGAAGTTCCCGCAAACGGGTTCTGGCGGAAACCAGGCCCGTCCACTGATGACACCGATCTGGCAGTCCTCCATCAGAGCAGGACGCAATTGCATGTGCGCGTGCTGCTGTGACAGAAGCCGCAACCGCACTGCGCGCTGCTCGTGCAGGCCTTGCCGGCCGAGCAGTCGGGTCCGCAAGAGCTGTCGCCGCCCCCGCTGCTGCAGCTTGCGCACATGAGCGGCTTGTTGTGAACCAGCACCCCGCCTGCGAAGTAGTCGTGATGGCCCGACACCTCCAGGTTGTAGACGGCCGCCGAGAACGGCTGAATCTCGAGCGACACGACGGGGACGGTGGCGGGCTGCGCCGCGGCGCCAGTGGGCAGGACCAAGAGCTCGTCGCCGAGCCGCAGATCGGCGGCGCGGACCCACCGCCCGCCGGCGTAAAAGAGATGGCTCTCGGTGGCGCGCAGCGTGCCATTCACCACCACCAGGCTCTCCTTGGTCTCGAGGTGCTCGAACGTCTTCTCCACCGCCGCCGGGACGGGTCGGCCCGCCAGAGCAGGAGCAGCAGCTGTAACACGCCGTCTGGCTGCAGGTGCCGGCGCCGTTGCACTGGGCGGCGTAGCAGTCGGTGGGCGTGGTGTCATTGCACGAGGTGCCGGCGGGCTGGTACGAGTAGCCCTGATCGCAGCTGCCGCCGCGACACTGCGCGCGGAAGCAGTTGCCAGGCGTGGAGTCGCTGCACGACGTGCCGTCGGCCACCTTTGCGTCGGGGGGGCATGCATTGTTGGTGCAGTACTCGGGCGCATCGCAATCGTTGACCGCGGGGCGGCACACGCTGCCCTCGTCGCACGCCGGGCCGCCGTTGGCGAACACCGCTTCGCCGCTCGAGCAGTCGGCGCCCGCCGGGCATGCCGGCTTGCAAGCAAGCGCCGCCACCGGATAGCCCACTACGAACGCCGTTGCGGACGCGTTGGTGGTGAGCGTGGGCAGCGCGCAGAAACCGAGGGGCATGAGGTTGGTGCCGACGTTGAGCTCGATGTCAGGGAGGAAGTTTGCGAGGATGAACGTGAGCCAGTGGTTGATGAGATCGTCGATGAACCAGGGCAAGCTCGACCACCAGCTGACGCTGGTACTGGTCGGCCGGAACACCACCTTGTAGCCCCTCACCGCGGTGCCGGTCAGAACCACGTCGCCCTCGAACGAGCCGGTGGCGCCGCCGCTCAAGTTCGCCGTGAACAGCCACAGGTCGAGCTGCGCCTTGACGCTGATGGTTCCCGAGAGGCGCATGCGATTGACCGAGCCGCTCGGCGGCAGGACGTCCATGGACGCGCTGTCGACGTTGACGTACCACGCCTGGAGGATCGTGTTCTGGTACTTGCCCCAGTTGAGTGAGCGGGTCTCGGTGAGCGACAGCAGGGCGTTGTTGACCGCGGTCTCGTTGATGTCGACGCTGAGCGCGTTCTGGGCGTAGCCTGGACGTGCGGAGGCGAGCGCGACCAGGCTCAACGCGGAGGCGATCGCGAAGATGCGGGGGTTCGACATGACGCGGGCCTCCTTCAGTTGAGCTGGTCGCGCGCGGGGAACCACGCGTACTCGCCGTTCGACACGTAGTTGGGCTGGGCCCAGAAGACGCGCGTGTAGAACGTGTCGCGGATCTCGAACAGGGCCCAGACGAAGGAGCCCGCATTCGTCGATAGGACGGTCCCTTGGAGCCAGATGGGCGCGATCCACTCGTCCTTGCCGCCGCGCTTGGTCCAGCCGGCGAGCGGGCCGGGTTGGGACACGAGCGTGAAGTTGGGAAGGACGTCGTAGATCCGGGTCCCGCTGACCGTGTACACGATCAGCTCCCTCACGGTGGCCTTGATGTTGGCGTGGATGTCGCAGTAGTCCCACCCATTGGTCGAGGCGTCACGGACGAGACGCACCCAGAAGGTGGGCGTCGTCCACACCGAACCGAAGTTGATGCTCCCCGAGCGGATCCTCGCGCTTGGTTTGAGCACTAGAGCTCCGGGGACGACGCTCCAGCCAAGACTGAAGGTATTGCCTGGGTCGAGCGCGATGGTGCGCTCGTCGAACCACGGGCTGGAGAGCTTCCCGAGCAGCAGGCTTGGGTACATGATGAAATTGTGGATGTGGCCGAAGACGCCGAAGCGCGGAATGTACTCGTTCGCCAGCGCGGTCTTGAGCCACGCCGGAATCGGCAGCGCATCGATCTGGGCTTGGAGGTCGGTCAGGAACGCGCGAACCCCCGCGACGGAGATCTGCCCCGATGGGATGGCGATGGTGGGCGACAGGCTGAGGTTCCACGGCCCGCCACATCCCGGCGTGGAGGAGGTGACACTGACCGACAGGTTGAGCCGCGCCGCCCCGGAGAGGAAGGTGACGGTCGGCACCGCCAGGTTCAGGGTGTACTGGCAGCCGAGCACGGTGCCGCTGACCGAGCGCGGGAAGTCGGCCGCGTTCCATTGCTTCTCGAGGAACGCGTTGACGCCGGCGTCACTGATCGTGACCGGGAACTCGAGGTCCCGCGTGGTCGGGGCCGTAGTCTGCGCCGCAGCCGCTCGGGCCACGGCGGCAAGCGCGAGCGCGAGCATCAAGATGTGGCGCGGTTTCATTGAGCTCCTCCAGGAGGTGGTCGGCCGCAAAAACCGGACGCGGTCACGTACCAACGCGCTCTTGCCATCGGTGCGCCGCGATTTGCAAGAGCTCAGAGATCGAAGCTTCCAACGTCGGACCATGCGCACTCCGCCAAGGGGGCAGGTTCCCCGAAACGAAGCGGATCGACTTCGCTCGCGCTTCGCGCGCATCTTCAAATTGACACCCTGAGGCGAAGCGATCCTCAGAAGTCGCAGGGGCACTCTGGAGTGCCGTCGCACGTGATGCAGGTCGAGCCGCCGCAGTCCTGGGAGCAATTGAACTCGTCCTCACCCGGTTCGCAGACGAAGTTCCCGCAAACGGGTTCCGGTGGGGGCGGGCACTGACCGCAGTCCTGGGCACACGTCGAGCAGGATTCGATGTTGCGGTGGCAAATACCGTCGCCACACACCGCCTGGTTGCACAGAAGGACGGATGGATCGTTGGACGTGCTCCGGATCCACGAATGCCATACGTCCACCCGGCCGGCGACGGTGAACCAGTTGAACGGAACCCAGTCCCGTCCGCTGATGACACCGATCTGGCAGTCCTCCATGTTGAACTCATGCTTGAACACCGGCCCGCCAGAGTCGCCATCACACCCCATGACGCCGTTGTCCGATTCGTCGAAGGTGATCGTCGTCGATTTCACCGCGTCGATCTGGCTGTAGCCGTAGCGTTTGGTCCCGTAGCCGGCGCTTCCGTTTCCATCCCAGTCCGTGCAGCCGAAGCCGACGACGGTGAGTGCGTTGTTCTTGCTGGGCGCCCAGGGACTGATCCGGCTGGGGACCACGCCGTACAGGGCGCGGTAGCTCTGGTTCAGCAGCACGATCGCGAGGTCAAAGTCGTGGTCGTAGTGGTTAGGGTCACAGCCTGGACCGCCATAGGCCGTTCCCGAAACACAGTTCCCTCCCGAAAGGGCGCTGCAGAAGCTGACAGGCTGGCCGCTGTAGGCGATGCAGTGACACGCGGTAATGACCGTCCGGTCGCCGATCAGATCCGCGGTACAGCCGTTGACCATGCCGACGGCTGGGTGACCGGGGTCGACCACACCTCCTGCAAGGGGTGTCTCGGCCCTCCCCTTGCCAAGGGTGCCCGGATCCTCCGATGGGAAGCCTTGACCGCAGGCCGCCATCAATGCGCCAACCGCCAGACAAGCGCGCCACTGCCACCGCTCTTGCCTTCTCATGGCTGCCGTCCTTTCGCAGCGAGCGGCAGGGCGGTAACAGCGTCAGATCACGTCGGTCAAGCTCGCCGTGGATCAAATGCTGAATCGACGACCAAGGTGCGGCGCTCGCGCCCCGGGGGCGGTGTCCGAGCGAGTCTTCCGGCCAACCTGCCCGGTCAGTGCAACTTTCGGGTAAGCGCCGCAGCGTCGCCGGCACACAAGCGCCGCGCCGGGCTTACTCCCGCGCCTTGACGCCGGACCCGCCGCATTTCGTACCTTTCCGCGAACCCCTACTTCGGAGCATGCGATGAGAGTCGGTCTGCGTGGCCTCGCCGGGGCGGCTCTCCTCGCCGCCGCTCTCGCTGCGTGCAGTTCGACCCCGGGAGTCAGCGGAGGGGGCCCGTGCCAGCTGCCGCCCGCAACCAGCCTGTCGGTGGTCAAGGTCGATCCGCCGAGCGGCGCGACTGGCGTCTTCGCCGGCACCAACGTCTCCGTTTCGTTCAACACCTGCATCGATCCCGCCAGCGTGACGGCGCTGAACTTCTTGCTTGCCGGCGGGGTCAGCCTGGTCTCCGGATCGCTGAGCTATGACGCGCCATCGGCCACGGTGGTCTTCAATCCGACCGCGAACCTCGCCTTCTCCAGCTTCTACACGATGGCCGTGAGCGGAGTGCGGGGCGCGCAGGGCGAGGCGCTGGCGACTCCGTTCGGATCGTCGTTCACCATCCAGGCCGCCGCCGAGCTCGTGCCGCCGAGCACCACCGCCTCGCCGCCCGGCGGGCGCTACAACGCAACCCAGCAAGTGACGCTCACTTGCGCCGACAATCCCGGCGGCACGGGCTGCGCGGCCACCCACTACACCGCCGACGGCAGCACGCCGACGGCCGCGTCGCCGCTGTACACCGGGCCCATCGCCATCGCCGCCAACGCCACGCTGCGCTTCTTCTCCGTCGACGCGCAGGGCAATGCCGAGACGCCGCGACAGGAGATCTACGTCATCGACACCGTGCCGCCGGTGCTGGCCGGCAGCGACCCGGCGGACGGCGCCACGGGTGTCGCGGTGACCAAGCTCGTCACCGCCACTTTCAACGAGGAGATGAAGGCATCTACGCTCAACGGCGCGACCGTCTCGGTCGACCATGGCGTGACGTTCGCGCTCACGACCGCAGGCAGCGCCGTTTCCATCAAGCCGAGCGAGCGGCTCGCCTGCAACACCACGTATCACGTCGCCATCGGCGCCGGCGCCACCGACCTGGCGCGAACCGACTGCCAGGAGCCGGCCACGGCCGCGAACCTTCCTGGCGGCGTCTACGGCGCCGCCCAGAGCGTCACCTTGTCCTGCACCGATCTCGGCGGATCGGGGTGCGCGCGCATCGTTTACACCACCGACGGAAGCCTTCCCAGCCTCGATCCCGTCAACGGCACGGTGGTGACGGGATCGACCGCTGGCCCCGTCGCGATCGGCGCGGGCGATACCGTGTTGCGCTTCTTCGCGGAGGACGCCGCCGGCAACCGCGAGGTGGTGCGCCAGCAGACCTACACGGTAACGACGACCGGGCTCACCTTCGTCGCCACCGACCTCGGCCTCTCGCGCGGAGCCGGGCCGGTTCCCTCGAGGTTCATCCTCACCCGACCTGGCGGCCGAACCCAGGTCTTCTTCCGCGATCCCACGAACAACCGCCTCTACCGGGGC
>WNGR01011503.1_pt1 | contig 20455 bp, 12 predicted proteins | sample 5407581 | NCBI WGS metagenome assembly WNGR01 (sample SAMN13153383, study PRJNA577476) | soil metagenome | isolation source: 80 cm soil or saprolite under Garry oak tree replicate 2 | place: USA:California | collected 2016-06-15
GAGCCGCCCGTCCCGCGCGCCGGGCAGGTCAGCCTCGCCGGGCTGGCCCCGTCCGCCGCCGTCGAGATGCTGTTCGGGCTGCAGCAGCGCACCCGGCAGGGCGTCAAGACCTATTGCACGATCCTGCGGCCAGTCGCCAGCGACGCCCGCACCCAGCAGGTGTCATCCCTGGCGGAACTTGATATCCCGGCCAGCCGCGGGCAGGGTTATGCCAGCGTCGTGAGCACAATGATCACGCACGCACGCCCTCCAGCAGGCGGTGAGGGCACAGCGCGAGACCCTGGTCTCCGCCAGCGGAACTCCGTCGATCGATGATGTCGAGCGCCGGGTCCACCTGCGGGACCGGCTGGAAGCGCTGACAGCCGTGGAGGGCAGGCTCGCAAACCTGAACACTGCCCTGGCGCAGATGGCGCAGCGGTGGGCCGGTCTGCTTGAAGATCAGCGACGGCTGCGAGAGCAGGGCATCCCGCAGACGGACCGCGCCAAGATCGCTGCGCTGCAAGCGAGCTTCCTCGACCAGCTCAGGGACTACGGGTTTACGAGCCTGCCCATTGACGAGTTGAGAATCTCTGAGGACACGTACCTGCCGACCTACGAGGGCTTTGACCTCGGCTTCGATCTGTCGGCGAGCGACATGGTGCGGACAATATGGGCACATCGGATGGGGATCCTGGAGGTGGCGCGCCAGTACCCCAACCGGCATGCGCAACTCCTCGTCTTTGACGAGCCCCGGCAGCAGAGCACGGACCCTCTGAGCTTCACCGCGCTCTTCGAGCGGGCCGGGCAGGCGGCGCAGTCTGGCCAGCAGGTGATCTTCGCCACCAGCGAACCTGCGCTGAGCGTCCGGGCCATGCTCGGCGGGGTGCCTCACCAGTACATGGTGTTCGCCGGCAAGATGATCCGGCGCGTCGCCCAGTAGCAGGTGCGGCAGCGCGAGTCGGCCCGATGTCCGCGGGTTCCCGCGGTGCGGGCTACGCCAACCTCAGCTCCCGCGCTGTGATGGGCGGAAGTCCAGTTCCCGTTCGACGACCATCCCTGACGCGGTGATGATGCGTTCCATCTCTACGAGGTTGAAGTAACCCCACTCGCCGTGGCCGAGATCGGCGTAACCGAAGGCGTCACCGTCGCTCGAACTCAACTCGGCCACGTACCAATCGCAGCCGCCGACGAAGTAGTGGGCGTGGAGCTGCTTGTCTGAAAGGGCAACGCACTCGGTGGCGTACGGCGGCGGGATGGTCTGGATCATCGCCCTGGTGATGAAGGCGGGACCACGCCGACGCCGGTTCACCTCGCCGTTCGGGAAGAGGTGCCGCATCTGGTGACACGGCGTGCAGAGCATGCTCGCCTCGATCAGCTCCACCCGCTGGTGGCAGGAGCGGCACTGAGACGTGCTGAGGATCCGCCGTGCTGTCGATCGGCTCATCGGGCGTCCGGCCATCGTGGTTCTCCGCTGAGTGGGCCTTTCGTCAGGCCCCGTGTGGCCCGCACGGGGCACGCCCCGGCCTGCAGCGTCCAGGGCGTCGCAGACGGCGAAGCGAACCCTTGACACGCTGGGAGGGGAGCGTGCGCGCCTCGGCCACCAGGAGCCGGAAGGCCCGCGAAGCGGTCACATCGTGCGAATCCGAGTCAATCCTACCTGTCACAGTACAACCGTAACGGTTCCTCATGGGTACTGTAACTGGGATCCGTATGCGCCGGGCACGTGGTCCGGCCAGCAGTCAAGGCCATGTAAAAGAGCGTGATCGCTGCTGAGGATCCCGCTGTGGCTCACCGCTTTGATTCGCCGGTTCCGGTTACGGGTTGTGATCTCTGACAGGCTGCGTGCCTGGGATCTTTGCTGGCCGGCTACGCGGCGGGGCCTGCGATCGGTGCGCGACGCGCCGGTGCGGATGCGGATATCCGTGTGTTACCCTACGTTTGTTCAGGCTGGGGCGGCCCCGGGTTTGCGAGTTTGGCGCCGAGCTGGGCGCGGGAATGGACGCCGAGCTTGCGGTAGACACCGGCCAGCATGGCCTCCACTGTCTTTGGGCTCATGAACAACTGAGCGGCGACCTCCCGGTTGGTGCGGCCTGAGCCGATGAGTTCCGCCACCCGGCGCTCTGAGGCGGTCAGCTCAGTGGGCGCTAGTGGCCGCAACCCCACCCGGCTCAGTTCGGCGCGCGCCCGCTCCGCCCACATGGCTGCCCCCATGTGCTCGAAGAGCCCAGCTGCTCGCCCGAGATGATCTGCCGCGACTGCCTTCCTGCGCCGGCGGCGCTCGACTTGGCCGACGACGAGGAAGGTCCGTGCGGCGTCAACCCGCAGCTCGAGCTCGGCGCATCTGCTCAGCGCCTGGCCTGCCAACGCGGATGCTCCCTCAAGATCGCCGCGAGCCGCAAGGAGCAGGGCGCGGCATCGGGTCCCGCGCATCAGCGCCCACGGGCGGTCAAGGCGCCGGGCAGCCTCGTCGAACCCGGCCAGCAGGCGCTCGGCTCGGTCAAGGCGGCCAAGCCCGATGAGGGCCTCGATCTCATCGGGGAGGAAGAACGCACGAACCGGCTCGGGGACGTGGTCCTCGAACATCGCCGCGAGCGGGGCCATGGCGGCGTCGGCGGCTTGGAAGTCGCCCTGGGACAGGGCGAGCACGCCCAGCGCCCAGCTCGCCCATAGCACCGCCAGCCTGTAACCGGTGCGGGACGCCAGGGCAATCGACTCCCCGGCCCTGCTTTTCGTCAGCGCCGCCTCGCCGGCGAACGCAGAGGCCACCGCGGCGAAAGCGAGCGCCATGCAGCGCAGCAAGTCACTTTCGATCCGCGCCGCGACCTCGAGCGCCTGGGCGGCGTATCCCTCGGCACGGGCCAGATCACCCCGCCACGAGGCCGACCAGACCAGATAGCAGGACGTGAAGACCAGATCGCCCTCCTCGCCCCGCTCCAGGGATCGCTCGCGAAGAGGCAGCAGGAACCGATCGCAGCGCTCGAGGCGTCCCTCAAACAGTGCCAGGCAGCCGGCAATCAGGCTCGGGCGCACCAGGACCGAGACCTGGTGGTGTGGGTCTTCGAGCCGCAGCGCACGCTCGATCTTCGCCTCGTCAAGGCCCAGCCCCAGCAGGAAGTCGGCCATGGCCGCAACCGCCAGCGCTTCAGCTACCGATGCCGGCTCGGCGCCCAGTTCCGCCAGGGCAAGCGCCTGGGTGGCATGCTCCGATGCGCCAGCGAAGTCAGCCCCCGAGACCGTCGCGAAGGCCAGGCTGACCTCAATGGCCAGCCGCAGCTCTCGGTTGTCCCCCGCGTGCTCGAGCGCCAGCCGCAAGACCCGGATCGCCTGGGCGAAAGAGTCCTCGTGGTAGTGGATCTCCCCCAGCAGCCGCAGAGTACCGGCTCGCTCCAGGCCCGCTGACGGCTCCTTCAACAGCGCCTCGAGCATCTCGCGGGCCCGGCGCAGCTCGCCTGCGTGGAAGTGGTACTCCGCCGCCCGGACGGTGCGGCGCTGGATCTCACGGGTGTGCTCCGCCGGGGTCAGCGCCCGAGCCCACTCGGCCAACTCGGCAGCGCTCTGCGGCGCCCCTCTCGCCCGGGCGTGCTCGGCCGCGGCATCCAGCACGGCGGCCAAGCCGGCATCGGCGCCGTCGGCGCCCAGCGCCAGGTGCCGCGCCCGCTCCTCGATCTCATCGGTCAGCCCGGCGAGCCGGCGGTGCATCCGGCGGCGCTCGACGGCCGGCGCCATGGCGTAGACCGCGCCCGCGAACAGCGGATGCGTGAACCGCAGCCGCGAGCCCTCGACCTCGATGATCCCCCGCGACTCAGCGTGCTCAAGCGCCCGCCGCGACTCATCCGGCGTGCCACCGGTCGCGGCCCACACCGCCTCGGCCGTGGGCGCGGCCAAACCGGCCGCCGCCAAGAGCACCCTGCGCGCCCCCCTGGGCAGGGCCAGGATGCGGGCCTCGACCAGTTCCAGCAGCCGATCCGGCATCGGCAGGGCCGCCGCGCTGGCCTGCGCGTCCTTCGGCAGCGAGCGCGCGACCTCCAGCGCGAAGAACGGATTGCCGCCCGTCGCCTGCTCAATGCGGGCCGCCATCCGCCGGGTGATGCAAACCCGCAAGGCTGAGCGGCCCCAGCTCGACCCGCCTGAACCGCTCCTCCGGCGCGGCTCGGTCCAAGACCAGCGGCGGCCGCACACCGTGCTCCACCCGCTCTGAGGCGAGCACGCCGAGCGGCACGTCGGCCAGCCGCCGCAGCGCGAACTCAAGCACCCGGGCCGAGGGCCGATCGAGCCACTGGAGATCGTCGACCGCGACCACCACCGGCCCGCGCCTGGTCAGCGACCTGAGAACGGCGCTCGTGCCTGCAGACACCGCCCGCTGATCGACGCGCCCCGAACCCGGATCCTGCCGCAACAGCGCGACCTTCAGGGCCCGCTGCTGGGGCTCGGGCAATTCCGGCAGCACCTCCTCGGCCACCGGTTCGAGGAGATCCGCCAGCCCCGCGAACGCCAGCCCCGCCTCCGCCTGGACCGGCCGAGCCGAAAGCACCACGAACGACGAAGCCAGGGCTCGGCCGGCCACGTCCCGCCAGACGGTTGTCTTGCCGATCCCCGGTTCCCCGGCGAAGACCAGCACGGCCAGGCCATCTTGAAGCTCGCTCAGAAACCCAGCCGCCGCCTCAAGCTCCCGCTCCCGCCCTATCAAGCTCCCGCTCCCGCCCTATGATGCCCTTAGGCATAGCGTGATTGTCCCACACCCGCCCGCCGGCCGTCCGCCGGCCAGCGTGGCCGCAGCGGTGAACACACGGACGAGCGCCCAGTCCAGCGCCCCGGCCGGCCGTAACCGTCTCAATCGCACCGACCGGGCTGCTCTCCCAAATGTGGCCCTGATCGGCCTTGTTGAAGCAATGGGAATTACACGGATGCGGGGACGCCGTGGCGCGCCAGCAGAAACGTAGGGAAACACCCGATTCGTGCGCGCGCCAGGGTGTGTAGCGTTTACGCCCACATCAGGTCGCGGAGAGGGGGCTTGATATCAGGCGGGTAGTCGGGGCGCAGGAAGCCGTGCCTCTCGCCGAGCCCTCGGCTCCTTCACGCAGTTTGGACTCGGGCCTCGTGTCCGAGGTGGGTGCTGGGCCTACCGCCAGGGGCAAGTTCCTCTTCGTCGGAGAACGCAAGTTCTACGTGCGGGGGGTGACTTACGGCACGTTCCGAGTGGATGCAGAGGGTCACGAGTTCCCGGCGCCGGAGGTCGTTTCTCGCGATTTCGAGATGATGGCGGCCAACCACGTGAACGCCGTGCGCACGTACACGCCGCCGCCGGCGTGGTTGCTCGATGAGGCGCAGCGCCACGGGCTGCGCGTGATGGTCGGCCTCGCAGCCGAGCGCTACGTCGGCTATTTGAACGATGGCCGTCGCGACTCGGAGATCGCGCGGATGGTCTGCGAACGCGTTGCCGCATGCTGGCGACATCCCGCCCTTCTGTGTTACGCGGTCGCCAACGAGATCCCGGCGTCAACGGTGCGCTGGTTCGGTCGGCGTCGGATGGAGCGCTTGGCGGCACGCCTCTGCGACGCGGTCCGGGAAGCGGATCCGGAAGCTCTTGTCACCTACGTCAGCTACCCGTCCACCGAGTATCTCCAGCTTCCATTCATCGATGTGGTGGCCTTCAACGTCTACCTCGAGTGTCCGCAGCGATTGGCCTTGTACCTGGCCCGGCTGCAAAACCTCGCTGGGGACCGGCCGCTCCTGATGACAGAGCTCGGCCTCGACAGCATCCGCAACGGCGAAGAGCAGCAGGCGATGTCGCTCGCATCGCAGATTCAGACGGCGTTCGCGGGCGGCTGCGCGGGGGCGTTCGCTTATGCGTGGACCGATGAGTGGCACCGCGGCGGCGAGGATGTCGAGGACTGGGGGTTCGGCCTGACGCGTCGCGATCGCCGCCCTAAGCCCGCGCTTGCCGCTGTGCGGCGCGCGTTCGCTGCGACGCCGTTGCGCCCAGATATCGCTGTGCCGCGGGTGTCAGTCGTCGTTTGCACGTTCAACGGGGCAAGGACCCTCGGCGAGTGCCTCGATGGGTTGGGCGCGCTTGACTATCCCGATTATGAGGTGATCGTCGTCAATGACGGATCGACGGACACGACCGCCGCGATCGCCGCCAGCTACCCGGTTCGGCTGATCACGACCGAGAACCGCGGCTTGAGCAGCGCCCGCAACACCGGGCTTGACGCGGCGACGGGTGAGATCGTCGCGTACATCGACGACGACGCTCGCCCGGACCCGCACTGGCTTGTGTACATGGTCCGCGCATTCATAGAAGGTGACTGGGCGGCGGTCGGTGGCCCGAACCTGCCGCCGCCGAATGACGGGGTGGTGGCCGACTGCATCGCGAACTCGCCCGGCGGGCCGATGCACGTGCTCGTGTCGGACTGTGAGGCTGAGCACGTTCCCGGCTGCAACATGGCGGTCCGGCGCTCGGCGCTCACGCGGGTCGGCGGTTTCGATCCTCAGTTCCGTGTGGCTGGCGACGACATTGACCTGTGCTGGCGCTTGCAGGCGCACCACCTCAAGGTCGGCTTCAGCCCGGCTGCGGTTGTCTGGCACCACCGTCGCGGCTCCGTGCGCGCCTATTGCCGCCAGCAGAGCGGGTATGGCAAGGCTGAGGCGTTGCTCGAGCGCAAGTGGCCGCAGAAGTACAACCGTGCGCGCCACATCACGTGGGGCGGCCGCGTTTACGGCAAGGGCCTCACCCGCGAGCTTGCTGGTGCTCGTCGCTGGCGCGTCTACTACGGAAGCCAGGGCAGCGCCCCGTTTCAGTCGCTCTACCAGTCCCCATGCATCGTCGGCACCGCGTGGCAACCGCTTCTGTTCGTGGGCGGCCCGCTGCTTGCCGCAGCGGCGGGTGCCGTTGTCGGGCAGGCACTGCTTAGCGCGGCGGCCGCGCAGTTCTCGACCCGCCATCTCTCGCGGCGCAAGCTGCTGGCGATGCGCGCGCTCACCGCGCTGCTGCACGTTGTGCAGCCGGCCGCACGGCTGCACGGACGCCTGGCACATGGGCTTGGGCCATGGCCCAGCCGCGTGCACGGACGGCCGCGCCTGCCCGCCCGGCACACCTGGGCATTCTGGAGTACCCGATGGATCGATCCGCACGAGCGCCTCCGCGCGATCGAGCAACGGGTCGTCGCGGCGGGCGCAAGGATCCGGCCCGGCGGCGACTACGACCGCTGGGACACCCAAGTAGAACTGGGGATCTTGGTGCAGGAGCGCCTGTTGATGAGCGTCGAGGAACACGCGGGCGGGGCGCAGCTGATTCGCGTGCGCGCGCTGTTGCGATGCAGGGCGCCGTTGGCGGTGGGCGCGATCACGGGCATGCTCGCGGCCACCGCGGCACTCGATCACGCGTATCTGGCCACAGCGCTGCTCGGGGGTCTGTTGGTCGCGTTCCTTACATGGTTGTCGTGGGAGGCGTCCCTCGCCACCGGCGTGGTTGCGGAAGCCGTGGAGCACGGCGTTGCGATGGCCGCGCTTCTGCCTCGTTCCCGCCGGCGGATTGGTGGCCCCATGAAGTCGGCGCGCGTGCAGCGAGATGCCGTGCTGCAGGCGTCGCAGGGCGCAAACGAGCAGGCACCGCTGGGGTGATGAGCAGTGACGTCGAAGGACGAGGACGGGCGCGAGGCCGGCCCACGGGCGGACAGCCCGGGCCTGGACCGAGTACTGGTCCTGCCCTCGTTCGCAGGGCTGTACACCACCACCACCGGCAACGGCGGCCGGACCGTCGCCGGGAGCGGGCGGGCCGGCCGCTCGGGGCGGGCCGGCGTGACCGGGAAGATCCCGGGCACCAACCCGCTGCAGCGCCGTGTGCGCGGGACGACGAGCACCCGAACACGCCCACGCCCCGCCGGCGTCGTCAGCGACCGGATCACCGCCTACGGCCCGACCTGCACAGGACTGCGGCTTTACCGGCGGCTGTTGCATGAGGTCAGCCCTTACCGGCGACACATCGGCGGTCTGTTCGCGCTCAGTCTGCTCTCGAGCGTATTCGCGCTGCTGACGCCACTCCCGCTCAAGATCGCCGTTGACAGCGTGGCCGGCTCGCACCCGCTGCCGGGATTCCTCGCCGTCATCGTGCCGGCGGAGGTGAGGCAGTCGCGGACGGGTGTCTTGCTGGTCGCGGCGGGGCTCTTCGTGGCCGTCGCTTTGTTCAGGCAGCTGCAGGAGTTCGGCAACTTGGTGCTGACCACCTACACGGGCGAGAATCTGCTGCTGGAATTCCGCAGCCGCCTGTTCCGCCATGCTGAACGCCTCTCCCTCGCGTATCACGATTCGAGGGGCACGGCGGACTCGGCCTACCGGATCCAATACGACGCGACCGCGATCCAGACGATCGCCGTCGCCAGCCTGATCCCGTTCTTCACCGCGACCGTGACGGTCGCCGGGATGATCTACGTCACCGCGCGAATCGATTGGCATCTCGCCCTGGTCTCGCTGGCCGTCGCCCCCATCCTGTTCCTTGAGATGAGGGCCTACCGCAAGCGTCTTCGCGGGCAGTGGCACGACGCGAAGAGGCTCGAGAGCTCGGCGCTGTCCGTCGTACAGGAATCGCTGGCGGCCCTGCGGGTGCTGAAGGCGTTCGGCCGCGAGGACCATGCCCGCGATCGCTTCGCCGACCGCTCCGCCGCAAGCGTGCGCGCCAAGGTCGGCCTCTCGTTCGTCGAGGGGCGCTTCGGCATCCTCGTCGGCGCCACGATCGCCCTCGGCATGGGAACGGTTCTCTTTCTGGGGACGCGCCGCGTGCTCGCGGGCACGATGACGCTCGGCGAGCTTGTCCTCGTGATCGGCTACCTGCAGCAGCTCTACGACCCGCTGAAGACGGCAAGCAAGAAGGCGGGAGCCCTCCAGTCCTCGCTTGCGAGCGCGGAGCGCGTCTACTCGATCCTCGACCAGGCACCGGACTTCGTCGATCCGCCGGATGCGCGCCCGCTCGCGCGCGCGACCGGCGCCGTCGCCTTCCGGAACGTCTCGTTCTCCTACGAGCCCCGCCATGGCGTGCTTCACGGCATCTCGTTCGAGGTTCCGGCCGGGGCGGTGCTCGGCATCGCCGGCACGACCGGGGCCGGAAAGACGACGCTCGTGAGCCTGCTCACGCGCTTCTACGACCCGGGCAGCGGCCAGATCCTGCTCGACGGCGTCGATCTTCGCCGCTACAAGCTGGCCGACCTCCGCAACCAGTTTGCGATCGTGCTGCAGGAGCCGGTGCTGTTCTCGACGAGCATCGCCGAGAACATCGCCTACGGCCGCCCGGGCGCCGACAGCGCCGACGTGGTAGCGGCCGCGAAGGCGGCGAGCGCGCATGACTTCATCTGCGCGTTGCCTGACGGCTACGACACCACGGTGGGTGAGCGCGGAGTGCGCCTCTCAGGCGGCGAGCGCCAGCGGATCGCGCTTGCCCGGGCATTCCTGAAGGATGCGCCGATCCTGATCCTCGACGAGCCGACCAGCTCCGTCGACGCGCGGACCGAGGCCGAGATCCTCGAGGCGATGAGGCGGCTCATGCGCGGGCGTACCACGTTCATGATCGCGCACCGCACGAGCACCCTCAAGATCTGCGATGCCCGGCTCGAGCTCGAGCACGGCCGCGTCGCCGTGACGCCGTCCGACGCCGGCTGGGCCCCTCGAGCGCTGCGACCGGCCGACGGTGCGGAGAAGCCATGGGGCGGCGCACCGACTCGGCAGGGCCGCAAACACGCCCCCGTCCCGTGCCCCGTCGACCACCCTGTCGTCGGGGCCTGGAAGACGATCGCGCCGACACCGCGCGTCGATCGCGTCGATCGCCTCTGCGCGCACACGAAGGCCCAGATCTACCGGCTCGCGCTCGCGGACGGCACCAGCGTCATCGCGAAGCGCGGGCGCAGCGAGGCCCTTCTCGTGGAACGAACGATCTACGACAGCGTCCTGCCTCGGCTGCCGTCACCCGCTCTGCGCATGCTCGGGTTCGCCGGTGATGGGGACGAGGAGTGTGCGTGGCTGTTTCTCGAAGACGCCGGCGACGACCGGTGCTCGCTTGCGCAGCACGGACGCCTCGCCGCGCGCTGGCTCGGCACGCTGCACGGCGCGACTGCCGAGCTCGGCCTTGCGCCATTCCTGCCCGCGCGCGGCCCGGGTCACTACCTGGAGCATCTGCGCGCCGCGCGCGGGACGATCCTCGACAGCTTCGGCAACCCGGCCCTGGGTGCGGACGACCGGGGCATGCTGCGGGAACTCCTTTCGGCCTGCAAGCTGATCGAGTCCGGCTGGAGCGGCATCGAGGCGATCTGCGCCAACCTGCCCCGGACACTCGTCCACGGCGATCTCGTCGCCAGGAACCTGCGGCTCCGGTGCGACGATACCGGTCCCGCAATTGTCGCGTTCGACTGGGAATTGTCGGGCTTCGGCGTCCCTGCAGCCGACGTCTACCAGTTGGCGGTCGACACGACGCGCGAAGACCTCTCCTGCTACCGCTCGACGATCTCCGCATACGTGGGCGGCGTTGACGACGACGAGCTGCAGGCGCTGTTGCTCATGGGGAAGGGGTTCCGGCTCCTCGCCGCCGTGGACTGGGCCAGCACACACCTCCCGCATCCTCGCCCGGAGAAGGGGGTGGTGAGGCTGCGCGTATACGAGCAGCCCCTGCGGACGTGGGTCGCGGCACTCGAGAGCGCAGCGTAGGGCTGGCACCCCGGCCATGAACCTTGACTCCGTGCAGCAGAAGGGATCGCCACGATGATGGACGGGCTGGAGAGCGCGCTACGGGACTACGCCGAACCGGGGTTGACGGAGCTCCGCGGCGCGCTGCTGGAGGTGCTGAACGGATCCCGGGTGACGGGGAGGCTCACGAGCGAACAGTGCCTGAAAGAGCACAAGGTCTACCGCCTGGGGTTCGAGGTCGCGGGCGGGGCCCGGGCGCTGGTCGTCAAGCGCATGAACCTGCCACGCGCGGTCCGCAACCAGCTCGTCGCGACGCGCTGGCTCCGCGCGGGCAACCTCGGACATGCAGGCCCTGTTCTGCTCGGCGTCGCGGCTGAGCGAGGTGGCGAGTGCGTCTGGCATGTCTACCAAGATTTCGGAGACCGCACGCTGGACACCGCTAATCCCGACCGGAGCCGTGTGGAAGCAGCCATCGACCTGATCGCCGAACTGCACGTCCGCTTCGCGGGGCACCCGCTGCTGCCGGAGTGCCGGATGTACGGAAAAGACATGGGAATGACCTACTACTTCACGAACATCCGGGATGCCATCCGTGGTCTTGAATCTCTCCATCCGCCTTCGGTCCACGTCGGCTGCGGCGATCTGGCGCTGCGCGACCGGCTGCTGCGGCGGCTGTACAAGCTTCTCGACGAAGGTCCCGGCAGGGCCCGGGTCATGGCCGAGGCGGGTGGGCCCGAGACGCTGCTGCACGGAGACCTGTGGCCGAAGAACATCCTCGCGGTGCCTACGCCGGACGGTCTGCGGACCCGCCTGATCGACTGGGACGCGACGGGCGTGGGGCCGCTCACGTACGATCTTTCGACGTTCCTGTACCGGTTCTCGGCCCAGCACCGGCCGTGGATCCTGGACCGGTACCAGCAGGCGGTGGCCCCGCTCGGTTGGCACGCCCCGGCCACGAGGGACCTGAGCCTGCTCCTGGAGACCGCCGAGATCTCGCGCATCGCCAACTGCCTCATCTGGCCCTGCATCGAGGCAGTACAGGCGCAGGCCGAATGGGCGTTCGAAAGGCTGGCCGAGATGGAGACCTGGTTCGAGTCCGTCGAGCCGGCGCTCTGATCAGGTGGGGGTCGCCGGAGGTACCCATATGAAGTGCATCGTCGTGAACGGTGACGATCTGGGCGCGAGCCCGGGAGTCAACCGTGGCCTGGCAGAAGTGCACCGGCGCGGCCCGCTGACGAGCGCGAGCCTGATGGTGAACATGCCGGCCAGCCAGGAGGGGGCCCGCCTGGCACGTGACCTGCCAGGGGTGAGCGTGGGCCTGCACGCGAACCTCACGGATGCGTCCGGGCGGCCGCTCGTCGACCTCGAGACCGGGGAGCGCTGCCGGGCGGTCCTCCAGCAGCAGATACGCACCTTCTGGGAGCTCATGGGACGCTCGCCGACCCATCTCGACTCGCATCACAATCTTCACCGCAATCCTCGGCTGCTCCCGTACTTCCTCGAAGCGGCCGACCGGTATGGGCTGCCGCTTCGCGAACACTCACCGGTGCGCTACTTCTCCAGGTTCTACGGGCAGTGGGGGGGCGAGACCCACCTGGAGCAGATCAGCGTCCAAGGCCTGATCGGCCTGGTGGAGACCGAGATTTCGGCGGGTGTCACCGAGTTGAGCTGCCATCCCGGTTACTACGACCCGCAGCTGCGATCCAGCTACCGGATGGAGCGGGAGGTCGAGCTGCGGACGTTGTGCGACCCCGCGGTGCGGGCGTTCCTTTCGGCCCGGCAGATCCGGCTCGTCAACTTCGGTGAGGCCATGGATGTTCTCGCCGGGGACCTCGCCGCCGGCGAGGCCGGGGAAGGAGGGACATGACCACCGTCGTGGTCTCTCCGTACCGCACCTTGAAATTCCTCGAGGGGGGCGGCCACTTCTGGGTCTACATGCAGTATGTGCAGGGCCTGCGCCAGGCGGGGTGCGAGATTTACTGGCTCGAGCGTGTCCCCGGAGGCGGACCATGGCAGGAGAGGTCCCGGATCGAGACCTGGCTGCATCGGCTGGAGCGTTACGGGCTGGATGGGAAGGTCATCCTCTATTCGGACGAGGGGAAGCCGTACGACTACCTCGTGGGTACCCGGTCCGAGGCGCACGAGGTGTTCAAACGAGCCGACCTGCTGCTGAACTTCCATTACGCGATCGATCCCGAACTGCTCGCCTGCTTCCGCCGGACCGCCCTGGTGGACATCGACCCGGGCCTGCTGCAGAAGTGGATGAGCACCGGCCAGCTCGTCGTGGCGCCACACGACCTGTACTTCACGATCGGGGAGATGGGCGGAACGCCGTCGGCACCGGTTCCGGACTGCGGCCTCGACTGGGTCCGCATTAGACCGGCGGTGTGCCTTGAGCTGTGGCCTTACGCGTACGACCCGCGGTGCGAACTGTTCACCACGGTCACCGACTGGTGGAGCGGCTACGCGAGCGAGATCGTGGACGGCCGCGAGGTGCTGTACGACAACAACAAGCGGGTGTCGTTTCTCGCGTTCGCCGAGCTTCCCCTTCTGACGAGCCAGCCGCTCGAACTGGCTGTCTACATGGCCGCTGACGACACCGAGGATCGGCGGACGATGGAGCGCCACGGCTGGCGGCTCCGCCATTCCCTGGAGGTCAGCACAACCCCCGAGATGTACCGCTCCTACATCCAGCGCTCGCGAGGGGAGATTAGCTGCGTGAAACCCTCGTACGTCAAGCTGCAGAACGGATGGATCAGCGATCGGAGCCTGTGTTACCTGGCCAGTGGCAAACCGGTGGTGGTGCAGCGCACCGGTCTGAGCTCGTACCTGCCCTCAGGCGAGGGCATCCTCCAGTTCTCCTCGCCGGCGGAGGCGGCCGACGCGCTGGCGGCGGTCAACGCGGACTACCAGCGCCACTGCCGCAGCGCCCGGGAGATCGCCGAGACCTACTTCGACGCCCGCCGGACCACCGAGAAGATCCTGGACGTCGCGCTGCGGTGACCCGTCCGCGGCAGGCCCTGCAGGAAGGAGCGACATGCCCACCGTCATGGTCTCGCCGTACCGGACCCTGGAGTTCCTCGAGGGCGGCGGCCACTTCTGGGTCTACCTACAGTACGTCCACGGCCTACGGCAGGTAGGGTGCGAGGTCTACTGGGTCGAACGTATTCGCAGTCATGCCGGGCTGGAGAGGTCCCGGGTCGAGGGCCTGCTGCGGCGACTGGAGGGTTACGGCCTGGCAGGCAGGGTCATCCTCTGCACGGACGCCGACGAGGGGCGCGCGCAGGGCATGGAGTACACCTATATCGGGGCGACCCGATCCGAGGCGCACGAGGTGTTCAAACGAGCCGATCTCCTGTTGAACTTCCATTACGCGATCGATCCAGAACTGCTCGCCTGCTTCCGCCGCACCGCCCTGGTGGACATCGACCCGGGCCTGCTGCAGACGTGGATCAGCACCGGTCAGCTCTTGGTAGCGCCGCACGATGTGTACCTGACGACCGGGGAGACGGTCGGGATGCCGTCGGCGCTGTTCCCGGACGGTGGTCTCGAGTGGGTTCACATCCGGCCGCCGGTGTGCCTGGATCTCTGGCCCTACACGTACGACCCCCGGTGCGAGGCGTTCACCACGGTCACCAACTGGTGGGGCGAATGGGCGACGGAGGCCCTGGAGGGCCGTCCGGTGCTGTACGACAACACCAAGCGGGCAGCTTACCTTGCCTTCGCCAGGCTTCCCCGCTTGACGAGCCAGCCACTTGAGCTGGCCGTCCATCTAGCTTCCGCCGATGGGGAGGAGCGTCAGATGCTGGAGCGGCGTGGCTGGCGGATCCGTCACGCCTCGGAGGTCAGCAGAACCCCGCAGATGTACCGCGCCTATATTCAACGGTCGCGTGGCGAGCTGAGCTGCGTGAAGCCCTCGTGCGTCAAGCTGCAGAACGGGTGGGTCAGCGATCGGAGCCTGTGTTACCTGGCCAGTGGCAAACCGGTGGTGATGCAGGATACGGGTCCGAGCCCGTACCTGCCGTTCGGCGACGGCATCCTGCGCTTCTCCACGGCCGAAGAGGCGGCCGCGGCGTTGGCTGCGGTCAACGCGGACTACGAGCGCCACTGCCAGAGCGCTCGGGGTATAGCCGAGACCTACTTCGACGCCCGGCAGATCGCAGAAAGGATCCTGAATGTCGCGCTGGCCTGACCATCGGCTGAGCCTCAACACTGCTAGGCGGGCATCAGTCCATGCCGTTCCGGATCGACTCCGCCTTGGCCACGAGTTTGGTCACGGCACTGTCCGGGTACGCCCACTCGGCGGCGCGGGCAAGCGAGCGCAGGACCCTGTGCAGGCGAAGGCGGTCCAGCTCGGCCAGCATCTCGTCGGTCCCGGTGACCGCGAGGCCGAAAGCGTCAGCCCCCCTGACATAGGCTTCGCAGAACCGTTCGATCGTGGGACGGTGGTCGACCTCGTTGGCCATGCACGCCAGGTCATGGAGCTGAGGGCCGATGGCGGCCAGCTCCCAGTCGACCGGGCAGATGCGCACGGGCGCAGCCCAAGTGCCGACGAGGATGTTCTTGGGCCGGTACGACCCGTGCACGAACGTCGGCCGGCTCGCGCAGAACCTCTCGATCATCGCCCCGTAGCCGTCCAGGGCGGCCGCCAGCCGCCGGTGGAGCGAGCCGGAGCGCGAGCCGACCGCCTGCAGGGCCCGCTCGGCCATGTCACGGAAATAGGCGTCGTGGTAGTTGACCAGGATGCCTGGCCGCGCGAGCTCGGCCTCCCGGCCCGCGATAGTTCCGTGCAGCCGCCCGAGCCAGCCTGCGGCGGCGATCCAGTCCTCGATCGGAGACTGGCGCAGCGTCCGCCCCTGGACGAACTCCAGCAGCAGCCAGTGGCGGCCGCTCGTTTCGTCCTCCCAGACCGCACCGTAAAGTTCGGGCGTCCCGAGATCCCGCCCGGCGAGTACCCTCTCGTAGACGTAGCGCTCCCGCGCGCCACGCCACAACGCGACATCCGCCGCATGCGGAGATGCGTCGAAGTCCTTGAGAAACACGTCGAGCGTGCAGCCATTGGCCAGATCGAGCATCAGCCGTCGGGCCGCGTACGAGGTAGAGGCCGGCGCTGGCAGTTCGCGCACCGCCGTAACTGGCGTTCCCAGACAGCGCTCGGCGATGACGCCGAAGCCGCGCTCGGGTGGCTCTGCGTGCCCGATCACGAACGGCTCCATCCCATCAACGATGCACCTTCGAACTCCAGGGGCGGGTAAGGCCCCGAGCAATGCGACATAACCAGCCGTGGGCAGCTCATGATCGAGACACTCGAAGAGGGCCTGGCGAGCCTGTACGGCGACCGCCTGCGGGTACGGTCGATCCGTGCCAATGAACTCGGCAAGAGCACGAGTTTCGCGATTCACCGCGTTGACGTCCAGCTCGAATCCGGCGACGTCCTTCCCGTGATCTTCAAAGACCTAAACCCGCTTCGGCACCGCGAGAACGCGAAGCACATTCGCCAGCTGGAGCTCGGCCGAAGTCGTCGGGAGATCTGGATGTACCGGCACGTCCTGCCGGGGCTGGCGCTCGGGACCCCGCGGCTCTACGGGTACCGGTGGGAGCCCAAACAGGGCAACCTGTGGCTGTTCGTCGAGGATGTGGGACGGCACCGCCTCGACGGCCAACACATCGCTGGCGGCGGCTTCGCCGCGCGCCTCGCCTTGTTCGAGCAGGCGGCGGCGTGGGCCGGCCGGTTCCATGCGGCCACCGCGGGAATGCCGGACGACGATCAACTGCTGCGGTATGACCGGGCCCACTACGAGCGCCGGGGCAGGCACCTGGAGGCGTGTCTGGAACGGATCGCCCAGGAGAACCGGCCGCTCGTCGAGCAAGCCATCGCCAGGCACGGCACGTTGGTCCAGCTCGCCAACGATCTGCCGCACGGCATGATCCACGGCGAGTTCTTCGGCAAGAATGTGCTGGCTCGCCGTGATCAGAGCACGGGCGCGATCGCCGTCGTCGACTGGGAGACGGCAGCAACCGGACCGCAGTATGCCGACCTCGTCAGCATCAGCGCGGGTCGCTCGGCGAGGAGCGAGCGGATGGCGATGCGACGGGCCTACTTCGACGCCAGGTACTCACCGGCCGCAGCTGGTGCCGACTGGAGACGCTTCAACGAGGAGGCCGACATCGTGGCCATCCTCCAAGCAGTCAGCTGGTTGGGCTACTGGGTGGGTAGCGATACTAGCGACCCCAGGTATGCCCGGCACGTGTCGCGGTGGATGCGCGAGCTCAGAACCACAATGGGCGACGACGTCCCGGCGTGACGGGCGGTACGGACCACTGAGGTGGCCAGCTCGCTGGATGCGACGGGCCGGATGCCCACCCTGCCCAACCCGCCCAACTCTGGCACGGCGCCCATCTGCGCCAGCGCGCCAACCTCGGAGCCGGAAACGAATGCCGACATCACGGCAAACGCGGGACAAAACCTAGGGAAACACCCGATTGATCCCCGCGCCGGGGTGTGTAACGCTAGCGGCCTTATTCGCTGCGGAGAGGGAACCTGTACCTGGTCGAGTGGTGCTGGACAGGCGTGGCCGAGCAGAAGCTTACCGAGAATGGCCGTGGTACGGGGCGCGGGGAGAACTGTGCCAGAGAATGGTGGCGCCGTTGCAGTCGTCGGCAGCGGGTATGTCGGGACCGTCGTAGCCGCGTGCTTTGCCTGGCTCGGTCGAACGGTGGTCGCGGTCGAGGCTGATGGGGGCCGGCTGGCTGCCCTTTCGCAGGGCCAGGTCCCCTTTCACGAGCCAGGGCTTGACCAGATTGTGGCTTCGGCGGTTGCGACCGGAAGGTTGCAACTGACCGGCGACGTAAAGCGAGCGCTCGACTCAGCAGAGATCGTTTTTCTCTGCCTTGGGACACCTGCCGGGATTAAGGGCGGTGCGGACCTGACGGGGTTCGAGTTGGCCACCAACGCCATCGGGGCGAAGGCCGACGGTCATCACATCCTTGTGGTTAAGAGCACCGTGCCGGCCGGTTCGAGCCAGGTGATAAGAGCGTGGTGCGAAGCGGCGGCGGCCGGGACGGGCTGCTCACTTCCGACGTTCACAATCGTCTCCAACCCCGAGTTCTTGCGGGAAGGCAGCGCGGTGGAAGACTTTCTGCACCCGGACCGCGTCGTGGTGGGAGGTGAAGACGAATGCGCGCTCGACCGAGTGGCGGAACTGTATCGGCCCATCCTGGAGCAGAATTTTGCTGGCGCCGATCATCGCTACCACCCCGTCCTCATCAGAACCACCTCGGCGACCGCGGAGATAATCAAGTACGCGGCGAACGCTTTCCTTGCAACCAAGATCAGTTTCATCAATGAGATCGCAAATATCTGCGATCTCATTGATGCCGATGTGGTCGAAGTGGCTCGTGGCATCGGGCTCGACCGCCGCATTGGACCCGGCTGCCTCGATGCGGGCCTGGGCTGGGGTGGCTCGTGTCTGGGCAAGGACTTGGCCGCACTCATCTCGCGCGCCGAGGATCATGGCTACGAACCGGAGTTGCTTCGTGCGACCTTGGGCCTCAACGCGCGGCAGAGATCTCAAGTCGTTGAGCGGCTGAGGCAGCGCCTTGGTGCCCTGACGGAAAAGCGTGTCGCGCTACTGGGTTTGGCGTTCAAGCCCGGCACAGACGACCTGCGAGATGCGCCCGCCGTCGGGATCGCCCAAGAACTCATCGGTGCGGGCGCCACGGTAACTGCCTACGATCCGTTTGTCTCCGGCGTTCCCGAGGTGCGCGGACTCAGCCTGGCGGCCAGTGCGTACGACGCAGCGGAACAGGCCGACGCCGTGGTGATCGCCACGCAGTGGCCCGAATTCCTGGAGCTTGACTTTGACAAGCTTCGGACTCGGATGCGCGGGACCGTGCTTTTGGACGGGCGCAACTGTGTCGACGCAAATGCCGTCGCAGCCTCCGGGCTTACCTACCAGGGCACTGGACGTTCCGTGCGCCCCCGGTGTGGCGGTGCTGCGATGAGCACGCAGGTTCGTGCCGACGATAAGCTGGACGGTGCAGTCACGGCAGCCGGGCTTCACTTCCGTGGTATCCCCGGTGCTTCGCTGAGCACGGGCTCCGGTAGGCGGGTAGCGGTAACTGGGGGCGCTGGTTTTCTTGGGTCCCACCTGTGCGAAGCGTTGCTGGCCCGGGGCGACAGGGTCGTCTGCATCGACAACCTCTCTACCGGCACCGCGGACAACGTGCGCGGGTTCGCGGAGGTAGCGGGCTTCGAGTTCGTGATGGCCGACGCGAGCACAGCGCTGCCGGTCGATGGTCCGGTAGACGCTGTCCTGCATTTCGCAAGTCCTGCCTCGCCAACGGCGTATCTCGCGCGGCCACTCGAGACCCTCGCGGTAGGGAGCCAGGGCACCCGCCAGGCCCTCGCCCTGGCGTCTGCGCACAATGCCCGCTTCTTGCTCGCATCGACCAGCGAAGTGTACGGCGACCCCGAGGTGCACCCGCAAACCGAGACCTACTGGGGACACGTCAACCCGGTCGGACCGCGCAGCGTCTACGACGAGAGCAAGCGCTTTGCCGAAGCACTGACCACTGCATGGGGCCGCACCTACGGGATCGAAACCGCCATCGTCCGCATTTTTAATACGTACGGCCCTCGGCTGCAGCCGGGCGATGGGCGGGTCGTGTCCAATTTCCTGGTGCAGGCGATAGAAGGCCGGCCTCTGACCGTCTACGGCGACGGATCACAAAGCCGCAGCCTGTGCTATGTCGACGACGCGGTTGCCGGCATCCTCGCCGTGCTCGATGCCCACCTAGCTGGGCCGGTCAACATCGGTAATCCACAGGAGACCGCTGTGCTGGACCTCGCCCGGATGACGCTGGAACTCACTGGCTCCTCTTCCGGCATCGTGTTCGCGCCGCTTCCCGTCGATGATCCGAGGCGCCGATGTCCAGACATCTCGCTGGCCCGCCGCGCGCTCAACTGGGAGCCGACTGTTTCCCTGCGCGATGGCCTGCAGCGCACGATGGAGTTTTTCGTTACGCGCAGGCATCGAACCCTGGCGGCGGTGACGTCCCAGTAGGGGACACGGATCCTCTTGCCCTGAGCTCACATTTCTTCAATCAAGCAGACCCTCCGCACAATTCGGCGACCCGAGCGCTCCACTCTCGTGCGGCCCTGCTCTCCGTCCTTCTGCTCGGGCTACGCCACCGCCGACTGCTGCCGGTTGCCCTGGGCATGGGCTTGCATGTCGCGCTGGATGCGCGCCACCTGGCTCGCATCGATCAAGCGCGGTCCGCGGCCCTGGCGCGGGATGGGTACTCATGCCAGGTATGCGGGACGACGGCGGCGCCTGTCGACGCTCATATCTGGCGCCAGCCGCGGCTGCTGCCGTCGTATCAGGCCCGGAACCTGATCTCCCTATGTGGCCGATGCCGATCCCGAACGGTCGCACCGGTCAGCGCGGCCCGTGCTAATCGACACCAGCGCGCCATTTCCTGGGCTGCCTCTTGCGGCGTGGCCCGCTGCCATCCGCGGGGAAGAGTTCGTTCCGCCGACCGGTCGCGGGGTGGCGCGGTTCGTCAGCGACCCCGCAACCGCCCGGTGCGCTGCCTGCCGCCGCGCGCTGCCGCGTCGCCTCGATGGCCTGGTGATCTCGCACAAGAGCAACGGTGACCGTTGCCCGGGGTCCGGGCAGGTGCCGGGCGAAGACCTGGCTGTGGCGTCGTGGGTACCTCTTATTAAGGGGCTCACTCCGCACGGTCTACGGCACGGCCTCAAGGTGTGGATGGACGAAGACCAGATAGCCGACGTGCTCAAGTCCGAGCG
>WNGR01006528.1_pt1 | contig 20435 bp, 16 predicted proteins | sample 5407581 | NCBI WGS metagenome assembly WNGR01 (sample SAMN13153383, study PRJNA577476) | soil metagenome | isolation source: 80 cm soil or saprolite under Garry oak tree replicate 2 | place: USA:California | collected 2016-06-15
TTTGAACCGCTCGGGATCGATATCCCAGTCCTTGGACATATCCGTGCGCAGCGCCGCAAACGCGCCCTTCCGCACCCGCCCATGCTTCTTCTCCCACGCCCGCAGATCCTCAGGCGAGAAGGCATGGTTCGGATCCTTGGCGAGGAGCGGCGTCGCATCGAAGACGACCAGGGGAAGGATCATCTGCTTTGGTGGAATCTGATCCATGGTGATCCCGTCTGCGGCGAAGTGTGCCGGCGGATCGACGTGGGTTCCGTATTGTCCGACCATCTCGTAGAAGGTGCTGCGAAACCCGTCCTTTGCGATCGTGTAGGGCTGGTGCGTCAGTGGATCGGCGGCAGGAGTCATCTTGGCCTGGCCGAAGCCCGACCACACCGGCGTATCGGGGCCGAAGCTGTGGGTCAGATCGACGAATGGCTTGCCCGCGATGATCCGATAGGCAAGCTCAAGTTGCGTCTCGGCATGCGCTGTCGAGACGAGGCCGAGGCCGATGGCCACGGTCGCGATCACGCTCAGCATATGTCGGCGGCCGACGAGACTCGAATGGTCCATCGTTGTCTCCAGAACCAGTGCGAACAAAGAGGTCAAGCCCGCTGCTTGGCGACCGAGAATGTATCATTTCCGGATCGCCATTCCACTTCAACCAAAACTTCGGACGACCCGCTCCCCGCCGCGGAGGCGGCGACCGATGGACGCAATTTCGCCGCCGCGCGGCGCCGGGGGTTGCGCTCTGCGCCGCGCGTGGTCAGAACAAGCGCATGCTCGTGATCGACAATATTTCCGTGCGCCTCGCCGGCAAGCTCCTGCTCGACGGCGCGTCGGCGCATATCCCCTCCGGCGCCCGCGTCGGGCTGGTCGGACGCAACGGCGTGGGCAAGACAACGCTGTTCCGCGTGATTGCCGGCGAAATCGCCGCCGAGCGAGGCAATATCGAGGCTTCGCCGCGGGCGCGCATCGGCCGCTTGGCGCAGGAAGCGCCGGACGGTCCCGACAGCCTCCTCGATATCGTGCTTGGGGCGGATGAAGAACGCGCGACGCTGCTCGCGGAGGCCGAGACGGCGAGCGACCCGCATCGGATCAGCGAGATTCAAACTCGGCTCGCCGATATCGGCGCGCATTCGGCACCCGCGCGCGCGGCCGCGATCCTCGCTGGCCTCGGCTTTTCTCATGCCGAACAGCAACGTCCCTGCGCCGAATTCTCGGGCGGCTGGCGCATGCGGGTTGCGCTTGCGGCAACGCTGTTCGCCGAGCCTGATCTCCTCTTGCTCGACGAGCCGACCAATTACCTCGACCTCGAAGGCACGCTGTGGCTCGAGGACCATCTCGCACGCTATCCGCGCACGGCGATCGTCATCAGCCACGACCGCGACTTGCTCGACAATGCCGTCGATTGGATTTTGCACCTCGAAGCCGGCAAGCTCATGCTCTACCGCGGCGGCTACACGGCCTTCGACCGGCAGCGCCGCGAGCGCCAGGCGCTCGATCTCAAGCTCGGCAAGAAGCAGGAGGCCGAGCGACGACGCCTGATCGCCTTTGTCGATCGCTTCCGCGCCAAGGCCACCAAGGCGCGCCAGGCCCAGTCGCGCCTGAAGCTTCTGGCGAAGCTCGAACCGATTGCCGCCGTGGTCGCCCAGGAGGTGCGGCCGATCGCGATTCCGGCGCCGGCGAGGCCGCTGTCACCTCCGATCATCGCACTCGAAAACGTCGCGGTCGGTTACGAGCCGGACCGGCCGGTCCTCCGCCGCCTGTCGCTGCGCGTCGATGACGACGACCGCATCGCGCTCCTCGGCGCCAACGGCAATGGCAAGTCGACATTGGTGAAACTTCTCTCCGCGCGCCTCGCGCCCATGACCGGCAAGATTACCCGCGCCGATAAACTCGAAGTTGCCTATTTCGCCCAGCACCAGCTCGACGAGCTCGACCCGAAGGACAGCGCCTACGACCACCTGCGCCAGCTGATGCCCGATGCCTCCGAGGCGAAGGTGCGCGCGCGCGCCGACGCGATCGGATTTCCGGAGGGGGCCGCGGACACCCCCGCCGGACTGCTGTCGGGCGGCGAGAAGGCGCGGCTCCTGCTCGGGCTCGCAACCTTGCCAGGGCCGCATCTCGTCATCCTCGACGAACCCAGCAATCACCTCGATATCGACAGCCGCGCCGCCCTGATCGCAGCGATCAATGCCTATCCCGGCGCCGTGATTCTCGTCTCGCACGACCGCTATCTGGTCGAGGCCTGCGCGGATCGGCTTTGGCTCGTCGCCGACGGCGGGGTTGCCCCCTTCGAGGGCGACCTCGACGATTACCGGCGGCTCGTGCTCGGCGATCGCCGCACCGATGACCGGACCGCAGACCCGCGCCTCGGAATGTCGGGCCCGCCGCGCGCCGGCCGCGCTGACATCCGCCGCGCTGCCGCGCAGATGCGGGTCGAGCTCGCACCACTGCGCCGGCGCGTCGCCGAAGCGGAAAGCGCCGTGAAGCGGCTGACCGAGGAGATCGCGCGCATCGATGTCGCGCTCGCGGAGCCCGGCCTGTTCGCTCGCGATCCGCCCAGGGCGGCGGCGCTGGCGAAGGCGCGCGCCGATGCCGTCGAGGCGCTCTCCGGCGCGGAGGACGATTGGCTTGCAGCGAGCGCCGAGCTTGAAGACGCCCAATTTCCTCACCCGCTTGCGAGGGAAGGTTAGGGAGCAAGCCAACGGCGTGTTAGCCGCGGGAGGGTTTCTTGACCGTCTTGGCTGGCGCCGGCTTCGCCGAGCCTGGGGGCTCGGGCGCCCGCTCGATTGAATAGAGACGCCCGGAGGCAAAGCGGTAGATGCCCGGCCGCGAGCTGCGAATGTAGGTGAGGACGACGGCACGCTCGCCACGCTCGTTGCTGCCGAATTCGATGCCTTCGGGCGCTCCCGCGCGCCGGACGACGTCGCACTCGGTCATCTGCAGCGCGATTCCACCCTGGACCGGCGCGGATCCGGCGCCCAGCGGATCCCCGGTCGCAGCGGCGGAAGCGCCGCCCGGGTCTGGCGCGATGCTGGCGCATTGCCCCTGGGGACCGATGAGGTCTTCCGGTCCCACTGGCCGCAAGGAGAATTCTTCCTTGCTGCCGGAAAAAGAGAGCCAGTCGGCGCGCGCGAAATCGGCTCGCGGTATCAGGTTCACGCTGCTGAAGCTGTCGGCCGAGCACGCGGCCACGACCGACGCCAGTGACGCCACCACGAGCACGCCGATGGGCCCTCGATCGAATCGTTGCATCGCCACGTCCCCGCCCGAACTCCGGTCCCGGCCCGCCCCGGCCTGCGGCCGCGATTTTGCCGCCCGATCTTGCGGCGATCAACGGTCATTTTGGGGCCGCCTTGCGGCGAAATCGGGTTTGGTTAAAGCGCGCCCGCAGCCGCAACCTTGCCGGGCACGTATGCCAACGTACCCTCATGCCTTGCGCTGCCATCGCCCCTGCTCATCGGGCTGCCAATAAGTGACCTCGAAGCCGTTGGTCTTCGCTTCGCTCCAGCGCGCGCGGGCGGCCTCGACGGCCTCGGGATCCTCGCCATCGAACAGGAGAACGACGCGCTGATAGGCGGCGGCGTCGGAGGGCACCGGCGCGCCGTCGATGAGAAAGCGCACGCTCGCGCCGTTCGGATTGTCGTCCCTGACGGTGAGCAGGATCGGCTGCTCGCGCGCCTCGGCCTCGCGCCAGGTGCCGTGCGGCAGGAAGCTGTCGTCGCGGAAGGTCCACAAATGGGCGTCGAGCGCTTCAACCCGCTCCTCGGAGGCCGCCTGCACCACCACCCTCCAGCCGCGCGCGAGCGATTTCTCGATGAGCGCGGGGAGCACGCGTTCGAGCGGCTGGCGATGGAGGTGGTAGAACAGGATTTCAGTCATGCCGATAGCCGCATCAGCTATTTCTCATAGTACTCGGCCACCAGCCGATCGAGCAGCCGCACGCCGAAGCCCGAGCCCCAGCTCTTGTTGATGTCGCTCTGCGGCGAGCCCATGCCGGTGCCGGCGATGTCGAGATGCGCCCAGGGCGTCTTGTCGACGAAGCGTGCCAGGAATTGCGCCGCCGTGATTGATCCGCCCGGACGGCCGCCGACGTTCTTGATGTCGGCGAATTTCGAATCGATCTGCTTGTCGTATTCGGGGCCAAGCGGCATGCGCCAGAGCCGCTCGCCGGTCGCCTGGCCGGCCTTCAGGAGCCGCTCCGCGAGCTTGTCGTCGTTGGCGAAGAGACCCGCATATTCGTGCCCGAGCGCGATGATGATTGCGCCCGTGAGCGTCGCCAGGTCGACCATGAATTTCGGCTTGAAGCGCTTGTTGACGTAATGCAGCACGTCGGCGAGCACGAGCCTCCCCTCGGCGTCGGTGTTGATGATCTCGATCGTCTGCCCGGACATCGAGGTGACGATGTCGCCCGGACGCTGCGCCTTGCCGTCGGGCATGTTCTCGACCAGCCCGATCGCGCCGACCGCGTTGACCTTGGCCTTGCGCGCGGCGAGCACATGAATGAGGCCGGTGACGCAGGCTGCGCCTGCCATATCGCCCTTCATGTCCTCCATATTGGCGGCCGGCTTGATCGAGATGCCGCCGGTGTCGAAGCACACGCCCTTGCCGATGAAGGCGAGTGGCGCGTCGCCGCGCTGGCCCCCGTTCCAGCGCATGATGACGCAGCGGCTCTCATGCTCCGAACCCTGGCCGACGCCGAGGAGCGCGTTCATTCCAAGCTTCTTCATCGCTGCGACGTCGAGCACCTCGACCGCGACTCCGACCTTCTTCAGCTGGCCCGCGCGGCGGGCGAATTCTTCCGGAAACAGCACGTTCGCCGGTTCGTTGACGAGGTCGCGCGCCATCACCACCCCGCTTGCCACCGCCTGGCGTGAGGCGAAGGCCTTCTGCGCGGCCGCGACACCCGCGACCGCGATCGCGACCTTCACTTCCTTGGCGCTCTCCTCGCCCTCCTTGCGCTTGGTCTTGTAGCGATCGAAGGCATAGGCGCGCAGCCGAACCCCGAGCGCGAGATCGGCGGCCCGCTCCGGCTTGACCCCGCCCCCCGGCAGGTCGGCGACGATCACCGCTATGGTCGCGGCCGCGGGCACCTTGCCCATGGCGACCCCGCCCAGCTTGACGAAGTCCTCCGGTTTGAGGTCCCGCGCCTTGCCGGCGCCGACGACGACCAGGCGCGAGACATCGAGCCCGGCCGGTGCCACGAGGTCGAGGGTCGAGGCGTTTTTGCCCTTGAACCGTTCGGCGGCGGCCGCCCGGGTGACGAGGTCGCCGGTCGGATGCAGAACCTTGCGGGTGGCCGAGCCGAATTTCAGCCCTTCCTCGCAGAACACAATGAGAACGCCCTTGGCAGGCGTCGAAAACGGCGCAAATTCGAGCTTCAGGGCGGCGGACATGGGGAAGGCTGTCCTCCTGGTCCAATGGCGGGCCCAAGGGGCCAAGGCTGCGCGGTTGGTCGCGCCGGCCGACCGACAGATATGACCCGCCTTGCGAGGCCCTGCCAAGCCCTCTCGGCCCCCGGCTGTCACTGGAAGGCGACATTAACCCCAAGCCGACCCACGGCCCCTCGCCCACTTAAGGTTTTGTTGTGCATAGTCAAAGGCTTTGCCTTGGCGAGGCCATTTTGTTGGTTGATCAAGTTAACCTCTCAGGGTGGGCGGCCGACCGTCCGGAGCGCCATTGCGGGCACAGGGGGCCCGGCGGAGCCGGCGGTTTGACCGAGAGCGGGGACGCGCGCGCGGATGGGGTCGATCGGGCGTTACATTTTCCGCACCACGTTCGGTGCGTTCCTGGTGGTTGTCGTCAGCGTCACCACGCTCATGTGGATGACTCAGGCGTTGCGCAATATCGACCTGATGACCAGCCAGGGCCAGACAGTCCTGGTCTTCATCGGCATTACCGGCCTGATCATCCCTCTCCTGGTCCTGCTGATCGCGCCATTTGCGCTGATGATCGCGGTCGCGCATGTGCTCAACAAGCTCGGCAACGACGCCGAGCTGATCGTCATGAACGCGGCCGGCATGCCGCCGTGGCAAATCTTCCGCCCCTTCCTTGCCGTCGGCTTCGTCGTCGCCCTCCTGGTTGCTGTGATCAGCGTTTATGTCTCGCCCAAATGCCTGCGCGATCTGCGGATCTGGGCCACCGAAGTCCGCACCGAGATCATCACCAACAACGTGCAGCCCGGCCGCTTCGCGGTCATCGACGGCAAGCTCACGCTCCATATCCGCGACCGGCAGCCGAACGGCCAGTTGCTCGGCATCGTGATCGACGACCAGCGCGATCCGAAGGAACGGGCCACCATCATCGCCGAACAGGGCAACATCCTGATCAATGACCGCGGCGTTTACCTCATCCTCGAGACCGGCACCGTGCAGCGGCACCAAAGCAGCGAACGCGACCCTGCCATCGTCGGCTTCGAACAATATGCCTTCGATCTGTCGCGGCTGTCGCCCACGATGGAGAGCATCACCTATTCGGTGCAGGAACGCTTTCCGTGGGAACTCCTCGACCCGCCCCCCGGCGACCTTCTGTTCCAGTATCAGCCCGGCCAGTTCACGGCCGAGCTGCACAACCGCATCACTGCGCCGCTCTATCCGCTCGCCTTCCTGGTGGTGACCTTCGCTTATCTGGGCGCACCCCGCACCACCCGGCAGAGCCGCGCGATGTCGTTTGTCAGCGCGATCCTTGCGGTCGCGGCGCTGCGCGGGATCGGTTTCGTCGGCACGCTTTCCGGCGTTCACACGCCGATCGCCCTGGTTACGCCCTATCTTGCGCTGATCGCGACGTTCGCGCTGGGCTATTGGGGCATTGCGCGCGGGCTGATCATCGAACCGCCGGCCTTCATCTCCGATGCCATCAGCGCGGCCATCGAAGGTTTGTGGCGACGCACGGGCGCGACGGCCGACGCGACTGGGCAGACGCGATGATCACCGGAACGCTCTCACGCTATTTCGGATGGCGCTTCTTGAGCGCGGTCCTTGCCGTGTTCACCAGCCTCCTGGTGCTGGTCGCGCTGGTCGATTTCATCGAGATGCTGCGGCGCACCGGGGATATGAAGGATGTCTCCGCATTGCTGGTTGCCAAGATCACCGCCTATCGCGTGCCTCATCTCACCGAGCGCGTCCTCCCTTTCGCCGTTCTGGTCGGCGCGATGTTCTGTTACCTCAATCTGTCCCGTCGCCTCGAACTCGTGGTGGCGCGGTCGTCGGGCATTTCGGCCTGGCAATTCGTCGCTCCGGCCTTGGTCGTCGCGCTCGCGGTCGGCACCGCCGCGACCACGCTCTACAATCCGTTGTCGGCGACGCTGCGCGAACAATCCGTCCGGTTCGAGGCGGAGCTTTTTCGCGGCGGCCGCAGCCTCAATGACTTCGGGAGCGGCTTCTGGGTGCGCCAGCGCAGCGACGATGGCCAGGCGATCATCAACGCCAAATCCAGCAGCCAGCAGGGACTTCAGTTGGGCGGTGTGACCGTGTTCAGGTTCGACGATGCCGATCGCTTCCGCGATCGCATTGAAGCCAAGAGAGCGATCCTCCAATCGGGGTACTGGCGGCTGGAAGAGACGCGCCTCTACGTGCCGGGCGTGCCCCCCGCGGATCGCGAGACTTTCGACCTCCAGACCAATCTGACCTCCACCCAGGTCAGCGAGAGCTTTGCGACGCCCGACACGGTGCCGTTCTGGGAGCTCTCGTCCTACATCCGCCTTGCCGAAAGCGCGGGGCTCGCCGCCGCCGGATATCGTGTCCAGTATTTTCAGCTCCTGGCGCAGCCCTTCTATCTCGCCGCCATGGTTCTTCTCGCAGCCGCGGTGAGCCTTCGTTTGTTCCGTTTCGGTGGCGTGCAGAAGATGGTCTTGGGTGGCATCGTCGCGGGCTTTCTGCTTTATGTCATGTCGAAGATTACCGGCGATTTGAGCAAGGCAGGGCTGATTCCGCCGTTGGCGGCGGCGGCGCTGCCTCCGTTGGCCGGCGGGCTGACGGGACTGATCGCGCTGTTGTACCAGGAGGACGGGTGATGGCGCCGATCACTACTCGCCCGACCTCCTCGCACCGACGTCTTTGGCGCGTCGTGACGGCTGTCGTCGCGGTAGCGGCGATCGGGTTCTGCGCCATCTTGGACGAGCGGCCGTCGTTCGCGCAGCGCCAGAAAATCGTCGCCTTTCCGAAGCGGCCGCAGCCTCTGGCGCCGCCCAACCCGGGGCTGCTCCAACCGGGGGGACTGAAGAACAACAAGGAAGGCATGGTCGTTCGCGCCGAAGAGGTCCATTACGACTATACCAATGAGCGGGTCTCGGCGATCGGCAATGTGCAGATCTACTACAACAGCTCTACGCTCCAGGCCGACAAGGTCATTTACGACCAGAAAACCAAACGGCTGCATGCGGAAGGCAATGTCCGGCTGGACGAGCCCGACGGCAAGGTCACCTACGGCGAAATCCTCGACCTCAGCGACGATTTCCGCGACGGCTTCGTCGACTCGCTCAGACTCGACGGTCCCGACCAGACCCGCTTCGCCGCCACCCGTGCCGACCGCTCGAGCGGCAATATCACCGTCTTCCAGAGCGGCGTCTATACTGCGTGTGAGCCGTGCGCGGACGATCCCACGAAGCCGCCGAAATGGCAGGTCAAGGCGGCCCGGATCATCCACGATCAAGACGAGAAGATGGTCTATTTCGAGGACGCGCGGATCGAGTTCTTCGGCTGGCCGCTCGCCTGGCTACCGTATTTCTCGATTCCCGATCCTTCGGCGAAACGCAAGAGCGGCTTCCTGATCCCCTCCTTCGGTACCGGCACGAGTTATGGCTTCGCGGTCACCACGCCCTATTACTTCGCCCTCGCGCCGGACTACGACGTGACCTTGACGCCGATGATCACCTTCAAGCAAGGGCCCCTCCTCCAAGGTGAATGGCGGCAGCGGCTTGTGAACGGCTCTTACACCATCCGCGCCACCGGCATATTCCAGCTCGACAAGAAGGCTCTCGCGGACGCCGGCGACACTCCGGGCAATCGCGATTTCCGCGGCAGCTTCGAATCGGCGGGACAGTTCAGGCTGACCGACAAATGGGTGTGGGGCTGGGATGGCACCGTCGTCTCCGACAAATCGTTCTTCCAGGATTACGGGCTCAACCGCCGCCTGCAAAGCAGCATCAGTTTCTTGGGCACGACGCCGGACTATGTGGTTTCGCAGGCCTACCTGCAGGGGCACGGCGACCGCAGCTTTTTCGACATGCGGGCGCTCTATTTCTACGGTTTCAGCAGCGTCGACGATCAGAAACAGATTCCCGTCATCCATCCGGTGCTCGACCACGATTACACGGTCAACCGGCCGGTGCTTGGCGGCGAGCTGAGCTTCCGCAGCAACCTGACCAGCCTCAGCCGCGACTCCGCCTTCTTCAGCCCGGTCACGCAGGCGGCGTTCGACGGCAGCCTGTGCGCGCTGACCAACCCCGACCCGGCAGTCAAGACGATGAGCAACTGCGTGCTGCGCGGCATCCCGGGCACCTATTCGCGAATTTCGACCGAGGCCACCTGGCGGCGCACGATCGTCGATTCCTACGGTCAGATGTTCACGCCCTTCGCCTCTGTGCGCGGGGATTTCGCGGACGTGCAGGTGTCATCCGATCCGGGCGTAGCGAACTACGTCAACACCGGCCAGACCGATGTGGCGCGCTTCATGCCTGCCGCCGGTCTCGAGTACCGCTATCCCTTCATCAACGTGCAGTCCTGGGGAACGCAAACGATCGAGCCGATCGCCCAAGTCATCCTGCGCCCGAACGAGACTGGCATCAACAAGCTGCCGAACGAGGACTCCCAGAGCCTGGTCTTCGACACCGGCAACCTCTTCCGGGTCGACAAGTACGCCGGCTGGGACCGCGTGGAAGGGGGTGGGCGGTTGAACACCGGCCTCAAATACACCGCGCAGTTCAACCAAGGGGGCTTCGTCAGCGCCGTGTTCGGGCAGTCCTATCATCTGTTCGGACAGAATTCCTTCGCGGTCGGCGGCCCCACCAATACTGGCATCGTCAGCGGCCTCGACACCTCGCGGTCCGACTACGTGGCGAGCGCGTCCTACCAGCCGAGCCCGATCTTCACCCTGACGTCGCGGTTCCGCCTGGGCGAAGCCGATTTCACCCTCCAGCGGACCGAGCTCGAAGCCAGCGCCACTTTCGACCGCTGGACGACCAGGATCATTTACGGCAATTACGCCCCCCAGCCCGCGCTGGGCTATCTCGATCGCCGCGAAGGCGTCCTCGCCGCCGCCAGGTTCAAGGTCAACCCGAACTGGGTGTTGCTCGGGGGCGTGCGATACGACCTGCGGGCCGAGCAGGTCTCCGAAACGCAGATCGGCGTCGGCTATGTCGACGATTGCCTCATCTTGGCCCTGAACTACGTTACAGAATATGCTTATAATTCGAACTCGAAGTTCAGCAGCACGGTCATGTTCCAGGTCAGCCTGCGCACGCTCGGCGGCAATTCCTTCAGCACCGGAGCAGCCGCGCTCAGTTCGGGAATCTCCGGGTTGAAGTGACAACTCGCGCATGGCGCGGACGGCAATTCGGCGAACTCGAGCGACGGTGGTCCAAGGTTGCAGATGATCGGACATCCGGCGATGAACAAAGCAGCAAGGCCAGCAATGCCAGACATGTCGGAATTCCTCACCGCAGGTCGCAGGGGCATGGCCGCCGCGATCCTTTTTGTCGCGGTGACGACGGCGGCCATCGCCCAGAACGTGGTCGTGATGGTCAACGGCGAGCCCATCACCGCGCTGGACATCGAGCAGCGCAGCAAGTTCATCCAACTGTCGTCCCACAAGACGCCTGCGCGGCAGGAGGTGCTCGACGAACTCATCGACGAGAAGCTCAAGGTAAAGGAGGCCAAGCGGTGGGGCATCGAGGCAACCGATGCCGAGGTCGACAACCAGTATGCCAGCATGGGCAAGCGGATGCAGCTCACGGCCGATCAATTGACCCAGAACCTGGCGAAATCAGGCGTCAATTCGAACACGCTGAAGATGCGCATCCGCGCCGACATCGTCTGGCAGCAGCTCGTGCGCGGGCGCTACCAGGCCAGCCTTCAGCTCACCGATAAGGAAGTCCTCAACGCGCTCGACGTGAAGAAACCCGAGGACGCGGAGATGGCGGCCATGGACTACTACCTGCGCCCGATCCTGCTGCTGGTGCCGCCGGGATCGCCACCGGCTGTGGTCGAGAACCGGCGCAAGGAGGCAGATGGACTGCGCAGCCGTTTCAAGAGCTGCGAAGAGGGCGTACCCATGACCCGCGCGCTGCGCGACGCGGCGGTGCGCGATCAGGTGATTCGCAATTCGGCCGACCTGACACCGGAGCTGCGCAAGATTCTCGACAGCGTTCCGATCGGCCAATTGACGGCGCCCGAGGTCACCAGGCTCGGCGTGGAAATGTTCGCGGTCTGCGCCAAGCAGGAGTCGAAAGCCGATACGCTGGGTAAGCGCCAGGCCCGCGAAGCCATGTTGAACCAGCGTTTCGATCAGCAATCGAAACGGTATCTGCGCCAGCTCCGTCGCGACGCCTTGATCGAGCGCAGGTAGGGCGCGACCGATGCCGCTGCCACTCGCGCTCACGCTCGGCGAGCCGGCGGGAATCGGGCCCGACATCACGTTCGCGGCGTGGCAAAGGCGGACCGAGCTCGACCTCGGCCCGTTCTACCTTCTCGCCGATCCGGAATTCCTGCGCCGGCGCGCCGCCCGCATGGCGCAGGACATTCCCATCGCCGTGGTCGGGCCGGCGACCGCCGGTGCGACCTTCAAGACCGCCCTGCCAGTGGTCGATATCGGCGTCGCGGTCACGGCGGAACCTGGCCACCCGGACGGATCGAGCGCGCCGGCGGCGCTTGCAGCGATCCGCCGCGCAGTCACCGACGTCGGCGCCGGCGTTGCGGCGGCCATCGTTACCAATCCGGTCGCCAAAAACGTGCTCTACCGCTCGGGCTTCACCGAACCGGGGCACACCGAATATCTGGCCAAACTTGCCGAGGACTCAACCGGCGTCTCCGCGCATCCGGTGATGATGCTGTGGTCGCCCGAGCTCGCGGTCGTCCCGGTCACCATCCACCTCCCGCTGAAAGCTGTGGTCGAAAGGCTCACAACCGACCTCATCGTGGAGACCGGCCGCATCGTCGCGCGTGATCTCGTCCACCGGCTCGACATCGCTCACCCGCGCCTGGCGGTCGCCGGCCTCAACCCGCACGCCGGCGAGGACGGCGCGCTCGGCGAGGAGGATTTTGCCGTGGTCCGCCCCGCGGTCGAGCGCCTCAAGGCTGAAGGCATCGATGCGCGCGGACCGCTGCCCGCGGATACGCTGTTTCATGCGGCAGCACGCGCGACCTATGACGTGGCGCTCGCCATGTATCACGATCAGGCCTTGATCCCGATCAAGACCCTCGCTTTCGACCACGCAGTGAACGTCACGCTTGGCCTGCCGTTCGTGCGCACCTCGCCCGACCGCGGACCGGCCGATCGCGTTGCCCGCATGAACGCCGTCGATGATCTGCCGCCGCTGCGGGAGGTGATCAGACGGCACGGTCTCTCGGCCAAGAAATCGCTCGGCCAGAATTTCCTGCTCGATCTCAACCTCACTGGCCGCATCGCGCGCGCCGCGGGCGCGCTCGACGGGGTGACCGTGGTCGAGATCGGTCCTGGCCCCGGCGGCCTCACCCGTGCGCTGCTCGCACAAGGCGCGGGGAAGGTCGTCGTGGTCGAGCGCGATGACCGCGCCATCGCTGCGCTTGCGGAGATCGCCGCCCGCCATCCGGGCCGCCTTGACATCATCGCGGGCGACGCGCTCGATTTCGATCCGCGCGGGCGTCTTGCTCCCGGTCCCACTCGCATCGTCGCCAACCTCCCCTACAACATCGCGACCGCCCTCCTCGTATCCTGGCTCACCCTCGAGCCCTGGCCGCCCTGGTATGACCGGCTGGTGCTGATGTTCCAGCGTGAGGTCGCCGAGCGCATCGTCGCCGCGCCGGGCGGCAAGAGCTACGGGCGCCTTTCCGTGCTCGCTGGCTGGCGCACCGCGGCGCGCATCCTGTTCGACGTCGCCGCCTCCGCCTTCGTGCCGGCGCCCAAGGTCACGTCGTCGCTGGTCGAGCTCGTTCCGCGCCCCGAGCCGTTTGCCTGCGACCCCCGCGCGCTCCAGCTCGTGACGGGAGCGGCCTTCGGCCAGCGCCGCAAGATGCTGCGTTCGAGCCTCAAATCGCTCGGGACCGATCCGCTCGCGCTCGCCGCCGCCGCCGAAATCGACCCCACCGCGCGCGCCGAGGAAATTTCGGTCGAAGGTTTCGTGAAGCTTGCGCGGGCATTCGCTGAACGCCGATAACCCCCGCTCACAATTTTGCCTGCAGGACCCGCACGAAGTCCGAAAGCCCCGGCTGACGCTCGCGCTTCAAACGCTCGGCGTAAAGGATGGCGCGCGCCTCTACAAACGCCCGATCGATATCAGCATTGATGACGACATAGTCGTATTCTGCCCAATGACTCATCTCTTCCGCGGCTTTGTCCATTCTTTTCCTGATCGTTTCGTCGTCGTCCTGCGCGCGGTTCCTCAATCGCCTTTCGAGCTCCTCGGCGGAAGGCGGCAGGACAAATACGCTGACGAGATCGCTTCTGGCCTTTTCCCGAAGTTGCTGGGTGCCTTGCCAATCAATATCGAAAAGGACATCACGACCGGCATCAAGCGCCTCGGCGACAGGCTGGCGCGGCGTCCCATAGCGATAATCAAATACCTTCGCCCATTCCAAAAGCTTCCCGCTTCGAATCATCGCATCGAAGCGAGCATCATCGATGAAATGGTAGTCACGTCCGTCAACCTCGCCGCGGCGTGCTGGACGCGTCGTGACCGAAACGGAAAGGCAGACCTGCGAATCTTCCCGAAGCAACATGCGTGACAGGGTCGTCTTGCCGGCGCCCGAAGGCGAGGACAGAACAAGCATCAGCCCGCGCCGGGCGATCGCGGCTTTGTCCGGCCTTTGACCGCGTCCGCTTGTCATAACAATCTCATTCCAGGTTCTGCACCTGCTCGCGAAATTGCTCGACCACGGTCTTGAGCTCAAGACCGATATTGGTCAGCTCCACGTCGTTCGACTTGGCGCAGAGCGTATTAGCTTCGCGGTTGAGCTCCTGGGCGAGAAAGTCGAGCCGGCGTCCGATGGCGCTGCCGCCGGCGATCAGCCGCTCGGCCTGGGCGACGTGGGATACGAGCCGATCGAGCTCCTCGCGGATGTCGGCCTTGCTGGCGATCAGGATCGCTTCCTGGTGCAGCCGATCGGCATCGAAGCGATGCGACGCGTCGAGCAAGAGCGTCACCTGCTCGGCGATGCGCGCCCTGATCGCCTCGGGCCGGCGGCCGGGGGCCGCATCCGCACGCGCGGCGAGCGCCGCAATTTCGGCGAGGCGCTGGGCCAGCAGCAATCCCAGCGTCTCGCCCTCACGGCGGCGCATCGTGGAAAGCTGCGTCACGGTTTGATGGAAGCCGGCGATCACGGCCTCCTCGACGGCGCGCCGGTCCTCCTCGCGCTCGTCCTCGTCGATGACCTCGATCACGCCCTTGAGCGCGAGGATGCCGTCGAGCCGCGGTGGCTCGGCTGCCACTTGGCCGCCGAGGCGCTTGATGGTCGCGAGCACCGCTGCGAGCACGGGCTCGTTCACCCGCACCACCGGCGCGACGCCCTCGCGCCCGACCGTGAGCGTACCGTAGACCGTGCCGCGCGCGAGAACTTCGGCGGCGCGGCTGCGCACGGGCACCTCGACCGCGTCCCAACCCGGCGGCAACCGCAGCCGAAGGTCGAGCCCCTTGGCATTGACCGATTTAAGCTCCCAGGCCCAGGCGTAAGAGCCGCAAACGCCGTGGCTGCGCGCGAAGCCGGTCATGCTCGAAAGCGCCATCGGCTTCGTTCGCCTTGCGGGAAAATCCTGGATGATAGATTCGGCCGCGACCTTAGCGGCGGGGCACGGGCGTCACAAGGGCGGGGCGACGCTCACCTCGAGCGGCCGATCAAAGGCTCATTGCTTCTTGCCGTTGCGCTTGGGCCGCGCCGGCGGCGCAGTGGCGCGCGCGGGCGCCGGCGCCGACGCTTCCGCGGCGGACGCGGGCGTCGGGTCCTTCTGGTCCTGCTCGATCACGCGCAAGCGCGCGACGTTCTTGATGTGTTGGTCATAAGTCTCGGCGAAGACATGCCCGCCGGTGCCGTCGGCCACGAAATAGAGTTCCTTGGTGCGCGCCGGATTGGACGCGGCCTCGAGCGAGGCGCGGCCGGGATTGCCGATCGGCCCGGGAGGTAGACCGTCGATCATGTAGGTATTGTAGGGCGTCGGCTGCTCCTTCTCGCTCTTGGTGATCGGATGACCGAGCGAGCCCTTGCCGCCGATGAGCCCGTAGATGATGGTCGGGTCGGATTCGAGCCGCTTCCGTTGCTTCAGGCGGTTGACGAAGACCGCAGCGACCCGGGTTCGCTCGTCGGGCTTGCTCGTTTCCTTCTCGATGATGGAGGCGAGGATGACGAGCTGCTCCTTGGTCCGAAGCGGAAGGTCGGGAATACGGCGGTCCCAGGTCTCCTGCACGACCCGCTGATGGGCGTCCTGCATACGCTTGATCGCCAGCTCGCGCGGCGTGCCGCGGGCGAAGCGGTAGCTCTCGGGGAGGAGGGTGCCCTCGCGCGGCAGGTCCTTGATGTTGCCGGCGAGGATGTCGCTGTCGAGGAGGCGAGCCACGATCTGCTCGGAGGTCAGGCCTTCCGGAATCGCGAGTTGATATTGCACGACCTTGCCCTCGACCAGGGTCTCGACCACGTCGCGCACGCTGGCGCGCCGGGGGAAGAGGTATTCGCCGGACTTGAGCTCGGTGCGCGCCTTGAGCGCAAACACGCCACCGAAAAAGACCACCGGGTGCTCGTCGATCACGCCTTCGCGTCGCAGCACGTCGGCGATCTCCAGGATGCCGAGCCGAGGGGGAATGTTGACCACCTTCTCCTGTTCGAGTGGACCGGGCGCCTCGAAGCGATGCTTGCCAACGGCGAAAGCCGCGCCGCCAGCGATCGCCGCCAGGATCAGCAGGGTGAAAACGGCGTTGCCGACGATCACCCATGGGTTCCGTGCCCGCTTCGACCGGCGGGTGGGGAGCGGCACGGATTCGGGCTCGAGGGCGGCGCGGGGGCTACGTGGGGTAATGCGTCTCTGCTCCATGAACTCCGTGCCAAGTCCAGTCATCGGCCGCCCGGAGATGGGCGGATAGGGGTCGCCTGCGTCCACTACCGTCCGGCCCGTTTGGGCCGAAACTGGGGCGGTGGGAATCGCCAGCAGGCGCCCGGCCACACCCGAAGCAGGTTCCACAATAGCCGAGATTGGCTCTTCCGCGATAGGCGGCTCGGGCGGCGTGACTGCCGCCGCAAACAGCCGCGGTTGTGGTGGCAGACCGGGAGCTACCCGGTGGGTCGAGCGGGCGGATTTTGCTTGCTGGCCGCGCCCATTCCAGGGCGTTGCCGTGGTCGCCCCAGCGCGGGCGCCGGAAGCAGCCGCCTGTGGATTGGACATCAACGGTGGCCGGAGCGAGGCGCTGGTTCCGGATCCGTTCCCGGGCACCCCAGGGTCGCCACCCGGTTTCATGGCCGGCGGTCGCGGCGAATCGGGCAACAGCGGGTGGCCGAGCCTGGGGGAAATCGCCCGCGCGGGGGGCGGCTTGGCCGCGCTTCCAGGCGACCCCACCGCCAGAGCGGACGATGGCATGCGTGCAGGCACGCCGCCATTGCCATCGCCAGGCGGCGGTGTGTCTTCTGGATTCACCGCCCTAACCCCGCGTCGACTCTCACCATGATCTGCTGCCGGTCTGCCTTCCGGCACAGTCCAAGTGCCACTCCATTGGTCGCAGTTTTCTTATCCTGCGGCCACCGAAATCTGCCATCAGCCGACTCCGGCCCCCCATAAGCGCCAACATTAGACCCGAATATGGCAAAAGGCGGGATCGACAGCCCTACCCGGCCCCAGCGCCATCCCGGAACCGGCGAAATATCAGCGACGCATTCGTGCCGCCGAAACCGAAGGAATTCGACAGGACGACATCGATCGTGCGCTGCTTGGCCTGGTGCGGCACGAGATCGATCGGCGTCTCGACCGAGGGGTTGTCGAGATTGATGGTCGGCGGCACCACGCCATCGCGCATGGCGAGAACCGAGAAGATCGCCTCGACCGCGCCCGCCGCCCCCAGGAGGTGGCCGATCGAGGACTTGGTGGAGGACATGCACAGCCGCCCCGCGGCGTTGCCGACGAGGCGGTGTACGGCCTCGAGTTCGATCTCGTCGCCGAGCGGGGTCGAGGTCCCGTGGGCGTTGATGTAGTCGATCTCCGCCGGCGAGATGCCGGCGCGGCGGATGGCGGCATTCATGCAGCGCAGCGCGCCGTCGCCGTCAGGCGAGGGCGCCGAGATGTGATAGGCGTCGGCCGAGAGCCCATAGCCGACGAGCTCGGCGTAGATTTTCGCCCCCCGGCGTTTGGCATGCTCGTACTCTTCGAGCACGACGACGCCTGCGCCCTCACCGAGGACGAAGCCATCACGGTCCTTGTCGTAGGGCCGCGAGGCGCGGGTGGGCTCATCGTTGAAATGGGTTGAGAGCGCGCGCATGGCGGCAAAGCCTGCCATCGAGATTCGATTGACCGGAGATTCCGTCCCGCCCGCAAGCATGACCTCGGCATCACCAAGCGCGATCATCCGTCCGGCATCGCCGATCGCGTGCGAGCCGGTCGAGCAGGCGGTGGCGACGGCGCTGTTCGGACCCTTGAGCCCGAATTCGATCGAGACGTAGCCGGCGGCGAGGTTGATGATCCGCCCGGGAATGAAGAACGGCGAGATCCGGCGCGGCCCCCGCTCCTTCAGGATAATGGCGTTCTCTGCGATGCCCTCGACGCCGCCGATGCCGGAGCCGATCACCACTCCGGTTGCAATCTGGTCGTCCCGGCTCGCCGGCCGCCAGCCGGAATCCTCCAACGCCTGACGCGCGGCGCACATGGCATAGAGAATGAAGTCGTCGACCTTGCGCTGTACCTTGGGCTCCATCCACTGGTCGGGATTGAAGCTGCCGTTGCTGCCATCGCCCGCGGGAATTTGGCACGCGATCTTGACCGGCAGATCGGACACGTCGAACCGCTCGACCCGGCTGCAGCCGCTCTGCCCGCCGACGAGGCGCTGCCACGAAGCCTCGACGCCGCAGGCGAGCGGCGTCACCATGCCGAGTCCGGTGACGACGACCCTTCTCATTTTCGGCTCCCCGGACAACCGCGGCGATTATAGCCCCACGCCGCGGGAAAGCGCGAAGGGAGTGCCTTCTCAAGCAAGCTTTTGAGTTCGCACCGAAATGGAGGCTCAGCTTTTTGCGTTCTTTTCGAGAAACTTTATCGCGTCGCCCACGGTGAGAATGGTTTCGGCGGCGTCGTCGGGGATCTCGCAGCCGAACTCCTCCTCGAAGGCCATGACGAGCTCGACGGTGTCGAGGCTGTCGGCGCCGAGATCGTCGATGAAGCTCGCGTTCTCGGTCACCTTGTCGGCTTCGACGCCCAGATGCTCCACGACGATCTTCTTCACCCGCTCGCTGATGTCACTCATCGCTGCGCCCTCGTGTCCTTTGGATTGGGCTCGATCGGTCGGCGCCCCCGAGCCATTGCGAATGTCGGTCGTGGTCCACGGCGCGGGCCACAGTGCGGTCGCGAGCGGACCACGCAACGCCACCGCGGCCGCATGCCCCAGCCAAGCTGGGGTTCGGTTACCATACTTCAAATGCCTTGACCAGCACGGCCGCACTTCCGCCAAATGCCTCAGAACATGGCCATTCCCCCGTTCACATGGAGCGTTTGCCCGGTCACATAAGCGGCTTCGTCGGAGGCGAGATAGATCGCCGCTGCCGCGATATCGGCGCCCGCGCCGAGCCGGCCGGCGGGCACGCGGGCAAGAATCGCCTCGCGCTGTTTCTCGTTGAGCTTGTCCGTCATCGGCGTGGCGATGAAGCCCGGGGCGATGCAATTCGCGGTGACCCCGCGCCTGGCATATTCCTGCGCCACCGACTTGATCATGCCGATCATGCCTGCCTTGGCGGCGGCATAGTTGCCCTGCCCGGCATTGCCGGTGACGCCGACCACCGAGGTGATGGCGATAACCCGGCCGAATCGCCGGCGCATCATCCCGCGCACGGCTGCCCGCGCGAGGCGGAAGGTCGCGGTCAGGTTGACCGCGATCACGTCGTTCCAGGCTTCATCGCCGAGCTGGACCAGAAGATTGTCACGGGTGATGCCCGCATTGGCGACCAGGATGTCGAGCCGGCCCATCACCTCTTCGCATTTCGGCACCAGCGCTTCGACTTCCTCCTTGTCGGCGAGATTGCACGGCAGGACATGGACGCGGCTTTGGAGCTCGCCCGCAATCTGATCGAGCACCTCGCGGCGCGTTCCGGAGAGCGCAACTGCCGCGCCCTGCTGGTGCAACGCACGCGCTATCGCCCCGCCGATTCCGCCGGTCGCGCCGGTGACGAGGGCCGTCTTGCCGGTCAGATCGAACATGGCTTGCTCCTCGCATCGGGCTAGTCATCCCGAGGGATCAACGTCCCGTCATTCCACAAAATCACCGTTCGAGTCATCCCGATGCGAGCGCGAAGCGCCCGGCTGCCAACTTATCCCAACGTTGCTCGGGCGGTCTTGAATGACCCGACATCCTCCGGTGTTCCAATCGCGACGCCGGTCGCCCCGTCGGCGATGCGCTTGACGAGACCGCTGAGCACCCTGCCGGAACCGACTTCGTAGAACGTGGTGATGCCCGCATTGGCCATATACGCGATCGATTCGCGCCAGCGTACCGTGCCAGTCACCTGATCGATGAGGCCGCGCCGGATCTGCGCCGGATCGGTGATCGGCTTGGCCAAGACATTGGCGACGAGCGGCACGGCGGGCGGCTTGATCGTGACCTTGGCGAGCGCCTCGGCCATCAGATCGGCCGCGGGCTGCATCAGCGCGGAATGGAACGGGCCCGAGACCGGAAGCATCATCGCGCGCCGCACGCCCTTGGCCTTGGCGATCTCGACCGCGCGCTCGACCGCCGCCTTGTTGCCGGACACCACGACCTGGCCGCCGCCATTGTCGTTCGCGGCCTGGCAGACCTCGCCTTGTGCGGCTTCGGCCGCGACCGCCGACGCCGCTTCGAGCTCGAGCCCGAGCAGCGCCGCCATCGCACCGGTGCCGACCGGCACCGCCTGCTGCATGGCACGGCCGCGGATGCGCAGAAGCTTCGCTGCATCCGTCACGCTGAACGCGCCGGCAGCGGCCAGCGCCGAATATTCGCCGAGCGAATGGCCGGCGACGAACTTGGCGTCGCGCTTGATATCCACACCGCCCTCGACTTCGAGCACCCGCATGACCGCGACCGACACCGCCATCAATGCGGGCTGCGC